>WNGQ01005391.1_pt1 | contig 21404 bp, 19 predicted proteins | sample 5407661 | NCBI WGS metagenome assembly WNGQ01 (sample SAMN13153382, study PRJNA577476) | soil metagenome | isolation source: 60 cm soil or saprolite under Garry oak tree replicate 2 | place: USA:California | collected 2016-06-15 | reverse complement strand
CAATCGGGTGGATGGGAGCCTTGGGGTGCGGCTGTCGTGGGACCTGGAGGTGTTCCCGGTGGCGTGGCTGTGGGAGGAGCTGGGCGGCAGCCGGGAGTGCCATGGTTCGGGCGGGGCCGGGTCGTCGGGCTGGAGCCGTGCACGAGCTGGCCGGGGCACGGGGTCGCCGACGTCGCCAGGCGCACCGGTACCCAGCGCCGCCTCGCGCCCGGCGGGTGTTTGGAGACGACCGTGCGCCTGCGCGTCACCGGTGGCTGAGCGGGGAGAGCGGCGCCGGTAGCGGTTGCGCGTGGACGATGCAGAGGCGCGACACCGCCCTGGTCATGGCGATATAGAGGCGGCGGAGGCTCTGCCGGTCGCCGTTGCCGTCGCCGTCGAGATTGCCGTCAGCGGCGATTTCGGCGGGTTCGAGCAGCACCACCTGGTCGAACTCCAGGCCCTTGACCACCGAGGCAGGGACCAGGGACAGGGGGGTCGCCAGGTCGAAGCGCTCGACCATGCGGTAGTCGAGGTGCTGGCGCTCCAGGGCGGCGCGGGCATCCCCAACCCGGTGGTCGGCGACGATCAGGCCAACGGAACCCTCGACGGCGAGGGCGTCGGCGAGGGCGTCGAGCCATTCCTCCTCGATCCGCTCGGGGCTTGCGGCGCGGACCTCCAGCGAGCCGGGGAGGTCGCGGACGGAGGCGGCGGGGTGGAGCTGCGGCGCGATCAGCGGGAGCAGGCGGTTGGCGAAGTCGAGCACCTGCCGTGGGGCACGGAAGGCGCGGGGCAGCACCTCGATGTGGGGGTCGGGACGGCCGACCAGCTCCAGGCCGTCCTCCCAGCGCGCCAGTGCCCAGGGGGTGGTGCCCTGCGCCAGGTCGCCGAGGAGGGTGGCCGAGCCGTAGCGGCAGCGCCGCCCGATCGCGCGGAGCTGCAGCGGGGAGTAGTCCTGCGCCTCGTCGGCGACCACGTGGCCATAGGTCCGGAGGCCGCTGATCACGTCGGTGGCCTCGTCGATCAGGAAGGCGTCCGCCACCGACCACCGCGCCGCCTTCCAACCGCCGCGCGGCCGCTTCGGCCAGGCGAGACGCCGTTGTTCGCCCTCGTCGAGGACCCCCTCGGCGGCGCCGGCCAGGACGGCCCGGTCGGCCAGCAGCCTGTAGACAACCTTGGCCGGGTCGAGCAACGGCCAGGTGCGGTCGAGGAAGCGGCGCAGCTCGCCGGTGCTGCCGAGGGTCCGCTCCACGTCGCGGGCGCTGTCGAAGGCGGTGAGCCCGTCGGTTGCCTCCAGCTGCCGGTGGCAGTACTCGACCAGGAAGCGGCGGAGGTGATCGCGGGCGGGGCTCCAGCGCACCCCCCGCCGCAGCTGCGTGGCGATCTCGCTGCGCAGCACGGCCGCTGGCACCTCGACGACCCTGCTGCCGTAGCGGAGGCGGAGCGGCGCGGTGGGCCAGCGCAGGTGGCGGAAGGTGGCGCGGCGTATCACCTCGGCCATGCGCACATCGCCCTTGAGGGCGGCGGCCCCGGGCGAATCGGCGCCGCTGGGCTCGATGCCGGAAACCAGCCGCTCCAGCGAGACCTGGGCGACCCGAACCTCGCCGAGGCCGGGCAGCACGTCGCGGATGAAGGCGAGGTAGGCGCTGCTCGGGCCGACCACCAGCACGCCGTCGCGCTCCAGCCGCTCGCGGTGCTCGTAGAGCAGGAATGCGACGCGGTGGAGGGCCACGGCAGTCTTGCCGGTGCCAGGGCCGCCCTGGATGCAGATGGTGTCGCCGAGCGGGGCGCGGATCAGGTCGTCCTGCTCTGGCTGGATGGTGGCGACGATGTCGCGCATCGGGCCGACTCGTGGACGCTCGATCTCCTCGCGCAGCGCCTGCGCGCCGATCTCCTCGTCCTCGGGACGGTCGAGGCGCTCGTCCTGGAAGCCAGTGAGCACACCCTCGCGCCAGCCATAGCGGCGCCGGCGCCGCACGCCATAGCGCCGTCGCGGGCTGGCTCGGTAGAAGGGGTGGGCGAGCTCGGCGCGCCAGTCGATCACCACCGGGTCGCCCTGGTCGTCGATGACGTGCCGGCGGCCGAGGTAGAACCGGGCACCAGCCAGGCCGGCGGCCTCGCCGGCATCTTCGGCCTCGTGTACGCGATCGTCCCGTACGCGATCGTCGTAGTCGATGCGGCCGAAGAACAGCGCGGTGTTGCCGTCGTCGGTGAGCGAGGCGACGCGCTGCTGCAGGCTCCACTGCAGCGCCTCCTCCGAGACCCAGTCGCCGCCGGTCGCCTTGAGCGACTCCGCGCGGCGCCGCATCGCCTCCAGGCAGCGCCGCGCGTGCGCCAGCACGCCGCGCTCGGCGCGCAGTTCGGGATCGACGTCCGCTTCGGGGTTCCGTCCGGGGACGTGCTCGTTCAAGCTTGATGTCATGGGAATAGAGCGCCAGCAGTAGGCGGCACAACAGCCGACTACATTGCCGTAGCCGGCCGCGGACGGCAAGAGAATTCTTGCAGGAGCCTAGCCGCGGAGGTGGGCGCTGAGAAAGGCGGCGACCTTGGCGGCGACCGGAGTGAAGTGCTCGCCGGTGGCGTCGCTGGTGAGCAGGTCCCAGCCGTGCAGGCCACGGTTGGTTCCGGAGAGCACCAGGAGCTGCTTGTCGGTGGTCTTGGCCGCCTGGTACATAGCGCGCGTCTCCTCGACAGGGGCGACGGGGTCGTCGGTGGCGACCACGAACATGGCCGGGACGCCGAGCCGCTTCACCACCGCGCCGGCGTTGAGCGGGATGCCGCCGATCAGGCCGGTGGGGTCGGCCTCGCCGGACAGCTCGGCCACTGCCGCGACTGGGGGGCGCAAGGTGGTGCCGGCGATGAGCACCGCCGCTGCGCCCATGGACGCGCCGGCCAGGGCGACCCGGGTGACGCCGCGGCGGTGCAGTTCGGCGACGGCGGCGGCGACGTCGTCGAGCACCCGCAACCGCGCGTCGCCGTCCGGGCAGGCCGACAGGCCGAAGCAGCGCAGGTCGATGGCGAAGGCACGCATCCCCTTGTGGCTGAGGTAGGCCGCGAACGGCCAGAAGCCGCACAGGTCGGCGGGATATTCATGGACGAGCACCACCCCTGCCGTGCCGCTGCCGACCATGACGCCGTCGAGGCTGGTCCCGTCGCCCGCCTTGAAGCGCACCAGGGTCGCCTTCGTATCTGGCGGCCCACAGCGGGTGCCCGGCTGGACCAGCGGTTTCAGCGCCGCCTGGGTCGTGGTGGTGGCCTGGGCCTGGCTGCCGGTCGTCGCCGTCGCGGAGCCGCCGCCGGACCCAGAGCCGGAGCATGCGCCGAGCAGCGCTACGGCCGCGACCACCGCGGCGGCCGCGCGCAGGCGCAGGCGTGGGCGCGGCCAGTGCCGCCAGGTCAGCGGCCGCCTGCGCTCAACCCGCATGGCCGTACCTCCGCAGGAAGTCGAGGATCATGGCCTGGACCTGGGGTCCGGTCGATCCGGTGAGCAACTCGGTGCCGTGGGCGAAGCCCGGCAGGACCGCCAGCTTCCGCCAGGCCGCCTTGGTGGCCGCCTTGTAGAGCTGAGGCGTCGGCTCGGTGGAGAAGGAGTCGTCTTTGGCGGTGACGAACAGCACCGGGCTCCGCAGCCGCGCGGCGTACGGCAGCACGTCCGTGCCCCGCTCGACGCGTTCCGCCGAGAGGCTAACCACCCCGGCCACGGGCGGACGGATCGCGGGGGCGGCGATCAGCGAGGCCTTGGCCCCTTCGGAGGCGCCGATCAGGAACACCATGCGCGCGCCGAGTGTGCGGAGCTTGGCGGCGGCCAGGGCCACGTCCTTTTCAGGGTCGGCGGTCGCGCCGTAGTCGTAGAGCAGTACCTGGAGCCCCCGCGCGGCCAGCGTCTTGCCGAACGGGAGCCAGCCGCAGAGGTTCTGGTCGCTCTGGTTGGACAGCACGACCCCAACGGTGCCGCCGCCGAGCACGACCGCCTGGCCGCTACTGCTCCAGGGGATCAGCATGCCCTCGCCTGGCTGGACGCAGCCGTCGAGCGCGGTGGCCGTCGTCGTGGTGGCGGCCGTGGCGGCGGATCGCGCCGACTTCTGCTGCTGGCCGGCGCAGCCGCTCACGACCAGGATGGCCGCGCAAACCACGGCCAGCGTTGGCTGCATCCAGTCCCACCTTCTTTGGTGCATCCAATGCGTCAGAGTATCTCTCAGATGCCGGAACGTGCTCGGGGCAGGAACTTGCCCTGGCCGGGTTGCGCGAGGAACTTGCCGTGGTCGACCAGGAGCTGGCCGCGTTGCATCACCACCTCGGGGACCCCGCGGACGGCGCGGCCTTCGTAGCAGGAGTAGTCGACGTTCATGTGGTGGGTGGCGGCCGACAGGGTCCGCTCGGCCTCCGGGTCGAAGACCACGATGTCGGCGTCGGACCCGGGGGCGATCGTGCCCTTGCGGGGGTACAGGCCGAACAGCTTGGCGGGGGCGGTCGCGACCAGCTCGACGAAGCGGTTCAGCGACAGGTGGCCGCTGCGCACCCCGCCGTCGTAGATCAGGGTGAGGCGGTCCTCGACCCCGGGCAGCCCATTGGGGATCTTGGAGAAGTCGCCGAGGCCGAGGTCTTTCTGGCCCTTGAAGTGGAAGGGGCAGTGGTCGGTGGAGACCACCTGCAGGTCGTCGTAGCGCAGGCCGTCCCACAGCTCGCCCTGGTGGTCTTTCGGCCGCAGCGGCGGCGAGCAGACGTACTTGGCGCCCTCGAAGCCGGGACGGCCGAGGTCGTCCAGCGACAGGAACAGGTACTGCGGGCAGGTCTCCGCGAGGGCGCTGACGCCGCCGTCACGCGCCTCGCGGACCGCGTTCAGGGCGTCGCGGGACGACAGGTGAACGATGTAGACCGGCACCCCGGCGAGCGCGGCCAAGGCGATGGCCCGGTGGGTCGCCTCGCCCTCCATCGAGGAGGGCCGGGTGAGGCCGTGGTTGACCGGATCGACGCGGCCTTCTGCCAGGTAGCGCTGGATCAGCACGTCGATAGGGCCGCCGTTCTCGGCGTGCATCATGATCAGCCCGCCGTTGTCGGCGCTGCGGCTCATGGCGCGGAACAGCGAGGCGTCGTCCACCATGAACACGCCCGGGTAGGCCATGAACAGCTTGAACGAGGTCACGCCCTGCTCGACCAGGCTGTCCATGTCGGCGAGGGTCTGCTCATTGACCTCGCGGACGATCATGTGGAAGCCGTAGTCGATGTGCGCCTTGGCGCCGGCCTTCTGGTGCCAGCGCTGCACCCCCGACTGCAGCGACTCGCCGTAGTCGTGCAGGGCGAAGTCCACGATGGTGGTGGTGCCGCCCCAGGCCGCCGCGGCCGTGCCGGTGGCGAAGTCGTCGGAGGAGAAGGTCCCGCCGAACGGCAGCTCCATGTGGGTATGCACGTCGATGCCGCCGGGCATGACGTAGCGCCCGGCCGCCTCGATGACCTGGTCCGCCTGGATAGAGGCGGCGAGGTCGCCGCTCGAAGACACCGCCGCCACCCGTTCGCCGTCGACCAGCACGTCGGCGGGCACGGTCTCGCTGGCGGTCACCACGGTGCCGCCCTTGATCAAGGTTCGCACCTGCGCAACCTCCTTGGCTTATGGAAGCAGCTCGGTCAGCTCGTGGTAGGTCTCCGGGCGGCGGTCGCGCATGAACTGCCAGGTGTTGCGGACCTGGCGGACCAGATCCATGTCGAGGTCGGCGACCAGCACCTCGTCGTCGGAGTCCGATGCCTTGGCCACGATCTGGCCGCGGGGGTCGCAGAAGTACGAGGACCCGTAGAACTTGGCGGGGTTGAGCGGCTCCTCGGTGCCGACCCGGTTGATGGCGGCGATCCAGTAGCCGTTGGCGACCGCGTGGGCGGGCTGCTCCAGCTCCCACAGGTATTTCGATAGCGACTCGACTGTGGCCGAGGGGTTGAAGACCAGCTCCGCGCCCTTGAGGCCGACCTGGCGGGCGACCTCGGGGAAGTGGCGGTCGTAGCAGATGATCAGCCCGATCCGCCCGACGGCGGTGTCGAATACCGGGTAGCCGAGGTTGCCGGGCTTGAAGTAGAACTTCTCCCAGAAGCACGGCCCGACCTGCGGGAGGTGGGTCTTGCGGTACTTGCCGAGGACGGTGCCGTCGTTGTCGATCACTACCGCGGTGTTGTAGTAGACGCCGGTCTGGGCCTCCTCGAAGAACGGCACCACCAGCACCATGTGGTTGTCGCGGGCGACCTGGCGCATCTTGGTGACGATCGGGCCGTCGTCGCGCTCGGCGGTGGCGTACCACTTCGGGTCCTGCTCGGCGCAGAAGTAGGGGCCGTGGAAGATCTCCTGCAGGCAGGTGATCTGGGCGCCCTCAGCCGCCGCCTTGGCGATCAGCTCGAGGTGCTTGTCGACCGCCTGCTCCTTGGGCAGATTGGCGTGGGCTTGAATTACGGCCGCACGGATCGTCGCCATCGGGTCCCCTTTCAGGTTCAGCTCGGCAGCGGCTCGGCTTTCTGGATCAGCGTTTCGCCGAAGGCGCGGATGACCCCCTCGGGGTCGCCAACCATCGAGTAGATGTTGAATTGGTGCACACCGGCGGCCTCCAGCTCGGCGAGGCGTTGCTGGCAGGCCTCGGGCGTGCCGATGACGCAGAAGCGGTCCACCACCTCGTCGCTGACGAAGCCAGCGTGCTCGGCGCCGACGCGGCCGTGGTCGGCGTAGTCGTAGTGGTCGCGGGCGCGGATGTAGGCGGTCAGCTCGTCGGGCAGCTCCTCCGGCGAGTAGCGGCTGACCAGGTCGACGACGTGGTTGGAGACCAGCGCGGGGAACCAGCGCACCTGCTCGCGGGCATGCTCCAGGTCATTGGAGAGGTAGGCGGGCGCCGCCGCCATCACCTTGATGTCGGTGAAGGAGCGGCCGGCCTGCTCGGCGCCCTCGCGCACGAACTGCAGCAGCCAGCGGATCACGTGCGGGTCGGCGAGCTGCAGGATCACGCCGTCAGCGAGCCGCCCGGCGAGCCGCAGCGCCTTCGGCCCGTAGCCGGCGACCCAGGTCTCCAGGCCATGCGAGGCCCACTTGAGCTGCGTCTTGGTGCCGGCGTAGTCGACCTCCCGGCCCTCCGCCAAGTCCTTGATGATGCGGGTCGCCCAGCCGAGCCGCTCGACGGTCACCGGGGTCTGGCCGATCACCCGGCGGGCGCTGTCGCCGCGGCCGATCCCCATCACCATGCGACCGCCGGAGATGTCGTTGAGGGTGGCCAGCGCGCTGGCGGTCACGGTCGGGTCGCGGGTGGCCGGGTTGGTGACGCACGGCCCCAGCTTGATCCGTGAGGTCGCCAGCGCCATCAGCGTGAAGATCGGGTAGATCTCCTGCCACAGCACGTGGGAGTCCCACATCCAGGCGTAAGCGAAGCCGTTGTCCTCGGCCAGCCGGGCCGCCTCCGCCCAGCGCGACGGCGGCGGGTCAGGTGAGAAGGTGACGCCGAACTCGAGGGCCATCGGCTCACACCGCCTCGGCGGCCGGCGGGTGGATCGCCCGCCGAACTGGAAATAGGCTGGTCAGCGCGTAGTAGGCGAGGATCGCCACCAGCAGCCCCACCACCCAGCTGTAGCTGTACAGCGGCCGGAAGAACGGGATCAGCCCGTCGCCGGGGAAGGGGCCTTGGTTCGGCGCGGAGTGCGCCCCGCCGACGGCCAGCAGCATGCCGAGCACGACGCTCACCACCCCGCGCCAGTTCCAGCCGGCGGCGTAGGTGTACTCGCCCTCGACCCGGTACAGGTCGGCCAGGTCGAGGTCGTTGCGGCGCAGCAGCCAGTAGTCGGCGATCAGCACCCCGGCGACCGCGCCGAGGCAGCCGCCGTAGAACTCCAGCCAGGTGAAGATGTAGACGTGCGGGTCGGTGAGCAGCCGCCACGGCTGGATCGCGATGCCGAGCACGCCGGTGATGAGGCCGCCGGTGCGGAAGCTGATCAGCTTCGGGATGGCGTTGGAGAAGTCGTAGGAGGGGCTGACCACGTTGGCGGCCACGTTCACCGACAGGGTCGCCACCGCGAGCGTGAACAGCGCGAAGACGATCACGAACTTGTTGGAGAACTTGCCGGTCAGCGCGATCGGGTCCCAGATGGCGCTGCCGTAGACCTTCACGGTCGCCGAGGTGATCAGCACCGCCAGCAGCGAGAAGAAGGTCATGGTGGTGGGCAGGCCGAGCACCTGGCCGAGCGCCTGCTGGCGCTGGCTCCCGCCGAAGCGGGTGAAGTCCGGCATGTTCAGCGACAGCGTCGACCAGAAGGCGATCATCCCCATCAGCGACGGGAAGAACACCGGCCAGAACCTGCCGCCCCAGCCGAGTTTGGATGGCTGCGACAGGATGGGGCCGAAGCCGTGCGCCTTGGAGACCATCCAGATGAGCAGGAAGATCGCCACCACCAGCACGAACGGGGCCGCCCAGTTCTCGAAGCGGCGCACTGCGTCCATACCTCGCAGGATGATGAAGATGTTCAGCAGCCAGAAGATCCCGAACGACAGCCACTCGGTCCAGTGGTGCCCGGCCAGCAGCGAGGCGTTGGTCCAGCTCTTGCCGAACAGCGCCCCGGCCAGCACATAGATCGCCTGGCCGCCGATCCAGGTCTGGATGCCGAACCAGCCGCAAGCGATCAGCGCCCGCAGGATCGCCGGGAGGTTCGCGCCGAACACCCCGAAGCTGGCCCGCGCGAACACCGGGAACGGGATCCCGTATTTGGTGCCGGCGTGGCTGTTCAGCAGCATCGGGATCAGTACCAGCAGGTTCCCGAGCGCGATCGTGAAGATCGCCTGCTTCCAGTCCATGCCGAGCAGGATCAGCCCGGAGGCGAGCAGGTAGGTGGGGATGTTGTGGGACATCCCGATCCACAGCGCCGCGTAGTTGTAGGTGTTCCAGGTGCGCCGCCCGATCGGCACCGGCGCCAGGTCGGTGTTGTAGAGCGGGCTCGCGCTCAGGTCGACGCCGTCGGCGAGCGCGTGCCGCCCGTCGGCGTAGACAATCTCGTCCCCGGTGACGCTGGCGCCGGATGCGGCCATGCCAGACTCCTCCCTCGGCGCAACCCACTGTGCTCGGGAGGCGACTTTGCACAACCCTCCCTGGCCTGATGGAGGTTGCGAACCGTCACTGCAAGCGCACACCACGCCTACCCAGCGTGTGCCTCAATGCTAGCCGTGGCAATGAACCAGGTCTACAGCGCGATCCTCAGGCGGTGGTCTCCTTGGCCGCTTTGTCCGGGCCGATGTCCCTGAGGTGGGTGCTGCCGTAGCCCTCGGTCTCGGGATGGCCGTGTGCGCCCTGGGTGAGGGCGAACTCCTCTTCGGGGGAGAGGACCAGGCGGTGCCGCCCGGCGATCGCGAAGTAGCCGATGCCGAGCAGGAAGTAGATCAGCGTCCCGTACACCCCAGGCCGGTAGCTGGTGTTGGAGTACAGCGAGATCAGGGAGACCAGGGCGATGGCTCCGGCGATCCCCGCGCCCCACTGGCCGACCGGGCTGCGGTAGGGCCGCTCGATGTCCGGCAGCTTGCGGCGCAGCAGGATGAACGAGAGGCACTGCATGAAGTAGGAGACGACGGCGCCGAACACGGCCATGTACAGCAGCGCGCCGACGATCTGCCCGGCGAGCTGGCCGCCCCGCTTGCCCAGCTCGTAGATCAGCACGGCCAGGGCGTAGCCGACGATCGCCCCCCCGATCAGGGCGATGTGGGGCGTCTGGCGCTTGCCGTGGGTGATCGACAGCCACTTCGGGAAGTAGCCGGCGCGCGACAGCGAGTAGGTGTTGCGGCCGTAGGCGTAGATGATGGTGAAGAAGCTGGCGATCAGGCCCACCAGCCCGATCAGGGCGAGCAGCGAGGCCGCGGTGCCGGCGCCGAAGACGCCCTTGAAGCCGTCGAACAGCGGGGTGGCCGAGGTGCCGATGCCGGCAGCGCCCCCGTCCACGCCGGTGTTGAGCACAAAGATCAGCGCGCCGGTGATGACCAGCGTGGTGATGCCCCAGATGGTCGCCTTCGGCACGTCGCGTTTGGGGTCGTGGGATTCCTCCGCCGCCAGCGGCAGCTCCTCGATCGCCAGGTAGAACCAGATCGCGAAGGGGATGGCCGGGAAGATCCCCCCGAGCCCGTGCGGCAGGAAGCTGGACCTGCCCGGGTCGGGCTTGATGTTGGTCAGCAGGCTCGCGTCGAACTTGCCGGAGGCGATCACCGCGATGAAGAAGAACGCCAGGATGCCGAGGGCGAGGATGTTGATCAGCACGGTGAAGCGCATGGTCGCCTCGATGCCGATGATGTTGATCCACACGAACACCACGTAGAAGATCGCCCACCAGGTGACCGGGCTGTTGAGCCAGGGTTCGGTGCCGATGTTGAACAGGCTCCTCACGATGTCGTGCATCAGGAAGCCCATCGCGCCCACCACCACCGCCGGGGTGATGACGTACTCCATGTTCTCGGCGAGTCCGGTGATGAACCCGCCCCACGGGCCCATGGCCGAGCGGGCGAAGGAGTAGGCGCCGCCGGTGTGCGGCAGCGCCGGCGACATCTCGGCGATGCTGTAGCACAGGCCGTAGTACATGGCCGCGATGAAGACCGTGGCGATCAGCAGGCCGCCGAAGCCGCCGGCGTCCAGCCCGAGGTTCCACCCGTAGAAGTCGCCCGAGATCACCGCCGCCACGCCCAGCGACCACAGCGACCAGAAGGCCGCGTGCCGCCGGAGCCTGCGCTTGACGAAGTACTCGGCTCCCGCTTCCTCGTAGCTCACCGATCCGACCTTGCGGCGCTCCTGAGCCACGGCCAGCCCCCTTGTCGGTCGCCTTCGGCGTGGGAATCTGTCTGACAGGTATTGCACCGTGCATCGTAAGAGTGCGGGATGAACCAGTCAAGACAGCACGCAAGCACCGATCATGGATGCTTGACCCAACCGAACTTGTCTGACATATACTCCTGGACAGAATGGGCATAGCAGAGGCGCAGGCACAACGGAGAGCCAGGGAGCGGACGCAGCCGCGTTCGGTCTCGGTGCACGACGAGCTGCGGCAGCGGATCGACCAGGGCGAGTTCCCAGCCGGCACCCGTCTCCCCTCCGAACCTGACCTCGCGGCGGCGATGCAGGTGTCCCGAGCGACCCTCCGCGAGGCGCTGCGAGTCCTGCAGGACGAGGGGCTGCTGCTGCGGCGGCGCGGCTCCGGGACCTACGTGGCGGAGCGTCCCCGGGTGGCCAACAGCCTCGACCTCAACTTCGGGGTGACCGATGCGATCCTGGCAGCCGGGATGCGGGCCGGGTTTGCCGGGGGCCGCTCCTGGACCGAGCCGGCCTCCGCCGCCGAGGCGGACCGGCTGGAGCTGGAGCCCGGCCAGGACGTGATCGTGGTCGAGCGGGTGCGCACCGCCGAGGGCAAACCGGTGGTGCTGTCGCGGGACGTCCTGCCGGGCAGGCTGCTGGGCGAGCGTCCGGAGCTGGTAGCGGAGATGCTGCACCGCTCCCTCTACGAGGTGCTGGAGCGGGAACTCGGCGTGGTCGTCCACCACGGCGTGGCGCGTTTCCGGCCGGTCAAAGCCGATCACGCAGTCGCCGAGGCCCTGGTCGTCCCGCACGGCGAGTTGCTGCTGTACCTGTGGCAGGTGGACTACGCCGAGGACGGCGCCCCGGTGCTGTCCTCCCACGAGTTCCACCTCGCCGACGCGTTCGACTTCTCGGTGGTCCGGCGCGGCCCAGGCAGGAGGTTCACATGAGCGCACAGGTCGAGGTCGGCAAGGCGATGCGCCTCAAGCGGGTGATCGACCCGGCGGGGGTGTCGGTGATCTGCGCCCTGGACCACGGGATGACCTCGCCGACCTTCCTGGAGCCGCTGGCCGGCATCGCCGCCCGCACCGCCGAGGCGGTGGCCGGCGGCGCCAACGTGATCATGATGTCGAAGGGGATGGTGCGGTTGGCGGGACCGGCGTTCTCGCCGCTGACCTCGCTGGCGCTGCTGCTGTCCGCGTCGGCCAACCCGGACACACCGCAGCCGGAAGTGGTGCAGATCGCGACGGTGGAGGAGGCGGCACGCCTCGGCGCTGACGCCGTGGTGCTGTTCACCGCGCTGGGCGGCCCGACCGAGCCGGGGATGATCCGGATCCTGGCGGGGGTAGCCCGGGAGTGCGCGGTGCTCGGCATGCCGCTGATCGCGGAGGCGGAGTTCCCGACGACCTACGCGCGGGTCGAGGAGCTCAAGGAGCAGTACGGCTTCGAGTACCTGCGCCGCAGCGTGCGCCTATGCGCCGAGCTGGGCGCCGACATCGTGAAGACCAACTGGCCCGGCGACGAGGAGTCGTTCGGGCGCCTGGTGGAGGCCGCGGGCGGCATCCCGGTGGTGCTTGCGGGTGGCTCGCGCGTGCCAGACCAGGAACTGCTGTGGCGCATGGAGCGGGCGATGGCAGGTGGCGGGATCGGCTGCTCGGTGGGCCGGAACATCCGTTCGAGGAGTTGCAGGCGGGGGGAGCGGGGGGGCCAGGGGGGCATGCGGAGGAGGCGCCGTGAGAGCCGCGTTCATGACTGGGCGTGGCGAGGTCGAGGTCCGCGAGGCAGAGGAGCCCACGGCCGACCAGCGCGGCGCCGTCCTCCGCGTTGAGGCGTGCGGGATCTGCGGGACCGACGCCAGGACGTTCTTCAATGGGGATCCGCGCGCGCCCGCGCCGTGGGTGCTCGGGCACGAGCCGGTGGGGATCCTGGAGCAGGTCGGGCCGGAGGCCGCCCTGCCGCCAGGGGTGAAGCAGGGCGACCGGGTGTTTCTCGGCTCGATCCTCACCTGTGGGCAGTGCCGGCAGTGCATCGACGGGTACCAGAACCTCTGCGAGCACCACCTGTTGTACGGCTACGACCCGTTCCCGGGGGCCTACGCCGAGCTGGCGGCGGTCCCGCCGATCGCGGTCAAGAACCTCATCCCACTGCCGCACGACCTGGCGCCTGACCTGGCCACGGTGGTGGACCCGTTCGCCTGCGCCCTGAACGGCATCGAGGTCCTCGACGTGGGCCTCGGCGACACCGTGGTGATCCTCGGGGCCGGGCCGATCGGCTGCTGGCAGGCGGTGATGGCGCGGGACCGGGGCGCCGGCAGGGTGTTTCTCTGCGACGTGAACCGCCAGCGCCTGGACGGCGCGCTGCGGGCGGTGGGCGCGTTCGTGGACGACGCCTGGGCGGTCGGGGCCGACACTGGGTCCGGGCCCGGCGACGGCGTGGCCGAGGTGCTGAGCCGCACCGGCGGCGCGGGCGCCGAGCGGGTCAGCGTGGCCGCGCCCTCCAAGCAGGCGCAGCAGGCGGCCCTGGAGATGGCGGCCAAGCGGGCCCGGGTGGTGTACTTCGCCGGGCTCCCCAAGCACGACCCGGTGAGCCCGCTGGACATGAACCAGCTCCACTACAAGGAGCTGGCCGTCCTCGGCGCCTACGGCGCGACCCACCGCCAGTACCGGATCACCATGGACTACCTGAACCGCCGGCGGGACGAGCTGGCGGCGGTGGTCACCCACCGGTTCCCGCTGGAGCGGATCAGCGACGCCTTCGAGACCATCCGCTCCGGCGAGGGACTGAAGATGGTCATCCTGCCTTGACATCCTCCCCACCTTAGAGCACGGGGATTCTCACCCTCGCGGATGAGGATTCCTGCTTCCTCGCCAACCGCGGAACGGAGGACCGTTGCCGTCTTACGTCAGCTCCACAGGCATGGTCGGCGTTGTGCTTGCTGCCGACCCCCGCCAGTCCGGCGGTCAGGATGTTCTTCGCGGCGTTGACGTCCCTGTCGTGCAGGGCGCCGCAACCTGGACACGTCCAGTGGCGCGTGTCCAAGCGCAGCACTGCGAGCAGGTGCCCGCAGGCCGAGCAGGTCTTCGAGCTGGGATACCAGCGGTCCATCACGACCAGACGGCGCCCATAGCGGGCGCACTTGTAGTCGAGCACGGATCGGAACTCCGCCCAGCCGGTCCGCGAGATCGACTTCGCCAGCCGCCGGTTGCGGACCATGCCGGACACGTTCAGGTCCTCGACCGCGATCATGTCATACCGGCGGACCAGCGTCGTCGAGGTCTTGTGCAGGAAGTCGCGTCGTGCGTCGGTCACCTTCGCGTGGGCACGGGCGACCTTGACGCGGGCCTTGGCCCGGTTGTTCGAGCCTTTCCGCTTGCGGGCCATCATCCGCTGGTAGCGCTTCAACCGCTGCTCACGGCGATCCATGTGCCGGGGATGTGCGATCTTCTCGCCGGTCGACAGGACGGCGAAGTCCTTCAGGCCCAAGTCCACGCCAACGGCCGCACCGGTCGGGGCGAGGTAGGTCGGTGCGGGCACTTCGAGCTGGAACGTCACAAACCAGCGCCCAGCCGCGTCCCGGCTCACGGTCACCATGGACGGGTCGATCGTGGCCGTTTCCGCCTCAGGCCACGTCCACACGAACGGCAGGGGCTCGCTGGTCTTCGCCAGGAGCAGGCCCCCGTCGCGCATCCGGAACGCCGAGCGGGTGTAGGTCGCGGCTTGCTTGCCGAGGCGGGACTTGTAGCGCGGGTAGCGGGCACGACCGGCGAAGAAGTTTACGAACGCCGTGTGCTGGTGGCGGAGCGTCTGCTGGAGCGGAACCGAGGAGACCTCGGCGAGCCATGCCAGTTCCGGCAGCTTCTTCATCGCGGTCAGATGGGCGTCCGACTCGCGGTACCCGGTGCGCTGTCCTTCGGTGTGATACCGGGCGTGGCGCCAAGCGAGGGTGCGGTTCCAGACGACGCGGACACACCCGAACGTGCGGTTCAAGACCACTGCCTGCTCGGGGGTTGGGTAGGCCCGACACTTGTACGCCGTCCGCATACGCCACAACTTATCAGTCATTACCTCACGTTGATAAGAACGCGAGAGAGAGGGTGTCATGCGTACTTCGCGTTCGTGGTTCCGCATTCCTCCCCGCGCTGAAGCACGGGGCCTCCTGCGGGAGCCACGGTGACCGGGCCCTACGTGATCGGCTGCGACGTGGGCAGCCAAGGAACTATGGCGGCGCTGTACCGCGCCGACGGGACTCTGGTGGCTTCGGCTTACGAAGGCTACGACCTGGCCTATCCCCGTCCGGGCTGGGCGGAGCAGGACCCGGGCGCCTGGGTGGCCGCCCTGCACGCCACCATCGCGACGGTGCTCAAGGCGGTACCGGCGGGGGAGGGGCCGGCGGCGGTGAAGGGCATCTCGTTCGGGTCGCAGCTCGACGGGATGGTGGTGTGCGACCGGGCCGGCCGGGCGCTGCGCCCGGCGATGATCTGGATGGACCGGCGCGCGGAGGCTCAGGCCGCCGCTCTGGCCGACCGGATCTCGCCGGCGGACTTCTACCGCCACGTCGGCGCCAACCTGGACTCCTCCCACGCGGTCTTCAAGGCGCTGTGGGTCCGCGACCAGGAGCCGGAGGTCTTCAGGGAGGCGGCGAGCCTGGAGCCGCCCGGCGCCTACGTGCTCCGCGAGGCGGCTGGGGTGCGCGCGGTCGACTGGTCCAACGCCTCCTCGCTCGCGCTCCTCGACCCGCGCACGCGCGCCTGGTCGGCGCCGGTCCTGGCCGCTGCCCGCATCGAGGCGGCGCTGCTGCCCGAGCTGGTGCCGGGAACCCAGCCGGTGGGGCCGGTCACGCGCTCGTTCGCCGAGGCCACCGGCCTCGCGCCTGACACCGTGGTGGTGGCCGGGTGCGGCGACGAGATGGCCGCCACCCTCGGGGCCGGGGTGTTCGCCCCTGGCGAGGTGTGCGACGTGGTCGGTACCGCTGAGCCGGTGTGCGCCGCCTCGGCAGAGCCGCGTCAGGACCCCACCATGCTGGTCGAGTGCCACCCACACGCCGACCCGTCAAGCTGGCTGCTGGAGAACCCCGGCTTCGTCTCCGGCGGGGGACTGCGCTGGTGGCGCGACCAGTTCGCGCCGCTGGAGCGGGAGGCGGAGGCACGCGGCGAGGGCGACGCCTACGACCTGCTCAGCGGCCAGGCGGCGGCGGTGCCTCCCGGCGCGGAGGGGCTGGTGTTCCTCCCATGCCTGCAGGGGGCGATGGCCCCCGAGTGGAACGGGGCCGCCCGGGGTGTCTTCTACGGGCTCACGCTCGCCCACACCCGCGCGCACCTGACCAGGGCACTGCTGGAAGGGAGCGCTTTCGCCCTCCAGGACATCCTGGTGGCCATGCGCGACGCCGGGCTGGAGGCCCGCCGCCTCACCATCGTCGGCGGCGGCGCCAAGGGAGCCCTGTGGCGGCAGATCAAGGCGGACGTGACCGGGCTCCCGGTCCGCGTGCCAGCCAGCGTGGAGACGACCGCGACCGGCGCCGCGATCCTGGCTGCCGTGGGCACGGGCCTCCACGCCACCGTGGCGGATGCGGTGGCTGCCTTCGTCGCCTACCAGCCCACCGAGCACCTTCCCGACCCGGATCGCCAGCAGCGCTACGCCGACGCCTACCGCCGCTACCGCGAGGTCTACTTCGCGCTCAAGCCGGTGTTCGCGCGGGGATGATCAGCCGCCTAGTCCCGCAGCGAGGCGGTGATCCGCAGGTCGCGGTAGGCGGCGGGCTCGCCGCAGGCGCGGCAGGTGACTTCGGGCTCGAATTGGGCGCCGCAGTTGTGCGCCAGTGTGAGCGGCGGGTTCCCGTCGCTGAGGTAGCGGTCTCCCCAGCCCATCAGGGTGAGCAGCACCGGGTGCAGGTCGCGGCCCTTGGCGGTGAGCCGGTACTCGTAGCGGGCGGGACGGTCCTGGTACTGGTGCCGATCGAGGATGCCCGCCGCCACCAGTTTGCGCAGCCGGTTGCTGAGGATGTCGCGGGGAGCACCGGTGTTCCGCTGGATGTCGTCGAAGCGACGGACGCGCAGGAACACCTCGCGGAGCACCAGGACGGTCCACTTCTCGCCAATCAGATCGAGGGTGCGCGCCACCGAGCAGGGCCTCGGCAGCACAGCTTCGGGAGTCACGGCGTTGGTCACAGGTATTCACCTCGGGGTCAGGATAGCTAAGTGAGTTGTGTTTTCCAACCTTCCAGGATAGAGTCAGTCCAGATTTCAAACTTACACTGTGAGGGAGGCGCGATGACCCTGACTTTCTCACCGGGCAGCGTTCGCGTGCCCGACCTCCACGCTGATTCAGCGGGGAACCTCCCTGGGATTCCCCGGATCCTTCCGGGGGGTCAGCGGATCCGGCCGATCCGCTGGGACGACGGGCCGGCCCTGCAGGCGGGGCTGGCCCGTCTGTCGCCGCGCAGCCGTTGGCTCCGCTTCCACCAGCCGCTGGCCCGCTTCTCGGAAGCGCAGCTCCGGATCCTGGTTGAGGTCGACCACTACGACCGCGACGCGCTGCTGGCAGAAGCCGAGCGGCCGGACGGGAGCTGGCAACTGGTTGGGGTGGCCCGCTACGCGCGGGTGGCGCCCGACCGGGCCGATGCGGCGGTGGTCGTCGGTGACCCTTGGCAGCGGCAGGGGATCGGGCGCCTGTTGCTGGAGCGGCTCGGGGTGCTCGCCCGTGAGCGGGGGATCGCCGTTTTCGTCGGCGAGGTGCTGACCGAGAACCGCGGGATGATCCACCTCATCCGCAGCCTCGGCCCGCGGGCCGAGATGCGCCTGCTCGGCACGACCACGGAGGTCGTCTGGCGGCTGTAGCTGGAGCTGCCGAGGCCGAGACCGAGACCGCCGGCAATGCGACCGGGCGGGCCAGCCATTGGCTTCAGCCAGATGGCCAGCCCGCCCGAGACGCCTCCCCCCGAGCTAGTGGGGCGTGGGTCAGCTTGCGGTGATGGTGCCGAAGAGGCCGTGGGCCTCGTCGCGGATGCCCGCGTCGAACAGCAGGGTGGTAGGTGTGCCGGTGACGCCGTTGCCGAAGCGGATCGCCCAGAGGCCGGCGATCGTGATGGCCGTGCCGTTGGCATGCCGCAGGGTGCCGCGGAAGGCGCCGGTGGCCGGGTCGTAGGCGTTGATGCGCCCGTCGCCGAAGTTGCCGACCAGCAGATCGCCGCTGAAGGCGCCGAAGCCGCTGCTGGGCGCCATCTCAAGGCCCCAGGGCGCGTTCAGGACGCCACGCGAGGCGACCCGCGCGAGGAAGTTGCCGCTGGTGTCGAAGGCGTCGACGAAGCCGAGGCCCGCCCCGTCGACCTCATCCTCGTTCCCCGGGCCCTGCTTGGCCCAGGTGACGTAGATCGTGCCGCCGAGGTTCTGGATGCCGAAGGGCCCGTAGCCGGCCGGCAGGTTCGGGTCACGGAACGAGCCGGACAGGTGGACCCGCTTGAAGCTCGAGTTGAAGACGTCGACATGGCCGCTGTGGAAGTTGCTGGCGTAGAGGAAGTCGCCGCCGCTGGTGCTGGCGATGGCAAGGCCCTTGTAGATGGCACCGTGGACGGTCGCGCCGTTCTGCGCTTGGGTCGAGGGAGCCGGTGGTGGCACGGCCGGGTTCCAGCCGGTGATCTTGCCAGCCTCGGAGGAGAAGATGAACAGGGCTGGCCCGCTGTGGCCGGCGCCGTCAGAGACCACGAAGCCGGGGCCGCCGTTGAAGACCTGGCCAGTGGGCGCGCCGCCGGGGATATTCACCACCAGCGAAGCGATCGACAGGGGCGTGCCTGGCACGGCACCCGGGTAGATGCTGGCGACGCCGGTGCCGTTGTCGGCCACCCAGATCGGGGTCGGCCCAGCCGCCATGCCCCAGGGGTTGACCAGGTTCGGGTCAGTGAGCTGTGCCTTGCCGGGCAGGTCGGAAACAAGGTTCGTCTGTTGGTAGCTGTTGGCTGCCGCGCCGGCGTGCATAGCCGGCAGCGCGACCAGCAGTGTCGCCGCTGCGCCGAGCGCCACGGCGAGGCGGATGCGGCTGCTGCGGCCGAAACGCCGGCGTGGTGTTGGTGTTGGTGATGGGACGGTCGTAACGGGGACTACGTCTGCCATCCTTCGCCTCCTCGCGAAGAGGGGTGGGAATCCGGGACCCATCGTTTCAACCCCGGTACCCGCTCACCGATTGCGTTAGTTCGTCCTTTTACCGCACCTGCGGTAGGTGACTACGCAGTGTCATCTCAGTAGAAGGAACGACTTGCCCCGATAGATCACTTCGGTCATCTTCCTTTATTGAGACGTAACTCCCAGTCGGACGCTGAGGAGTGATTGCACCATAGGCTCCAAGAAACAGAGACCAGGCTCGAAACCCGATATCCGGCCCGTTCCTCCGCCTCGTCCCAGCGCCGGACCCAGTGCTGAACCCGGCGGCACGCCGCGGCGGACACCGGCGGAGATCGCGGCGGAGGCGGCGTCCCGTGCCCTTGTGCTCAAGCCCGCGGACGTCGGCCCGCGCCACCTGGCCACCGCCGCCGAGGCGGCGCGGTGGCAACCCGACCCCGGCTGGCGGCACCGCCTGCGGCGCGGCCCCACCCTGCTGGTGGCGGCGCTGGCGGCGGGACTGTTGTTCGGCGCCCTCGCCGGCTTCGTCGGCGCGTGGCTGGGACCCGGCCACAGCGGCACCACCCACCGGGCCACCGCACCACCAGTACCAGTGAGCACGCCCGTCCCAACCGTCCCCGCGACACCGGTGACTCCAGTCACCCCGGCGGCAGACCCGGCGCCCTGCTTCGCTGCGGTGGAGCAGGCCGACACGGTCATCTCGCTGCTCATCGGGGACATCCGCGACCAGCGGCTGGAATCCTCGCTTGGCCACTACATCAAGGACGCGCAGCACTGCCGCAAGGAGGCCGAACCATGAGGACCATGAGGTGCCCCAGGCTCAGCTCCCGGGCACCGCTTGCGGCGCTGCTGAGCGCCATGCCGCTGGTGCTGGCGCTGATGGTGGTGCTGGCGCTGCCGGCGCTCGCCGAGGAGCGGCTCGACGCCCGCGCGGGCTGTGGCGGCGTCTCGGTCGACGGGGCAGGCTTCTCCGACCGGTCTGTGCTGCTGATGGCGACCGACCTGCGTACCGGCAAGACCCTCGCCCGCCCCTCCACCACGGCCACTGGCCCGGACGGGTCGTTCCACGCCTGGTTGCCCATGGACCTCAGCGGGGTGCGCACGGTGGTGGTGTCGGCGTGGCGGCATGCGGGCGCCACCGTCACCCTCACCGCCAAGGACCTCGTCCAGCAGCCCTGCCTGGGCAGCGGTGGCGCCACGCCGAACAGCCTGCCGATGACCGGCGGCCCGCAGCCCGGCTTGCTCATCCTGGGCGTTGGGCTGCTCGGTCTCGGTGGCCTGCTGCTTCGCTTCGCTGGATCGCCCGGATCCGGGCCGGGAATGGCGGGTGCGAGGCGAGCAGGCCGGTGACGCCACGCGGCGGCCGGTAGCGGCCGTCATGCTGGAACAGCTCCAGCACGCGGGTGAGGCTGGCGCCGTAGCCCAGCTCGGTGGCGTAGCGGTCGGCGGCGTACTCGGCGGCGCGCGACAGTGCCGCCGACAGGATCCTGGAGGCGCTGGTGACCAGCCACAGCGGCAGCCACAGCGCGGACAGTGTCACCAGCAGCACGGTCCCCACCGCGACCAGGACGCCGCTGAGCAGCAGCAGGCCGACGATGCCGAGAGCGCCGCCGGAGGCGCGTCCGGCGGAGATGTAGCCCGCGCGGCGCCGCAGCGTCGAGTAGGTTCGCGCCATCGCGGTGGTCGCTGCCCGTACCCGGCGCAGCCACCAGCTGAGCAGCGAGAACGGCATCAGGTACCACCAGCCCAGCATGGCCGCGATGGGATGCAGGTCGTGGTGGTGGCCAAGCTCGTGGACGATCACCGCTTCGAGCAGCTCGTCGGGCAGGTCCAGGGCCATCCGCGTCACGGCGACGAAATGGCCGCCGAGGGCGAAGGCATTGATGACGCGGTTCTCCTCGATCCGCAGGATGTAGGCGGCAGGGTCGTCGCCCGCCCGGGCGCAGGCGCGGCGCCACACCGGGTCGAGCCGCAGCAGCTCCTCGGGGCGAGGCCGCCGCACCCGGAACAGCAGCTGGGCGAAGCGCGCCTCCACCGGCCGCAACAGCACCAGCCCGGCGCTCGCGGTCCAGGCGATCACCATGACCCACGTGCCGACCAGGCCGTCGTGGAGCACCAGCAGCCCCAGCCCGAACCCCGCCGGCCCCACCACCACCAGCGACAGCACCCAGGTCAGCGCGACGATCGCGAGCATGCCGAAGAGCGTCGCGGTCAGGAACCGCCGCCGGTCCTGACCGCTGCGCTGATAGCCGTCCTGATATGCCGTCATGGTTCCGTCCAAGATAACCGGCCAGAGGGTCGTTATGGCGCAAGGCCCTTTAGGTTGCGGCCCTTTAGGCCGAAATGGAGTAGCCGATCGTTCCAGCTTGTTGGCTTGGGCTGTGGGCGGGCTACAGGGGCTCCGCTACGCTTCCCCCTAGCGTGCGGCTGCTCGGGGGGCGTCACCCCTGGGACGGACCAGTGGCCGCCGGCAATGAAGCCGGCCAGGAGGCGACCGTCAAGTTGAGTGCCACGCTCGTACGAACCAGCAAGGCCCCATTGGGGACCC
>WNGQ01006650.1_pt1 | contig 21410 bp, 19 predicted proteins | sample 5407661 | NCBI WGS metagenome assembly WNGQ01 (sample SAMN13153382, study PRJNA577476) | soil metagenome | isolation source: 60 cm soil or saprolite under Garry oak tree replicate 2 | place: USA:California | collected 2016-06-15 | reverse complement strand
GCATCAGACCTTTTTGCTCGACCACCACTACCTGCTGCAAGCCAGCGGCCTGCCCTGGCTTGCAGCACTGGAGATCTTCCTGCTGTGCTGGCAGGTGATGACGGTGGCGATGATGCTGCCATCGAGTATGCCCATGGTCAACCTGGTGGTCTATGCCGGTCGCAGACAAGCCCGTCCCGTGGCGGTTCCTCTGGCGTTCCTGGCTGGCTATGCCGTGATCTGGACGGCCTTTGCCGCAGGGGCCTTTCTCGGAGACACGCTGGTGCATCGCCTGGTGGCCCTGTGGCCGTGGTTGGCAGTGCATTCCTGGCTCATCGGGGCGGTGACGTTCGCCGTCGCTGGTCTCTTCCAGTTTAGCCCCTGGAAGGAGCGCTGCCTGGACATGTGCCGCACGCCCCTGGGGTTCTTCCTGCACTATTACCGCAAGGGCGTGGGCACGGCGTGGCAGCTGGGGTTACGCCATGGCGGGTACTGCCTGGGCTGTTGTTGGGCCTTGATGCTGGTCATGTTCGGGGTCGGCGTGGGCAACCTGGCAGGGATGGCTGCGCTCACCGGCGCCATGGTGATCGAAAAGACGGTGCCAGGCGGTAAGCGTCTGAGCCCAGTCATTGGGATCATACTCTTGTTGCTTGGGATACTGTGGCTGGCACATCCTGTCTGGCTTCAAAGGGCAGGAATATAAAGCGCGTCCATTGAGGAGTCTACAAAGGTTCAAGAAATAAGGAGACTGGAATGCCCAGAGAACCATACCACGCGTCTCCACGTGAATGTCGTAGGCTCGCATCCTACGCTGTCAGCCAAGCAGGCCGCCAGGTGCGAGAGCTGGTACACGCCGCCGACCCGGACGTGACCGAGACCATCAAGCGCACAAAGCAGCCCTATTTTACGCTGAATGGCAACATCTGCGCGCTGCTGGGAGCGAAGGATCATCTCACCATTTTCATTTACGACCCCATCGTGCCCGATCCCGAGAGCATTATTAACCAGGGACAAGGGAACCTGGCAGCGCGTGCGTGGATTGCTTGAGAACACGTCGCAGCTGGAAGAGGAATATCGCCGCCGCTTGGAGGAAGTCACAGCTCAGCCGGGGAAACTCTCGTCAGCAAACCTGGAATCACACTTGGGCACATTACGACAGGGGATCTCCCGGCTGATAGACAGCTAAGCCGAAGGTCTCATCGACAAACGCGAATTCGAGCCCCGGCTCAAGCGACAGCGACAGCGGATCGCCGAGGTGGAAGAGCAGCAAAAGCAGCTCGCAGATGAAACCGCCCTGCGGAATGAGCTCCAGCTGATTATCGGTCGCCTCGAAGATTTTGCTGCCAAGGTGCGGAAGAATCTGGATCAGGTAAATTGGTTGGATCGGCGCGCCATTTTGCGGGCATTGGTCAAACGGGTTGAGATCGGGCGGACCCATGTCACGGTGGTCTTTCGCATCGGTCCTACTGCTGCGTTCCTCATTGGCGCTATCATTCTTGCCTGAGAAACCTACGGGTAGAACATACCTACATTGCCTCTAGCTCTTGATTTAGCAGTATATGCGTACCATTGAGGAACAAAGCACTAGGTTAAAAATAACTGTATACCCTGCGGCTGTAACCGCTTGACTTCCTCATCGGACATGGTCCGGCTTCGCCAGCCAGCGATAAAAGCCAGGGTCTGCCGTTTTTCAACGTTTCTGTTTTCATATGTAAGCTTCAGCCCGGTCAACTTGCCTTTCGCGGTCAAAAAGACCACGCCTTCCACGCGGGCGGGAGAATCAGTTGGACGTTCTCCTAAATGTAACGCATCTCGATTAGCTCGCCAGACCTCTGCTACAAACGTCGCCTCGATCAACTCACTGTCTCTGTGTTTCAGGCCAGCTGTGCGTCCCGCGAAAAACAGGAGATCTTCGCTCACACCCTTTCCACCAGGTTGAAATAGTTGATATGATTCTACACCTTGTGGTGTCTCCGCGTAGATAGCCGGGCGCTGCTGGCCTGTGGTCTGCATGCGTTCTACGATCTTCGACATTAGGTCTTGAATGTCCATGCGCGAAAGTCCTTTCCTATGTCTCCCAGTTCCCGAGTCCTGCTGCTGTACAGCGAACACTTCCCGGCGCCTGGCACGCCCGTGACGCTGCGAGAGGAGCCAGGAGAGCGGCTCAACGAAAAGATCGTGTGCTTCGAGCATGCTGGCCATCTCATCTATCGTGAGCACTTCGAGCAGTTCGTTAAAGTCGTCACAGCGTTCCTCAAAGAGTACTAACCCTTCACACCAGCAGACATGAGTCATGTGCGTTCTCTCGTAATCGTGGAATAGAATGAGCGTGAAAGAGCGAAAAGCCCCACTGTAATCATGGAATGACTCTCTGGTCAACGTAGAAAAAGTACGGTAAGACTGTGGCTAGCATGAAAAGAATATGAGAAGGCTCATGGGGGGCATGTGGCAAGACTTGCTCCCCTAGCCTCTCTCATACTCACTGCTAGATGCTAAATTTCCCCGGAGGAATACATGTGAATTTTCTCGCACACTAATGAGGTGGCACAAACAAAGGTCATTGACCTGAAGATGGAGGAGCTGCCCACAGTTCCCCCATCACTAGTTTTTGACGACGGACACGAGCGTCGTTTCAGTGCAGTCTAACGCAGACCTTCCCACAGCGCTCGCTCGGCGCGGCGAGGATCTTTCAGCAGATCAGAACGGCTGTCGAACTGCATCGTCAGTCTCTGGTTCAGGTCGTACTGCGCCCAGCCAGGATCGCCGCATGTGGCAAAGCTCACCCAGGCGGCATGCATCGTGTCAGCCGTCTGCTGGGGAGGGGCGTCTCCCAGGAGCATCTCCATGCCCCCGATAGCGAGCGTGTCGAAGACGAACGGGATCTCCAGGGCATGGCATGAGCCAAGTTGCCCATCAAACGCGGGCGACCGCCAGGCGAACTCGTACATATAGGTGCGCCCGTTGTTCCGCATGTGGGCCTCGGCCAGGCGGATGGCGGGAATACGGAAAAACCAGTCGGTGAGAATGGCCTCATACACGTCACCCGCGCTGGCATCGGGACGCGTTGCCTGATATGTCGCTAGCGTCTCGGCTACCGGGAGTCCATACAGAGCAGCCACCCCGGCCAGGATATCCCCGTTAATGGCATTGATCGCGCCGTTGGGAACCAGAAACAGGCGCTCTTCCTCAGTAGTGGTTCCCACCAGAACGTCGATCTCTGCGCCCGCTCCAGCAGCGATGCAATCGATCGGGCGTGCAGGGAGGACATCCCCGTCGATTACCGGCTCGAAAGGCATCAGGTTAGCCGCCACCTCGCCCCAGCGGGCAGGGTCCGGGTGCTCAAACACATCAGCGCTCAATGCTAGTTGGGCCGCGATCAGTCGGTCAGAGGGAACTGCCGCGATGGCTTCTACCTCAGGCTCGACATCCAGCTTCTCGGCAAGATACTGGCCTATCCTCTGCGCGCTTGTGGAAGAGATAGCGTGATGGCCTGCCCCGCTCTGAGCAATGGCTCGGCGGAATAGCCCCCTGGCTCGCGGCATCGAGAGGAGCGAGCCGACGCTCATCCCGCCAGCAGATTGACCAAAGATCGTGACGTTATTCGGATCGCCACCAAAGGCCGCGATGTTCTCCTGTACCCAGGTAAGGGCAGCAACCTGATCAAGCAAACCGAGATTGGCGCTCCCTTGTCCCAGGAAGAGGAAGCCGTCCACGCCCAGGCGATAGTTGATAGTGACGCATACCACCCCGTCGCGCGCGAAGCGGCTGCCATCATACGTTGGTATCGCGCCCGTCCCATTGGCGAACGCGCCGCCATGAATCCAGACCATCACTGGCAATCCGGCCTTGCCTGGATCGGGCGTCCATATATTGAGGTTCAAACAGTCCTCACCGGCGATGGCCGGCTCCGGCAAAAGGACATCGAAAGGTGGGAAATACGGTGGCTTGGCGACGGTCGCGCCGTAGGTGAGCGCGTCGCGCACGCCATTCCACGCCTCGACCGGTTGCGGTGGCTGAAAGCGTCGCGCCCCGAACGGTGATGCTGCGTAGGGGATACCTTTGAAGACGGCGATCCCTTCAATCGTGGCGCCACGCACTGCGCCCAGCTGTGTTCTGACAACGGTGTCCATAGTGCATCTCCTTCCCAGAGTAGAAACGAGCCAGCAAAAAAACTACGCCAGTATACCATACATTTGTATCGATGAGTTCCATTGCCCAATAGCATGGGTGTAGTTCATCTTTTACGTGACCTCCTTACACGCATCACACGGGCGGGAATGGAAAAGCAGCCGTTGTTGTTCTCATCACATGAGACATAACGTGTATATCACTTATCAGGAGCGCAAAAGACCATGAAGATTCTTTATACAGCGAAAGCAACCGCCCAAGGAGGTAGAAACGGCCAGGCGCAGTCCTCGGACGGCCATCTGCACGTGCATTTAAGCGTTCCCAAAGAGATGGGGGGAGATGGTGGTCAGGGCACCAATCCTGAGCAGCTTTTTGCCGCCGGGTACGCAGCCTGCTTCCAGTCCGCACTTGAGCAGGTCGCGCGTCGCCAGCACGTGGAGGCGGGCCCTACGACGATTACAGCCAATGTGGGTATCGGACCAACAGGCCAGGGCGGCTTCGGACTCGATGTCGAACTACATATCTTCATGCCTGGTGTAGACAAAGCCATCGCTGAAAAACTCGTTGAACTCGCCCACGAAGTCTGCCCATACTCGAATGCCATGCGCGGCAATATTCCTGTCAAGCTGGTTGTCGAGGGGCAACCCATCGCCGCTTCGTGACTCGTTGAACCAACATGTCTAATAGCAATGGCTCGTGGCCTTAGCGGTCCCTACAAGTGCCGGCAATGCCAAGGAGAACGCATGAAGATAGCCATTTCCGACGACTATCAGGATACCGTAAGAATGCTCGACTGCTTTCAGAAGCTCAACGAGCAGCAAGTCGTCATCTCTCGTGAACATATAAGTGACCCCGAAGTCCTGGCGGCCCGCCTGCAGGGAGTGGAGGTTCTTGTGCTCATTCGCGAGCGCACTCCCATCATCGAGGCACTACTGGCGCTCTTGCCGGACCTGCGCCTCATTGTCCAAACCGGCAAACGAGCCCCACACATTGATCTCGAGGCGTGCACCCGTCACGGCGTCGCAGTCGTCTATGCTACACCCCCCGATCCGGGGAGACCATATGCGACGGCGGAGTTGACCTGGGGGCTGATCCTGGCCGCGATGCGCTTCATTCCTCAGGAAGTTGCGTCCATGAAGGCGGGCCACTGGCAGGGTACGCTGGGACGGGCCCTCTACGGTCGTACGCTGAGCATCTTTGGCTATGGAAACATCGGGAGCCTGGTCGCTACCTACGGACAGGCATTCGGGATGAGGGTGCTGGCATGGGGACGTGAGGGGTCACGCGCCCGTGCTCAGGCCGACGGCATCGAAGTTGCCTCCAGCCGGGATGCGTTGTTTAGGGATGCCGATGTGCTGAGCCTGCATCTCGCACTGATGGAGGAGACGCGCGGCATTGTTTCGGCAGGAGACCTGGCGAAGATGAAATCGTCTGCCCTGTTCGTCAACACCAGTCGAGCGGCTTTGATTGAACCGGGTGCTCTGGAAGAGGCGCTCTGCGCTGGGCGTCCAGGGTATGCAGCGGTCGATGTGTACGAGAGCGAACCGGTCGCGGACCATCCACTGCTGCATATGGACAACGTTGTCTGCACTCCCCACCTGGGCTATGTCGAAAAGGACAGCTACGAATCCTTGTTCGGGGCTGCCTTCGATCAACTCCTCGCCTTTGCCGCCGGCAATCGGATGAAAGTCACCAATCCAGAAGCCCTCAAGCGTGTTTGAGGGCTTCGAATGCAAGCAATTGTGGGCAGAGCTCAAGCTGCTGCTGCGGGTCCACGGTCATTCTTCTGTGAATACCCCAGCTCCGAGAAAATACAGAAATCAAAAGCAATATCACCCATTTTGATACCCCTGGCGAATCCTTCTCGACCGCATCAGGATGGCATCGTAAAGAGCGCGTCTGAGACCGTGTTTTGGAATGCGTTGCAGGAACCCTGCGTGGCAAGAAGAGCAAGACAGAAGAAGTTTTGGCCCCTCCTTTATGCTATGATACTCACACTCCCGCTCATGGAGGCACATCATCAGAAGCAAGGAGCAGACACCCATGACTGAACAGGCATCTCCATTCATCACTTTCTACAAACACGGCTGGGAGCACTATCAACAAGCCCTCGTCAAAACCATCGCATCGCTTTCATCTGAACAACTTACCATCCCTCTTGCGCCGGATCAGAGGTCGATAGGCGAGCTTCTCGACCATATGATCGGTGCGCGCTTCAACTGGTTCCACCTATGGATGGGTGAAGGAGATCCCAACCTTGACTGGAACGATGACGAGGACAATGACGAGCCAGCCGTGTACGAGGCAGCTTCACTGGTCGCCATGTTTGAGAAGAGCTGGCACGTGATCTCCTCCGCCCTGGACCGCTGGACTTCCGCTGATCTGGAACAGCTTTTTTTACCTCCAGCCTCTCATCAGGCATGGCTACGGGATCAAGGGTTAGAAGAAGCGCCTCCGCATACACGCCAGTGGATTGTCTGGCATGTCCTTGAACATGAGATCCACCACGGAGGCGAGCTTTCCCTGGCTCTCGGAACACATGGCCTGGAAAGTTTCTATACCTAGTGACCAGCACTCAGCCTTGCGGCTTCAAAAGCATTGGCCAGACAGCTTTTGAACGCGTGTTCGAGAAAGAGCAGAACAGGCGAATCATCGCTACCTGGATCAGCGTCTCACTGGTTTGCACCTTTCGTTCATAATCCTTGCTCATTCTCCTGTTGCGAGAGATCCAACTGAAGGTGCGCTCCACCACCCATCTGCGTGGCACAATGCTGAAGCCGCGGGTGCCTGGTGCGCGCTCCACGACTTCCAGCTCCCACTCTCCTGTTGCATGACACCACTCGGCCAGATCCTGGCCTCGATACGCCGCGTCTGCCCAGATCTTTTTGAGACGGGAGACGAAGAAAGCGAGTCCTGCGAGCAGACACCGAGCGCCTTTGGTATCGTGCACATCGGCGGGGGTCACGTAGATGGAGATGGGAATGCCCAGCGTATCAACCAACAGGTGCCGCTTACGGCCCTTGACGTGTTTATGGGCATCAAAGCCGCAGATCCCAGCGGACTCCTCGACGGTCTTGACGCTTTGCGCGTCCATGATGGCGGCGCTGGGATGCGGGTTCCTTCCTTGCCGTTCACGTTCGGCCCGGTGCAGTGCTCGCAGCAAGAGCGTCCAGGTCCCTTTGAGGCGCAAGCGCCGAAAGTGATAGAAGACGGTTTGCCATGGCGGAAAATTGGCTGGCAAGTAGCGCCACGGGCAGCCGGTGCGCAGCACGTAGAAGATCGCGTCGAAGATGGAGCGCAGAGAGTGGGTTGGCGGTCTGCCACGTCTGGATGCGGGAGGCAGATAGCGTTGGAGACTCTTCCACTCTGCATCAGAAAGGTTGCTTGGATATGTGGTACTCATTCCTCCCGTCTATCACATGAGGTGTCCTCTCCGCTTTCTGGAAAATGAGCAGAGGCCGCCTGGAGAGGAGCTTCTGTTGATTAACAAAACACGGTCTGAGGCACTCCAGATAGATGCGCTCAAAAAAGCAGGCTGTGACAAATGGTTTGTTGACAAGATGACTGGATCAAAAGCGGAGAGAAAAGGACTGGACGAGGCGCTGGCGTATGTGCGGCCAGGGGACACGTTTGTTGTATGGAAACTGGATCGAGCAGGGCGCTCTTTAACCCATCTGATCGAGCTGCTCAAGGGTCTCCAGGAGCGCGGCATTGAGTTCATCAGTTTGACTGAGCAGATCGATACCACCACTCCAGGCGGCAAGCTCATCTTTCACTTGATGGGAGCGCTGGCGGAATTTGAGCGTGATCTTATTCGCGAGCGCACGAATGCAGGGTTGACGGCTGCCAGGGCGAGAGGGCGCATCGGCGGGCGACCCAGAAAACTCAAAACGAATGGAAAAGTGGCACTGGCTCGGCGAATGTTTGCTGACCAGAGTCACTCGATTCCAGAAATTTGTTCGGCGTTAGGGATCTCCCGCGCAACGCTGTATCGCTACGTCAAAGAGGCCGAACCACCAGAATAATTGTACAGATTCCACCAGTTTAATTCTGGGATTTACACTCTGATAGATCTGAAAAGTATTGTACTGAGCAATGTGAGGAGAAAAAGCGCTTATGTTACTATTCCCATTTCTTTGCACCTCACTGGACGCATAAAATTGCAGTAAAGCGCTATCCTCACGCTCAAAGTTGGAGAGCTAAAAGATGAGCTTTTTGGTAGTTTGGACTCATAACATTTCAGAAAGTCGAAAATGGACGCATAAGCATGCAGGAAGTTGTAGCTCCTACCCAATTTTTGCAGCACAACCCTAACAGGCGTTCTGGTTGTGAACGTCCATTATTTACAGATTCGCATTGCAGAACAGCTTGATGGGAGAGCTAAGCACATTCGTTATCATGTTGCCCGCGCGGTCCCATGCACTGATTCTCAGGTACGCGTGTCGAATATGACCTGGATTAGATAGGAGGGTTCCCAGACTCGCAACGTTAAAAATCGCCGAGTAGCAGAACACTATCTGCTGGGCGAGGTGACTGGGCAATGATGGGTTTGCCCTCCATATGTCTGTCAGCGAAACTGTGAACCAATCGACGTTGTTGGCCCCACTCTCATCCACCACAACCACTTGCGGCGCAAAAGCGTTGTCGGCAAAGATACCTGATACAGCTGTACGCGCGGGATCGGCAAAGATGCAAAAGGAACTGTATTCTGCGGGTTTCTCTGGAGCGTCCTGGAGCATCACAAAGAACGCGCTGCTGAACAAACTTTCCTCTTCTTCGCGGGCGTTAGCTATAACCTCTTCAAGCGAGAATGCACTTTTGTTCAGGACCGCTGAGACCTGGGGCGGATGGCTCTCGTGGACCAATACGATGTCTATATGCTCCAGGTAATCGAAACGATCATTGGGGCCATTCACAACGAACCGGCCACCCTGGAAGTCAATGCCCATACTGCCAGGGATATTGCCAACCGCAACTAAGCCTGTCGTGATACGGATACGGTTGTTTTTGAAGCCGATCACATCGCCCGGTAGGTTACGCCAGGCAAAGGCACCATCACCATCCTCGTCCACACCGCTGAACGGGATTTCGACTGGCGCAGAGTCCACGCCTTGTGGGACGGCATCGATCGTCAAGGTCGTTGCGTCGAGACCCACAACAGGAGTGGTGTCCATGCTGTTGCGGTATACTTGTGCGCTAATTATCAGCTTGATGGGGCGCCCCCATGTCTCAGGCCGGACGTTGTATATAAAGCTGAGAGAGCCTCTATTGTCGACAGTGAGGGCGGTCAGGGCCTTATCGGGTTGGACTGTGCCAGGATGGGACATGGGCCGAACGATAGTCAGGACACCTGGATAGTCGGTTCCGTCACTCGTCACGACGCGGAAACTATCCAATCGGGGCTGGCGAACCTCCCAGAGGTAGTCAATCCAGCGATGCCAGGCGATGAGACGCGGACTGTAGTTGTTGGTATTGATATCAAAAATGTCTGTGACGGTGCTTTCAGGTATGTCGTGTTCTGCAGTATGAAGACCAATCTGCAGGTATTCGTCCAGTGCCTCGAGAGTATTGAAATGCCCGACCCTTTCCTTAATGACCTGGTACTGGGTGAGAGGATCATTGCTGATCGGCTGCTCAGGCAGAGCTTGCCGGAAGGTGCTCTCCTCATAAGCAATGACCTCATGAAAATGATCGAGTGAGGTCGGATTCCAGCGCTTGACCACAGGCATGCCCACACGCTTTCTCCAGGCATCATAGGTGTTCAGGAGATCGCGGTGGAAGCGCAAAGACTCTGCTGGCAGGCCGGACCGGCCACAAAATTGCCCAAAGGAGCTATCCGAGGGAGCGAAAGGATTGTTGGCAACTTCAGAAGTTGCCCCGCTGCAGGCAATCTCTCCCTCATGCCAGATCATATGCCAGCGATTGGCCGCGTCCATAAATTCGATATCGGAAAGCGGCACACCATCTGCATCGTAGACGATTGGAGTGACTTGCTCCGTGACCCCTAAAAGGCGGTCGCGCAGCATACTTGCCCACTTCATAAACCCCCAGAAACGGATGCTGTACGGTGCAATGGCATCATCATGAATTTCGCTTGCACCAGGAGTTGGGAAATTACGTACAGCATCCCAGTGTCCGGCACGCGGCCGAGGGCCTCTGTTCCGTTCCAGGGACGGACTTGTGTGTACCCGTGCTCCATGCGCCAGACTTCGTACTGCCGGAGCAGCCCACCAGTGTGAAGGTCATCGCCGATGTAGTGATCAAAAAACTGCCTGCCCGTTGGAATGAGGTTGACTGATAGCCAGGCCTGGTGGCCCGGGATCAAGCTGTCAATGAAAGTACAAAAATCTGGACTTGTCATCCCGCCGCCTCCCCTATTGCATGCGCATGGTACTCTGCTGAATGGATTGTCGCACCACCTGCCGCCGATTGTTTTCCTCAGCATCATTGGCCACAGGTAGAGAACCTCGAATATTTTGTAGGTGGATGGCCAGTTGTTCCAGCGGCAGCGCATAAGCCAATGGCGTGTATATCTCGCGTATTTCACCCATAATTGGAAAGATAAAATCAACCTCACCGAAATTCGCCGCTTCCACCGGGGAAGTAATCACCACTGCCCGGCCACCTACTGCCCTTACTGTCCTCACGATCTCGCGAGCCCGGTCAATACTCTGGCCGGGTGCGGCAAGTATAATCACCTGCGTGCCCTGACCGGTGAGGAAGTACTGTTCATGCGCCCATTCTTCGAGCTCCTGTGGTACGCCGTTCAGATTGGGACCCTCCAGTAGTTTGGCGGCACCAAAGTAGGCCGTGGCATAGTTTGGGCCTGCGCCCAGGAGGAAGAATGTCTTGCATTCACGAGCCTCTTCGGCATAACGCCGTGTGACCTCTGTATTTGCCTGTATCGTATGATCCATATCAGCGGCTACGGCGCGCAATTCTTGTTGGACGCGAACTCCTTCCGTTGCATCGACCCTTCCCAGGGTAATCCCGATCTGCACAGCACCAAGATAGAGCGATATCAAGCTTGCTTCAAAATTGGCCAGTCCGCGTGTGCTCAGCCGCTGGGCATCATTATCTAGCACTGCGTAGTGGACAATACTATCTTGCGCAATTTGAGTGATTTTGCTGTCGGACCTTCCCGTAAGCGCCACAACCCAGCCTCCCCGCCGTGTCGCCCACTCAGCCGCCTCGACGGTGCGGCTGACACCGCCGGATACCGAGATAGCGATGACCAGGGAGCCGGGAGGCATGTAGTCTACCAGGTAACGCGAAAATTCCAGTGCCGCTACAGCTTCGGTAGCAACGCCAGTGTAGCGCTCGAACATAAGGCGAGCCGCCATGGCCGCGTAGAGTGAGTCCCCACAACCGACAAGGTAGATGCGAGGAATCCTCTGTACCGCTTCCCGCGTGAAGAGCTGGGTCATCTGTGGCACATCAGCATCGATGATAAGCGGCACCAGGGAGGCTTGCGCCGCCACAATACCCAGGCCATCACGCTGTCGTTCCCAAACTTCCGCCGGATAGTCTTCCATGTAGTAACCTCCTTAACTGTTCCAATCTCGTTGGCGCTTCTTGGCGTAGGACTGGCAATGCTTCTAGAGCGGGTAAGGCACCCACGCTTTCGATTACAAATGAAGCCGAGACCGTCGCCCGTAATGCTGCCTCGCAGGCATCTCCGGTTTGTACATAGCCAACCATAAAACCCCCACAGTAGGCGTCACCAGCTCCTGTCGGATCCAGAACCCGGTCTGCTGGTGCTGGAAAGCGCCAGGTGGACCGGGGCACGCGATCGTACACCATACTGCCGTGCTGACCAAGCTTGAGAGCTACTACAGCTGGCCCGTACCGCCCCAGTCGGCGCACAATGTGTTCCGGCCGGAACGGCGTGTGCCGACGCATAAACACAGGTATCTCCTTCTCCGAAGGCAGGAACACATCGACTGGCTCTAAGAATCTACGCAGCTGGCCAGGGGAGAGCCGGGCACTCTGAGATTCATCAGGATCCAGAAAGACCTGTATACCACGCTCATGAAGGTATCTACAGGCCTCGTGCTGCTTATCCAACCTGTACTGGCTGCATAACGCTGCTTCTGCCACCAAATATCCCTGCGGCAACCGATCATCGACCACGGGAAGGAAGCGAGCACGCACCTCACTCGTGTTGTCTTGGGCAGCTCCTGCTCCATCTGCTGTTCCACCCGTCTCATGAACAACCAGTTGCTCCCTGCGCCGACCTAAGCGGTCGTAAACGGCCTGGAAGGCCAAAGCGTGTGGCTCATCCAGTACTCTCACTCCCGCAAGATCCAGCCTTGTCGCCCGCAGCTCATCGATCCAGCTACCTGGATAGCCGGTGCCCAGGCATGCAACAAGGCCGATATCGCCTGGCTGGTCGGCCCAGATGGCGGCGCCGATGCCCGCATAAACTGCGTTCCCGCCGCAAACGACCGTTCCAGTTTGCCTGCTTTCCCCCACCATGTTTTGCCCTCGTGACGCTTGCTCCCTTGTGTTCTCTCTGTCGCTGCCCAGGCCGATCAGCGTGTCGATAGTAATCCCGCCTGCTATGAGAAAACGGATGGACATAGTCTCCGCCCCGTATGCTACGTCGAACTTTCAATTCCTGGCTCGCCAGGATCTTCAAAAGACCGATCACGTTGCCGCAAGAAAGCCGCCAATCCCTGGCTGGCAATGCGCTCCTGTTGCTCTTCCCAGAAAGCTGCGGGCTGCGCAACCTCAGAGAGAATCAAGGCCTCCAGGTTGTACTCAAGCGAGTCATGCAGGCCCATCATCTCATAGGCACGGTTGATAGCCCGCTTCATCTGGCGTATTGCATTCGGGGGGATCAGTGCCAGGCGCTGCGCCAGTCGCTGTACTTCCTCCTGTAGTCGCTCAACAGGAACGACTTGATTTACCATGCCGATCTCTAGCGCCTGCCTGGCTTCGATCATTTCTCCAGTGAGCAAGAGGTGCCTTGCCGCTCGCATGCTGATAGTGTAGGGATAAAACAGCGCCGCGACGCCCCCTCCATGCCGTATCTCTGGTACCCCAAGTTTTGCGCCCTCGGCCACAATGGTGAAGTCGCATGCCAGCGCTAGGTCGCAGGCGTGGCCGAGGGCGTAGCCCTGCACAGCGGCAATCACCGGCACCGGGAAATTCCAAATGGTGAGACAACGCTCCACCAGGCTCCTGAGATGGCGTCGCTCCCTGGACTCAGACAGCGGTTCATCATCGGGCTCCTTCAGATCGATCCCCGCCGAGAATGCCCGGCCCGCGCCCGCCAGGATCACCGACCGCAGATTGGGTACCGCCGCGGCGCGAGCCAGGGCCGCGTCTAATTCCCGGCAGAGTTCGCGATTCAGAGCATTGAGCACTGCTGGCCGCTTGAAGGTGATCTTCACAATGCCATCATCTGCCTGTTGGTACTCCAATGTTCGATAGGTCTCCATCTCCTTACCTGCCTCCATTGCGATTTCGTTGGGGGTTCCCATCTCAGATACCTCCGCTGTACTTTCCCGTACGGTCCATTGGGCGCCTGCTTCAACCATCCCCTGCAGCGGGGCATCTCTCCGTTGCACTGCCGTCTTGAGCCCTTGTTCGCGCGCTGTTCGTAGAAAAGTTTCAGCTTCCTCTCCCTGGAAGTGCGGTTGTAGACTGAGCGTGAGAGCCAGGATCTCAGCATTTGCGCGCAGCGCCTTGCTGAAGCCGCGTCGCTCGTCGGAAAACCGTAGTGCCCGTTTCTGCGCCTGGACCGCGCCAGGTGGCAAGTGTGCCAGTGCCAGTGCCATGTGCCGTGCAGCCGCCATCAAGTTTACTTCTGGTACTACCTGGCTCACCAGGCCCAGCTTGCGAGCTCGCTCCGCCGGAATGAAATCACCACTATAGAGCAACTCGCGCGCTCGTTTATGTCCAAGCTGAAACGGGGCAACAGGAACCAGCAGCGGATTAGCAAAGCGCACCTCGGGTTCGCCGAAGCGTGCGCTGTCTGCGGCCACAATCACATCGCACATCGCAGCCAGGTGATAGCCACCTGCCAGGCAGTATCCCTGCACGGCGACAATAGTGGGCTTATCTATCTGCCAGAGACGCGAAAATACCAGCCCCTGCCTTACCTCTTCTATGATATCTTCGGCACGAGGCGGCGCACTAGTGGCCCGTTCTTTGAGATCAGCGCCAGCACAGAACGCCCGTCCCTCCCCGGCAAGCAGCACGGCTCGAACCTCCTCGTCGGCACCAGCAACAGCAAGTGCATCCATCAGGTCCAGGTCCATCTGCCGGTTCAACGCATTGAGCACATGCGGGCGGTTGAGTACGATCTCCGCCACCGGCCCCCTGCGCCGGTACAGCACGGTTTCGTACGCGATTGTTGCAGCTTCTCCATTCACCGGAGGCGTTTTAAGAGTCTCGCCATCGCCACCTGGCCGAGGCTCATGCTGTGAAGGGTACAAAGCTAAACTCCTCTTCCAGGTTGCCGCCACGCACTAGCCGCCCGGCCCCAGGTTCATGGGATAAGATTACAATGCTTTCCTCGGTTACAGCTTTCTGGCAGAAGCGACGTCGGCTCCGTGTCGATACCTGCGGCTGGAGATCCACCTTTGAGTGCAGAATCGGGCGTTCCAGGTGATAATGGGTTGGTGCTAAGTCACCCAAAAACAGCAGCGACCGGCCGGAACGGTTCACCTCCACGCATTGGTGCCAGGAAGTATGCCCCGGCGCCACCAGGCAGCGTACCTCAGGCGTCACTTGCGTATCACCTTGCAACCACCTGATTTTGTCGCATGACTCTAGCGGGACAACGTTATCCAGCCGGTAAAGTGTACGCTGCCACCCCTCGACACTCAGGCCCTCCGTCCATTCGTCTTGCTGAATCCAGTACTCGGCATTCACAAAAGCTGGCACCAGTGCACCTTGCAGCGCGATGGTATTGCCGCCACAATGATCGCTGTGGAGATGGGTATTGATAACCACATCGATCTCTTCGGCTGCTACACCCAGATCGTGCAGTTCTTGCAAGAGATTGCGCGCGCCTGCAACAAATTCGACATCATCACAACTCCCTGGCTTGTTACCAAAGCCCGTATCAACAAGTAAGAGTTTTCCGCTAGAGTGGATAAGCAGGCAATTCAGCGCCAGCGTTATCCTTTGAGCAGGATATGCGGTCCCGAAGAGCAGGCTGGCTTCATCCACAAATGCCCCCGCGCTGATGAGCGTGACCTGCGTATCTCCTATACTCCACTGCATTCTGGCCCCCTGCCTGTGATTAATGCATCGACGGCTACGACTCCTCGTCCAGGGCCACAGTTGATTATTGGATTGAGATCGATAGAGTCGATCTCTCCCTCCAACTCTTGCGCCATATCGGCCAGCTTAAGCAAAAGGGAAGCTACTGCTGTAATATCCAGCGGCGGCATTCCGCGGTAGCCACGTAGCACCTCCTGATACGGCAACTCGGCGATCATCTGCTGGGCCTGCTCGTCTGTCAACGGCGGCAAATGCAGTGCAAATACGCGCTGTGCCTCCACCAGCATGCCACCGCACCCCAGAACTACGAGCAGCCCGAACTGTTCATCATGCGCCAGACCAGCAATCAGTTCGGGACCACCCATAACCATTTCTTGCACCAGCAGCCCCTCGATCTGCAAGGGCCCTTCGCCTGCTAACACTGCGGCCTGAGCCAGGAGCTGCTGTCCAGCCAACGCTGCCCGCGCTGGTGAGTCAATATCCAGGGCAACGAGCCGGTACTCGGTCTTATGCGGCAGCTGGGGTGAAAGTACCTTCAAGGCTACAGGCAGTTGCCATTGGGCTGCTACCTCTGCCGCTTCCTCGCCTGAATGGACTACTATACTACGAGCCAGGGGGATCTCATATAGCGACAGCAACTCGCTGGTAGTACGATAAGACAGCACCGCATTCAGGGACGCCACCTGCGTTGCTTGCCTCAATAAAGCCCGCGCCCGTGCCTGCCGCTCACTTCTTAACTGTTCCGTACCAGAGCTCTTCTGCACACCTTGTGCAAGCAGCACTCGCTGCCAGTTGGCATAGCGTATGAGCAAGGACGCCGCATTCAAGCTCTCTCTCGCTCCCTGCAGCAATGGGACGTGACCTGCGCGCAGGATTGCCGCCACCTCCGGGTCCAGCGCGCCAGAGGTGAGGGAGAAGGCGAAAATCAGTTTATCGGTGCTCGCGGCAGCAGCTATAGCGGCACTGGCATGGTCTGCATAGAAGGCAGTAGCGTCTGACGATCGCCCCCAGGGTGTATTTTGTGCTACGGCCAGTACATCAACCTCTGGGTCCGCTGCCAGGGTAGCAAAGCAGCGCTGGTAAATTCCCGGTTGGTCGCCAGCCCGAGCGACATCGACCGGGTTGTTGATGGCCTGGCCCGGCAGAAGTTCCGTTATCGCAGCCTGACTCTGTTCGCTCACCGGGGCCAGCACCAGGCCAGCATCGCCCGCCAGGTCAGCCACCAGACCCGAGCCTGCTCCCGATACTGTGACCGCGACGAAGCGCTCACCTTTCGGTATCCGGCCGCCATCGATCAGGACGAGTACTTCCATTAACTCATCAAGGTCATGTACCAGCAAAGCCCCATATTGGCGCAGCACCGCTTCAATTACCACCTGCTCTCCGGCCAGCGAAGCCGTATGCGCCAACGCTGCCCTTCGTCCCGCCTCGGTGCGTCCCAACTTCAAGATGACTACCGGTTTGCCAAGTGCAGCGGCACGCCGCAGCGCTTGCAGGAACATCCCTGGATTGCGCACACCTTCGATGACCACGGCTATCGCACTTATATGTGGGCTTTCGACTAAATATGCCAGGTAATCTCCAGCCGTGAGTACAGCTTCATTGCCCACGGTCGCCAGCGCGTTAAAGAGCAATCCTCGTTCTGCTGCCGGGTCGGTTAGGGAAGCGACGAGCGCCCCACTCTGGAGCACGGCTGCCAGCCGTGAAGTGCCATCCAGTCGGGGGCTGCACACCCAGTAAGCGCTGTGATCCGGCAAACTCCAGACCCCCAGGCAATTTGGCCCCCCAAGCAGCAGACCGCTCTCCTGGGCATAAGCAACGAGTTCTGCTTGCAATGTGACGCCCCCATACCCTGAACTCTTCTCGCCGTTCAAGTCTCCCGCTTGTTTTACATGCGCCCCACCGGAGAAGGATTCAGCAAAGCCAGCGGCAACCACCACCGCTGCACGTACGCCCTTCTGCGTGCATTGCCGTACAGCTTCGACTGCAGCTCCTGCTGGCAGAGCGATGGCAGCAGCTTCGACCTCGGCAGGAATGTCGCTCACTGTGGCATAACAGAGCAGTCCCCCCACCTGCTCATAGTGGGGGTTCACTGGATAGATAGCTCCGCGAAATCCTACTTGGCGCAGGTTGTCCAGCACCTCGCGTCCGCGCTTTCCAGGCTTCTCGCTGGCACCAATGATAGCGATCGATCGCGGCGCAAAGAGCGGTCGTAGATCAGGTGGCGACCAGTTCCTCGCGGTTGACAAGCCCTTCCTCCTTCAAGCTCACGGCTGTAGGGGCAGCCCATCGCTGGGGCCTGTCTCACAAGCGGCGCCCCTACAACTGATCGGTCCAGAAAAGCCGTGCATCCATCTACCCGCTACTCGGGCGGAATCTCTTTCATCGCCAGGCCGATATCGATACCTCGCCCGCGCTGGATATACTTTGCTGCGAAGTACCAGATCGCGCCGATGAAAAAGATACCAAAGGTCACGATCAGCGAGAGCGTACCGGTAGCTCCAAAGACCGGGAAAATGATGAACATCGCAAGCACTATCAGCAGGAAGATCAGGCCACCCAGCCCGGCCAGGGTCACCAGTGGGACTCCGAATACGCTACGCGGGCCAGAGCTTTGATACACATCGCGCAGTCTATATGGGAAGACTATGCCAGCAAGGCTCACAAGGATATAGGCGATCACCTGGGCCATCAGTGATCCCAATAACGAAGCCGTAGAGTTAAATGTCAACAGGATGAGTGTAGCAACGCCTGTGAAGAAGCACAGGATGATGGCCGGCACCGGGGTATGCCAGCGATCGCTCACCTCACCGAGCTTATTGGGGACCAGGCCATCGAGGGACCAGGCCAGCATATAGCGGGTCGCCTGCATCATACTCAGGGGCAGACCACCAACACCCCAGGCAATGTAACCTAGTGCCATTAGGATCAGGATGATAGGGCTGGCGGTGAGAATACCGGTAAGGAACTGGTAATAGGGCTGATTGGCAAGCGCCAGTACATCCGGGTGCTGGAAAGCTAAAAATCCGAGGGATGCCAGCCACTCGTTACTGGTCGCGTTAATGAGCAGCCATCCAAGCAATGCCAGGGCTGCACCATTAACCAGGCAGGCAATTACCATTGCAATGAACTGACTGTGAGCTGGCTGCCTGACCTCGGCTCCGATCTGCGCTGAGCCCTGGGCATAGCCGACAACAAAGAAAACTAAGGGCACAAGGCTAATCGTGTTGACGAGATTGAAGCCGCTGCTGTAATGGAAACCCAAACTGCGTGCCCTGGTAATGATGTCGTTATAAGGGATACCCTGGTGTGATCGAGCGACGAACGCATTCCACTGGCTGGCGTAGTCACCGACGTGGATGGCGAGCAGGATTCCGGCCAGTAGAAGGCTCAAATACATCAGGAATACCAGGCCTTTTTGATAGCGCCAATAGAAGCGTCCCCCAGGAATCAGTATTGCGCAGAATGCTGCAATGACCACCGCACCAATTGCGATGGTCCAGGGAGGAGTCCCGACGGCGCTTGCCCACTGTGCCAGCACAGGAAGATTCAAACTCACACCCAGTGTGTTGAGCGCAACAGGCAGGATACCCGTGGCCATAAACCAGCCACCGAATCCTACCCAGAAGAATATTAGCCAGACACCCTGGCTCCAGGCAAGAAGCCAGCCAAGGAACGGGTGAAGCGCGCGGGAAACAAAGACATAGTCTCCTCCGGAGCGTGGCATTGCTGCAGAGAACTTCGAGTATACGTAGATGAAGGTGAACGCTGTCACTACTGTTGTGACCAACGTGGCGATAACCGCATCGCCACCTGGGAAGAGATAGGGCCCCTGGAAGAACATCAGCCCAACCCCGATGCCCAGGGCCATGCCGATTGAATTCATCCAGAAGGCATCCCACATTGTGGCGTTGCGGACCAGCCCTGTGGCTTGGCGTACAAATACGCCCGGTCCGGTACTTGCAATTTTCATTGAGGAATCCTCCGCTAAATAGCTAGGCAGCACTGACGATGTTGAGCAAGATGCGTCATACGAAGGAACTGCGGCTGAATCTACCTCCTTTCCTAGGGGAACTGGGGCTCAAAGCGACACTGACAAGAACATTTCTTCTACTCATAATTACTCCGGTGGGTCTTCGATCCACTTTGAGAGGAGGGGAGAGAGCGAGGGCACCTTGTGCTCCGGCAAGGGACGAAGTCTCCTGCACCCCTAGTTATGAGTGGATCTCGAACATTTTCCTTGACAGAAATAAGCCATAATGTTATAATATTATTAAAATTGTACACAGTAGGGAGCTATTTGTCAAGAGGCCATTCCTTCCAATCGTTGTTCCATTGCAAGGGAGATACAGATGATGACCTCTGATCGCGAACGGGAAGATGCTGCGGCCCGTTTGCGCGCTGGGATGCTGCCTCCACTACGGGAGACATTCGACCAACTCTGGAGTAAGGAGGCACTAGGATCAAGGGTGCGTCTGCGCACCACTGCGACCTTTTTAACACAGTTCGCAGCGCAAGTACATGCAACGAGCGGCGCAGCGTTACTGGAATTGCTACTCCAGGTGCGACAGTTGCTGACCAGCGATTGGTCCTACCAGGCTGCGCTCCTGAACGGAACAGCATGGCTATTGGCTATATCTTTTCCCGCACAAGAAGAACCTGATATTGCGCTGGTGCGCAAGGTGCTGGCTCAGCGTTGTTCCCGCCTGCTGGAAAGCAACGACCAGGCGATACAACGCATTGTGACTTTTCTAGCTAACGTCCTCGGCGGGGCTGATGCTGTACTGGTACATGATTACAGCAGCACGGTGTTAGCAGTCCTGCGGCACTGCGCGGAGCGTGGACAGAAACTTCGTATTTACGCCACAGCTTGCCACATCGCCCGCTCGGATGGGAAACGAGTGGCCCGTGAGGCAACCAGCTATGGTCACCAGTCCTGGGTAGTCGATGATCTGGCAGCGGGCACCATTCTGGCTCGCGGTGAAGTTGATGCATTCCTTGTCGGAGCTGATGCCGTGCTGGCCGACGGCGAATTGATCAACACAACGGGTACGCTGCCCCTGTCTATTACAGCCCATCACTTTCGCATTCCGGTTTACTGCCCAGCCGAGCTGATGAAACTCTCTATTCCCTCTGTCTACGGACAGCCACTGCCAGCCTTACCCGTGGAAAACGCTCAGGAGACATACACCCCTCTGTTCGATATAACACCAGCTGAGTGCCTGCATGCTTACGTGACGGAAATCGGGCTGATCCCACCGGTTGTGTTCTCGGCGGCAGCCAGACAAAATGCATTAGTGACGGAACTGCTATGAGCGACAGTGCCAGATATCTTGATCTCGTGGTTGCCGGTAATATTACGCTGGATGATACCATCTTGCCGGGGGTAAGATGCATTGAGAATGCCCCAGGTGGCGATGCGCTCTATGCCGCCATCGGTGCTCGCCTGTGGGGTATACGTGTCGGCATCTTCAGTCGTGTCGGTGAAGACTACCCTGAATGGCACCTGGAAGAGATCCAGCAAGTCGGTATCGATATCAGCGGGATTCGCCGCTGTACAGGACCAACAGTACACTACCGTATCCTTTATGAGAGTGCCAACAACAGGCAGTTTATCCATATCACACCACCAGGTCGCCTGGCGGAACTCTCGCCAGAGAGCGCTGATCTGCCGCCGCCTTATCGGAGTGCGGCAGTCTATCATGTGGCGGCCATGCCCACGCTGCTGCAGACAGCGCTGTTCGCAGACTTCACCCAACATGGAGCAACCGTTTCGCTGGATCCTTATGAGGAAGATGTAGCGGAATACATTGATGCTCTGCTGGGTATGTTTCATCGAGGTATAACGTTCTTGCCCAGCGAGTTAGAGGTCGGTTTGATTCTGGATGCTCTAGGAAATGCAGATAGTCGACGAGATCCTTTTGAAGCTGCTGCCTGGTTTTGCGAGCAGGGATGCCAACTGGTGAGCATCAAGCTCGGTGAAATGGGCTCGCTCACCCGCCTGGCCGACGATGAACGCCTCTATCGCCTGCCAGCTCTCTCAACACGAGTAGTGGATCCAACCG
>WNGQ01005485.1_pt1 | contig 21429 bp, 18 predicted proteins | sample 5407661 | NCBI WGS metagenome assembly WNGQ01 (sample SAMN13153382, study PRJNA577476) | soil metagenome | isolation source: 60 cm soil or saprolite under Garry oak tree replicate 2 | place: USA:California | collected 2016-06-15 | reverse complement strand
CGTCTTGATCTTGCGCCAGTTGGTGTCGCCCTTGAACACATCGGCATAGCGCTTCTTGAAGATCGAAGCCGTCACGTACTTCTTCATGAAGGCGTTGATCTGCTTCGTCGTCGGCCAGATGTCCTTCAGGTAGACGGGCTTGCCATCCTTGCCGGTGCCGAGCGGCTCGGTGGCGAGATCCTTCGTGACCGATCCGGCCAGTGCGTAGGCGACGACGAGCGGCGGCGAGGCGAGATAGTTGGCCTGCACGTCCGGACTGACGCGGCCCTCGAAATTGCGGTTGCCCGACAGGACGGCGGCGGCAACGATACCGTTGTCGTTGACCGATTTCGAAATCTCCTCCGGCAGCGGACCGGAATTGCCGATGCACGTTGTGCAACCGAAGCCGACCAGGTTGAAGCCGACCTTGTCGAGATCGGCCTGCAGCCCGGAATTGGAGAGATACTCGGCAACCACCTGGCTGCCCGGCGCGAGCGACGTCTTGACCCAGGGCTTGGCCTTCAGCCCCTTCGCAGCCGCGTTGCGCGCCAGGAGGCCAGCGCCGATCAGGACGCTCGGGTTGGAGGTGTTGGTGCAGGAGGTGATCGCCGCGATCACCACGTCGCCATGGCCGAGATCGAAATTGCGGTTCTCGACCGGGTAACGGCTCGCGGCATCGGTCGCCTTCTTGTATTCGTTCGCCAGCGCCGCGGCGAAGCCTTCGCCGACCGCGGGCAACGCGATGCGCCCCTCGGGACGCTTCGGTCCCGCCATCGACGGCACGACCTCGGCGAGGTCGAGGGTGAGGGTTTCGGTGAACACCGGATCCTCGGACTTGGCGGTGCGGAACAGGCCCTGCGCCTTGGCGTAGGCGGTGACCAGCTTGACCCGCGCCGAGGCGCGGCCCGAGGTCTTCAGATAATCAAGGGTTGCGGCGTCGACCGGGAAGAAACCGCAGGTCGCGCCATATTCCGGCGCCATGTTGGCGATCGTCGCCTTGTCGGCCACCGAAAGATGGTCGAGCCCGGGCCCGAAGAATTCAACGAACTTGCCGACCACCCCCAACTTGCGCAGCATCTGGGTGACTGTGAGCACGAGGTCGGTCGCGGTGACGCCTTCCTCGAGCGCGCCCTTGAGCTTGAAGCCGACCACGGAGGGCAGCAGCATCGACAGCGGCTGGCCGAGCATGCAGGCTTCCGCCTCGATGCCGCCGACACCCCAGCCGAGCACCGCAAGGCCGTTGACCATGGTGGTGTGCGAGTCGGTTCCGACCAGCGAATCCGGATAGGCGATCTCGAAGGTGCCGGTCTTCTTGCCGACCGTCATCTTCTCCTTCTTGGTCCACACCGTCTGGGCGAGATATTCGAGATTGACCTGGTGGCAGATGCCGGTGCCGGGCGGCACCACGGAGAAATTCGAGAACGCCTTCTGGCCCCATTTCAGGAACTCGTAGCGCTCCTGGTTCTGCTTGTATTCCTCGACCACGTTCTTGCCGAAGGCCTTGTTGTCGCCGAAGAAGTTCACGATCACGGAGTGATCGATGACGAGATCGACGGGAACCAGGGGATTGATCTTTTCCGCGTCGCCACCGAGCGCCTGCATCGCGTTGCGCATGGCGGCAAGATCGACCACCGCCGGTACGCCGGTGAAATCCTGCATCAGGACGCGCGCCGGGCGGAAGGCGATCTCATGTTCGAGCGACCGCTTCTTCAGCCATTTCGACACCGCGACGATGTCGTCCTTCTTCACCGTGCGGCCATCTTCGTTGCGCAGCAAATTCTCCAGCAGCACCTTCATCGAATAAGGCAGCTTCGCGATTCCCTTCAGACCGTTCTTCTCGGCGGCAGGCAGGCTGTAATACACGTAGGTCCTGCCTCCGACCTTGAGGGTCTTGCGGCATTTGAAGCTGTCGAGAGAGGTCATGTGTGGAAATCCCAATTGATCGTTATACCCGGTGAGGATATTTGAACTCGGTCAGCGCAATTGGCCTGATGGCTTGCGAGCCGCCCATTGTGTGCTGCATCAAGTTCCGGCTTATAGAAGCTTTCTAGCAACCCCGCCACAGCGACCAGCGTGCTGCAACGGGGCGATACCCACAAATTCTCGCGCGCTACCCCTCAATTTACGAAGGGCTGTGACAAGGAAAAATGCGGCTCTCGGGACGCGATGTCAGATGCGTGCGGGGCGGCCGGGAGGTGTTTTCCGGGCTGGCTTTCGCGGTCTCCGCAGGCGAGGCGCTGGCGGTCACCGGGCGCAACGGATCGGGCAAGACCTCGCTGCTGCGGCTGATTGCAGGCCTGCTGGCGACCGCCGGCGGATCGATCGCGCTTGACGGCGGAGATGCGGAACTCACTCTGCCGGAGCAGGCGCATTATCTCGGCCACCGCGACGCGCTGAAGCCCGCGTTGAGCGTGCGCGAGAACCTCGGCTTCTGGCGGGATTTCCTCGGCGGCGAGGTCACCATGTCAGACGAATGCCTGGCCATGGTCGGCCTCTCGCACGCCATCCACCTGCCGGCGGCGTATCTGTCGGCGGGGCAGCGGCGACGGCTGTCGCTGGCGCGGCTCATTGCGGTGCGCCGTCCGGTCTGGCTCCTGGACGAGCCCACCGCCGCGCTCGATGTGGCGGGACAAACCATGTTTGCGAGCCTGATGCGCGACCATCTGGCCCGCGGCGGGCTCATCGTCGCTGCCACCCACGGACCGCTCGGCATCGAGGCGCGGGAGCTTTCGATCGGGGGGGCATCGTGAGGGCGCTGGGAGTCCTGATCCGACGGGACATCAGGATCGCGCTGCGGATCGGCGGCGGCGCGCTGATCGGGGTGCTGTTCTTCCTGACGGTGGTGGTGCTGATGCCGTTCGCGGTCGGGCCCGATCTGGCGCTGCTGGCGCGACTTGGACCCGCGATCCTCTGGCTCGGTGCGCTGCTGGCGAGCCTGCTCACGCTCGACCGGCTGTTCATGGCCGACCACGAGGACGGCTCGCTCGACCTCGTCGTGATGAGCCGGACACCCCTGGAACTGGCCTGTGCGGCGAAAGCGCTGGCGCACTGGCTCGCCGCGGGCCTGCCGCTGATCATCGCAACCCCCGTGCTCGGCCTCCTGCTCAATCTCGATATGTTTGCGACCGGAGCCGTGGCGCTGACGCTGCTCGTCGGTACCCCGGCACTGACCTTCACGGGCATGATCGGGGCGGCGCTGGCCGTGACGCTGCATCGCGGCGGATTGCTGCTCGCGGTCCTGGTGTTGCCATTGTCGATCCCCGTGCTGATTTTCGGCGTGGCGGCGTCGCAGGCCGCGATATCCGGGCCCACGTCATTCGGGGCGCCGTTTTCGATTCTCTGCGCCTTGTCGCTGGTCAGTTTCGTGGTCGGGCCGTTCGCGGCGGCCGCGAGCCTGCGCCACGGGCTCGACTGATGAAGAAGCCAATCTCTTGATACCGATCAACTTTTCGAGCCGGCTTTCGGGCAGATTGCGCGTCAGGCTTGCGGCCTTTATCAGGGTGCCATGAAGCTGATCGAGACGCTGACAGACCTCGCCAATCCGACCCGGTTCCTGGTGCTGACCGCGCGGGTCCTGCCGTGGCTCGGGGCCGCGACCATCGTCCTGTTTGCGATCGGTCTTGCTCAAGCAATGCTGGCGCCCGACGACTACCAGCAGGGCGCCACCGTGAAGATCATGTTCATCCACGTGCCGAATGCGTGGCTCTCGATGTTGGTCTGGGCGGTGATGAGCATCGCCTCGCTGGGCACGCTGGTCTGGCGGCACCCGCTTGCGGACGTCGCGGCCAAATCCGCCGCCCCGATCGGCGCCGCCTTCACCTTCCTCGCGCTGGTGACGGGCTCGCTGTGGGGCCGGCCGATGTGGGGAACCTATTGGGAATGGGACGCGCGGCTGACCTCGGTCCTGATCCTGTTTCTGATGTATCTCGGCCTGATCGCGTTGTGGCGGTCGGTGGAGGATCCCTCGCGCGCGGCGCGCGCTGCGGCCGTTCTCACTCTGGTCGGCGCCATCAACCTGCCGATCATCAAGTTCTCGGTCGACTGGTGGAACACGCTGCACCAGCCGGCTTCGGTGATGCGGCTGGGCGGTCCCACGCTCGATCGCGCCTTCCTGATTCCGCTTCTCGTGATGGCGGTCGCGTTTTCGTTCCTGTTCCTCACGTTGCACCTGGCGGCGATGCGCAACGAGATCCTGCGCCGGCGGGTGCGGACCTTGCAGATGATGCAGGCCGGCGCGTTCTCCGCTCCCGCGGACGCCGGCACGCTCGACCCGAGCACGCTCAACCCGCGAATTGGGGCGGCGTGACTGTCATGTCGCTTGGCCCTTACGCCTCCTTCATCGTGACGGCCTATCTGCTGGCGCTGGCAGTGGTGCTGACGATGGTCGGCTGGATCGCGATCGACTATCGCAGCCAGACAAGGCGCTTGCGCGAACTCGACGCAAGCGGCGTGGTCAGGCGCTCGGGGCACAGTGAAGGGGAGTTGAGATGAGCACTGAGGTCACCTCGGGGACAACGACGCGGCGCCGCAGCTTTCTGATGGCGCTGCCACTGATCGCGTTTGCGCTGCTTGCCGCGCTGTTCTGGTTGCGGCTCGGGAGCGGCGATCCCTCGCGCATTCCGTCCGCCCTGATCGGCCATCCGGCGCCGCAAACCACGCTGCCGCCGATCGAGGGCCTCGTCAGCAACGGCGCACCGGTGCCCGGGCTCGACCCCGCATCGTTCAAGGGCAAGGTCAGCGTCGTCAACGTCTGGGCCTCCTGGTGCGTCCCCTGCCATGACGAAGCGCCGCTGCTGACCGACCTTGCCAACGACAAGCGGCTGCAACTGGTCGGTATCAACTACAAGGACGCACCCGACAACGCGCGCCGCTTCCTCGGCCGCTACGGCAATCCCTTCACGATCGTCGGCGCCGACGGCAATGGCCGGGCGGGAATCGAATGGGGCGTCTACGGCGTGCCGGAGACCTTCATCGTCGGGCGCCAGGGCACCATCCTCTACAAGCTGGTCGGCCCGATCACGCCGGAGAATATCGGGACCGTGCTCAAGGCCGAGATCGACAAGGCGCTGAAGACGGGGAGTTGAACTCCGACGTCATTCCGGGATGGTCCGAAGGACCAGACCCGGAATCTCGAGATTCCGGGTTCGATGCTTCGCATCGCCCCGGAACGACGGCGCAACAAATTTACCCCTTGCTCACATCGCCCCCATCGGTCTCGCTCGTCTCCAGCGACACCGGCTCGAGGTGGTAGCGCTTGATTAGAGGCATCTGTGTGATCGCAAAGCCCATGGTCAGGGGAATCACGCCGAACGCCTTGAACGCGACCCAGAAGTCGGTGCTCTGGGTCCGCCAGACCACCTCGTTCACGACCGCCATCGCGAGAAAGAACAGCGCCCAGCGAAGGGTCAGGATGCGCCAGCCCTGCGCCGTCAGGTTGAACATCTGGTCGAACAGCACCGCGATGAAGGAGCGGCCGAACAACAGCCCGCCGCCGAGCACACCAGCGAACAGCGCGTAGATGATGGTCGGCTTGACCTTGATGAAGGTCTCGTCATGCAGCACCAGGGTCAGTGTGCCGAACACCAGCACGACGACACCGGTGACCAGCGCCATCAGCGGCACGTGGCGGGTCACCACATAGGAGGCGATCATCGCAACGACGATCGCCACCATGAAGGCGCCGGTGGCGACGAACAGATGATATCTGGCATTGGTGATGAAGAACACGAGCAAGGGCCCGAGTTCGGTCGCGAGCTTGAACAGCGGATGCGGTTGGGTCTTGTCCATCACTTGACCTTCGTTGCCGTCATCATCCGCGAAAGCGGATGATCCAGTATTCCGCGACGCCTCGGGTCCGGCTGGCGGCGTGGCGTACTGGATGCCCGCTTTCGCGTGGCATGACGAGAAAAACCTATTCGATTCCTGCGATCGCGCGAGCAAAATCGCGCGCGGTGAACGGCGCGAGGTCTTCGACCCCCTCGCCGACACCGATGAAATGCACCGGCAGCCTGTGCTTCTCGGCGAGCGCCACCAGGATGCCGCCGCGCGCCGTGCCGTCGAGCTTGGTCATCACGAGACCTGTTACGCCAGCGGTACGGTGAAACGCCTCGACCTGCGACAGCGCATTCTGTCCCACCGTGGCATCCAGCACCAGCAGCACGGCATGCGGCGCGGTTGCATCGACCTTCCGGATCACGCGCACGACCTTCTCCAGCTCGTTCATCAATTCAGCCTTGTTCTGCAGCCGGCCCGCGGTGTCGATCAGGAGCACGTCGCGCGCCTGCTCCTTCGCCGTCGTCAGCGCGTTGAAGGCGAGGCTCGCCGAGTCCGAGCCCTGCGCGCCCGCGACAACAGGCGATCTGGACCGTTCGCCCCAGATCTTGAGCTGCTCGATGGCGGCGGCGCGAAAGGTATCGCCGGCCGCCAGCATCACCTTGCGTCCCTCGGCGGCGAGTGTCGCCGCGAGCTTGCCGATGGTCGTGGTCTTGCCGGACCCGTTGACGCCGACCACGAGAATGACGAACGGCTTGTGGGTCGAGTCGATCTCGAGCGGCGTCGCCACGGGGCTGAGCACCTTCTCGACTTCGGTCGCAACCACGTTCTTGACCTCGTCCGCGGTGATCGCCTTGTCGTAGCGCCCGGTGCCGACGGCGACTGCGATCCGCGCCGCCACTTCGGTGCCGAGGTCGGCGCGCAGCAGCACGTCCTCGATATCCTCGAGCATCGCGCGATCGAGCTTGCGCTTGGTGACGAGATCGGCGACCGCCGAGCCCAGCGAACTCGACGTGCGCTTCAACCCGCTGGACAGCCGCCGCCACCAGCTCAATTTGGGTGTTTCAGAGGTGGTATCGTTCATACGGGGGCTGTGTTAGCCGTTTCATGTTGCGAACGAAAGTCTTGATCTCCCGATGGATGTTCCCCAACTCACCACTGATGAAATTCTCGCGCGCGTGCTCCATCGCGACGGGTTGATGCTGGTCATTGACAAGCCCGCAGGACTGCCGGTGCATCGCGGGCCGAAGGGCGGCGCGAACCTGGAGGCCTCGTTCGACGCGCTGCGATTCGGCCTGCCGCGCCCGCCCGTGCTCGCCCACCGGCTGGACAAGGACACCTCGGGTTGTCTCGTCCTGGGACGCCATCGCAAGGCAACCGCCTCGCTCGGCCTGTTGTTCAAGCATGGCCGCATCTCCAAGACCTATTGGGCGGTGGTCGAGGGCGGACCTGCCGAGGACGAAGGTACCATCGAGCTCCCGCTCGGGCGTCTCAACGCCGAGCGCGGCTGGTGGCAGAAGCCGGACCCGGACGGGCAGGTCGCCATCACCAGGTGGAAGGTGCTGGGGCGGGGCGAGCGGCTCACCTGGCTCGCGATGGAACCGGTGACCGGGCGCACCCATCAACTGCGCGTGCACGCGGCAGCGCAGGGCTGGCCGATCGTCGGCGACAATATCTACGGAAACGGTCCCCGTTTCGGCGAGCCGCGGCTGCATCTGCATGCCCGCGACATCGGCATTCCGATCTCCAAGAACAAGGAGCCGGTGCGTGTGGTAGCGCCGGCGCCCCCGCACATGCATGAACGGCTCAGGGCCTGCGGGTGGAACGGGGAATAGAAAGTGTCCAGCGCTTGAGACTGACAACGGGTGCAAACTCGACCAGATCGGCGGTCTCGAACATGCCGGCGAGAAAACGCCAATCCGGTTCGAGCAAATCCCTCGCACGATCCATCTCAGCGTCTGCCATTCCCACCGCAAGGGTGCAATGAGGCGTCCAGTGTCCCTTCTGATAATGGGGCCGGCATGATTCACCAATCACATCCGTGATTGTCGCTTGCAGCGAAATGAGTCCAGGCGAAGGAGCCAGAGCGACGTAGCAAACACCGCTGCCGGCGCCAAATGTCGAAAAGCCGGTCAAGGCAACCGAGATCTGATCGACACCGCCGAAAGCCCGATCGAGAGAAGCGACAGCCGCCCCGACGTCCAACTCATCATAAACCGCCAAAGTGACATGCGGCGAGTAGTCGAGATCAAGCATCGAACGGGAGATGCCCGCAGCGGCAAGCCGCGTCCAGCGCGCGAACATGGCCTCCGCGACGTCGGGGTTGAAAAGCAAACTCACGGCAAAGGCCATGGCGAGCAAACTACCACGGGGAAGTCGGATGGGAAGTCACGCCCAGCGCGCAGGATGACGGCTCAAACATGATTTTTCCGACAGGTCGTTCGGTGCCAGCCGGTCTCGATTGGATGTCCGCAACCGGACAAGAAGCGCTGCGCCGCAGCCACTTCACGATCTTTTTCCGCCAAGTGATTTGCCCGACGGGCAGCGTCCGCGAATTCCTGTCCAGTCCTCGCGCGAAAAATATTTCGCTTAACCCGTCGGGCAAATCACTTTTATAAGTCCGCGCATCCCGCCTCGATGAAGAGGGGCGTTACGGCCGATCGTCACGAAACGTGGGGCGGGATGCGGTGGACGCGACGAAGTCGTGTGCGCATGAGATCGCAGGGCGAGGTCAAACTCGTGAGCGGTCGAGAGAGGCGCGCGAGACGAGCGGCATTGATGCGGACGGCGAAGTCGTGTGGTCCTGGCATCCGTTGTTGATGCTAAGCCTGCGCGGAGGCACACTCAGCCCAACCGGGATATGAGATGCCATTCAATCCGCGCGGCGACGGTGGCAAAAGGAATTCGTCACCGGGGAGAGCGCGAAGGAAACCGTTAAAACCATTGCGTGGGGAATGCCGGATGTTTCCGGTGCCTCCGCTGTGAATACTGGTGTGCATACTTACTACCTATAGCGCACACCAGGCTGCGGGTGCATTGGGCACCCGGCATTCCCCGCGCCCTTTCGGTTTCGAGGGCGAGATTTCAACATCAACTCGGGGCAAGCATTGCCTGCGAGCGTTGAGTCGTGTCTGCTGGTTGTAAAATGAAATCCGAGATCGGAAGCCGGGGTGACGGCTCACTTTGAGGCGATGATGACGGCGATCAAGCTGACCGCAGTGCTCGACGGAGGGCGCTATTTCGAGGGGCCGCGCTGGCACTCCGGCCGGCGGCACGCGAAATTCGAGGACGACACGCCCTGCGGCCTCGGCGTGTTGCCGGACGGAAGGATCATCGTGCTGACGATGCACCGCAAGCGTCTGATGACCTATGCGGGCGGCCAGCTTTCGCTCTACGCCGACCTTTCAGGGATAGCCAAAGGCACGATCGACGACATGATCGTCGATGGGCTCGGACGCGCGTATGTCGGCGATCTCGGCTTCCACATGCCGCCGCCGCCCGACCGAGGCGCCGTCGGCGGCATCATCCTGGTACTGCCGGGCGGCGACACACGCGTCGTGGCCGATGGATTGCGGTTTCCCAACGGGATCGCGATCTCGGCCGACAACAGCCGGCTCGTCGTCGCCGAGATGGATGGCCAATGCCTCGCCGAATATGAGATCGACGCCGACGGCGGCTTGAACTTTCGTCGTAGACTAGGAACCATGAAGACCCCGGATGGTATCTGTCTCGATTGCGAGGGAGCCGTGTGGGTCGCCTCGTTCGAGGAGGACGCCTTCATTCGGATCGGTTGCGACGGGCGCGAGCTGCAGCGAATTGGTGTGCCCGGCCGCCGCGCCATCGCCTGCGCGCTTGGCGGCCCGGAACGGCGGACACTGTTTTGTCTCAGTGCGGCAACGTCATACGAAGAGGTCGCGCAGCGCAAATCATCCGCCCGCATCGACGTCGTCGATTTGGAGATTCCCGGGGCTGGCTATCCCTGAGCGTTGGCCAGCCGACCGCCGACGGGCAAACTCGGCGAGATCACGGCGTCACCGGCAAGCCAGATGTCCATACCGGAGACATCACAAAGCTTGCCAGCGCTGGCGCAGTTTGATCGATTGGTCAAGGTCATTGGCGCGCCCTTTCCGAGGTGAAATCTCGAACAAATAACGTTCCGACCGCGTCTGCCTCTTGACCGGAAATCGTAAGCACGTAACGTAGGGTGACAAGAAAGTATTACTTTTGAGGGAGAACGAACGATGCGCTTGAGGACATTCGCAATGGGGGCGGCGCTTGGGCTGATGGCCCTGGCTGGCACGGCAAACGCCCAGGACAAGGGGACAATCGGCATCGCGATGCCGACCAAATCCTCGGCTCGCTGGATTGCAGACGGCGACAATATGGTCAAGGTGCTGCAGGCCAAGGGCTACAAGACCGACCTGCAATATGCCGACAACGACATTCCCAACCAGCTCGCGCAGGTTGAGAACATGATCACCAAGAAGGAGAAAGTCCTGGTGATCGCGGCGATCGACGGCACCACGCTGTCCAACGCGTTGCAGCACGCTGCCGACGCGGGAATCAAGGTGGTTTCCTACGACCGCCTGATTCGCGGCTCCGCCAACGTCGACTACTACGCCACGTTCGACAATTTCCAGGTCGGCGTGCTGCAGGCGAGCACCATTGAAAAAGGCTTGGGGTTGAAGGAGGGCAAGGGTCCCTTCAACATCGAGTTGTTCGGCGGCTCCGCCGACGACAACAACGCCTTCTTCTTCTACGATGGCGCGATGTCGGTCCTAAAACCCTATATCGACAGCGGCAAGCTGGTCGTCCAGAGCAAGCAGATGGGGATGGACAAGGTCTCGACCCTGCGTTGGGAAGCCTCGGTGGCTCAGGCGCGCATGGAGAACCTGCTCAGCGCCTTCTATACCAAGAACCACGTCGATGCGGTCCTCTCCCCCTATGACGGTCTGAGCATCGGCATCATTTCCGCCCTGAAGGGCGTCGGCTACGGCTCCAAGGAGCTTCCCATGCCGATCATTTCAGGCCAGGACGCGGAAGTGCCTTCGGTCAAATCCATCATCAATCACGAGCAGTATTCGACGATCTTCAAGGATACGCGCGATCTCGCCAAGGTTGCAGCCGGAATGGTTGATGCGGTTCTGTCCGGCGGCAAGCCGGAGATCAACGACACCAAGACCTACAACAACGGCGTCAAGGTGGTTCCCTCCTACCTCCTGAAGCCGGTGGCGGTGGACATCACCAACTGGAAACCGGCCCTGATCGAGACCGGATACTACAAGGCCGAACAGTTCCAATAAGGCTATCGTGGCAATCTCCCCGCGCCGCTTTCGGCGCGGGGAGCTTTATCGAAGCCGCAAGGCTTCACGACGCATCACTTCTGGGCCGCAGAGGTTCTGCATGACCGCGATCCTCGAAATGCGAGGAATATCGAAGAGCTTTCCCGGGGTGAAGGCGCTGCGCGACGTCAATCTCGTCGTGCAAGCTGGCGAAATCCACGCCATTTGCGGCGAGAACGGCGCCGGCAAATCAACCCTGATGAAGGTGCTGAGCGGAGTCTACCCTCATGGATCCTATGAGGGCGACATCGTCTACGAAGGTGTCGAGCGGAGATTCTCGACGATCTCGGACAGCGAGCATATCGGCATCATCATCATCCATCAGGAACTTGCGCTCGTACCTCTGCTGTCGATCGCCGAGAATATCTTTCTCGGCAACGAGCCGGCGACCATGGGCGTGATCGACTGGCACGCCGCCTTCGTCAGAACGCGGGACCTGCTTGCCAAGGTCGGCCTGAAGGAGTCGCCCAGCACGTTGATTACCAACCTCGGAGTCGGCAAGCAGCAACTGGTCGAAATCGCCAAGGCGCTCGCCAAGAAGGTCAAGCTCCTGATTCTCGACGAACCGACCGCCAGCCTGAACGAAAGCGACAGCGACGCACTGCTCGACCTGCTGCTCGAGTTCAAGAGCCAGGGCATCTCCTCGATCCTGATTTCCCACAAGCTCAATGAGCTCGCCCGGGTGGCGGATTCCATCACGGTGCTCAGAGACGGCACGACGGTGGAGACGATCGATTGCCGGACCCAGACCATCAGCGAGGGCCGCATCATCAAGAGCATGGTCGGACGCGAGATGTCCGAACGCTATCCTCCCCGCGAACCGCATATCGGGGAAACCTTGCTGGAGGTCCGCAGCTGGCGGGTCGAACATCCCCTGCATGCCGGGCGCGAGGTGATCAAGGACGTGAGTTTCCACGTCAAGCGCGGCGAGGTGCTCGGCATCGCCGGCCTGATGGGCTCCGGCCGCACCGAGCTCGCGATGAGCATTTTCGGCCGCGCCTACGGGCGTAACGTCACCGGACAGGCCTTGATGGAAGGTCGCGCGATCGACCTGAGTTCGATCCAGCGCGCGGTCAAGAACGGCATCGCCTACGTGACCGAAGATCGGAAGAGCCTGGGCCTGATCCTCAACGAGGACATCAAGAACAACGTGACACTCGTCAATCTTCCGGGTGTCGCGCGACGCGGCGTGATCGACGATCACAAGGAGGCCGTCGTCGCGGCCGACTACCGCGCCAAACTCAGGATACGCTCGTCCAGCATCCTGCAGAGGACGCTCAACCTGTCCGGCGGCAATCAGCAGAAGGTCGTGCTCAGCAAATGGCTGTTCGCCGAGCCCCGGGTTCTCATTCTCGACGAACCGACGCGCGGCATCGATGTCGGGGCCAAATACGAGATTTACACCATCATCAATGAATTGGCCGCCTCCGGCAAAGGCGTGATCGTGATTTCGTCGGAAATGCCGGAATTGCTCGGCATCTGCGATCGCCTCTACGTGATGAACGAGGGCCGCTTCGTCGATGAAATGCCGGCGCGCGAGGCCAGCCAGGAACGAATCATGGCGTCGATCATGAAGCAATATGGAACCGCGGCATGAAACTCGAAACGATCAGGGCCACCACCGAACAAGCCAGCACCGGCGCGAGCATCTGGAAGAACAACCTGCGCGACTACGGTCTGCTCGCCTCACTGCTCGTCATCATGGGGTTCTTCGAGTTCGTGACCGGCGGCGTCTTGCTGGCCCCCGTCAACATCACCAATCTGATCCTGCAGAACAGCTACATCGTCATCATGGCGCTCGGCATGCTGTTGATCATCGTCGGGGGAAACATCGATCTGTCGGTCGGCTCGATCGTCGGTTTCGTCGGTGCCATCGCCGCCACGCTGATGGTGGATTACAAGATGCCCTGGGAGCTCGTCATCGGCGTCTCGCTGCTGCTCGGCGCGGTGATCGGCGCGGCACAGGGTTACTTCGTTGCGTTCGCGAAAATACCGTCCTTCATCGTGACCCTGGGCGGCATGCTGATCTTTCGCGGTTTGACCGGAAACATCCTGCTCGGACAGTTCGTCGGTCCGTTTCCCAAGGACTTCCAGAGCATCAGTTCCGGCTTCATACCGGATTTTCTGAGCGGACCGCTGACCTCCATCTTGAATGACGGTTTTTTCTTCAGCCCGAGCTTTCGCTGGACCTCGATGGCGATCGGCATCGTCGGCGCCGCGTTCCTGATCTTCAGCAGCGCCCGCCGCTGGCACCGCGCCAAGGAACACACGCTGGAGACGGAACCCTTCGCGTTCTTCATCGGCAAGAACATGATCTTTGCCATCCTCATCGTCGGCTTCAGCTATCTGCTGTCGTCCTATCGCGGCCTTCCGAACGTCCTGATCATCATGGGCGTGCTGATCCTGCTCTATACCTTCGTCACCACGCGCATGACCATCGGGCGCCGCGTCTATGCGCTCGGCGGCAACCGGTTGGCGGCGCAACTCTCCGGCATCAGGACCGAACGGCTGATCTTCGCCACGTTCGTCAATATGGGCGTACTGGCGGCGCTGGCCGGCCTGATCGTCGCGGCCCGACTCAACTCGGCGACCCCGAGCGCCGGCAACTCCTTCGAACTCGACGTGATCGCGGCCTGCTTCATCGGCGGCGCGTCGGCCTCCGGCGGCGTCGGCAAGGTGATGGGCGTCGTCATCGGCGCCTTCGTCATGGGCGTCATGAACAACGGCATGTCGATCCTCGGCATCGGCATCTACTGGCAATACGTGGTGAAGGGCTGCGTGCTGCTGGCGGCTGTCTACGTCGACGTGTATCAGAAGAACAACGGCTAGCGCGCGCAGTGGCGGCGTCGTTAAGTCAGAACGATTCGCAACAACCGATGTGACGACCGACTGACGAAACCCGGCCCGTTCCGCGCTTTCATGTTGCATGGCGGACTGCTAAATCCGCGCCATGAGCGGTCACGACCATAGCGCCAAATCCCGCGTCGCGGCGATCTCGGTTTTTGCCAGCGCCAGCATGGCGACGGCCAAACTGGTGGTCGGCGTCATCATCGGCTCGCTGGCGCTGATTTCCGAAGCCTTGCACAGCGCGGTCGACGTGGTCGCCACCGTCATCACCTGGCTGGTGGTGCGGGTGTCGGACCGTCCTGCCGACAACGAGCATCACTACGGCCACGGCAAGTTCGAGAGCCTGTCGGCGCTCGGCGTGATCGCGATGTTGTATGTGCTGGCCGGCGGCGTCCTGGTCGAGTCCTGGAGCCGCCTGCGCGAAGGCGCTCCTCCGCCGACGCTCTCGGCGGTCCCTTTCGTCGTCCTGGTCATCGACATCGCCGTGAACCTCTGGCGCGCGCGCGCGTTGCATCGCACGGCGCACCAGACCCAGAGCCAGGCGCTGGCAGCAGACGCGCTGCATTTCGCGTCCGACGTGCTCGGCTCGATCGCAGTCATCATCGGCCTCGTGCTCACGGGGATCGGTTACGCCTGGGGCGATTCGGTGGCCGCGATCGCGGTCGCGATCATGATCGCGGCGCTGGGCCTGCGACTGGCGCGTTCCACGGTCGAGACGCTGCTCGATCGTGCGCCGGAGGGAGCTTCCGAGAAAGCGAGATTGGCCATCAGATCGGTGCCGGGCGTCGTGGACGTGAGACGGCTGCGCGTTCGCATGGTCGGCGCCACGCATTTCATCGACGCCATCGTGCAGGTCCCCCGCACCTATCCGATCGACCGCGTCGAGGAGGTCAAGCGCAGGGCGCAGGCCGCGGTCGAGAACATGCTCGGCGATGCCGACCTCACCTTCACCGCCGAGCCGGTCGCGCTCAGCAACGAGAGCGTGCGCGAACGCATCATGGTGATCGCCCGCAATTCCGGCCTCGCCATCCACCACGTCACGGTGCACGACCTCGGCGGCAAGCTGATCGTCGGCATCGACCTGGAAGTGGATGCCGAGATGGCGCTCGCCGACGCGCACGAGATCACCCGTGGACTGGAGCGCAGCATCCGCGAAGAGTTCGGCGAGGACGCCGAGGTCGACACCCATATCGAGCCGCTGCAGCCGGAATTGCCGCTCGGCATCGACGCCGCGCCGGATCGGGTCGAAGCGATCAGGACGGCGCTCGAGCAGTTTGCCTGGAACGGCGCGATCCACGACATTCACAATGTCCGGGTGCGCAATACCGATGCCGGCGAGGTCGTGAATTTTCACTGCCGCGCCACGCCGAGCATGAGCGTGATCACGGTGCACGAGAACGTTGACGAGATCGAGCGCGCGCTGCGCCGGGCGTTTCCGTCCGTGAAGCGGGTCATCAGCCACGCCGAACCGCCGCACGCCTGAGCCCGGCATCGGCTTTCCGCAGTTCTACGGAGCCGCGGCCGCCGCACGGACTCCGGAAAAGACTCAACCCGTTCCCGTTTCGGACTCGTGTCACGGCGCTCTGGCCGCGCGCATTCTCCATTGGACAAGATTTATTTGCTTTGACGAATCGTTGACTCTCGACAGCCCGAAAAAACTGGATTCAAATCGCTGTGATTCGGGAGCGGCTGGGGCGCTCGCGAATGCGAAACTGGATTAGGTGGGGTCTAAGGCATGGCGCGTGCGCATGCGGCGAACGCTTGCGCCCAATCCGATTCGATCAAAGGATTGGCGCAGTCGATCGCGAAGCCAGCCTATTACAGGCTGCTCACGGCGGAGCCGGCGCTTCGCCGCGCGGTGCCGACGCTCATCATTGCATTCCTGATCACCATCTGCCTCGGCGCCTTCGTGCAGGTCATCGATCAGTACCGGCAGAAACGAACGTCCAGCAAACGCGACCTCACCGCACTCTGCGATCTGCTCTCCGAACGCATCGACCGTCTCACCTCGGTCCGCCGCGACCGCCTGACCAACATCGAACAGCTGCAGAGCCTGCTGCCGGATTTGATCCCGGCCTGGGGCGTTGCGGCCGGCCGGCACGTGATCATCACCGGTGTCGACCACCGCATCCTCGCCCGCATTCCCATCGAAGCCAGCCTCGGCGAGGCCGATCGGCTGCTCGACGTCATCAGCACCGCGCAGCTCCTGGCCGCGCCGGCCTTGCATGGCGAGGTCGCCGACATGATCCTGCCGAACGGCAACGGCGCGCTGGCGATCTCGCGCCTCGTCAAGTCGCTGCCAGGCCAGGTGACCATCATCCAAGAAAAGAACAATCCGCTGTGGGGCTCGGATGCCGCGCTCTCGGTGACGCTTTCGGCCACCACCGGCTTTGTCGTGCTGATCTTAGGCTTCGCATTTCACTGGCAGTCGACGCGCGCCCGCGAAGGCGATCTCATCAACGATGCCGTCCGCGGCCGGATCGACACCGCGCTCAATCGCGGCCGTTGCGGATTGTGGGACTGGGACCTGTCGCGCGGCCGCATCTTCTGGTCGCAGTCGATGTTCACATTGCTCGGCCTCGACGGTCGCCACGACCTTCTCACCTTCGGCGAAGTCAACGCACTGGTGAAATCCGACGATATCGATCTGTTCGCAATCGCCGACCAACTCATCACCGGCGAAATCAATCACATCGATCAGATCTTTCGCATGCAGCATGTCGACGGACACTGGATCTGGCTGCGCGTCCGCTGCGAACTCAGCCAGGGCTCGACCGACGCTGGCCTGCACCTGATCGGCATCGCCGTCGACATCACCGAACAAAAGAGCCTTGCCGAAAAGACCGTGGAAGCCGACCTGCGGCTGCGCGACGCGATCGAGACCATCCCCGAGGCGTTCGTGCTGTGGGATGCCGGCGACCGCCTCGTGCTCTGCAATTCCCATTTTCAGAAGCTGCACAAGCTGCCGGATTCGGCCGTCACGCCAGGCACCTCGTATGAAACGGTGATCGAGGTCGGCCGCATGCCGGAGGTCCGCACCCGGCTCAACGATCTCGGCAACCAGACGCCGGGCGCGCGCACCTTCGAGGCCCAACTCGACGACGGCAGTTGGCTGCACATCAGCGAGCGCCGCACCAAGGACGGCGGTTATGTCTCGGTCGGCACCGACATCACCCGGATCAAGGAGCACCAACAGAAGCTCGTCGAAAATGACCTGCGGCTGCGCGCCACCGTCACCGACCTGAAGCGCTCGCAGGCAGCGCTTGAGCGACAGGCGGTCGAGCTTGCCGACCTCGCCCAGAAATATTCGCAGGAAAAGACCCGCGCCGAGGAAGCCAACCAGACCAAATCGAAATTCCTCGCCAACATGAGCCACGAGCTGCGCACACCGCTGAATGCGATCATCGGCTTTTCCGAGATCATGGGCAGCGGCATGTTCGGCGCGCTCGGCTCGGAGAAGTACCAGGAATACTGCCATGACATCCTGACCAGCGGGCACTATCTGCTGGAGGTGATCAACGACATCCTGGACATGTCCAAGATCGAAGCCGGCCGGATGAAGCTCGACCTGGAATCGCTCGATCTCTCCAGGACGCTGGCCGAATCCCTGCGCGTGGTCTCGGGGCGCGCCCACGACAAGAACCTCACGGTGGACACCGACATCGAAGCCGGCATTTCGGTGACGGCCGACCGCCGGGCCACCAAGCAGATCATCGTCAATCTGTTGTCCAACGCCGTCAAATTCACCCCGGAGGGCGGCAAGGTTATCGTCCGCAGCCGCCTGTCGAAGGACCGGATCAAGCTCATCATCGCCGACACCGGAATCGGCATTCCGCAGCAATCGCTGGCGCGGCTCGGCCGGCCGTTCGAGCAGGTCGAGAGTCAGCTCACCAAGACCTATCACGGCTCCGGACTGGGGCTCGCGATCGCGCGATCGCTGACGCATCTGCACGGCGGATCGATGCGGCTGCGCTCGAAGCTCGGCCAAGGCACCGTGGTCTGTGTCTCGCTGCCGCGCAATCTGCACGAGGTCAAGGCGAAGGTGGCGGCTTAGTTATCGGCTCGGCCCGAAGGGCCGAGTGCGCAGTCCATCACTCTAGCGCTCCGATTCCATAAACCTATCGTTTCCAGGCTCTCTGACCTCATCCTGAGTAGCAAGCCTTCGCCCTTAGGGCGGCGGCTTGCGTCTCGAAGGATGGCCGCGGGCGACGTGGAAACCGCCATCCTTCGAGATGCTCGGCCTCGCTACGCTCGCCGCGCTCCCCAGGATAAGGCCCGGGAGCATGAACCGATTGGTTTCATGGGATCGATCGGCTAGCACTGCAGTGTCGGGGCGACTTCCCGCGCGACATGCGCGAGCACCCGAGCGACCCGAGTTTTTGCAGTTCGTCGGCTCATTGATAGGAAAGCCGTCAGTCATCGATCGTCAGTGACGGGTGACGTAGACCCGTCCCGGACAGTTTCCGGATGGCTAAACGAATGCCAATCCCGCAGCGATTAGCACCGTCAATCCGAGCGTGACATTGAGCACGCGTTCGCTATTTGGCGACAGGATCAATCCTCGCAGGAAGGCCCCGACGTAGAGCCAGACGATGTCCACCACGATCATCACCGCGACCAGCAAAAACCATTTGGTGAAGGTATCCTGCTGCGCGCTGCCTTTGATCAAGGTGTACGACGCAAGCAGAGATGCGAATGCCAGATAGGCTTTCGGATTTATCACACCCAGTAGAAATCCCGCCGCAGGCGACGAGTGCGCGCCGCTGCTTGCCTGCGCGGTTTCTCCGACCGGGGACGACGCAATCTTGTAGGCGAGAAAGATGAGATAGACCGTGGCGGCTGTCGTCATCACGCGCAGCGCGGACGGGAATGCTGCCAGCAACGAAAACACTCCTGCCGACGTAATACCAGCAGCCGTTGCGAAACCCAACTGAAGCCCCAGGAAATACGGCAGCCCGCCAACAAGGCCTCGGGCGCGACCGACCGCGATGAGGGCCGCGATCCCAGGACCGGGCGATCCAAGCAATCCGACCGCCGCAGTCAAAAATATGCCCAGTGCAACCTTGTCCATTGCGACGCGCTTCCCCCGATACTGTCGTCGGGTGAGGACTAACCGGCTTGTCTCCAACACAAAAACTAATTATTCCGATGAGCGGTATTGATCTTTCTAATTGTAGGGATGGGGATGGACGACATCGACGTGAGCTTGCTGCGCTCATTCGTGGCCGTAGCTGAGACCGGTCGCATGACAACAGCCGCAAAGGTTGTGAACCGGAGCCAAGGCGCCGTTAGCCAACAGATCAAGCGGCTGGAGGATCTGTTCCGCACGCCTCTTTTCGAGCGGCACGCCGCTGCGATGCGGCTGACGCGTAGCGGGGAGCGGTTGATGGTTGCCGCCCATCGCATCATAGCGCTGAACGACGAAGTGATGAGCCAAATGCTGGCAGTCGAGTTCGCAGGGGAAGTGCGGCTCGGCGTGCCCCATGACGTCGTCGGCATGCTGATGCCGCCCATTCTGCGACTCTTTCGGCAAGATCATCCGAACGTCTTGGTCACACTCGTCAGCGATACAAGCCGCTCCTTAAAGCAGAGCCTTGTTGAGGGCGAAGTCGACCTGACGCTGCTCACCGAGCCGCAACCCGGCGAGGGCGATCTTCTGTTGCTTTCCGACCGGCTCGTTTGGCTTGGCGCAAGAGGCGGCGACGCCCATCATCGCCACCCATTGCCAATTGCCCTTGGGCAGGAAAGCTGCGGTTTCCGCGCTGCGGCCGTGCGAGCGTTGACCAAGGCAGGGATCGAATGGAGGGCCATATGTCAGGTGGGTAGCCTGGAGCCAGTCTTTGCCACGCTTGAAGCGGATATGGCGATTGCGCCATTTCTGTCGAAGACAATCCCTGAACGTCTTGCCGTGTTTGCCGGGTCTCATTTGCCGAAGCTGCCAACGCAGTTCGTCAACATGAGACTTCCCTCAACCGGCGTCAGTGCTCTCACAACAGAACTCGCGCGATATATTCGTGAGGGCTTTCACAAGCGTCACGGCTGAATTGGCCACAACCGGACTGAACCGCCACACTAGTCGGACTGCAGTGTCGGGGCGACTTCGCGCGCGACGTGCGTGAGCGCTGCAATCAGCGGCGTCATCGGATCGCGCTGCGGCACGACCAGGCCGATGCTGTAGGTGACCTCGGGATCGACGATCGGAATGCTGCGCACTGTGTCGGCGAGGCCGAGCGTTTCGGCGAGCTTGGCCGGCATCACGCTGGCCCAGCGGCCGGTCTTCACATGCGTATAGAGAACGAGCAGCGAGTTCGACGTCAGTGAAGGGGTGGCTTCGGCGCCGACCGAACGCAGCGCGCGGTCGATGATGCGGCGGTTCTGCATGTCCGGCGTCAACAGGCATAGCGGCACCTGCCCCACCTCGGACCATGTGACCTGATCGCGATCGCCGAACATCGCATCCGGCGCGGTCAAGAGACGGTAGGTTTCATTGTAAAGCGGAATGCTGCGAACCTTGCCGATCGGTTCGTTCTCGATGTAGGTGAGCCCGGCGTCGACCTCCAGATTTTCCAGAAGGCCGAGCACGTCGGCGGAGGTGCAGGAGACGATGCGAAATCGCACCTCCGGATGACGCGCGCGAAACGGCGTCGTCAGCGAGGCGACCATGCCGAGCACGGTCGGGATCGCGGCGATCCTGATCTCGCCCGAGAGCTGGTCCTTCAGCCCCTTGATTTCCTGCCGCATCGCGCGCGCATCGCCGACGATGCGCCTCGCCCAGTCGAGGACCCGCTCGCCTTCCGGGGTAAAGCCCTGAAACCGCGAGCCGCGCTGCACCAGCATGACGCCGAGGATTTCCTCGAGCTGCTTCAGACTCGTCGACATCGTCGGCTGGGTGACACCGCAGGCCTCGGCGGCGCGCCCGAAATGCCGCTCTTTTGCAAGCGCCAGCAGAAGTTCAAGCTTTTCAATCAAGAAACGAAGCCTTTCCGGGACCGCTCAAAAACGCGTCAATCAATATCACGGCGGCAGCCGGATCGGCACGCCGATGCCACGACTTTGCAGCGCAATCATGACCATCATTGTCATTCCATATCGCCCGATTTCAAAGGCTTATCGATCCGCTTTCGCAATCGCAGCATGAGACAGCTTTATTGATGTCCGGCGGATTTTCCCTTTCTGTTTGCGAGGACAATGACACACGAAGAGCGCAAGGCATGACGCCAGAATACGAGCAATGGGACCCGGCACGCGGCGCCGAAATCATCGCGCAGCATGCTCAAACTGAAGGCGCGACGCTGGTGATGCTGCACGCCCTGCAGGAGGCATTCGGATACGTGCCCGAGCCTGCGATTCCGATGGTCGCCTCCGCGCTCAACCTCTCGCGCGCGGAAGTTCACGGCGTGTTCACCTTCTACCATGATTTCCGGGACGAGCCGGCCGGCCGCCACGTGCTGAAACTTTGCCGGGCTGAAGCCTGCCAGGCCGCGGGCGG
>WNGQ01006702.1_pt1 | contig 21433 bp, 19 predicted proteins | sample 5407661 | NCBI WGS metagenome assembly WNGQ01 (sample SAMN13153382, study PRJNA577476) | soil metagenome | isolation source: 60 cm soil or saprolite under Garry oak tree replicate 2 | place: USA:California | collected 2016-06-15 | reverse complement strand
TGCGTTGGCTGTCCGGCTCGTCCGCCTGCGTGTCCTTGTTGGGCCACCACACGCTCGCGCCGAGCCCCTGGTCGGTGGTCACGACCCAGGTGCGGCCCAGGCTGTCGCTGGTCCAGGTGAAGCCGCCATCCCAGGGCGGGCGCCTGGCAGGCTGGGGCTTCCCGTGATAGAAAACCGTGATGGTCTTGGTCGCGCCGGCAGGCTGCGGCGCTGCGAGCCGGGCGAAGAACGCGTTCCCGTCGCGCCGGAACGGTACGGCCCGGCCGTCCTGCACCATGCTGTCGACCTCGAGCGGGACCATGAGGTCGATTTGCATCTCGCTCGCAGGCTGGAGGACGCGATAGGAGATGCCGTTCGATCCCCGGATGCTCGAGTCAGTCGGGCTGATGGTGACGCGCAAGTCGTAGAAGGTCACGTCCCACCACGCACGTGCGGTGGTCGTGTAGGAGCCGCGCAGGGTATCGGCGTGGGTGAACGCGCGGGTCTGAGCGGGGAGCCGGATGGAGGCGCACAACAGGACGAAGGCGGCGAGGGTCCGGCGTTTCATATCGGGCAAAAGGTACGCCGCGCGGTGACCTTGCGCTGGTGCGCCTATCGCCCGCAGTTTGGGCACCATCCGTCACGCCTCCAGACAGAGTATAGAAGGAAGGCCCAGATGACCTTGGTGAAGACCCCCCCGCCGCTCTCCCAGGAAGTCGACCTGTCCAAGACCTACGACGCGGTCGTCGTCGGCTCGGGCGCGGCCGGCGGCATGGCCGCCCACGTCCTCACCGAGCAAGGCATGAACGTGCTCATGCTCGAGGCCGGCAAGAAGCTGCCGATCGAGCAGGAGCTCCGGTCCATGCAGTGGCCCTACGATCACCCCCGCCGCGGCGACGCGCCCCCCGGATACCACTCGCTGTCGTTCAACGAGTACACCATCCGGACGCCGCCCTACGCGAAGGGGAGCACGTTCAAGCATGTGATGTCGTACGTCGGCGGCTGGGGAGGCTCGGACTACGTGAAGAACATTCTCGTGGACGAGAAGGACCATCCCTTCACGGGCACCAAGTACGCCTGGGTGCGCGCGCGCGCCCTCGGGGGCAAGACCAACATCTGGGGCCGGCTCGCGCTGCGCCTCTCGGACTACGACTTCAAGGCCAAGACGCACGACGGCTATGGCGACGACTGGCCCATCTCCTACGCCGACATCGAGCCCTACTACGACCGGGTGGACCGCTACCTCGGTATCTCGGGCGTGAAGGAAAACCTGCCGCACCTGCCGGACAGTCTGTTTCAGCGCCCCAACAAGCTGAGTTTTGGGGAAGTACGGATGCGCGAGAGCCTGAAGAAGATGGGCCGCGTGCTGACGCCGTACCGCGCCGGCGTCACGACCGATGGGTTGAAGCACAACAAGTACCGCAGCAAGTGTTATGGCCGCGGGGCGTGCGACCGGCGGCCCGGGGGCTGCGACATCCACGCTGCGTTCGATTCGCCGACCGGCCTGATCTATCCGGCCATGGACACCGGGCGTCTGACGATCCGCACCAACTCGATCGCGCACGAGGTGTTGGTCGATCCGAACACCGGGAAGGCGCGCGGCGTGGGGTTCGTCGACAGCGGCACGCGCAAGTCCTACGAGGCCAAGGCCAAGGTCGTGATCGTGGCCGCGTCCACCCTCGAATCGGCGCGCCTGCTCTTGTTGTCGCGCTCGCCGCAGCATCCCAATGGGATCGGCAATTCGAGCGGGCACGTGGGCCACAACTTCTGCGAGCACGTGATGGGGCCCGGCGTCACGGGGCTCGTGAAGGACATGATCGGCAAGCCGCCCACGCTGGACGACGGCCGGCCCGGCGGGTTCTACATTCCGCGGTTCCGCAACTTGAAGGAGCGGCAGCCGGGCTTCGTGCGTGGCTACGGCTTCGAGGGCAGCGGGGGCTTTTCGATCTTCCCGGGAAACGCCTTTGGGGCCGCGGGCTTCGGGGCGCAATTCAAGAAAGACGTGCGCGACCACGCCGGCGCGTTCATCGGCATGGGCGGCTTCGGCGAGGTGCTGGCGCGCTACGAGAACTACATGGACTTGGACCCCGAGGAGAAAGACGCGTGGGGGATCCCCACGCTGCGCTTCCATTACCAGTTCGGCGACAACGAGAAGAAAATGTGCGAGGACATGGTGGTCGCCGGGCGTGAGATGTTCGAGCAGGCGGGGATCGAGGTCGTGGGGACGGACGACAAGATGCTCACCGAAGGGTGGTCGATTCACGAGCTGGGCACGGCCCGGATGGGGAGCGACCCCAAGACATCGGTGCTGAATCAGTTCCAGCAGTCGCACGACGTGAAGAATCTGTTTGTGGTCGACGGGTCCAGTCACGTGAGCGCGTCGTGTCAGAATCCCACGTGGACCATCATGGCGCTGGCGTGGCGCTCCTGCGAATACTTGGCGGGCGAATTCAAAAAGGGGAACCTATGAGCGACACAACGAGCGGTGGGCGTCGGGAGCCCCGCTCCGGCAGCCCAGCGGGCACCCGCCGTCGCGGGGCCCCCGACGCCCACCGCGTCGATCCGCAAGAGGGGCTCTCGCGCCGCGAGATGCTCGAGGTGACCGCGGCGGCGCTCGCCGCGCCGTTGCTCAAGGCCGGCCCGGCGACGGCGCCGCCCGCGGTCACCGTCCTTCAGGGCGCCCCAAAATTTTTCACGGGGCCGGAGTTCGCGCTGCTCGACAAGCTGTCCGATCTGATCATCCCGACCGACGCGCACTCGCCCGGCGCGCGCGTCGCGGGGGTCGCGACCTATATCGACTTTCGTCTCTCCGAGTCCCTCGATACCGACCAGCAGGCGAAGTGGCACTCCGGGCTCGCGGCGGTCGACACCCTGTCGCAGGAGCTGCACGGGAAGGCGTTCCTGCAGGGAACGCCGGAGCAGCGGCTGGCCGTACTCACGAAGATGGCGGCCGGAGAGAAGGACCCCAAGACGCCGGCGGAGCACTTCTTCCAGCAGCTCAAGGGCTGGACGGTTCGGGCGTACTACACCTCCAAGGTCGGGATCCACGCCGACCAGCGGTACCAGGGGAACGTGTACCAGCGGGGAGATTACGCGGGGTACGACGCCACCTGAAGACGTCGCGGGCCGGCCGCGCAACACGCCGCAACTCGACGGCGGGCCGCCGGGGGGCCACTGCTCCCAGTTGCTGAGCAGTGGCCGCGCCGTTTTGAAGCGCATCCTCCGCTGCGACAATCGTCACCGCCGCGATCTCAGCGGTCGGGCGGCCAGAGCGCGGGGTACATCGCCCGGTTAATCGTCAGAGCGTGGAGTACGCCAGCGGTGTCCATGGTTCCCATCACGTCGATGTAGCGCCCGACGAGAAGAACCGCACTTCGACTTCGCGCTTGTGCCAGTAATGCGTCGACATGCAGACGAACACCCGTCCGTGTACGCAAGACGAGGTGCGAGCCCTTGAGGCTGTCGATCGTCCCGAAGATCTCCCGTGTTCCCGTACTGTCTTGTGCTTCAGCCTCCGCGGCTCCCTCCACCGCGAAGACAGCGATGAGTATTAATGCCTGCAGCAATTTCATCTTCATCCTCGCCTCCCTCAGTTTGATCCATGTCCGATCATTGTAGCCCATAAATTTGCAACCGCTGGTCCGTAGCCACTAGAACGAGTCCATTGGCAACAGTAGGCACGATGTCAGCGCTGCCACCGATGCCGCTCATCCAGTTGCCAGGGATTGCTGAAAACAGGACGGAGCCATCGGTCGGGTTCAGGGCGTAGAGTGTCACGTTGGCTGGGTTGGTGTCCGTAGGACGGGTTACGGCCCAGATGACTGCCGTGCCGGCCTGGGTTCCATTGGACGACACGCTCGTAAAGAACCCAGACTCCTGTCCCGTCGGCAAGTTCGCCGATGCCGTGTCGCGGGCCAGCCTCGTGGGCGAAGTCACGACCAACCAGAGGATGACACGGCCGTCGTGGATTCCGCCGTTCTCGCCGGCGCTCCTGCCCGCGCTTGTCACCACGCGTCCCAATCCATCCGCGCCGACGAAGTACGACTCTCCGCACCAACATCCCGCGGCAATGTCAATGGGAGCGCCCAGGACGTTGCTCATGTCGTCTCGGTTGAGGAGGTAGATTCCGTGGAGCTTGCCCATCGTGACCGCGAGGTGCGGCGGTGACGTTCCGACCTGATCCGGTAGGAGTATGACACCACCGGACCCAAGATCCTCATCGTTCTGGTCAAGACTGCTAACGTAGTTCTGGTCTGTGAAGAGGTTTAGGAGCGTGGTCAGGTCCGGGGAGAGCCGCGCCACGCTCTCCGAGATGTTGTTGGTCGCGTCGTGGTTTGGGTCACTGGTGTTGCCCGTCACGAAGTACACGTTACCCGACGCGTCTGCTGCGGGACCACTGCCCGACATCCAGATCGACGAAAGGTAGAACGACATCGGCGTCGTTTGCGTGTTCGTCAACGAATTTGCGTGAGTCGACGATGATTGGTCCGCCGCGAGGGGTTGGAGGGCGTCCGCCGTCCAGCCTAGCAACCAGCCGCGCGAATTACCTCCACCCTTGTCACAGTAGCTGCCGAAGGCCGCATAGATGTTCCCGTTTGCCTCGAGGAGGGCTGGTCGTTGCCGCTGATCGTGGGCGGAGAAGGCGAATTGACTGCCGCCCAACAGCTGGTGCGTAGCGGCTACCTGCACCGCGGGTACCGTGTCGTTTAGCGAACTTAAGCTGAGAGCGTGGATCCGCAAAATTGCGACGCTGTTCTCGACGGTCTGCGCAATCAGATACATCGTGTTGCGTACAGAATCGATGACTGGCGTACCTTCGATCCCGACGTCCATGGAATTATTGTGACATGCCGATGGCCACTGTCGGGGCGTCCCGAGGTTCCTGCTCAGGAGCACGGTACCTGTCGCGGGCTCGATCGCATAGATCGTGTTGTTCGCAGTGACGACATACGCCGCATCGTGAATACTACCGAGGATGGTCCGGTGAGGAACGACGAGCGGTTGCGCATCCACTTGGTCGTCCAGCGGGATGCTGTAAAGCGGTCCAAACGAGCCCGATGCCGCCACGTTCGTTGCCGTTAATATTTGCTCGTGCGGGTTCCACCCGCTCCGGAATGCATCGTTGTGATGTGTCGTGACCGCAATCTCCGGTGGACCCGCTTGTACCGTCACGGCGTCCGAGTTGGAGAATTGGTTGCCGCTGTTAGTCGACGTCACTCTAAGGGTCAGGGTCCCGGAGCCCACGGCCCCGACGCTGTAGTGGATCGTCGTAGTACACGACTGTTGCGGGGCCGCGCTTGTGCAGCCATTCGTGATGGTGTTGCACGCGACTGGGCCGGCGCGATCGCAGGCTGTGGTCCAGCTGTCCGACTGGATCCCACAGTTCGTCACAGTGAAGCTCGCTTGGTGTCCCGTCGTGTTCTCGGACACGGTGACCGAGCCGCTACTGACCGAGAGACACGAGTTCACGCTGGTGACGTTATACCAGCCGCTGTCTGTGGCGCTCCCCCCCGACTGGTAGCCGACTAGCGCTACCCGCCCGGTGCCCGTGCCAACGTTGTACGTCACCGTCACCTGCGCGCCGTTCTGCGCAGGAAGCGTTACTGAGGAAGGGCTGTAACCCAAGCAGTTCACCACGTAGCTATCGTCGTGGCAATTGAAGACGATCGTTTCGTTGAAGGAGCCCCCAACCTCGTAGACAGTAAACGTTTGAGTGTTGTTGCGACTTCCACTTAAATTGCTGACGGCTTGGGCTTTGGGGTCAACGTGGAAGGTTTGCGCCACCGAGCGTGCGGGGAGGGCGCTAACGGCAACGACTACAGCAGCCATCGACTGCCGGCGAAGAGTGACCACAGAGGACTCCAGGAAAAGGATCGCTCTTCACTCAATGCATGCGGAATGCCGTGTCCAGCGTGATGGTCCTCAGTGTCGCGGAAGGACTTACCCGAGGGAGTCGGTGGAGCCGCAGTCGCAGCGTCGCGCCGAGTCGCGCGACTATGTGCGACTTTGCGACTCCCGGGCCCGAAGGTAGAGACCAGCGCGCTTCAGTCGGCGAAACAGGGTCGCCCGATGCAAGCCCAAAGCCCGCCCCACGGCCCACGACCTTCCGCGACCACGCATCGAGGATAACGGCCAGGTAGGCGAACTCCCGCTCGGGCCGCAGCCACGTAAGATCCGCTACCCAGAGCTGATTCGCGCCGTCGGTGCGCAGGTCCGGGAGCAGAGTCGGGAAGACCGGCTCGTTGTGCGCGCCGTCGGTCGTGAGGAAGCGCCAGCGGCCCGCGCCGCCAGGGCATTGTCGCGTACCACGCGGGCGACGCGCTTGTGATCGACCACGGTGCCCCCCGCCGCAGCTCGTGAGTCACCCGCCGATACCCGTAGCCAGCTGCAGCTTGAACTCCGTGCTGTACCATTGATGGCGACGCACACCCACGGTGACCTTCGAACCCCCCGCCTCAAAGGTCAAACCGAAACCATCACCCCCTCCAAGTCGAGAGTTCACTCCACTCCAGATCCCACATACATCTAGGTTCGTCCAGTACCCGCAGCGGACGTCACCGATCGGGCGGCCACGATGGCGGATAGTCCGGCTCGTGCACCTTCCCTAGCGACTTGGCATGAAGCACACCCACCCTGTCCAAGGTCCCCACGGCAACAACGACACGCCCGACGAATAGGACTGTGTGGCGACGTGCCGCCATGGCTGGCAGAGCGTCCACATATAAGCGATGCCCGGTGCGTGTTCGGACGACCAAGCGAGAACCGACCATGCTGTCGATCGTGACGACCATCTGATGCTCGGCCGTGTCCGCGCGTCCTTGCGCCTGAGCTCGCATCGTCCAACTCATGGCGACGCCCTCCGCCAGCAGGAATGCGCGTATCAGGTTCATTCTTCCTCCCTCTGGTAACATGGTCGATCGCGGCTCGCGGAACGCTTCACTCATTGACCCCCTAGACCAAAGATGCTCAACTGGCTGGCCGCTGCCACAAAGACGAGACCGTTGGCGACCACGGGCACAATGAAACCGGGTGCGGCGGGTGAGGGGGTGGCCGTTTCCGAAGACAGCGTGGACAGGTTCGTGGGGTTGTAAGCCCGCAGCGACAAGCTAGTACCCGAGTGCGGGCGCGTGACAACCCAAATGACCCCAGTCGCACTTTGAGTCCCATTAGAGGACACGCTTGTCAAGAATCCCCCGGGTTGCCCGGTGTGGGTATCCGGGACAGTGACCTGGTTCGCGAGGGCCAGCCCGGGGACGCCGCTGCCGTCAAGACTGGGCGTCCAGAGCGCGAGGGTTTGACCCGCGCTCGAGACGACCTGGCCGTTCCAGTAGGACTCCCCGCACCAACACGAGGTGACTGATGTGTTGGGGTTGGCGATAGTGCCGCTCGGGGCGTTTAATGTGCTGCGATTGAGCAGAAACATGCCAGTGACTTTGTCCGCTATCACAGCGAACTTTCCGACCGGGAAGGCATTGTCGGGTAGGAGCATGATTCCACCGGCGCCAAAATCGTTATCCGCGTTGTCGAGGTCGTTGTAACTTGGTGGTGTAAAAAGCGCTCGGGGAGCACTATCCAAGGTCGCTTTGAGGTTTACCGCACTCTCTGAGATGTTGTAAACAGCATCATGGGTGTTCACGCTCGTATTGCCTGTGGCGAAATACAGGCTGCCCAAGGAATCCGCCGCGATGCCGTAGCCCGACATCCAGATCGACGAGAGAAGGTTACTGGGCTGATTGAACCAGAACCAATGTTGCCGGTCGTTCAGCTGATTCGCGGCCAATGCCGTCAGCGATGGCGTCTGCCAGCCCAGGAGCCACCCGCGGGAGTTACCAGCGTTGTCGCAATAACTCGCGAACCCGGCATAGACGCTGTCGTGCGTCAGGACCAACCCCGCACGCTGTCGTGCGTCGTAGGAGTTGAAGGGGAAGGACGACCCGTCACTCAACGTGTGGCTCGCGCTCACGGTGACGACCGCGTTGTCGTTCAAGGTCCCCAAATCGAGCGCGTGGAGGTGGTGGGACGTCGTCCCATTCTCATTTCGAAAGTCGATCGCGTACAACGTCTGCGCCGCCGAGTCGATCACCGGCGTTCCATTGATGCCGATGAAAGGGTTATCGCCAGAACACGTGGGGTTGTAGTTGCTGCCACTCTGTGGTGGCGCGAAGTGGCGGCTAAACAGGACGGTACCCGTGGCAGGCTCGATCGCGTAGACCGTATTGTTCTGAGTGGCTACGTACACGACATCGTGCACGGTCCCGGCGTAGGGTCCCGTGTTGACTGTCACATGTGGCATGACCAACGGTTGCGCATCGACTTGGCCGTCGAGAGGGATCGTATAGAGCAAGCCAAACGAGCCAGGGACCACGTTGGTCTGGGTCAGCGTCTGTTCGTGTTGGTTCCATCCGGTTCGGTAGTTGTCGTAGTGATAGGTCGTAACTGCAATTTCCGGTGGACCGGCTTGTACCGTCACGGCGTCCGAGTTGGAGAATTGGTTGCCGCTGTTAGTCGACGTCACTCTAAGGGTCAAGGTCCCGGAGCCCACGGCCCCGACGCTGTAGACGATCGTCGACGTACAGGACTGGTTCGAGGGGGCGCTGGTGCAGCTATTCGAGATGCGGTTGCACGCCACTGGGCCGGTGCGATCGCAGGCTGTGGTCCAGCTGTCCGACAGGGTCCCACAGTTCGTCACAGTGAAGCTGGCTTGGTGCCCCGTCGTGTTCTCGGAAACGGTGACCGAGCCGCTACTGACGGAGAGACACGAGTTCACGCCGGTGACGTTGTAATAGCCGCTGTCTGTGGCGCTCCCCCCCGACTGGTAGCCGACTAGCGCTACCCGCCCGGTGCCGGTGCCATTCACGTTGTACGTCACCGTCACCTGCGCTCCGTTCTGCGCAGGAAGCGTTACTGAGGAAGGGCTGTAACCCAAGCAGTTCACCACGTAGCTATCGTCGTGGCAATTGAAGACGATCGTTTCGTTCATGCCGCCCGCAACCTGGTAGACGGTAAACGTTTGGGTGTTGTTGCGGCTTCCATAGAGATTGCTGACGGCTTGACCCTTGGGGTCAACGTGGAAGGATTGCGCCACTGAGCGTGCGGGGAGGGCGCTAACGGCAATGACTACAGCGGCCATCGACTGCCGGCGAAGAGCGACCACAGACGACTCCGGGAAAAGGATCGCTCTTCACTCAATGCATGCGGAATGCCGTCTCCAGCCTGATGGTCCTCAGTGTTGCGAAACGACTTACCAAAGGGAGCCGGTGGAGCCGCGGTCGCAGCGTCGCGCCGAGTCGCGCGACTATATGCGACTTTGCGACTCCCGGACCCGAAGCGAGAGGCCGGCTCGCTTCAATCGCCGAAACAAGGTCGCCCGATGGATGCCCAGAGCCCGCGCCACGGCATCTCCCCTCCACCGGTTTGCCTCGCACGCCAGGACCAAGCGCCAGCGCTCGGCGAGAGGGTCGCCGTCGACGAGGACGTTGGCCTGGCCCTCGGGGAGGACTGGAGCTCCAACCCGGATGGCTTCAGCGAGCGCGGCCGGGGAGAGTTCGGCATCCGATAAAAGACGACCCGCGCGTTCGATCACTTGACGTAATTCCCGCACGTTGCCAGGCCAGGGATATCCGAGGAGGACCGGACCCGCACTTGCAGCCAAGCGTCGGCCGGTAAGGGTGGCAAAGTGCTGTGCGAGGGGGAGCACATCTTCTCGTCTGGCCACGAGCGGCGGGAGGGAGATCACGGCCCCCGCGAGTCGATGGAAAAGGTCATGCCGCACACTCCCGTCGGCCAGTGCTCCGGAGACCGTTCCTTGTACGGCAGCCAAGAAGCGAACGTCGAGAACGCGCTCATCCTCTTCACCGAGCGGTCGAATTTCACCGGTGTCGAGGACGCGCAGCAATTTTGCCTGCTGCTCTGTCGGTAAACAGAGCAACTCGTCCAGCAGCAGGGTGCCCTGGTTTGCGAGTTCAACGAGCCCCCGTCGCGACTCAACGGCCCCGGAAAACGCTCCGCGCCTGTGGCCGAAGAGGAGACTCTCGGCCATCTCACGGGGAACGGCGGCACAGTTCACGGGGACGAACCGTCCCCGGCGCCCGCTCAGCGCGTGGATGTGTCGGGCCAGCAACTCCTTACCGGCACCGGTCGGGCCGACGAGCAGGATCGCGGTGGGAGTTGGCGCGAACCGCTCGGCCAACGCGAGGGCCCGACGCATCGCGGTCGACTCGCCGACCAGGACCGCTGGTAACTGCATCGCGGCAGTCACCGCTCGGTCCCTTTCGGAAGCCTGGGGGCCGTCACGCTATCGGCGTCTGCGTCCGTTCTTAGGATGCGCGGCGTGAGGAAGAGATACAGCTCGGTCTCGGCGCTCGTGCGATCGGCACTTCCGAACAGGCCCCCTATAACTGGAATCTTGGATAAGATGGGAATCCCAACCTGATTCCTGCTGCGTTGCCGGTCGCGCAGGCCGCCGAGGACAATTGTCTGCCCGTCCTTCACGAGAACCTGCGTCGCCGCCTCGCGGGTAGAGATGACCGGCGCGTCGAACAGCACTTCGGTCGTTGCGGCATTCACTTCCTGCTGGATTATCAAGGACACATAACCATCCTGATTGATGGTCGGCTTGATCGTGAGCTTGGTTCCAACATCCTTGTACTGCACCACTTGGTCGCGGGTCGGCGTTTCGGTCGGCAGGGAGCGGCTCACCTGCACGAATGGGACCTGGGAACCGACCAAGAGCTTTGCCTCGGTGTTATTAGACGCAAGGAGCACGGGGCGCGAGACGATGCGCACGTCTCCCTTACTGGCCGCCGCCCGGAGGGTCGCGTCGACCCTGGCGTGGCCGAGGTTCATGAGTTGAATCACGAGGTCGCCGAGCCCCGCGCCCGTGCTGGACGTACCCTGCACGGAGCCGGTCCCATGGTCCGTGGCTTGCGGTGGGACCAACAGGTCCGCGGCCAGCGAGAAGCTGCGATCGCGGCGCGTCTCAACGATCAGCACTTCGATCAAGACCTGTAGCGGCCGGATGTCGAGTTGCTCAACTGCCTGCTCGAGCACGTGAAAGTCTTCTTCCGAGGCGTACGACTCCCGGCCCGGACGGAGCCTGGTCCGTCGGTGGCACCACGTTGCGGCGCAGCTCGTCGGACAGAGTAGGGGTGCCGAGCCCGGTGCGACCGGAGAACTCGCCGCCAGCCCCAAACAAGAGATTCACGGTCGCCGCGACGTCCGTGGCGCGGGCGTGCGCGAGGCGGATCACGAAAAGCTGGACGTTCGCCCCGCCAGTCTGGGTTCCGACCCCCGGTGGCCCACCTCGGCCCGTCGGGTGCTGCGGTGGCCCGACTCGGAAAAACGCCGAATCTTCGATGAACTCGAGGCCCTGCGACTGGACCAGGCCCTTGAGGAGCTCGCGGACCCCTGCTCGCGGGATCGCAGTAGGGGTTTCGAGGGACACCCTCACCGGCTGGAGCGTACCGACCAGCACGGGTTTTGGCAGGTAGCGGCCGAGCGCCTGAATGACGCCGCGGACGTCAGCGTCGATGATGCGAACCGAAACGCTGTCGTTCGTTGCGCGGACGGATGAGGTGTCCTGCGCGGCGAGGAGATCGAGGAGGCCGGCGGTCAAGTAGAGCACAGCCGCACTTGTGGCCAGCCTGAATCGTGTGCCACCGATTAGCGCCACGGCTCCCGTACCGTCAGGGTCCACGTAGTGTCTTGCCCAGCGATGACGACGCGCTCGAAGCTGATGGCTGCTACGCGAAGGCCGGCTATGGTCTCGCTGCGTCGCACGGGCCGTGCGCCTTCGAGCCCAGGGAAGCCTTCGATTAGCGCCGTAGGGTCGTTTCCGCGGTCCCACACGACCCCGACTAGGATGAGCGGAGGTCTCGCGGAAAGAATGGTCGGGACAGCCGCCGGAGGCACGGGGTCAAAGACCACCGGACTCGGCCGCCTGGACACGCGAAAGAGGTCGCGCGCTGCAACGCCTGCACCGAGCGAGCCCAACCGTGGAGGTGGTAGGGCGGCCGCCGTGGTTGTGTTGATCGCCTGTGGCGGGGGGGCAATTGAGACGAGCGGCGAGACGACCAGGCGGACTCCGAGCGCGAGCCCGAGCGACGACGTGGCGGCGAGTGACGCGTTCAGGTGGTGAGCGCTCATGGCCTGCGCCTACCGTTTTCCGCCTCGCGGCTCGCCAGGAACCACCCACTCACCGTCACTTCGACCCGTAGGACTTCGGGGCTCTTGTCGAGCGACCCGGGATCAATCGCCGTAATTCGCAGGTCCTTCACCGTGAGCGCGGCCTTCCCGAGCTCGAGTGCTTGGAGCATGCTCACGAGCCCGCGCACATCGCAGGCAAATGACGCGCGGAGGGTGGCGCGGCGTAGCCGGCCCCCGCGCGCTGAATCGGCGACCGGGTCCACCCGGTCGAGTTTGGCGCGGTGTTCCGACGCGGCCAGGTTGACCCGGCCCGACAAGTCGGCGAGCGCTTCGGCCGCGGTGTTTCCACTGAGGATTTTGGGTGCGAGCTGCGCCAGCGCCCGGCTGAGCCGCGCCGCGGAGTCACCGAACTGGCTTGCCGTAGCGAGATCGGCACGAGCCAGCGCGACCAACCTCGCGCGGTCACGAAGCCCTGCTTCGGCCGCGATCGCCGACCTTACGATCCACGGAACAATGCGCAGGACTAGCAACGTCGCGAGGAGGATACAGCCGATCGTGACGACGCGTCCATCTTTCGGCGTCATGACCCTTCTCCCTCGCGCTTGTCCGCCCCGAAGACGATCGTAAACCGTTCCCAATCCCGTCCCGCCAGCGGTTCCCGGACGACCCCACCACTGAGTCGGACATCAAGAAGACTGCGCAGCGGCTCAAGACGCCGCACGATGTCGGTCGCGCCCCGCGCGGAACCCGTCAATACGCCACTTCCGTCCCTGCTCCATGCGAGGCTCGTTAGGACGCTCGAGTCAGGGAGCGCGCCAGTCACCTCCGTGAGCACCGCGAGGGCTCGCCCGCGCTGGTGTTCAGCGACACTGATGGTGTCGAGCGCCGTCTCCGCGTCTCGCAGAGCGCGCCGGGCATCCAGGACGGCTGCGAGCGGCTTCTGGAGCAGGGCAAGCTCACGCTCCAGGTTGTGGCGCTCCCCCGCGAGCCGTGCGAAGAAGAGCGCAGCACAAGTACTCCAGGTTGCCGCCGCGCTGAGTGCCAGCGCGCGCGTCCGACGGCGGGTCTGGTACTCGCGAATCTCGACCTCCGATCGCGGGAGCAACGTAAGCTTCGCTGGGTCGTCGGTCGGAGTGATGGTGTCGAGCTTCAGGGCGGCCGCGCGCGCTCCGGTGGCGATCGCTTCGACCAACGGCTCCTCGACGGCGGCCGCCCGGGCTAGGCGGGTGGTGCCTGGGATCCAGATCGCGTCGGCGACTAATTGCTGGCCGTTCCCTCGGAAAAAACGTCCCGCCTGCTCTGTGACGAGTGCGCGGAGGTGGCGTGGTTTGACCGGGGGCAAGTCAGGGATGGTGCGTAACTGCACGGGCGGTCGGTCGATCGTCACGACAAGCCGCCGACAAACCTGAGGGCACTCGGTCGCCAGTCGGGCGATCGCGTCTGGCACGTCCGTCGGATGGATGTAGGAGGTCTCGCCTGCCCAGAGCACGGATGTCCCTACGATCGTGCGGGCCCGGAGCGCTGCCTGGCCCACGAAGAGGTGGAGGGTGTGCCGGCTCCGGCTACGGAACAGGCTCTGGATCGTCACGCTCATTACTCACTCTCCCGCCGGATGACCGCGAGCCGTCCGCCCACCGGCACGAGTGTGACCGTCACGTGTGCGAGGATGGACGTCCCACGGACGCCGCCCCGGACGAAGGCGACGTACTCTGGCGGCGCGAACACTGCGTCCTGTGCGAATTCAGGGTAGCGGGCGAGCAGGGCAGTCCTCGCTTGCGGCGGCAGCCAGTCCACGAGCAGGCTGGCGCTTCTGGGCGGCGACTCGGAGCGGCGCGCCACCACGTATTCCAGCGCCTCCTCAGTAATCCCCGGTAGCGTCGCGAGGACCTGAGGTGGCGCAGTATTGAAATCGATGAAGCCCGTCCCGCGAGTAGTGAGGAAGGGTGAGACCTGTGCGAGGAGCGAGTTTGTGAAACTCGGCACCTCGGCGACCTCCAGCACGTCCGCAAACGGCTCACGAGCCCGTCGCGCGAGGACGGCGTCCGCGAGGGAGTCCGCGTCCCGGCCCGGTGCAAGTATCCGAAACAAGGTGGCCAGAGCCGCGCGGTCGGCCAAGTTCAGGTTGAGTTTCGTCGCGGGCTCGTCGAGCGTTGCATCGCACCAGGTGCCGCGGCCGAGGTCTACGATGGCAACGCCCCCGCCTGCAACGCCCTGGGCGAAACGGGCGGACAAGATCTCAATACACCCCTCGCGCGCCCATGCTGCGCGCGTGAGGAGCACTCGGTTGCGCGTCGTGAGGGTCCCGATCCGCGCTGCGGCGATCGCGACGCCGGTCAGGGCGGTGACCAGGGCGATCACCCAGAGTACGGCCAGCAGCGCAAACCCGCGCCGCGTCATCCCCGCTCCCTCACCAGGAGCAATAGGGTGTCGGCGGTGCCCCCTTTCCGCTCCTGCACGCGCAGTCGCACGGCGAGGGGTGCCCTCAGTGGGCTTACCCATTCGCGTACCCAGCGGGCGTCCACGCCGGGCTCGAGGAGATAATCGAATGCGACATTGTCGACGCCATCGCATAGGACGATGGGCTCACCCGGTAGCAACGTTGCCACGATCCGGTCCTCCTGCCTCGCGAGCATCACGGTTCGCCGCGTGAACCACCCGTCCGCGGTAAGGAGCCAGGAGCTGAAGGTGACGCGGTCGGGGCGCCCTTCGAACGACACGTCGCCCTCGGTGCCTACGTCGATGGAGAGGAACGTCGCGCGAAGCCAGCGCCGGGCATTCATCTGACGATCGAGCGTCGCGCGCGCGGCGACCACGGCGTTTGCGCGGTCTGCTGGGAACTGGCGGAGGGGGCTTCAATTCAAGGGACACTGTCGCGCGCAGTGCGAAAGACGACTGTCACGAGATCCTCTACGTCTGGCGCGTGTGGCTCTACGAGCGCGATCCGGTAGAGCATTGACTCACGCCGCTGGACATCGACGATGAACTCGCCCAGCGGATGGCGTCCGAGACGACGATCGAGCTCCGTGCGCCGGAGGAGGGTGAGCGCACTGAGGACTCGGTCCTCACTTGCCAATGTCAGCTCTCGCACGCGCGCGTCTCGCTCGCTCGCAAGCCCGGCGCCGAGGAGGCCGAGGAGCGCTAGCCCGCACCCGCCAAGCAGGGCGAGGGACACCAGGACCTCTAGGAGAGCGACGCCGCTGTTAAGGCGCCGCATGGCGGGGGGCTCCGGTGAGCGGGTCAGCACCGCGACCAACGGCGCGACCGTCGGGAAGAAACAGGGGGAGTTGAACGGCGTTCGAATCTGTCGTGATCAAGCGGCGGGCGCCGGGCCGGACGGGTTTCCCCGCACGGATCGCGTCTTCGCGCGCGCGACGCCATTCGCGGACCCATTGCGACTCGACGGGTGCACGCAAGCTCAAGACCGCCAGCCCACTGACGCCGAAGATGAGACCGATTATGGCGAGCACGACGAGAAGTTCGACCAACGTCACTCCTTCCCGCCTCGGTCTTCCGCGAGAGGACGGCACTTATACTCCACCGGGGCGAATCGAGTACACGGCTTGCAGCAACGCGGCTGCGACGAAAGCGACGAGAGCGCCGAATGCGAGAATGAGCGCCGGTTCAACGAGTGTCACGAGCGTCTTCAAACCACGCTCGGCCTCCTGAGCCGCCAGATCCCCCGCCCGCCACGACATCTCTCCCAGACGGCCGCTCGACTCCCCGACTGCCACGAGCTGCAGCGCACTCTGCGTCAGGGCTCCTTCGCGTTCGAGCGACGCCGTGATGGTCTCCCCGCGTGCCACGCGCTCACGGACGCGCCCTAAGCGCTCGGCTAGCGCGGCATCTCCCGCCGCGCCCCTGGCTGCTTCGAGCGCGGGCAACAGCGGCATCCCGGCTTGGAGCATGCTCCCGAGGGCGCGTCCAATGCGCGCCGTGGCTAGCGCCAGACGGACGGGGCCGACGACCGGCACGGCGAGCAGCCACGTGTCTAGCCGGCGGCGGCCCGTGGGATCGCGCAGGGCCCCGTGCGCCGCCACGAAGATGATGAGACCAAGAGCGATCAAGAGGAACCAAAAGCGGGAGAAGAAGTCGCATCCGGCGATCAACGCCCGCGTCGCGACTGGCAGATCCTGCCCGAGGTCTCCAAGGAGTTCCGCGAACCGGGGGACAATGACGATCCCGATTACCAGGACCGAGATCGTGCCCACGATGCCGAGCAGCAGGGGATATGCGAGGGCCTGGCGCAGCCGGGCCACGAGCTCCGCCTCCTGCTCGAGGTGTGTAGCCACGTACGCCAGCGCGCCGTCGAGCTGGCTGCCACGTTCGCCCGCGCGGATCATCCCAAGGACGACCGGCGGGACGGCAGCCGGTCCGGCCGCGAGGGCCTGAGCGAAACCCTGTCCCTCTTGGATCCCTACGCGGGCCGCGTGGAGGGTCGCTCGTAGGCCCCCCGACGCCAGCGACTCGCTCGCCGCAACGGCACGCTCCAGTGGCACCCCTGCCGACACGAGCGCTGAGATGCTCCGAAACACGATGGCGAGGTCTCGGCGGCTTGTGGCGTGCCGCTGTTGCGTCGCGCGGTCAACTGCAACGAGGGCGAAGGGGAACAGGCCCACCTCGCTCAGCGTAGCGCTCGCATCGTTGGCGCTCGGAGCCTCCAGCACGCCGTTCGCGATGGAGCCGTCGGACCGAGCGGCGCGGTAGCGGTAGGCGGTCATGGCTTCGCGAGCCCAGAGCTTTCCCAGGACGTGATGTCAGCGTCCTCGCCCGTCCCGCCGGGCTGCCCGTCCCGCCCATAGCTCAACAGATCGTAGCCTTGGGAGTTCACGTCACCCGGACTCTTGTAGACGTACGGCCGACCCCACGGGTCGAGGGGGAGCGTTTTTCTTAGGTACGGTCCCCGCCAGTTGCGGACGTCCGGCTCCCCCGTTGGCTTGGTCCGCAGCGCCTCTAGGCCCTGCGCCGTCGACGGGTAGTAGTCGTTATCGAGCCGATAGGCCTCGAGTGCCAGACCGAACAGCTCAAGTTGCGCCCGAGCCGCCTGCATCTTCGCGTCGCTCACGTGACTGAACACCATCGGGGCGACGAGCCCGGCTAGAATCGCGATTACCGCGATAACGACGAGCAACTCGATGAGCGTGAAGCCCCTACTGATCCGTGACACGCAGCACCTCTTCCACGGTCGTGATGCCCGCCTGCACCTTGCGCCAGCCGTCCCGCCGCAGTGTCACCATTCCCTGCGCTTCGCTAAGGTCCCGCAGTGCACCGGCGTCCGCAGACTGCAGCAGCTGCCGTTTGATCTCGTCCGTGACAGCGAGTAGCTCGAAGATCCCGGTGCGACCCCGGTAGCCTGTCTGGCGGCACGCGGCGCAGCCCCGGCCCCGCTCGAGCGTGAGGTGTCCGACCGGATGACGGGCCAGGAGCGCGACGGCTTCGGAATCCGGTTTGTAGCGCTCCCGACACTCCGAGCAGATCTTTCGGACCAGCCGTTGTGCGAGCACCCCCTCGAGGGTCGCCGCGATGAGGTAGGGCTCGATCTTCAAGTCCGCGAGCCGTGTCAGGGCGCCCGCGGCGTCGTTTGTATGAAGGGTCGAGAGCACGAGGTGCCCGGTGAGAGCCGCTTGAACGGCCATCGCCGCGGTCTCCCCGTCGCGCATCTCGCCTACCATCAAGGTGTCGGGGTCCTGGCGCAGGATGCTCCGCAAGGCACCCGCGAACGTCATGCCTGCCTTCGCGTGCACCGGGACCTGGGTGACGCCTTCTACGTGATACTCCACGGGATCTTCGACCGTAATGATCTTTTCGGCGGTCCGGTGTCGTAGTCCCAGGGCGGCGTAGAGCGTGGTCGTCTTGCCGCTCCCGGTCGGTCCAGTAGCGAGGACGATGCCGTGGGGCCGTTCGCAAAGCCGGCGGAACCCGTCGAGCGTGTCCGTGGCCATCCCCAACTCGTCGAGGGACACCGGTCGACCCCCGCGGTCGAGGAGCCGCAGTACGATGGACTCGCCGTAGAGGGTGGGAACAGTCGACACGCGGAGATCGAGTTCCCGCGCCTCGAGGCGCACGCGGATGCGTCCATCTTGAGGTGCTCGACGCTCTGCGATGTCGAGTTCCGCGAGGAGCTTCACCCGTGAGACGACGGCTTGCTGCAATCCTTTCGGGGGACTCGGCAGCTCGGAGAGCACACCGTCAACGCGGAACCGCACTCGTAGGCCATCGCGCGCTGCCTCAAGGTGGATGTCTGAGGCATGGGCGTCGTGGGACTCCCGGATCAGCAGGTTGACGAAGCGGATTACGGGGGGCTGGTTCGCTAGGTCGCGCGCGTCTGCGAGCGCAACATCGCCGCGGTCGAGCTCACCTATGACGGTTTGATCGAGGTCCTTCACCAGCTCCACCACGGATTCGGAGGCCGCAAAGGTGCGGCGAATGCTGTCTTCCAGGATCTCGCGATCGACCGACACCAGTTCGAGCGGCAGGCCGAAGGAGACCTCTAGATCAGCGAGCACCTCGGCCGCGGGCTCACCAGAAACGGCGACGCGCAGACGCTCTTGACCCACCTCGAGAGGCAGAATCCCCCACTGCGCCAGGTACCGGGCGTCGAAGGTCTCGGCGATGGGAAGCTTCGGCTGCAATACCGTACTGTTCACGAATCATCCGGGTCGCGTTCGTTCGAGGGCTCTGGCATCAGGTGTGCCGCGCGGCGGCGTTGACGCCGGGGCGAGGGAACGCGCTCTTCAATCGGCGCTTAGCCGATCGATTGGGCGCGTTGATCGAGACGCGAGGTCACAAGGCCGTCCGGTACAGATACGGTTTACGGCGGCAAGACAGGTGGCGTAAGTGGGCCGAATATCGAGGCGTGGCTGACGTCACAACCGGTTGGCGGCGGCGCGCAAAGCGCGGGGAGCACGGCTCGCCCTAGAAACCCTCGCTCGTGGTGGGGAAGACCCGGTCACAAATCCGCGGCTGCTTTCTGTGCGCCGCCAGCGCCTCGTTGTGACGTCGCGGGACACGTTCTCGACACGGCTCTGCGATGATAGTCGATCGTGTTGGGATGGACTCCGAGCAGTGTCGCCGCGAGCTTGCGGTTGTGCCCAGCGCGCTCGAAGGCCCAGACCGTCAGATCCCGACGTGCCCCTCGGTCGGGTTCGACCCAGCGCGCCCGATCTTGGACGACGTAAAGCGGGAGGTGGACGATCTCGATTTGCTTAGCGCCGTCGGTCTCCGCCTGGATCCAAGCCCACTCAATGACGCTACGGAGCTGCCGCACGTTCCCGGGCCACTGATACGTCAGCAGCTGCTCCAGGGCCTCAGGCGCAATCACTGAAGGACCGCAGCCGCCCAACTCGTGGGCCGCGGCGTCGAGAGCCTGATAACTGTGCGCCGCGATGTCCACGAAGCGCCCCGCGAGCGGCGGCACCTCGATCACGAAGTCTCTGATGCGCCACTGCAGATCAGGCAGCAAGCGGCCTTCGTCGACAAGCCGTTGAACCGGTCGGTTTGACGCGAAGAGAAGTCGACAGTTGAGGGCCAACTCACGCTCACCGCCGAGCCGTGTAACGACGGCCTCGTCGACTGCGCGCAGCACGGCACTTTGTGCTGCCAGGGACCAGAGCGGCAACTCGTCGAGGAACAGCGTACCGTTCTGTGCTCGCTCGAAGGCCCCGCGCACTTGCCGTTGGGCTCCGGTGAACGCTCCGGGCTCGTGACCGACCAACTGGTCCTGGAGGAGAGATTCGGAGAGTTCGCCGCCTGCCACCGCGACGAATTCACCTGGGCGGCCGCTGTGTGCGTGAATCACGCGAGCCAGCAGCCCTTTACCGACACCGCTCGGCCCGAGTAGGAGTAGCGGACGCGGCAGCCGGGCGAGGCGCTTCGCGAGCGTCAGGGCCTTGACCATTGCGGCCGAAAATGCGATGACCGTACCCGTGGCTGCGACGACAGGGACCATTAGTCAACTAGTAGTCAACGCGAACGTCGCTCAGTGGAACATACTGCGGCGACGCAACACGGAGCCGAGAGGTGCTCATGTCGGAGGTGCGTCACTGCAACCGTTAGGCCATGTGGACCCCGTGCTACGAGAGTGGTTCATCGCGACGCCGTCCACGCTGGATTCCCGCAACAGTCTTGCACGGTTGCTGTTGCGCGACAGCGATCACTGACTCTTGGGTCAAGATGCTCGGCTTAGAGGGTGGGCAGGGTGGACGTGGTGCACCTAAAGTGTCGCGACTGGATTACGAGCGGGCGTCCATCTTATGGACTGGATGCCGGGGGCCTCTCTGTGGATGCCCGGGTCCTCTCATGAGGACACGCTGATCCGGAAACGTGGACCAGCTCCCGGCTCGTAATCACGCCCGCGCGACGGGCAACTGACCCGCCGCTGACCCCGGTCGCCGATCGAGACCTCGAGCAAGTCCGTGGCCTAACGCTCTCACTCTCCGGCAGCAGATACGGTCGACCAGGAACACCAGGAACACGTCGACCAGGAACACAAGGTGAACCTGTACCAGCGGGGGGGACTACGCCGGGTACGACGCGAAATGAGGGTCCTTGACAACGGGCCGTTCGGGGGAAGGATAGGGGGAGAAATGAAGCGACGGCGGTACTTCACTCCCATCGGTAGAGGACATAGACGTATGACACTTGTCCGTCACCTCGCTCTCGCGCTGGTCGCTGGTCTGTTCTGGGCGGTCCCATTGAGCGCGCAGCAATCGACAGGCAGCGTCATGGGAAAGGTCATGGACGCCTCCACCCAACAGCCGCTCGCCAACGTCGAAGTCGCGATCGCGGGGACTCCGCACCGCGAGTTCAGCCGCGCCGACGGCAGTTTTACGCTGAACGGCGTTCCCACAGGGGCCCAACGTCTGCGGGCTACTCGGATCGGGTACGGCTCGCAGATCCAAGAAATCACCGTCGCCCCGGGCGGAACCACCACGGCACAGATCTCCCTTGCGCCCGCGGCCGCGATCCTCGAGCCCGTCGTGGTGACGGGCTACGGCACGCAGCGACGCGAGGCGATCACCGGCTCGGTCTCGACGGTCAGCGCCGCCGCGGCGAACGTCGGCGTGATCACCAACGTCGACCAGATGATCCAGGCTCGGGCGGCCGGCGTCGAGGTCACCCGGAACAACGGCGAGCCGGGTGCCGGCACGCAGATCCTGATCCGCGGCGGGAGTTCCATCAGCAACAGCAATGAGCCGTTGTACGTGGTCGATGGAGTGCCGCTCTATAACGAGCCCACCGAACCGCCGGGCTACGCGGCCGCCGGCACGCCCCCGCTGCCGCGCAACCCGCTGAATCTGCTCAATCCCTCGGA
>WNGQ01007099.1_pt1 | contig 21452 bp, 20 predicted proteins | sample 5407661 | NCBI WGS metagenome assembly WNGQ01 (sample SAMN13153382, study PRJNA577476) | soil metagenome | isolation source: 60 cm soil or saprolite under Garry oak tree replicate 2 | place: USA:California | collected 2016-06-15 | reverse complement strand
TCTGCTCGATCACGCCCTCGCGCTGCAGCAGATCGGCGATGTCTCTAGGACCGACGTTGCGCGGAATGTTGACGATCTGCGATTGCTCGAGCGGACCTGCTGCGTCGAGCCGCTGCTTGCCGAATGCCACAGCGAAGCCGACCGCAATCGCGGCGAGGAGAATGATGGTGAAAATCGCGCTGCCGGCGACCACGATGGGATGTCGCGCGCGCCGGGAGGGACGGTGAGGCTCGGGCACGCGTTCGGGCTCCAATGCGGCACGCGGGCTGCGCAACGTCCGCCGCTTCTCGGATGGCGAGGAAGCGCCCGCGCCGGGTGCCCGGTGCGGCCCCTCGGCTGCGTATGCATCCACCGCGGGCTGCGCAACGTCCGCCGCTTCTCGGATGGCGAGGAAGCGCCCGCGCCGGGTGCCCGGTGCGGCCCCTCGGCTGCGTATGCATCCACGCCCGGCGTAAAGCCAGCCCCGGTACCGGGAGACGGTGCTTTGCGTGGATCAGCGGTCATGAGGGTCCGATGGCTTCCTGCTGCAAGGTAAGGCCAAATATGGCGAAAGGGTGAAGCGGCTACTCCCCGAGTCGGCGAAACACCAGTGAAGCATTGGTACCGCCAAAACCGAAGGAATTCGACAGCACGATGTCGATGTCGCGCGGATGCGCCCGGTGCGGAACCAGATCCATCGGGGTCTCCACCGACGGATGGTCGAGGTTGATCGTGGGCGGCGCGACTTGATCGCGAATCGCCAATACCGAGAAGATCGCCTCGACCGCGCCGGCCGCTCCCAGCAGGTGCCCGATCGAGGATTTGGTCGACGACATGGAAACGCGGCTTGCGGCGTTGCCGACGAGGCGCTGCACCGCATCGAGCTCGATCTCATCGCCCACCGGCGTGGAAGTGCCATGGGCGTTGATGTAATCGACGTCCGACGCCGCGATGTTCGCCCGGTGGATCGCCATCTTCATGCAGCGCAGCGCGCCGTCGCCGTCCGGTGCCGGCGCGGTGATGTGATGGGCGTCGCCGGACAGGCCGTAACCGATCAATTCCGCATAAATGCGCGCCCCGCGACGCTTGGCGTGCTCATATTCCTCCAGCACGATCACGCCCGCACCCTCGCCCATGACGAAGCCGTCGCGGTCCTGATCGTAGGGCCGCGACGCGCGCGTCGGCGTGTCGTTGAATGCGGTCGAGAGCGCCCGGCACGCGGCAAATCCCGCCATCGACAGTCGATTGAGCGGGGATTCCGTGCCGCCCGCGAGCATGACGTCGGCATCGCCGAGCGCAATCAGCCGACCGGCATCGCCGATCGCGTGCGCGCCGGTGGAGCAGGCGGTGACCACCGCATGGTTCGGCCCCTTGAGCCCGAACTCGATCGACACGTAACCGGCGGCAAGATTGATCAAACGCCCGGGAATGAAGAACGGAGAAACCCGCCGCGGGCCTTTTTCCTTCAGCACGATCGCGGTCTCGGCGATGCCTTCGACGCCGCCGATGCCCGAGCCGATGAGGACGCCGGTCGAGATCCGATCGTCGTATTCGGTCGGCCGCCAGCCCGCGTCGTCGAGCGCCTGCCGGGCGGCGCACATCGCATAGATGATGAAATCGTCGACCTTGCGCTGCTCCTTGGGCTGCATCCATTGATCGGGATTATAGCTGCCGTCGGAGCCGTCGCCGCGCGGAACGATGCAGGCGATCTTGCACGGCAGATCGGAGACGTCGAAGCTCTCGATTCTGCGCGCGCCGCTTTCGCCGGCCAGCAACCGGCGCCAGCTCGTCTCCACGCCGCAACCCAGCGGCGTCACCATTCCTACTCCCGTGATGACGACACGTCTCATGTCCGGCCTTTCCGGGCGTGGCAGCCGGGCCGCAAAACCGTCCGGCCGAGGCGCCAGGCGAATGCACTGCGTGGAGACTTATTCCACACCGGCGGGCCGCAAGGAAAGCCGGCAATGATCCTCGGCCCCTAGCCGCGGGAGAAATCCGCGCAGGCGCCGCCCGGGTTGTCGACGGTGAGACCGCGGGTAGCCGGACTGGTTCAGCTCTTGGCGTTCTTTTCGAGAAACTTCACGGCATCGCCGACGGTGAGAATCGTTTCGGCGGCATCGTCCGGGATCTCGCAGCCGAATTCCTCTTCGAATGCCATCACCAGCTCAACCGTATCGAGGCTGTCGGCACCGAGGTCGTCGATGAAGCTGGCATTTTCGGTCACCTTCTCGGGCTCGACCCCCAGATGCTCCACGACGATCTTTTTCACCCGCTCGGCAATGTCACTCATCGTCTAAACCTCATGCGTTTCGGATTGGGTCGGGTCCTGATATGATCCCGAGCCGTGGCGGCGCGGCTTCGTCATGGTTGACGCTGTGGCCGCACTCCGCGACGGGCCGATCGCATCGATCCGCGCCGTCGATCCGGTCGCCCCAGCCAAGCCGGGGATCGGTTATCATACTTCTTCCGCATTGGCCAGCGCGCCCGTGCCTGCGTCTGCGCATCAGAATCCCCGATGTTTGGCCGTCAAATCATGGCCATCCCGCCGTTGACGTGCAGGGTGTGGCCGGTCACGTAGGCGGCCTCGGTAGAGGCCAGGAACAGCACGGCAGCGGCGACCTCGTCGGCACCTCCCAACCGGGCTGCCGGCACCGCGGCAAGGATCATCTCGCGCTGCTTCTCGGTCAGTGCCCGGGTCATGGCGGTGTCGACGAAGCCCGGCGCGACGCAATTCACCGTGACGTTGCGGGACGCGACCTCGTGGGCGAGCGCCTTGGTCATGCCGATCATTCCCGCCTTGGCCGCGGCGTAATTGCCCTGGCCGGCATTCCCGGTGACGCCGACGACGGAGGTGATGCCGACGATCCTGCCGTAGCGCCGGCGCATCATGCCGCGGACCGCGGCCCGTGTCAGCCGGAACGCGGCGCTCAGGTCCACCGCGATCACTCGATCCCAATCCTCATCGCTCAGGCGCACGAAAATATTGTCCCGGGTCACGCCCGCGTTGTTGACGAGAATATCGATTTGCCCCAGCGCCTCCTCGGCACGCGGCACCAGCGTTTCGACTTCATCCTTGGCGGCGAGATTGCAGATCAGGACATGGGCGCGCTCCGAAAGATCCCCGGCGAGCGCTTCGAGGGCCTCACGACGGGTGCCAGAAATCGCCACGGCCGCGCCTTGGCGGTGCAGCACCCGGGCGATCGCCTCGCCGATGCCGCCGCTCGCGCCCGTCACCAGGGCTTTCTTGCCGGTGAGATCGAACATGGTTCGCGGTCCTTGTGTCGCCGCTGCGATCCTCATGTGCCGGAGCAGCCGGCGACCGGAAGCGACGGTCCGGGATCGGGATCAGATCGCGGCGTTGAGCGCATTGCGCCCGGCCTGGAGCGCACTCACGTCCGCGGGCATGCCGACCGCGACGCCGACGGCGGAATCGGCGATGCGCCTGACGAGCCCCGAGAGCACTTTTCCGACGCCGACCTCGTAGAAGGTCCTCACCCCCGAACTCGCCATGAAGGTCACGGATTCGCGCCAGCGCACCGTGCCCGTCACCTGCTCGATCAGCCGCCGCACGATTTCGTCGGGCGCGGTCGCCGGCCGGGCCGTTACGTTGCAAACCAAAGGCACGACCGGCGGCTTCACCGTCACGTCGCCCAACGCTTGCGCCATCGCTTGCGCCGCGGGTCGCATCAGCGCGCAATGGAAGGGCGCCGATACCGGCAGCATCAGCGCGCGCTTGGCGCCCTTCGACTTGGCGATCTCGATGGCGCGCTCGACTGCGGCCTTGTCGCCGGAAACCACGACCTGGCCGCCGCCATTGTCGTTCGCGGCCTCGCAAACCTGGTTTTCCGCGGCTTCGGCCGCGACCGCGGCCGCCGCTTCCAGCTCGAGCCCGATGAGCGCCGCCATGGCTCCGGCACCGACCGGGACCGCGCGCTGCATGGCGCGCCCGCGAATGCGCAGCAACCGGGCGGCATCGCCGATCGTAAGCGAGCCCGCCGCGGCGAGCGCCGAATATTCGCCGAGCGAGTGGCCGGCGACGAACGCGGCATCGCGCTCGAGCTTCACTCCTGCTTCCGTCTCCAGCGCGCGCATCGCGGCAAGCGACACCGCCAGGAGCCCCGGCTGCGCGTTCTCGGTGAGGGTGAGCGTCTCGAAGGGGCCCTCCCACAGGATTTTCGAGAGCTTTTCGCCGAGCGCGGCATCGACCTCGGCGAAGACGGCCCGGGACGACGCAAATGCATCGGCGAGCGCCTTGCCCATGCCGACCGCTTGGCTGCCTTGGCCGGGAAAGATGAATGCAACCGACATTGGATCCCCGAGGTCGGGCCCTAAGACACCGCGCACCCCCCGATGTCAAGGCACGGGAAAGATCGCCCGAAATCGAATTCCGCCCGATGCGAATCAGGGCGCGGACTGAAACTATTCGGAACCACTAGCGGGGCCTGCCGCGGTTTTCGCCGACGAACCATGCCGCGTCTGCTTGTGTTTCGCCGGGAAATGCGTATAAGCCCGGCTTTCCGCTCGATCCCGGCCGGGAGCTGAACGGACGGTCGCGCAAAGCGCGCGGCAGGGCCGATGGCCCGGCGTCCCGTGTTCCCGCATCTCGGGCGTTCGAGCCTTCCCGAGGCTCGAGCTGGCTTGGCGCCGGACGACGGAAGCGCGTTTGACAAAAGGAAGGGCGCTCCATGCCGCTTTACGAACACGTCTACCTTGCGCGCCAGGATCTCGGCGCGCAGCAGGTCGACGAATTGACCAACCAGTACCAGGCCGTGCTCGAGCAGATGGGCGGCAAGGTGGCCAAGGCCGAGTACTGGGGTGTCAAGTCGCTGACCTATCGCATTCGCAAGAACCGCAAGGCGCATTTCACGCTGCTGAACGTCGATGCGCCGCCCGCCGCCGTGGCGGAGGTCGAGCGCCAGGAGCGCCTCAATGAGGATGTGCTGCGCTATTTGACGATCCGCGTCGAGGCGCATGAGGAAGGCCCGTCCGCCATGATGCGCAAGGTCGACCGCGACCGCGACCGCGATGAGCGGCGCGGCGAGCGGCGGCGCGAGCGCGAGCCGCGCGGCCCGCGTGAAGGCGCCGAAGAAACCGAAACCGTCGGGGAGTGAGGACGATGAGTCTTTCCCAGGCCTCGTCCCGCCGCCCGTTCTTTCGCCGCCGCAAAACTTGTCCGTTCTCCGGCGCCAATGCGCCGAAGATCGACTATAAGGACGTCAAGCTGCTGCAGCGCTATATCTCCGAGCGCGGCAAGATCGTGCCCAGCCGGATCACGGCGGTTTCCGCCAGCAAACAGCGTGAGCTGTCGAAAGCGATCAAGCGCGCGCGGTTCCTGGGGTTGTTGCCGTTCGTGATCCAATGATCGGGATTGGACCGGGCAGTCGTCTGCTGCGGACGCGAAAGACACGGGTTGGGGCGGACACGATCCGCCTCTAACCGCTCCGGCGGGCCTCCGCGATGTCGCGGCGGTCAGCCAAGTTCGGATCCGGTGCGCCGAGGCGGCCGCCGGGAGCGGGACAGCTGAGCATGCTGCAGATTGTCTTGGTCGGGGTGGCGGCGGGTTTGGCGGCGGCTTTGCTGTTCGCCTCCCTGGTCTCGGGCTCGCTGTTCTCGTTCCTTCTGTTCTATCTCGCTCCCCTGCCGCTCATGATTGCCGGGCTGGGCTGGAGCCATGTCGCCGCGCTGGTCGCCGCGCTCGTTGCCGTTGCGGGTCTGGCCGCGGCGTTCGGCGGCTTTCTGTTCGCGGCCTTCCTGGTCGGCTTTGGGCTGCCGGCGTGGTGGCTCAGCTATCTGGCGCTCCTGGCGCGGCCGGCATCCGCCGACCCCGAGGGCTTGCAATGGTATCCGATCGAGCGGCTGGTGCTATGGGCTGCGCTGCTCGGGGCACTGGGGATCATTCTCGCCATCCCGATGTTCGGAACCGATGCGGAAGGCTTTCGCGCCGGCCTCAGGCACGCGCTCGATCGGCTACTGGGCGTGGGAACCAACGCTGCGTCGGATGCCCCGCGGATGTTGCCGGGAATTTCCGACGCTGAGTGGTACCTTGATGTTCTCGTCATCGCGACCCCGCTCGCGGCCGCCGTAGTCTTGACCGTGACAAGCTTGGCGAATCTCTGGCTGGCCGGCCGCATCGTGAAGCTGTCGGGCCGGCTGAAGCGGCCATGGCCGGACCTCGGCGCGACGATTCTGCCGCGCTCTGCCCCGGCCCTACTCGCTGCCGCGGCCGTCGGCATGCTGGCCGGCGATCTCTTCGGCATTGCCGCCGGCGTGCTGACGGCGAGCTTGCTGACCGCCTATGCGCTGGTCGGGCTCGCGGTGCTGCACGCGACGACGCGAGGCATCAACGGGCGCGGCTTCGTCCTTGCCGGCATCTACGCGGCCGTTGCCGTGTTCGGATGGCCGGCGTTGCTGCTCTCCCTGCTGGGCCTCGCCGATCTTGTGCTCGACTTTCGCCGTCTCGCGGCGAAGCGGCGCGGGCTGCCCGAGGCGAGGCCATGATTGGTTTCATCCCCGTCGAAACAATGGAGAACGCCCGATGGAAGTGATTCTGCTCGAACGCGTCGCCAAGCTCGGCCAGATCGGCGACGTGGTGCGCGTCAAGGACGGCTATGCCCGCAACTTCCTGCTGCCCAAGGGCAAGGCGCTGCGCGCGACGCAGGAAAACAAGACGCGGTTCGAATCCATGAAATCCCAGCTCGAGGCGCGCAATCTCGAGCTGCGAAGCGAGGCGGCAAAAGTTGCGCACAAGCTCGAGGGACGCAAGTTCGCGGCGCTGCGCCAAGCGGCGGAGTCCGGCCAACTCTATGGTTCGGTGTCGGCCCGCGACCTCGCCGTGCTGTTCGCCGACGGCGGGTTTACGGTCGATCGCGGTCAGATCGAGCTCAACGCCCCGATCAAGACGATCGGGCTGCACCGGGTGTCGATTTCGCTCCATCCCGAAGTCGGGGTGACGGTCACGGTCAACGTGGCGCGCAACGCCGACGAGGCCGAGCGTCAGGCTAGGGGCGAAACCGTCCTCGGGCCGGAGGCGCAAGAGGAAACCGAACCGCCGCCCGCGGTGGAAGCCGGAAGCTTCTTCGAAAAACCGAAGACGCTCGAAGGCGATCAGGGCGAGGGCGCCGAAAAGGCCGACTGATCGCCGGCGTCCTGCCGCGGGGTTGGCCTGGGAGCCTCGCCCGGCACATTGGGACGTACTGGGCCGGTCGCGGTCTCCTTGGCGCCTTCCGCGCGCGGTGCCGTTTCCGCGGGCTTGGGTTGCCCGGATTCTCCGGGTTGCCGAATTTCCGCCGGCTCGGAAGGTCGGGCCGCGACGGACGGGGACGGCTGGACCGGGACGGGTTCAGGTGGCCGGACCGGCTCGGCCTCGGGCCCGCGAGTCGCCGTAGCGGGTTGCCCCAGTTTCTTCGACCGGTTCGGCGGTGCAGGTTCGGCCGGGCGATCCGCCTGCTGCCGGCGCTTCGACGCGGGTCCCGGCCGGCCACGATCGGTCGCAGCGCCGCCCGGCTCGCCAATGGCCGTTTCATTGCCCTGGATTTCGGCGGGTGGGCGCTGTCCAGCGGCAGCATCCGTCGCGGGTTCCTCGCCGCGGGGGCGGCGCTTGCCGGCTTGCTCGCCCGCGGGACCCGCCGCCGTGGACTGCGGCTCGGTCGAGGGCTTTTCCTTGGGGCGGCGGCCGTTGCCGACCACCGACAGAAGATAATTGGCGACCTGGTTCGCGGGGTCGGGACCGGTCGTATAGTGCTGGCGCAGAAGATTCATCAGGTCCGTGCGACTCATCCCGTAGGCAAGGCCCTGGGCGCCGCGGTGGCAGGCCGCACAATCGGCCGCAAAGATCGCCGGACCGGATTTGCCTCGCTCCAGATCCTCGGCTTGCGACGGGCCGGCTCCCCAGGCCAAAAGTCCGAGAACAACCAGCAAACAGCGGCCAACTGCTGACAAGGCATGCCTCCTCGCGGATCGCGGCGCATTGCGGGACAGGCGCCGCAATTCGGCGGCCGCGCCCCGGGGGGATTACGACCTTTAGCGCATAATGGGGCGAATGTGAGCCGGTTTCCGCTCCGTGCAGGCGGTATCGGATTGCCGGGCGGGGAGAACTTTGTTGTAATCGATCGGCGCTCCGAGCAACCCGCACCGCAACCCGGCTTGCGCAAGCGAGTTGATCCGGGTGGGAACCGCAGCGCTTGGACGGTTCGCGGGCGCGGGTGGTGAATCGGCAATGGAGGCGGCGGATGGACCGCTTGCTCCCATTCATTTTTGACAGATTTGTTGAGAGCGGGACGCTTCGGCTCACTGCGGCAAGCGGCAGGACGTTCACCCTGGGGGGCGGGACCGGACCGCCCATCGCGGTGCGTTTCACCTCGAGGGGGGCGCAATGGGCGGTGCTGCTCGACCCCGAGCTTCGACTCGGCGAAGCGTATATGAACGGCACGTTCGTGATCGAGCAAGGCTCCATCGCCGACCTGCTGGCGCTGGTGATGGCTTCGGAGGCTTGGAACACGCCTTCGTCCTGGCTGCGACCGCACTGGCTGATCCGCTACATTTGGCGCCGGTTGCAGAGTTTCAACCCGCCCAGGCGCGCGCGAAGAAACGTCGCGCATCATTATGATCTCGACTCGAGCCTCTATTCGCTGTTCCTCGACGCCGACCGGCAATACAGCTGCGCCTATTTCGAGAGCTCCGACCAATCGCTCGACGACGCGCAACTGGCAAAAAAGCGCCATCTCGCCGCCAAGCTGCTCGTTCGGCCGCAGCAAAGGGTGCTCGACATCGGCTCCGGCTGGGGCGGCTTGGCGCTGTATCTTGCCGAGACATGCGGTGCGCGGGTGACCGGCATCACGCTCTCGGCCGAGCAGCTGGCGCTCTCTCGCGCCCGCGCCGAGGAGCGACGGCTGAGCCGCGCCGTCGAGTTCCGGCTCGAGGATTACCGGGACGTCGGCGGAACCTTCGACCGCATCGTTTCGGTCGGGATGTTCGAGCATGTCGGAATCGGATTCTACGACGCCTATTTCCGCAGATGCGCCGAGCTGCTCGCTCCGGACGGCGTCATGCTGCTGCATTCGATCGCGCGGTCGGACGGTCCGGCCGCCAGCAATCCCTTCATCGCCAAATACATCTTTCCGGGCGGCTACATCCCCGCCCTTTCCGAAGTGCTGCCGGCGATCGAGCGCTCCGGACTGTTGGTGACGGACATCGAGATCCTGCGTCTGCATTATGCCGAGACGCTGAAAGCCTGGCGCGAGCGCTTCCTCGCCCATCGCGAGGACGTCGAGCGCATCTACGATCCCCGGTTCTGCCGGATGTGGGAATTCTATCTGGCGGGAGCGGAAATGACGTTTCGCCAGCAGGCCATGATAGTGCTGCAGATCCAGCTGACCAAGCGTCAGGGCATCGTGCCCATGACGCGCGACTATGTCGCCGGCGAGGAGGCGAGGCTGCGCGGGCTCGAAGGCGGGCAGCGTCCGCCGCTGCGGCTCGCCGGCGAATGAGTCATTCTGCCGCAGTCCGACCCTTCCGCCATCTTGGACAACGTTGGACGCGAATCAAAGTGAATTGCTAAAAACTAATTCGGCGCTGTGGATTGCTTTGATAACGCCAAGAATTCGGCCCAACGCTCACCTGCTCCCGAGTTGTCCACCGGGAGCCGTGCTACGGACGCCGTCAGCGAGGAAACCGAATGGCTCCCCAAGACGCGACGGCACGCACCCTGGCTTCCCCGGCGACGCCGCTGTACCGCACCGCACCGCACAATATCGAAGCGGAGCAGGCGCTGCTGGGTGCGATTCTCATCAACAACGACGCGTTCTACCGGGTCTCGGACTTCCTGAAGCCTGCGCATTTCTTCGAGACGGTGCATCAGAAGATCTTCGACATCGCCGCCAACCTCATCCGGGTGGGAAAGACCGCGACTCCGATCACGCTGAAGACCTTTCTGCCTCCGGATCTGGATATCGCCGGTTTGAGCGTCAGCCAGTACCTCGCACGGCTCGCCGCGGAGGCCACGACCGTCATCAATGCCGAGGATTATGGCCGCACGATCTACGATCTGGCGATCCGGCGGGACTTGATCCGCATCGGCGACGATATGGTCAACGTCGCCTATGAGGCACCCGTCGAGTTTTCTCCGCAAAATCAGATCGAGGACGCCGAGCGCAGATTATACGAATTGGCGGAGCTCGGACAGTACGGCAGCGGCTTCCTGCGCTTCATCGACGCGATGACCACGGCCGTCGACATGGCCGCCAATGCCTACCGCAGGGAGGGCGGACTCTCCGGGATCGCGACCGGATTGAAGGATGTCGACCAATACATGGGCGGGCTGCAGAAATCGGATCTGATCATCGTCGCCGGCCGCCCGGGCATGGGCAAGACGTCGCTCGCCACCAACATCGCCTACAACGTCGCTCGCGCGTTCGAACCGCGCACGCTGTCGGACGGCACGATCGAGGCCGCGAACGGCGGCAGAGTGGGATTTTTCTCGCTCGAAATGTCCGCCGAGCAGCTCGCGACCCGAATCATTTCCGAGCAGACGGACATCCCCTCTTCTACTATTCGGCGCGGTCAGATCACGGAGAACGATTTCGACAGGATCGTCGCCTTCACACGGACCATGCAGCAATTGCCGCTGTATATCGATGAAACCGGCGGCCTCTCGATCGCGCAATTGGCGGCACGCGCCCGCCGCCTCAAACGCCAGCGCGGCCTGGATTTTCTCGTGATCGATTATCTGCAGCTGTTGCAGGGCTCGACCCGGCGTGCCACCGAGGGCCGGGTGCAGGAGGTGACCGAGATCACCACCGGGCTCAAGGCGCTGGCCAAGGAGCTCGAGCTGCCGATCCTCGCGCTGTCCCAGCTCTCCCGCCAGGTCGAGAACCGGGACGACAAGCACCCGCAGCTATCGGACCTGCGAGAGTCCGGCTCGATCGAGCAGGACGCCGACGTCGTGCTGTTCCTGTTCCGCGAGGAATATTATCTGAAGAACAAGGAGCCGCGTGCCGGCGGAAATGGACGCGGTCCACGGCAAGGCCGAAGTCATCATCGGCAAGCAGCGTCACGGACCCACCGGAACGATCCAGCTGCAGTTCAAGGCCGACGTGACCCGCTTCTCCAATCTTGCGCAGGAGGAACGGCTGCCCAGCCATTTCTGATTTGGTAAATTCCTTCCACGAAGGAATCGCTTGAGCCTGGGCGCAGGCGCAAGCCAATTCTACGGCGATGTCCGATTGAGCCCTGCGACGTTTTCCTGTCTCATCGCCGGCGGACCGATGGGGTCTCGCCATGGGCGAGGGATGGGAATGACCGAGCGGCACAGCGGCCGGGCAATCGAGACGAGCGGCCCTCCCGAGAGCGAGGCGGGAGGCATGGTCTCGATCGACCTTTCCGCCCTCGTCGCAAACTGGCGCGAACTCGGCTCGCGTGCAGCACCCGCCGAATGCGCCGCCGTCGTCAAGGCCGACGGCTACGGCTGCGGGATCGCACCGGTCTCGGCCGCGCTCGCCACAGCCGGCTGCAAGACCTTTTTCGTGGCCGACCTTGCCGAAGCGCGCAGCGTGCGCCGCGTCGTCCCCGCCGCAGCCGTCTATGTGCTCAACGGGCTTGCGCCCGGTACGGCCGCGGCCCTTGCCGAGGCGGACCTGCGGCCCGTGCTCGGCAGCCTGTCCGAGCTTGCCGAATGGGAGGAATTTCGCGCCGGCACCGGCTGGCGCGGCGGAGCCGCGCTGCACGTCGATACCGGGATGAACCGGCTGGGGCTCGCTCCCGAACAGGCCGCGGAAGTCGCCGGACGCAATGCGCCCAAAGCCGACATCGTGCTCCTGATGAGCCATTTCGCTTGCGCGGAGGAACCCAGTCACCCGCTCAACGCCAGGCAAATGGCGGAATTCCGCGAAGTGCGAGCGCTGTTCCCGGGAGTCCCCGGCTCACTCGCCAATTCCTCAGGCATTTTTCTCGGACCCGATGCCCATCATGATCTGGTGCGGCCGGGAGTCGGTCTCTACGGCGCCAATCCCACGCCGGGACACCTCAATCTCATGCGCGCCGTGGTGCGGCTCGAAGCCCGGGTGGTGCAGGTGCGCGAGGTCCCGGCCGGGGAGACGGTCGGATATGGCGCGAGCTGGACCGCGCAACGGGCAACCCGGCTCGCCATCCTCGCAGTCGGCTATGCCGACGGCCTGCCGCGCGCGGCAAGCGCGTCCGACACCAAGCCGGGCGCCGAGGCGATCATCGCGGGCCGGCGCTGTCCGCTCGCAGGCGGCATCTCCATGGACTTGCTGGCCGTCGATGTCACCGACCTGCCCGAGGATATTCCGCGCCGGGGCGATTTCGCGGCGCTGCTCGACGAGGAAATCGGGGTCGACGAGCTTGCCTCGCACGCCGGAACGATTGCGTACGAGATCCTGACCCGTCTCGGCCGGCGCTATCGGCGCGTGTACGTCGGATAACTCGCCTTGCCGCTTGAAAGCACCGTGCGTCGCTAGTTTAGTGGGCTTTCGCGAAAGGGCGCAATTTGGCAGGCTTCAAGCGGGGAGGTGATCTGGACGGCCGCACGCCACGGACTACCTTATAAACGAAAGCGTCCTCCACCGGCACATCATCAAAAATCGAGTTGCTTACGCTCGCCGCTGAACCTGTGTCCCGAAACTTGCGTGCCACCGAATTTATGAAATGATTCGTTGTATTTGCGGCAACCACGTTGTCCAGCACCAAGTTGGATGTTGCCTTGCGAATTATCTTATCGACAAGGTTATATACCGCGATTGGCCCATGAGCCTCTACATCGGGCGTGGAGATGTACAGCCGCCAAGTACCCTCGTCTGCCCGCTTCAGCCACATCGCCGCAGATATCGGAAGCCCTTGATTTTCGAGCTCACGGACCAATTTTTGCCCGTCTTTAATGTCCGTGTTCACCAATGTTTTCTTATCCATGCCAAGACACCTGTTCCACGTTTAGCTACAGCTTCGACCATGTCCCGAGCCTCAGCCCCGGACCAGTCTTTGTAGCGTGAGTCGATTCGCCACGTCTTCACCGTATTCCAATATGTTCGGAATGTAGGGCTGCGCGCTTCCTCTGCAAGACGTTGCTTCTCAAGCTCGGCGTATTGAATCAACTTGGCCAGATCGTGATCATAAATGCTTACAACGAAGCTTTTTTCCGGCCAAGTTGCAGCTTTGAACCTTCGCGCGATCCTTGCTTTGAGGGCGCATTCGATTGCCAGCCCAGCAAGGTAGTATGCCGGGCTAAACTGCTTCGCATCCAGTAGAGTCTTTGCGGCCTTGCAGTGCGCATCCGCTCTCTCTTTCCACTGGCTTCTCTTCATCTTTCATCATGCCTCGCCTGTAAGCAGGTTAGCCTCCCAGAGCTTTTCAAGAAACCCGTTGCTCTCCAAGGGGAAAACACCTCATCCCATAGGTGGCGGAACTGCCGCCATTGACTTCTCCACCCTCGTGCCTTCGATTGACCCCATGGCCCGCCACACCCTCACCTTCGTGTGCCAGAACTGCGGCGCCGTGACCGGGCGCTGGCAGGGCAAATGCGATTCCTGCGGCGGGTGGAACACCATCGCCGAGGAGAGCGCCGGCGCAACGCAAGCGCCGGCCCTGCGCCCGTCGCGCAAGGGCCGTCCGTTCGCGCTCGAGCCGCTGACCGGGACCGCGCAGGAGGCGCCCCGGCTCGCATCGGGCGTGGCGGAATTCGACCGCGTCACCGGCGGCGGTTTCGTCAAAGGCTCGGTGCTGCTCGTCGGCGGCGATCCCGGGATCGGAAAATCCACCCTGCTGATTCAAGTCGCCGCGGCGATCGCGCTCAAGGGCCAGCGTGCCATCTATATTTCCGGCGAGGAGGCGGTGGCGCAGCTCCGTCTGCGTGCCGAGCGATTGGGGGTCGCCGATGCCGCGGTCGAGCTCGCGGCCGAGACCGCGGTCGAGGACATCCTGGCGACGCTCGGACACGGCAAGACGCCGCGTCTCGTCGTGATCGACTCGATCCAGACCATGTGGACGGATGCGGTCGAATCCGCGCCGGGCACCGTCACCCAGGTACGCGCCGCCGCGCAGGCGCTGATCCGGTTCGCCAAGCGCTCCGGCGCCGCCGTGCTGCTCGTCGGCCACGTCACCAAGGACGGCCAGATCGCCGGACCGCGCGTGGTCGAGCACATGGTCGATGCGGTGCTCTCCTTCGAGGGCGAAGGCTCGCACCAGTTCCGCATCCTGCGCGCGGTCAAGAACCGGTTCGGGCCGACCGACGAGATCGGCGTGTTCGAAATGACCGGCACCGGGCTGCAGGAGGTGGCAAACCCGTCGGAATTGTTCCTGTCCGAGCGCGACCTCGGCAGCCCCGGAACCGCGGTATTTGCCGGCATCGAAGGCACGCGGCCGCTGCTGGTGGAGATCCAGGCGCTGGTCGCGCCGACCTCGCTCGGTACGCCGCGGCGCGCGGTCATCGGCTGGGATCCCAACCGGCTCTCGATGGTGCTCGCGGTGCTCGAGGCCCATTGCGGGGTGCGGCTCGGGGGCCACGATGTGTACCTCAACGTCGCCGGCGGGCTGCGCATCCAGGAGCCCGCCGCCGATCTGGCGGCAGCGGCTGCGCTCGTCTCCTCGCTCGCGAATGCGCCGCTGCCGGCCGATGCGGTGTATTTCGGCGAAATATCCTTGTCCGGCGCCGTGCGGCCGGTGGCGCAGACCGCCGCCCGCCTCAAGGAGGCGGCAAAGCTCGGTTTTGTCCGGGCGCTGGCGCCGGAGGCGGCCCGGGGGGAAGCGACGGCCGAGTCCGGCATCGCGGTCACGACGGTCGGGGCGCTGTCGAGCCTCGTCGCCGACATTGCCGCCCGGGGCAGCCGTCCGCGCGGCGGCATGCCGCGATCCATCCGACAAGATGGATGACGCTCGACTTTCTTCCGGCTATACACGGGCGCCGACGGGAAACGCCCGGCGAATCTGCTAGGAAGTCGGATGCCGATTACGCTTCTGGACGTCATTCTCCTCGTCGTCATGATGGTCTCGGCGCTGTTGGCGATGGTGCGGGGATTCATGCGCGAGATCCTGTCGATCGCCTCCTGGGCCGCCGCCGCGGGCGCCACGATCTATGGCTATCCAAGGCTGCTGCCGATGGCGAAGCAGTATTTCACCAATGATTACGTTGCGATGGCGACCGTGGTCGGTGGGGTGTTCGTGGGCACGCTGCTGATCGTGTCGATTCTCACCATCAAGATCTCCGACGTGGTCCTGGACAGCCGGGTCGGCGCGCTCGACCGCACGCTCGGGTTCCTATTCGGGCTCGGCCGGGGCCTCATCATCGTAGTGGTCGCATTCCTGTTCTTCGCCTGGCTGGTTCCCGACCGCAGCCAGCCCGAATGGGTCCGGAACGCGAAATCGAAAATCGTGCTCCAGGGGACCGGCGAATGGCTGAAGGCGCAATTGCCGGATGACCCCGAGAGCACCATCTTAAAGAGGCTGAAGAAGCCGCGCCCGGAGGAACAGGAGCCACCGGACGCGGCGCCCGGACCCGATCGTTCGGGGCTCGACGCGCGGCCGGATCGAAACCGGCATGCCGGAGGATATGAAGGGCTCGAGCCCGCTCAGCGCGCGAGCCAGCAATTCGTTAATGCCGGCATGGCACAAGGGCGATGATCCGCCGGCCACAGGAGACCGAATGAGCGAGACGACGGATCCGGCCCTCGATCTCGACGCCGATCGGCTTCGCGAGGAATGCGGCGTCTTCGGGATCTTCGGCCACCCGGACGCGGCGGCGATCACCGCGCTCGGGCTACACGCCCTGCAACACCGCGGCCAGGAAGCGGCCGGGATCGTCACCTTCGACGGCAAGCGCTTCCATTCCGAACGGCGGATGGGACTGGTCGGAGATACCTTCTCCCGGCGCGAGGTGATCGAGCGGCTCCCCGGCCACGTCGCCATGGGGCACGTGCGTTATTCCACGACCGGCGGCACCATCCTGCGCAACGTGCAGCCGCTGTTCTCGGAGCTCGACGCCGGCGGCTTCGCCATAGGGCACAACGGCAATCTGACCAACGGCCTCACCCTTCGCCGCAATCTGGTGCGCGAAGGGGCGATCATGCAGTCGACCACCGACACCGAGGTGATCCTGCATCTGGTCGCCCGCTCCCGGCGCAATCGTTTCATTGACCGTTTCGTCGAGGCGTTGCGCACCCTCGAGGGAGCCTATTCGCTGGTCGCGCTGACCAACAAGAAGCTCATCGGCGCCCGCGACCCGCTCGGGATCCGCCCGCTGGTGCTGGGCGAGCTCGACGGCTGCCCGATCCTCGCCTCGGAGACGTGCGCGCTCGACATCATCCGCGCCCGCTACGTGCGCGACGTGAAGAACGGCGAAGTGGTCATCGCCACCGGGAAGGGCATCGAAACCATCGAGAGCATCGAGCCGTTTCCGCCCATGGCGCCGCGGCCGTGCATCTTCGAATACATCTATTTCGCCCGGCCGGATTCGATCGTCGGAGGACGATCGGTCTATGAAGTGCGCAAGACCATGGGGGCGGAGCTCGCGCGCGAAGCCCCCGCCCCCGCCGACGTGGTCATCCCGGTTCCCGATTCCGGCGTCCCGGCCTCGATCGGCTATTCGCAATCCTCGGGAATTCCCTACGAGCTCGGCATCATCCGCAATCACTACGTCGGGCGTACCTTCATCGAGCCGAGCCAGACCATTCGCGAGCTCGGCGTGCGGCTCAAACATTCGGCCAATCGCGCCGTGGTCGCCGGGCAGCGGATCGTGCTGATCGACGATTCCTTGGTGCGCGGCACCACGTCGGTGAAGATCGTGCGGATGATGCGCGACGCCGGCGCCAAGGAAGTGCATTTCCGCATCGCTTCGCCGCCGATCACGCATCCGGACTATTACGGAATCGATACCCCGGAACGCGAGAAACTGCTCGCGGCCACCCACGACGTCGAGGGCATGCGGCGCTTCATCGGCGCCGATACGCTGGCCTTCCTTTCCGTCGACGGCATTTATCGCGCCATGGGCTTCGAGCGGCGCGATGCCCTGCGGCCGCAGTTCACCGATCATTGCTTCACCGGCGAATATCCGACCTCGCTCACCGACCAGATGGCCCAGGAAGCATTGCCCCGGCAGCTCTCGCTGCTGGCCGAGGCGAGCTGAGGCCGTCATTCCGGGGCGCGGGCGTCAGCCCGCGAACCGGAATCCATGAACACAGCCAAAACCGATTCTTTCGGTGTTCGTGGATCCCGCGTTGCTCGCTTCGCTCGGCCCCGGGACGACGAGCAGGGAATGCATTCCTCATGACCAAGCCGCTCGCCGATCGCATCGCGCTCGTCACCGGCGCTTCGCGCGGCATCGGGGCCGCGACCGCGCTCGCGCTGGGGAGGGCCGGTGCGCACGTGGTCGCGGTGGCGCGCACCGTGGGCGGGCTCGAGGAAATCGACGACGCGATCCGCGCCGACGGCGGTTCCGCCACCCTCGTGCCGCTGGACCTGAAGGATTATGCCGGCATCGATCGGCTCGGCGGCGCGCTTCATCAGCGTTACGGGCGCCTCAGCCGAAAGCCTGGGACGAGGTCTTCGCGGTCAATGTCACCGCCAACTGGCGGCTGATCCGCGCCATGGATCCGCTGCTGCAGGCCTCGGCCGCGGGCCGCGCCGTTTTCATCACTTCCGGGGCCGCATGGATCGCGCGCGCCTATTGGGGCCCCTACGCGATCTCCAAGGCGGCGCTCGAAGTGCTCGCCCGCACCTACGCGAGCGAGACCGAGTCCACCCCGGTGCGGGTGAACCTCTTCAATCCCGGGCCGATCCGCACCCGCATGCGCGCCCAGGCGATGCCGGGCGAAGATCCGGCCAAGCTCGACAAGCCGCACCAGGTCGCGGAAAAAATCCTCCAGCTCTGCCTGCCGAGCTTCATGCAAACCGGCAAGCTCTATGACTATCGCACGAAGGCGCTGATGGAATTCCGTCCGCCGGCGCCGAACGAAAATGCAAATCAGTAGCCCGGATGGAGCATCCGCGAAGCGAATGCGAAATCCGGGACAGCCGACCCGGATTTCGCTGCGCTCCATCCGGGCTACGGTGATATCTCCCTACCGCCTGCGCTTTTCGCGCAGCGTCAGGCGGATCGGCGTGCCGGGTAGATCGAACGCCTCCCGCAATCCGTTGGCCAGATAGCGCCGGTAGGCATCGGGAACGGCGTCGGCGCGCGAGCAGAACAGCACGAACGTCGGCGGGCGAGCCTTCGGCTGGGTCATATAGTTGAACTTGATCCGCCGGCCGGAAACGGCGGGCGGCGGGTGGGAGGCCTGCGCGGCTTCGAGCCAGCGATTGAGCAAGTTCGTCGCAATGCGCCGGTTCCAAACCCCGTAGCTTTCGAGCACCGCCTGCATCAGCGGCTCGATCCCCTCCCCGAGCAGCGCCGAGACCGGCAAGATCGGCGCGCCCTTGATCTGCGGCAGCCGATGGGCGGCCTCCTCGCGCAGCTTCGCGACCGCACCGGCGCGCCGCTCGGCCAAATCCCATTTGTTCACCGCGAGCACGACGGCGCGTCCCTCGCGCTCGATGAGATCGGCGATGCGCAAGTCCTGCTCCTCGAACGCGCGGCCGGCTTCCAGCAGCAGGATGACGACATCGGCGAAGCGGATGGCGCGCAGTGCATCGGCCGCGGAAAGCTTCTCCAGCTTCTCGTCGATTTTCGACCTTCGACGCAGGCCGGCGGTATCGTAGATCCGGAATTGGCGGCCGCGCCAACTCAGGTCGCTCGCGATCGCGTCCCGGGTGATGCCGGGCTCCGGCCCGGTGAGGAGGCGCTCTTCGCCGAGCAGCCGGTTGATGAGCGTCGATTTGCCGGAATTCGGCCGGCCGACGACGGCGACACGGATCGGCCGGGAAGACTCCGCCCGCTCGTCCGGCACGGCTTCGCCGGATTCGGAGATCGGGAGCGTGCGGTCCGGCAAGGCTTCGCGCAGGGCGTCATAGAGATCGGCCAGGCCTTCGCCGTGCTCCGCCGAGATCGCGACCGGTTCGCCGAGGCCCAGCGCGTAGGCTTCGAGCGCGCCGGCGGCTCCGCTTGCACCTTCGCTCTTGTTGGCAATGAGGATCGCGGGCTTGCCGGATCGCCGCACGAGGTCGGCGAATGCGTGATCGCCGGGCGTGAGCCCGGCCCGCGCGTCGATCAGGAACAGGATGGCGTCGGCTTGCTCGATCGCGAGCCGCGTCTGCGCGAGCATGCGGCCGGACAGGCTCGCCGGCCCCGCCTCCTCGAGCCCGGCGGTGTCGACGGCCGTGAAGGCGAGATCGCCGAGCCGCGCCTCGCCCTCGCGGCGATCCCGGGTCACGCCCGGCAGATCGTCGACCAAGGCCAGGCGTCGACCGACCAGCCGGTTGAACAGCGTCGATTTCCCCACATTGGGTCGGCCGATGATGGCGAGGCGGAAGCTCATGGGGGAGTGCGGCCGGCGCGGGCGGCCGGCAAGCTCGCTCGCGACGCCGGCGGCAGCGGGCCGGCGGGGTTATTGTGCCGGCTGCTGCGGCGCCGGTTGCCGCGGGTCCGGCCATGCCGCCGTGGGCTGGGACTGCGGCGCAGGCCATGCCCCCGCCGGTTGCGGTTGCGAGGGCGCGGGCGCGGGCGCCGATTGCGCCGACGGAACGCCCGGCCATGCGCCCTGATTGGCTTGGTTCCTACTCGGCTGGGCCGGCGGCTTGGCCGCGGTTTTCTTCGGCTTCGGCTTGGGTTTTTCCGGCTCCGCCTTCGCCGGTTCGGACTCGCCCGCCGGGGCGCCGGCCTGCGTACCGCCCGACTGCGGCGGCGCGGCGGTTTCCGGCGCCGCCTGGTAGCCCTTCACCAGCTCGGGCGGCACCCCTTGGGGCACGCCGGGTACCCCCTCGGGGAACACCGACTTGCGCTCGCCCGGCAAGGGCTTCTTGGTGTTCGGAATGAGGTCGGTCGCCTTGTCGACCAGGTCGCCGATGCCGCCGCCGCCGCCGCCGCAGCCGGCAACGCCGAGCCCCAGCGTCATCACGGCAAGCGGCAGGATCGCGCGGTATCGCATGGCGTTCCTTTTACCCCTTTGCCCGGCCGCCCGTCAGCGCCATCAGCATTTCCACCCGGGCGCGGATGCTCGAAGGCGTTTGGGCATCCGTCAGGATGAGATCGATCCAGCGGCGGCTCGCGGCCTGATCGCCCGCGCGCCAGGCCGATAGCGCCAGGAGCTCGCGCGCCGTGTGGCGGAACGGCCGGTCGCTGGCGGTCAGCGGCTCAAGCCGCGAGCGCAACTCCTCATAGGATGCCGCGTCGACGAGGATCGAGGCGGCGCGGACTTCGGCGAGATCCTGGAGCAGCTGGCCGATCCCGCGATCCGCCGCGAGCGCATCATAGGCCTTCACCGCCGCCTGCGGATCGCGCGTGGCGAGTTCCTGCGCGGTGCGGAACCGCGCCAGCGTGCGATATCCGCCGGTGGCTTCGGCCGCGAGCTTGGCGAACGCGGCTGCAGCCTCGTCGTGCTTGCCTTGCTCGGAAAGCAGGACCGCGGTTTCGAATTGCCTGCCGGCCTCGGCCGCCTGCTTGGTTTCCCACCATTGATACAGCCGCCAGCCGCCGATGCCGATGATGATGAGCAATGCCACCGCGATGAGGACATTGCTGTATTGGTCCCAGAGCTTCCGGAGCCGCTCTCGGCGTACTTCCTCGTCGATTTCGCGGAAAATGTCGGACACAAGGCTCTCCGGGGCCGTCTGGGCCGGAAACTGTCCGCGCCGGCCAGGGCCGCGTAAAATACTCATGTGGCGGGGGCGTGGCAAAGCATAAAGGCTTGCACCCCAATGCGATATTTCGGCGCTCCGCGCGGGCACGTCCGACAAATCCGGAGCAGGCCGGACCCCTTGACCCGCGACAAGTCGGCGCCGGAAAGCAGAGCGCGGGACCCTCTCAATCCTCCATACCGGGCACTCATTTTCGACCGCGGCTTTTTGCGGAAAAGCGCGGCAGCGGCCCCGTTTTGGGCCCGAATCCGCATGGGACTCGTGGAATATCAGAAAGCAAGTCAATCGCTTAGGTGCATTCAATTCGCCAAAATACATCTTTCAATTGGAAATTATTGATTTACGACCCACGCATGCAATTTTCCAATCATCCTCTCTTCCAGAAATCCCGGCCAAATCCGCATGCGCGGTTGTTCTGAGCGGGCCGGACGCGCGGCGAGGGGGACCTCAGCGCCCGAACACCGGAACGCCGGCGAGCGGATGGAACACGAAGCCGACCGCGAGATAGATCAGCGTGCCGACCACGATGGCGACCGCGTCGTTCTTCCAGCCGCCGACCGGGATTTTCGGCGCGCCCGGATCGGTGCGGCGCTTGAGCGAGATGCGGTCGTAGACCGCCCAGCCGAGGATTCCTCCGAACAGCACGATGCCGCCGAGGTCGCCGTTGGAGAGCAGATGCGCGAATGCCCATAGCTTCACGCCGGCCAGCATCGGGTGCTTGAGCGTTTTCTTGATGGTTCCCG
>WNGQ01001884.1_pt1 | contig 21455 bp, 18 predicted proteins | sample 5407661 | NCBI WGS metagenome assembly WNGQ01 (sample SAMN13153382, study PRJNA577476) | soil metagenome | isolation source: 60 cm soil or saprolite under Garry oak tree replicate 2 | place: USA:California | collected 2016-06-15 | reverse complement strand
CAATAGGTTTCGTCAAAATGATCAGATCACCGGGCCGCGCGCCCGCATTAGTGGCGACTCGATTCGGATCGATCACCCCGGTAACGGAATAACCAAACATGATCTGCTCGTTGTCGACACTATGCCCGCCCACGAGAGCGACTTTGTTTTCAGTCAGGATCGATAAACCGCCGCGCATGATCTCGCCAAGAATCGAAAAGTCCAGGCCCTTCTTCGGAAAACAGGTAATGGCCATCGCCGTCACCGGCGTCCCACCCATGGCCCAGACATCGTTAATCGAATTGAGCGCGGCGATCCGGCCATAATCGAATGGATCGTCGACGATCGGGGTGAAGAAATCCAGCGTCTGCACCAGCGCCAGATCGTCGCGCAGACGATACACTCCGGCGTCGTCCGCTTTGTCGAAACCGACCAGCAGATTGGGATCGAACGGTTGTCTCTCAAGCCCGCTCAGCACCTGAGCGAGGACGGCAGGCGCCAGCTTGGCCGCTCAACCAGAGCACGAAACCATCTCAGTCAGACGCATCGCGATTCTCCTTTCGCAGATTGCTAATTAAGCCATTCAGGCTCGCATCGGCAATATGATATTGTCAATTGACAAAAGAGAACGTGGTTCCTGTCCCCGCAGCTGCAGTGATTTGTTTGGAGTACCGCGTTTACGCGGAATCGTCACCAGGAGATAGCGCCGCCTGAACGGTACTCCAAACCAGGACTGAATGCCAGGAAACCAAAATATCAAGATTGGCCCAGCCGGCTGGTCATACGCCGACTGGCGCGGGCTGGTCTATCCGGAAAGCGCCGGCTCGAAATTCGATACGTTGGCGCTGGTCGCAAAGTATCTCGACACCGTCGAAATCAACAGCTCCTTCTACCATCCGCCATCGCCTACCACCGCAACATCGTGGCTCAAACGGATTGCGCATAACCCCGCATTCAAGTTCACCGCGAAACTTTACAAGGCGTTTACACACGAGCACCGGAAAGCGACTACGGACGATGAAAAAATGTTTCGTGAAGGAATCGATCCGTTGCGCGAGGCAGGGAAGCTCGGCGCGGTGCTGATTCAGTTCCCCTGGTCCTTCAAGAACGATCGTGAAGAGCGCTCATATCTCACCCAATTGATCGAACGCTTCAAGGATTATCCGCTGGTCGTAGAGCTGCGCCACGATTCGTGGATCAAGCCAACCATCTTTCAAACCCTGGAAGACTTTGGTGTCGGTTTTTGCAATATCGATCAACCGCTGTTCGATGATTCAATTAAACCGTCTGCCGAAGTCACTTCAGCGATTGGCTACGTGCGCCTGCACGGCCGCAACTACGGCAACTGGTTTCGCGAAGACGCCGACGTAATGGAACGCTACGACTACCTTTATCCACTTCACGAATTGGAATCGTGGCTGCCTCGGATCAAAGAGGTCGCCGCGAAAGCAAAGGAAACGTTTGTAATTACGAACAACCACGCCCGCGGGCAAAGTCTGGTAAATGCATTCGAGCTTTTAGCAGAAATTGAAGAGCAACGCGTGCCGGCACCGGCGAAACTCATTGAATCGTATCCGCGTTTGGTCGAATCAGTAGAAGCGTTTGACGAGGAGCAGCAAGGAAGTTTGTTTTAAGCCTGCCTACAGGTTCTGGCGGTTCTTTAAGATTTTGACGAATGAACCCGAACGCAGTTCTTCGACTGATAATCCTGAGAGCCGCAATGCTTCGGCTTCCGTCAAAGCGCCACAGTTCAACGCCCGCAGAAAATAATTCAGCAGGCCCTGACCGGTCGCCGCATCGTCGAACACATCGCCCACGAGAGTCGCCTTCGCGGCCTTGTCGACAAAATTTCTCAGGCGATCGGACGCCGCATCAAGGCTTTCCAGAAAAAATGAATAGACGGCGGCGTAACGCGTAGGAAATTGCGCCGGGTGCAGGTCCCAGCCCTGATAAAAGCCGCCCACCAGCGAATGCTGAATATGATCGTAATGCAGTTTCCACGCGCGATGAACGACGGAGCGATTCTCGTCGATCTGATCAGCACTCAATCGCGTGCCTTCACTCGCGCGATGCGGCCCTACCGGCATAATGTTCGTGGCGCCATCCGATAACCAGACTCCGGTCCCGGCGAAGGAAACCTGCATCATATGTTTAGCAAAGTCACAGGCTGGGTGCATCATATGCTGATGAGCGGCCGTGATACTGCAACTCGCAGTGTAATCGTAAGTCCCGAAATGCGCTGCCGTGCAACGCCCTCGTGATGCTCGCAGCAGTGAAGGCAAATTGATCTCGCCGCGAGCGTTGATGATCGATTGAGTCGTCTCGATCATCATTTCCATTTTCAACGACCCATCCGGCAGACCGTTTCGCGCCTCCAATCGATCGAACAAAGCCGATAAAGCTGCGACCTGTTCCGGAATTGTGATTTTCGGGAGCGTCACGACGAAGTTGCCGGGTAAACGATTTCCGGCTCCGTCCATGACAGTTGAAATGAAAATGTCCATTGTGCGCATGCTGCGCGCGCGCAACTCTTCGGTAAAAGGTTTGATCCGAATCCCGATGAACGGTGGCAGCGTTCCGTCGTTCATTCCCTTAACAACTTCGATGGCGGCTGATTCCGCATGACCATCCTCTTCTGCGTCGGGGCGGTTGCCGTAGCCATCTTCGAAATCGATCCGAAAATCCTCGACGGGCTCGCGTTTCAACTTCTCCCGCACACGTGAATAAATCGCATGTGCCAGCCAGGCCGCCTTATTTTCCCCGCGCACTGATTCCGGATCATTTTCCAGGCGGGCCTTCAAACCGTGCGCATAGGACAGAATGTCCGGCAGCTGGGCAACCTCTGGCAAGCCGATGGCCTGCGCAAACACAACAAAGTCCGGCGCATATTCCTCCAGCGCACGCTCAGCAACTTTTCCCAGGCGCTGAGCAGAATCCGACTTAAACAGATGCGCGCCACCGTAGACGGTGTGCACGGGCTGGCGCCGTCCCGTCTCTCCCGGATAGTGCTGCATGAAAGCCTGATTCGCGGTCTCCAGGCGCCCGGTAAGTTGTTGGATCGTTTCTTCGGACAGAGATTGCTTCATCTCGATTACCATCGATAACAACCGGCTGCGATGAATGAACGTGACTTTATGATCAAAGGATGTCGGGCTGCAACCGCCGACCGGCCAAAAAAAGAGGGCACGACTTGTCGTGCCCTTAAACCAAATCAAAGTGTCGGAAGTACTAACCTACTGCAACTGTCGCGCCTGGATAACTCGCACCCAGCTTTTCCGGATCTCCTTCGGCCAGTGTCTTGACCAGCTCAGAATGAAAATAATCGTAACGAGCCGCAACCGGCGGCGCGATGCGTTTTTCATACATCTGCCGGGAACGCTCGATGTCCTCGCGCAATCGTTCGTAAATGTCGCTTTGAGCTCGGCCTTCGTTGACCTTCTGTTCGTTGTAAAGCTTGATTTCCGAAACCAGCAATCGAGCAAAACGGCGCGCATCGGTGTGCAAGCGTCGTTCTTCGTCGCTGACATCGATAGGCAAATCGGTTTCGGCTGTGCCCCATCGCCTGGAAGTCCCAAGCGGAGCAGAATACTGGCTGCCAAAAGCCGGCGCGCCAGAAACGACGGATGGGGGCGGTTCCATTGGCATGGAAGCTACTTCCGGCGGCGGAACAGTCTCGGGCTCAGTTTCGACCTTCGGGACTTCGGTTTCATGAGCGGACGGCTCTTCAGCTTCCGCCGCCTCAATAGCTTCGACCGGTCTTTCTTCGAAAGCTGGAGGTGCTGAAGATTGCGGCGGAGTCTGGGGCTCGGTCCGCTGTCGCGCCGGCTCTTCGGACGGCTGCGCGACTTCACTTACTCTCCTTGGAGCACGCGCAACTGAAACTATCGCAACCGCCATCGCGGCTACGCGCGATAAAGTCTCCAGGGCATCCAGACCGATTGAATCGGGATCGGCCGAGGTTGAATCAAGATACAGAACTGCGACTGTCTTTCCCCGCACGACTAAAGGAACGGCAGCGATCTGTTGCGGCTGCCCGCCGAGTTTTTCGAGCAACAAATTGTCGTCAGCGTTTGATCCCGGCGCGCCGCTCCACGAAGAATGCGAGCGTGCGACATAACTCAGAAGTGTGTCTGAGGTAAGCGGCAGTGCAAGCTCTCGCAAGCGTTCCTCATCGATCGTGCCCACAGGGCCGCAAATTCGCCAGCCTAACGCTTGCTCGTTTTTGATCACGAACAGGGCCGCGCGATCCGCGAAGCGAGCGGCATGACTTAAGAGCGCGTTGAGAACATTCACCTGCGAATTCTGCGCTTCAATCTCGGCTACCGCGATCTTAAGGTTGCCTAAGTCCGCTGATGGCGGGGCACCCGGCGCTTCGTCGGCGCCTTGCCGGCGCGCGGTCATTAGATGTTCCGCGAGAGATGCCGCCAGCTGACTGTTTTCGAGCGAGACACTCTGCGCGCTCTCGCGCACGCGAGCCAGAGCGCTGTTGAAATCGTCCTGCAGCCGGGACAACTCATCCTGGATGGCGCGCAAACGATCGTTGAAATCATTCTCAATCGCCTCGCGCAATGTAACTTCTGATTCTTGGGTCACCGCAGTTAATTCCCTTCGTTTTGATTACCCTTTTGTCTGGTCAGTGAGAAGCACGCCGTAGAGTGGAAGATCAAAGGGGTGCCCGGCGCACCATTTCTGATTATGTCGTTCGGGTCTGAGTCAGTCAAGAACTACTTTTGATCCGGTGTTTACTGCTCAAATCAAGGCGTGGAAGTGCGATAAAACTCGACCCCTGAGAACTTCATGCGCCCGGCCCGGCCCTCGGTGACTCGCCCAAAACTCACGCGTTCCGGCGACCAGTCCTCCGTTCCCACCCTAAAAACTCCCCCGTCCAGTGGCGCGAGGGGCGCGCCATCCATGGTCAACTTCCCTTTGCGGAGCAGGACGCGCGCGCTGCCGAACCACGCACTGTCGTTCCGATAGTGACCGACATAGGCGTTCCATTCCGGCGGATAATGGAAGGTCTTCGGTCCGGAGTAATGATCGTTAGTGAACCAATCAGCACCGTGAAAAGCCTCAATGACCGCGTTCTGCTCGCGTCCAAAATCGATTGTAAACATTTCAAAATCAGGATGCTTCACGAGAAAACTGTCCCGGCCAACTCTCTCGAGCGCGATTCGTTTGCCGTCATAGAGCAAGAGCAGTTTAGTCCCCTCCGCCACAAGGTTCAGTTTTTTCCCATCGCTTGAACTAAAGGTGCCGGCATAGTCGGTTGCGTTTTGAATGAAATCAGCCGTTGGAGGAGGAGGACTCATTGGCGGAAGGTCCTTGCCGTCCAGAGTTGCGCGCAGGAGGTCGAGCGCATACCGCGCAACCAGCACCGGACGATAACCGGCGAGGTTTGCGTTGACTGACGCGAACGCTCCGATGCCGCTTTGCAAGTCGACATGCAGGGCTGAACTGAATGCAACCATCCCGCCGGTGTGACGCAGAAACGTATGGCCATCGAGATCGTTGACCCAAAGTCCGTAAGCATAGTTTGCGTCCTCGCCGCGGAAAGGCGCTTTGGTCGCGGGAGTTATGAAACGAGCGAAACTCTCTTCGCTGATTAACCGGCCCCGTGCCGTCTTTCCTCGATTTATGAGCATCGTCAAATACGCAGCCATGTCCATCGCCGTCGAGGCGACGCTACCTGCTCCATCGCTGACCTCGATCCACGGCGCCTCAGCCAACGGACCGCGCCGCGGGAACGGGCGATCGTCAAACATTGGTCCATACCCGACTGCCATGCGCGCTCGCGCAGAGTTTGCGATGATCGGTTCAGTTGAATTCATGCCCGCCGGTTTAAGGACCCGGCGCCGAATGATCTCGGCCATTGGCCGCTTGTCAATCGCCTCCAATGTCAGCCCGAGCAAATCATAGCCGTAATTTGAATATGAAAAGTGCTCGCCCGGGGCATACCCGGCCCATAACTGGTCGTCATCCATCAAGCCAAATGCCACACCATTGGGCAATCCCGAAGTATGGCTGAGCAAATGATGTCCGGTAATCGGCGCGAATTTCGATTCAATCCTGACCCATGGCAAATAAGTTGTAATCGGTTTCGCCGGATCAAACTTTCCTTCTTCGCGCAATTGCATCAGCGATAAAGCGACGAACGATTTCGAGATTGACCCGATTTCAAACAGGGTATCCGGTTGGACTTTGGCTCCCGTTTTGAGGTCGGCAAAGCCATACGAGGACGTCCGCAGCAATCCTTCGCGGATGGCGAGCGCCAGCGTCATTCCCGGCGCGCCGACCTCGCGTATATGCGCGGCGATGAAATCATCCAGCCGCGCAAATGCAGGTCGAAAATCATTATCGGGGCGGCCGGTCTTCGGTTGATAACTCGCCAGGACACGAACTGGTGCGACATTCACTTGCCGCAAAACCGCGAATCCAACGCCACTTTTGATCGCGCTGCGCAGCAATCTGCGACGCGAAATGTGTTGAGACATATTCGATCTCCGTCAATGCTTTTGAATTGAGTTTAGCGGCGGCTAGACCAGAATCGCTTCTTCCATTTCATCATCGAAAAGATCGAAGAAGAATTCCTGCCGACGGCCCGGTTTGATATTCAGACTAACCGGTGTGCCGTTGCGCACGCTTTCAGCCAGACGCTTCGCGTCAGGAAGGACCTCAACCGCGCGCAACGCCTGGGGATCGCTTTCGAGGAGCACCCGCTGGCCGGCGTCGGCGCCGAACGCTGCGGTCATGATTTCTTCTCGCAGCCGCAGCCTTACGAATTCGAGATCGGCATCGATCTGACTGACTTGCAGATGCTGTTTCGGATCCTTACGCACGAAGTTGCGAAAAGCTTCGATGACCTTGTCGGTGATCGGAAAGTCCGCCGGGCGTGGTGTCCGGCCGAATTCAATTTTCTCCACACGATAACCTTCGAGGCCCGGAATGATGCCGGCGCCGAGTTGCCGCGTAAATTGAAAAGCTGCTTCGGTTATTCGATTGCGCGTTGGGGTAGCCGTCAGTGGCCGTGCTTCGTAATCGGGAGTGATGCCGCCGCCGCCGTAAAAAATTCTCCCGGCGGCCGTCCGAAACGCCGGGCCATTATTGCGCGAAGGCGCAGCTTCTGTCGGCGAGGGTTGGCCAGGTTGAATTGCCGGTTGATTAGGATCTTCCAGATCGCGACGGGTGTAGTAATCGTAGAGCGATCCGCTGGAATAATCGCGCTGCAACGATCGCCCATACGGCGTGTAATAGCGCGCCGTCGTAAGGGTCAACCCCGTGTTGAAGGGAAGTTGAAAGACGTGCTGGACCAGTCCTTTGCCAAAACTCGTTTCGCCGACAATCAGGCCCCGTCCATGATCCTGAATGGCTCCGGCGACGATTTCCGAAGCGGAAGCGGTATTGCGGTTGATTAAGACAACCAGGGGAATGTCTTCAGGCTCGCTGCCATTCGATTTGTACACGGCCGGCTCGCCATATTCACTGCGTCCTTTTACTGAGACCACCGCCTGGTCGCGCGGCAAGAACTCGCTCGACACGTTGATGGCCTGATCCAGCAAGCCGCCGGTGTTGTTGCGTAGATCAAGGACAAGTTGCCGCATCCCTTCCTTGCGCAGGCTGTTGATTGCTTCGCGCAGCTCGTCATCAGTTGTGTGCTGGAAACCGCCGATCAATCCGATGTAGCCGGTGCTGGCGCGCAGCATAAATGCATTGCGCACCGAAGGCAGCGGCACTGCGTCGCGCACGATCTTAAAGTTGATTGGTGCTTCCTGGCCGGCCCTTTCTATTTTGAGGTTCACAGCCTCGCCGCGAGTGCCGCGAACATTTTTTGAAACTTCGTCGCCAGTCCAATCGCGCGCATCTTTGCCGTCAACTTCGAGGATCCGATCACCGTAGCGTAATCCGGCGCGCGCGGCCGGAGTACCTTCGACTGCCGATTGAATATAGACACCGTCGTCATGGCGCAGGATCTGAACTCCGATGCCATAAAAACGCGAATCCTGATCTTCTTTTAGCTTCTTGAATTCGCTGTAGGGGAAATAAACCGAATGAGGATCGAGCGTGAAAAGCATTCCCTGAATTGCCGCCTGGGTAGCTTTCTCGTAATCGATCTCGCCCGCGTATTTTTCTTCAACTTTAGCAACGGCTTCGGCGTAGCCGTTCTCGACCCGCTCAGCTTCGAATTTCTCGACCGCCAGATCATTTGGCTTCGTCACACGCCGGTGCGAGCGCGCGCGCAGGCCTCCCGTAACGCTTGAAACCAGGAGGACGCCGACAGCAATTGCAGTGAAGTTCCGATTCATACTTGTTGCCTGGACAGTCCGCGTTTGAAGTCTAATGAAATATAGCACAGCACCGCGAACCGGGCTAAGACGCGACCGGCGCAAATAGGCCCCGTCTTAAGTGGTTCCCGCATCTTGCGCCTGATTAAGCGGGTGAGAGCCGTGCCGCTTTCGAAGAAAGCAACAGTAACACTTGTGCAAAGCCGCTGCTTTCCGCAGAATGACGTTCTCAACTCCAGATGCTGCCCCCGCTCTCCATCATCGTGCCCGCTTACAACGAAGCCGCGCGGCTGGTGACGACGCTGCCCGTGATCGTCGATTTTCTCAGCACAGCCCGCCCCGGCAGCGAACTGATTGTCGTTGATGACGGTTCGACCGACGATACTGCCGAGGTGGCAGAGCGCGGTTTCGCGGAGGCGAGTGGCATTAGTGCGCGTCTGATCAGAGGAGAACAGAATCGCGGAAAAGGTCACGCGGTACGCACCGGGCTGCTGCATGCTCGATCAAACATTGCCCTGTTTTCTGACGCTGATCTTTCCACGCCGATAACTGAGGCAGCAAAACTCATCGATCCGATCGAAAAAGGCGAGTGTGATTTAACGTTTGGCTCGCGTGCGCTGGATCGAAGTCTGATTGGCGTGCATCAACCATGGCGCCGCGAACAAGGTGGTCGCGTTTTCAATTTGATCGTGCGCCTGGCAACGGCCTTGCCATTCTGGGACACGCAATGCGGTTTTAAAGCTTTTCGCATGAATGTCTGCCGCCCCTTGATCGAAGCGGCAAAGATCGATCGGTTCGGCTTCGACGTGGAATTGATTTACCTGGCGCATTTGGCCCAGGTGCGGCTGCGCGAAATCCCGGTGCGCTGGGACCACAATCCGGCCAGCAAAGTGGCGGTCTTGCGCGACAGCTTTCGCATGGCGGATGAAGTGCGGCGCATTCGCCACGAAGTCGATCGGGGAGCTTACGCTGAAGCGATCAGCGCCGCCCGCGGAGAAGTGATGGCTGATGCCGCAAGGCAAGAGTGAAAAGGAAAAAGGAGAACCCGGTATCGCCACGAACAGGATTGATCTTTTGCCTTTTTACTTTTACCTTTTTCATTACGATGAGCGCTCGTCTGAACGTCAACATTGATCATGTCGCCACCGTGCGGCAGGCGCGTCACGCGCCCGAGCCAAGTGTCGCCGCCGCCGCGATGATTTGCGAGCAGGCCGGTGCCGATGGAATCACGATCCACCTGCGTGGCGATCGCCGTCACATTCAGGATGAAGATGTGCGCTTGCTGCGTGACGCCCTCACAACTTATCTGAATGTCGAGATGGCTGCCACGGAAGAAATGGTAAAGATTGCTATCGACACGAAACCGGATGCCGTCAGTCTGGTGCCCGAGAATCCCGGCGAGATTACTACCGAAGGCGGCCTGAATGTCCTGACAAACGAAGCAATCGTTCGCGCTGCGGTAGCTCGGCTGCGCGAAGCCGGGATCATGGCAAGTCTGTTCATTGATCCGGATCCGCTGCAGATTGAAGCCGCTCGTGAAGTCAATGCTCAGCAGGTCGAGCTATGCACCGCTGCGTATGCTGAGGCAACTCTGGGAGGGCGCGGCATCCACGGTGAAGGGGCCATGCAGGTCAATCAGGAATTGCGTCGCCTGCGTGAGGGCGCAGCTCTCGCCGCACAATACGGTTTGCACGTGGCCGCAGGTCACGGCCTGACGACGCGGAACGTCTCGGCCGTGGCCGGCATCGGCGAGATCAGCGAATTCAATATTGGCCATCACATTATTTCCCGCGCCGTGTTTGTGGGATTAGAGCAGGCAGTGCGCGAGATGAAAGAGACTATCGCGGCGGCAGGACTTTAACGGTTAGTGCGAGATGGCTCTTGTCGCGCGTATCAACTACGACGCTCTGAAGTGAGCTGCAGGCGCACCACCGAACGCTCGAGCTTGGCTCGGGCCTTTTCAAAATCTTCTTCTGTCCCGCTCCACGAACTCAACTCCTTTTCCATGTGCTCACGCGATAGCCTGGCGCGCGCGGCGTCAATTTCTTCAGGGCGCTCGGCGATTTCCGCCAGCACCGAGACACGATCATCGTTGACTTCGACAAAGCCGCCCGAGACGTGTAAATGAAACGTGGTGCCATCTTCGTTGTAAGCGAGCACGCCGGTTTGCAGTTCCGAGATTAAGGCGGCGTGGCCGGGAAGGATTTGCATCTCGCCGCCCCGTCCGGGAACAGTCACGGCATTTACCGCTTCAGACAATACGCGGCGTTCAGGCGTAACTACATCGAGTTGGAGTTGATCGGCCATAAATCAAGTAAAAAGTTAAAAGTAAAAAGGCAAATTCGGAATTTATTGGAAGCGATTATTTTTGCCTTTTTCCTTTTGCCTTACTTTTCATTGAAACTGCTTGCCCGCCTCCACGACTTCTTCAATCGTGCCGGCCATATAGAAAGCCTGTTCGGGCAGATCGTCGTGTTTGCCTTCGATGATCTCTTTGAAGCCTTTGATCGTGTCTTCAAGCTTGCAGTACTTGCCTTCGCGGCCGGTAAACTGCGAAGCAACGTGGAATGGCTGCGAAAAGAACTTCTGGATCTTGCGCGCGCGTGAAACCACCAGCTTGTCTTCGTCAGACAATTCGTCCAGCCCGAGGATCGCGATGATGTCCTGCAGATCCTTGTAGCGCTGCAGGATCTGTTTGACCTGCTGCGCGGTGTTGTAATGATCCTCGCCGACGATGCGCGGATCGAGGATGCGCGATGAAGAGGCGAGCGGATCTACTGCCGGATAGATTCCCAATTCAACGATCTGTCGCGACAGCGCGGTCACCGCGTCGAGGTGCGCGAAGGTGGTCGCCGGCGCCGGATCAGTATAATCGTCCGCCGGAACGTACACCGCCTGAATCGAAGTGATCGATCCGGTTTTGGTCGAGGTGATGCGCTCCTGCATTTCGCCCATCTCGGTCGCGAGGTTTGGTTGATAGCCTACCGCTGACGGCATGCGACCGAGGAGCGCCGAAACTTCTGAGCCCGCCTGAGTGAACCTGAAAATGTTATCAATGAAGAGCAGCACGTCCATGCCCTGATCTCGGAAATACTCGGCGACCGTAAGACCTGACAGCGCGACCCGCAGGCGCGCACCTGGCGGCTCAGTCATCTGGCCGTAGATGAGTGCGACCTTTGATTTCTCGATCGCCTTCATGTCCACCTTGGTCATGTCGAAGGCGCCGGTATCATGCAGGTTCTTATTGAACGTCTCGCCGAACTGAATGACCTCAGACTCGACCATCTCGCGGAGCAGGTCGTTTCCTTCGCGGGTGCGTTCGCCAACTCCAGCAAAGACCGAAAAGCCGGAACGGGCTTTCGCGATGTTATTGATCAATTCCATGACGATGACGGTCTTGCCGACGCCGGCGCCGCCGAACAAGCCAATTTTGCCGCCGCGGAGAAACGGCTGAATCAAATCGATGACCTTGATTCCTGTTTCAAACATCTGCAGCTCAGTTGATTGCTCTTCAAAAGTAGGCGCGTGCCGATGAATCGGATAGCGCTGCTGGTGCGGAATGTCTCCGAGGTTGTCGACGGGCTCGCCGATGACGTTCATCACGCGGCCGAGCGTGCCTTCGCCCACCGGCACAGTGATCGGCCCGCCGGTATCGATAACTTTCATGCCGCGCACCATGCCGTCGGTCGGCAGCATGGACACCGCTCGCACGCGGCCCTCGCCCAGATGTTGCTGCACTTCGGCAATCACATCGATCGGCTCAGGCACTTCAAAACCCTCAGAAATAATCCGCAGCGCCTGGTAAATCGGCGGCAGGTAATTCGCTCCGAACTCGACATCGACCACTGGGCCGATAATTTGTACGACTTTTCCCGTATTTCCATTCGGGCTGTTTCCGTCAGACGTGGCCATATCTCTCCCCATCACTCTCTTTTGATTAAAATCGAGCCTTACAGACAAAAACTGGAAGGATTTTGAAAGGTGAGAAGATAACATAGTGTTTGGGTCACGACAAAATACGCCGAGCGGCGAATGACGCAGAGTTTATTTCCGAGTGACATAACAGCGTACACTTTCGTCGATTTCCCTGATAGCGGCTTTCGTTTCCACACCAAAAGCATTGCGCTCGTCATCCTCAAAGCCATAAATATTTGCCCGAGTTTCTTCAAAGTCGAAAATTGGCTCGCAGTTCGGAGCGATCCGTGAGCGAACGTTTTCTTTCCCGTGAAACGAGCCGGTTTAAATGCCTTTTCAGCGTGATTAGGCAATCGGTAAATGATTTGTCCCAAACTCGCCTGCCAGCGACGTTGAGAACGAACGTGCAGCGTTAGAAATTGAACTGACATCCGACGTAGGCCAGCAAGGTTGGCTTCCCCGTCGCCGCCTGACGAAGACTTCTGCCTGTCGAGAAGAGTAGAGCGTAATGCTTGCTCATGGTGAAGCGCCCGCCAACATTAAAGATCAGTTCATCATTTGCAAAGTTACGTTTGGCTGTGCCGTGAATCTCACCGACCAACTCGAGACGTTTATTGATCTCGCCTCCGATAACTAACCCGTAAAGCACTTCATCCTTCTCGCGCTGGACCACCTGGTAGCCGACCTCGCCATTGATGGTTACAGGGCCCAGTTCGCGACTTATCTCAACGGGTAACAGCAATTCACCGCCCTGCTCGATTAGTCCCCGCCTGACTGAAGAAGCAGATGTCCTGATTTCAAGTTGCGGGTATGTGGACATCGCAAAGCCATGACGATCCTTATCCAGGAAGCGCCACTTTACGCCGAAATTCGCACTGCCGATGCCTGATTGATTTCCCCCGCGGCGTTCTTGCAGCACTAACCAGGGTACTTCGGCCTTAAGCTGGATGCGCTGGCCCAATCCATAATTGATGTCTATCAGTGGAATCGCAAAAAGACGCTCATTTTGTTTTTGTGAAAGCGTCCAAGCGACGTTAATTTCCCAGTGACCGTTTCCGGGCGTTTCCGGATCATCAGTGAGCAAGGGCGGGCCTCCCTGAGCTACGATCCGCCGTGGAAGAGCGGCCACGCAGACGGCCACCAAAAACAGCAAGAGAAACAGTGACCGCATAACTTGTGCGGTATTCGCCTCCTGTGACCTGGTATACAGTTGATCACCAATCGTTCATGACGCAATTGGCTAGCAAGACTTATGCCCGCGCGCGTCGCTACATTTTTCAGAAGGAACTTTATCATGACGCAACGCTAGTGTATGTCTGGTTCTTGATTTCAAATCCATCATCATCTGTTCCAAACCCAAAGGCGGAGTTATACTTCATCCTCGCACACAGTGGAATAGGTGCCAAATTGCCTTAGCACCTCTCGCTCTCTCATCTGAAAATCCCTCTTACCCTCGCAAAGTGCGAGATGGATCACATTACTGGCTTTGAGCGGGGGAAGAAAATTGCGGACGCAGAGCATCGGCTTCGGCAAGCGATGTCAGACATCGAAGCTCTTGATTCACGATGAAACTCTCCGGCCACGGTCCCTGCAATCCTTTTCTGCATACCTTCACACAACTGAATTTGCTCAAAAGAAGGCCGCCCAGGCCATCAATAGCGTCGACGGCTTCTTGATGACTTTGAGCAAAAAAGGAACGTACAGAACCCAGAGAGCCAGGAAAGCCAAACCGCTAACTCACTGAAGTCTCGGCAAGTTAGACTAGCGTGAATATTTGAAACCTTTCTTGTACTATTGTCGTAGTACAATGGTGGAAATCGATGTTCTACGTGGACGCCAAACATCCGACCCCGCTTTATCACCAGCTGGAGCGGTCGATTCGCTTTGCGATTGCCACCGGTAAACTGCGGATTGGGGAGCAATTACCAACCGTCCGCCAGATGGCGGTCGAGCTTCGGATCAATGCGAATACGGTGGCCAAAGTCTACGCCGAACTTGAACGCGCCGGCGTGGTCGAGACGCGTCGCGGAGTGGGCACGTTCGTCAGCGATCGGCCCGCGGAAGCTTCATTCGGACGCCGCGACCGGGAAAAGCAATTGCGCGAACTGGCCGACCATTTCATTGCCGAAACCGGCACGCGCGGCTTTTCAATTGATGACGTTATTGAGCATCTGCACAGCAGACGCAAGAAACGTAGCGCAAATTGATGTGGCGCAAATTGATAATTTGCGATCGCAAATGACAAAGAAATCGCAAGTTAGCAACTTGCGGTACAACAAGGAGATGAAAAATTATGGCTAACATGCAAAGTTTGGTTGAGACGCGGAGCAATTTGCCCAGCCCCAACACGCCCCGAATGAATGTCGTGTCGGCGCTTGCGTTTCTGGCTCCCCTCGCGGCCGGAGGGCTCTTGACTCTTCTGACCTTCAATCCGGCCGGCGCGATTGTCGGATTTCTACTCGGTCTGTTGCTGGCTCAGGCGCCTAAGATCGCGCGCCAATGGGAGCGCGCGGTCGTGCTCAGACTGGGAAAGTACGTCGGCCTGCGCGGTCCGGGACTCTTTTGGATCGTTCCCTTCGTCGACACAGTTTCTGCCTGGATCGATCAGCGAGTGATTACGACCGGCTTCGCGGCGGAAGAGACTTTGACCAGCGACACGGTGCCGGTCAATGTTGATGCGGTGCTCTTCTGGGTGGTTTATGATCCGGAAAAAGCAGCGCTCGAGGTGCAGAATTATCCGGCGGCAGTCAGCTGGGCAGCACAGACGGCTTTGCGCGACATTATTGGCCGCACTTCTTTGAGTGACCTGTTGCGTGGCCGTGAACGAATAGAAGGTGAGTTGCAAAAGCTGATCGATGAGCGCTCGACCCCTTGGGGCGTGACCGTGCAATCCGTCGAGATGCGCGACGTCATTATTCCGGCAGCCCTGCAGGATGCCATGTCCCGCGAAGCGCAAGCAGCGCGCGAGAAAGCCGCGCGCGTGATTCTGGCACAGGCGGAGGTCGAGATTGCCGCGCAGTTCAGCAAGGCGGCCGAGTCTTATCGCGACAATCCGACAGCGTTGCATTTGCGCGCAATGAACATGCTGTATGAAGGCTTGAAAGAAAAAGGCGCCTTGATGCTGGTGCCGAGCAGCGCCGTCGAGTCGATGGGCATGGGCGGACTGATCGGCGCGGCGGCATTGCGGCAGCAGAAGCTGACGGGAAGTGAGCAAGTGCCGGAGTAGCGAGCCAGCTCCCAACAAGATCTGTATTCGTGCCGGAGGCACGAGGTATTTATAGACTTGCTGGTACTAACAAACGAACCCGCGGGATTTGAAAGCAGCTTTTCAAATCCCGCGGGTAATTTCTTTTTGCCACTGAGTTCTATGAACATCTCGCGCCTAACAACGCGAAAAACGGATCCACAAATGGCAATGAGGATCCATTCATTCTGGATCAATCTTAATCTTCATCGACCGCAGGATCCGCATGTCTTCCTCCGTCAATTCCAGCGCGCCTTCGCTCCCGCCATCGGGTTGTTCATCTGTGTGCGGCCTTAGTCCTATCTCCAATTTCAGCGTCAACTCCATTTCAAATCCTGCTTCGCGCAGGCGCTCGATGGCGGCGGCTACGGTTGCTGATTGCTGCACAGATTCGTTGATTGCCGTGCCGACCTCCTCGGCCAACTTTTTTGTGTGATCGTCCATTTCCAAGATTTAATCGAGACCTCTGATGAAGTGCTTGCCGGTTCACTGCTCGGAGTGCCGCCTTTAGGCGGGCAACCCGAAGATTCCGCCTGAAGGCGGTACTCCAAACTTTCGAGCTTGATGCTATGTCAGTAAACTTGGCGCGGTCAAATTAATGACACCTGCCCTAAGCTTACTCTTCGTAACAGTCGGGCTTCCGGATACACAAGTTTAATCTCAACACGGAATTGCCGCCCTAACATTCCCTGTGCTAGCCTTCGACTACTTTCGCATTTCGCACGCAATGGTCGCTAAAACCAAAGACGCCAATACTAATTGCCGCGAGCACTTCAAAACTTCTTCCGGCATCGAGCTGCCGGTGGACTTTAATCCTGGAAACACCGAAGCCGTTGAATACGATCGAGACCTCGGCGATCCCGGCGAATTTCCTTACACGCGCGGCATCCGGCCGAACATGTATCGCGGGCGTCTTTGGACGATGCGACAGTACGCCGGCTATGCCACCGCGGAAGAATCAAACGCGCGGTACAAGTATTTGCTGTCGCAGGGAACTACCGGATTATCAGTCGCCTTCGATTTGCCTACCCAGATCGGTTTGGATTCCGATGATCCATTGGCGGCCGGCGAAGTCGGCAAGGTGGGCGTGGCGATTGATTCTCTGGAAGACATGCTGCGGTTGTTTGACGGGATTCCGCTCAGTGAAGTTTCGACCTCGATGACAATCAATGCGACCGCTGCGATTCTCCTGTGTCTTTATTTGGCGGTGGCTAGAAAACAAGGCGTGGCGTTCGATAAGGTCAACGGCACGCTGCAGAATGATATTCTCAAGGAATACATTGCGCGCGGCACGTACATCTTTCCGCCCACTCCATCGCTGAGATTAATCACCGACACATTCGCGTTTTGTGCGCGCGAAGTTCCCAACTGGAACACAATTTCTATCAGCGGGTATCACATTCGTGAAGCCGGTTCGACTGCCGTACAGGAAGTCGCATTCACCCTCGCCGACGCCATCGCCTATGTCGAGGCCGCGATCAAAGCAGGACTTGGGATCGACGATTTTGCGCCGCGCATCTCCTTTTTCTTCAACGCCCATAACAACCTCCTGGAGGAAATTGCCAAGTTTCGCGCCGCGCGTCGGCTGTGGGCGCGCATGATGCGCGAGCGGTTTCACGCGCGCGATCCGCGGTCGATGATGTTGCGCTTTCACACTCAGACCGCCGGTTCGACGCTCACCGCGCAACAGCCCGAAGTGAATGTCGTGCGCACGACGATCCAGGCGCTCGCGGCTGTGTTAGGCGGCACGCAATCTCTCCACACGAACGCGATGGACGAAGCGCTGGCGCTGCCGACTGAGGAGGCGGCGCGCCTTGCCTTGCGCACCCAACAAATTCTCGCCTTCGAATCGGGAGTTGCCGACACGGTAGATCCTTTGGCCGGCTCGTATGCGATCGAAGAACTTACAAATGAGATCGAGCGCAGAGCAGTCGATTATCTCGACAAGATTGACGCGATGGGCGGCACCCTGCGGGCCATCGAACAGGGCTATATTCAGCGCGAAATTCAGAACTCTGCTTACGAGTATCAGCGGGCGGTTGAATCCAACGAGGCGATCGTCGTTGGCGTAAATCGCTTTCAGAGCGATGAAGAATCGCGCGTCAAGACTTTGCGGGTCGACCCGGCAATTGAAAAGGCTCAAATCGAACGATTGCGTGCCATGCGCGATATACGCGACGCTCGGGCATGTGAATTAGCGCTGGCTAAACTGGAAGAAGCTGCGCGCGGAACTGAAAATGCCTTGCCGTGCATTCTTGATTGTGTCGAAGCGTTTGCCACCGTCGGTGAGATCAGCAATCGCCTGCGCCTTGTCTGGGGTGAATATCGCGAAGCCGTCAAAGTTTGATCAATGCAGTCTCTGGAAGTCGAGAGAGCACAGAGAAGACTACCAAGGCAATGACCCATCTGCTCGAAGTCAAGAACCTGCAAACTCATTTCAAGACCCGCGCCGGACTGGTGCGCGCGGTTGACGGCGTCAGCTTTTACCTCGATCGCGGCGAGCTCCTGGGCCTGGTGGGCGAAAGCGGTTGTGGCAAGTCAATGACTGCGCTTTCGATCATGCGGCTGGTGGCGTCGCCGGGTAGGACTGTGGGCGGCGAAATTATTTTCGATGGCCGGGACCTGCTGAAACTCTCCAATGCTGAAATGCGCGCGGTTCGTGGCAATGATATCGCGATGATCTTTCAGGACCCGATGACTTCTCTGAATCCGGTCTTCACGGTTGGAGAGCAAATCGCCGAAGCGCTCAGACTGCATCGGAAACTTTCTCGCCCACAAGCAAGAGAAGCAGCGATCGCCGCCATGCGCGAAGTCGCGATTCCGGATCCCGGAACACGGGTCAACGATTACCCGCACCAGCTTTCGGGCGGCATGCGTCAACGCGTGATGATCGCCATGGCCCTGGCGTGCGATCCGAAACTCTTGATCGCAGACGAGCCAACCACGGCGCTCGACGTCACGATTCAGGCGCAGATCCTCGATCTGCTGGATAATCTGAGAAAGACGCGTGAGTTGGCGGTGCTCTTAATCACGCACGACCTCGGCGTCGTGGCGGAAGTCGCCGACCGGGTCGCGGTGATGTACACCGGAAAAATCGTCGAAGAGTCTCCGGTCGACGAATTGTTCGCGAAACCCAAGCATCCGTACACGGAAGGATTGCTGCACTCGGTGCCAAAGTTGACTAAAGAAGGCGTCGCGCGGGCTGAACGGCTGCAAACGATTGAAGGCGTCGTCCCCAGTCCGACTAATCTGCCGCCCGGTTGTCACTTCGAGCCACGCTGTCCTTATCGTATGCCTCGTTGTAAGGAGGGTGAGATTCCACTTTATCCGGCGGGTGAGGGCGTGGTTGTCCGATGCGTGCTCTACGATCCGGCGACGGCTGAATACCAGGCGCACGGTACTGCGTTAAGCGACCGTCGTGAGAGCAGCTTTGCCGGATGATGTGCGGAGAGGCTCTGCCTTCCGGCGGGCAACACGCCTTTATTATTCCCAGGCTTCGCCTGGCCTATTCGGAGACGTGGCCTCCGAAGGTGGCGAACGAACGCGCACGGAGAGCCATAGGCTTTCCGCACGTCTGAAGGCAAAGCCCCTGGACCTTCTGAACTGGCGAAATGGTTTCAATTTCAAACGACAAGCACGAACTCGTTCGGGTCCGCGGACTCGTCAAGCACTTTCCTGTCGAAGGCAGCCTCGATGTGCTGCGCGCGGTTGACGGCGTGTCCTTTGAAATCTTCCGCGGCGAGACGCTCGGGCTGGTCGGTGAATCAGGATGCGGAAAATCAACTGCCGGCCGTTGTTTACTGCGACTGATCGAACCAACGAAAGGTGAGATCGCCTTCGACGGCCGCGATGTCACGACGATGGGCAAGCGCGATTTGCGAGAGCTGCGCCGGGAAATGCAGATTATTTTTCAGGACCCGCACGCTTCGCTGAACCCGCGAATGAAAATCGGCGACATAATCGCTGAGCCTCTGGTGATCCATAAAATCGGAACGAAACCAGAAAGACGCGGACGGGTAGCTGAATTATTGCGCCGAGTCAAACTGGATCCTGGCTACGCTACTCGTTATCCGCACGAGTTTTCCGGCGGCCAGTTGCAGCGCATCGGCGTTGCGCGCGCGCTGGCGCTGAATCCAAAGCTGATTGTCGCCGATGAACCAGTGTCCGCGCTCGACGTCTCAGTGCAGGCGCAGGTGGTCAATCTATTACAGGACCTGCAGAAGGAACTCGGCCTGACTTACCTTTTCATCTCCCACGGTTTGGCCGTAGTCGAGCACATCTCGACGCGCGTGGCGGTGATGTATCTCGGCCGCATTGTCGAGGTCGCAAACGCTGTCGACCTCTATAAGAATCCCCTGCATCCGTATACCCAGGCTTTGCTTTCGGCGATTCCGGTGCCGGATCCGAAAGCCAAACGCGATCGGATCATTTTGAAAGGCGATGTCCCGACCGCGCGCAACCCACCGTCTGGTTGCCGTTTTCGCACGCGTTGTCCACTGGCTATTGACGAATGCGCGCGAATTGATCCAGAGTTGCGGGAACTTTCACCGGGACATAGCGTGGCTTGCATTCGCGTCGAAGGATGGGAAGCCGCTCCAGTATCAGAAGCCTGACCTTAAGTGGGGCTTCTTTCGTTGCAGTCTGGCAGTGAAACATTGTCAAAAGAACGGGCGTATCAGTCATTCAATTTAACCTAGCCCTCGCTTACGCGCGGGCTTGCGGACCGGACGGAACGCTGTCTCCCCGTCCTCTAAACTAATCTGGAGGAAAACATGAGCGACCCCAATCAGGAATTTCAACCACCACCGCCGCCGACAATAGAAGCGCCGCCTGAACGCCGGCGGCCGGCAAATATGTTAATCATCGGCATAGTCCTGTTCGTCCTCGGAATCGCGATTCTAATCGCCGGAGTGGCGAAAATAGTGGTCGGCGGACTCGGAACGGGGGCCGCGGTCGCATGTTTAGGCGTGCTGCTTTTTGCGCTTAGTTTCGTTCGGCTGCCGGAAGTTGGTCCCCACGCGCCGCCGCCTCTCGGCGTGTTCGACCGGCTCGCGGGAATCTTTTATGAACCAACCCGGGTCTTCGGAAATCTGAGGGTTTATCCGCGATGGGTGGCCGGCATATTGGTGATCGCCATTCTTAACGTGGCGTATATTGCGGCATTCACTCAGCGCCTGACTCCTGAGCGCATTCTGAATTACACCGTCGACAAAATGGCTGAGTCGCCGCTTATTCCACCTGAAGCTGTTGAGAAAGCGCGCACCGAAGGGCTCGAGCAGGCCCGGTCGCCGGTTTTCCGCGCCGGTAACGCCGTCAAGGGTATCGTCGGAGCGTTCTTCTTCCTGGCGTTTCTCGCGGCGCTTTATCTGCTCGGCGGTTTGGCATTCGGCGGCCGCATAAATTTTTGGCAGGCGATGGCCATCGCGGTTTACGCAACCCTTCCGGTCATCATAATTCAAAAGGTACTCAGTTTTATTCTGCTCTACATTAAGTCTCCTGATGATATTCATCCGCTTCTCGGTCAGGAAAGCTTGATCCAGGACAACCTAGGCGTTTTGTTTGCGCCAAAGGATCATCCGGTACTGTTCGTGGCCGCAACTTCAATCGGCGTTCTTTCTTTTTACAAACTTTGGCTGGTCGCAAAGGGATTGCACGAAGGAAGTGAAAAAATGAGTTCCTCCGCGGCCTGGGGAGTAGCCATCACCATCTGGGTTTTGGGTTTATTGTTTGCTGTCGGAATTACGGCGATCTTTCCGAGCTTTATTTCGTAGAAGCCTGGCACAAGACTCTGGATTCGTGATTTCTTTTGCCGAAATCTTCACGCCGTCAGGCGTGAGATGTTTATAGATCTGAAAGCAAAAAGAGGTTACCCGCGGGCTTAGTTTGTTAGCTGACAGGTCTATAAACGCAATATGAAAGGGGTGCCCCTTGGTGATAGTTTCGAGATGCGAAAACGAAACTGATTACCGGAAGGAGAACCCCAAATGGACAAGCACAAGTATGTAGCATTGGACGTGGATAGCGCAAACATTGTGGCG
>WNGQ01001881.1_pt1 | contig 21465 bp, 20 predicted proteins | sample 5407661 | NCBI WGS metagenome assembly WNGQ01 (sample SAMN13153382, study PRJNA577476) | soil metagenome | isolation source: 60 cm soil or saprolite under Garry oak tree replicate 2 | place: USA:California | collected 2016-06-15 | reverse complement strand
CGCCGCCGACAGCGCCGCTCCGCCCTCCCGGTCGAGCACGCCCGAGATATGGAACATGCCCCCTGACTGGCTGAGCTTGAGGCAGCGCTGCTCCCAGTCCTCCTCGATCCCGTGCTCGAAGCCCTCCGGATCGACCACGTAGCGGGTGTTGTCGGCGACCCAGCTCAGGTCTTTGAGCGAACTGTCCCTGGCCTGCCCGACCCACCAATCCCAGTCGCAGTGCTGACGCAGGTCCGGGCGCAGCTTGTGGCGGAAGTGACAGATGACCGATGCCGCCTGATAGCCGATCTCACCCGAGCTCAAGCCCTGGGCAACCTGGGGCATCGCTTGTAGCTGCTCGCCCACGCACAGGCGGTCGGAGGCGGAGGTGGTGGAGAGCCGGCAGGTCGCGGCGACCCAGGCGCAAGGCGTCTGACCGGCAAGCAGGTGGTCGCCTCGCCTCTTGGCCGCGGCGACCACCCGGCAGAGCTTGCCCTGGAGCCGATCCACGGCGGCGGAAAGACGCCTGGCGTCTAGGAAATCGTCGTCGGCGTCGCGCTCGAAGTCACCAATTGCGGCCTCGAGGCGGTCGAGCTCTGACATTCTGCCATTATACGAACAAAGGTACGGACTGTCAATCCATTAACAAACCATCGTATGTAACTTAGCTTACTTATTCGCCACCCGGACACCACGGCTTCACCCTCTTCCCAGTCCTTTTCCCAATCCTTTTCCCAGTCCTTCTCCCAGCCCGTCCGCCCGCCGCCCAACCGCCTGTTAAGAATCTGGCGCTCAGCACGGGCGCCGTTTACTCTCGAATGGATGCGTCCCCAGCTCTGGAAGTTCGAGCGGCGCGCGATGGCGATGGGCTACGAGGTCGTCGCGGGCGTGGACGAGGTCGGCATGGGCCCGCTCGCGGGGCCGGTCGTAGGCGGTGCGGTGGTGCTGCGCATCGGCGATCGGATCCCCGGCCTCAACGACTCCAAGCTGATGACAGCCGAGGAGCGCGATCGGGTTGACGCGATCATCCGACGCCGCGCCGTCGCGGTCTCCGTTTGCGCCGTCGACCACGCGCAGGTCGACCGGCTCGGCCTGTACAGGGCGCGCATCCTCGCCAGCGCGGGTGCGGTTGCCGGCTTGAGCGTCAAGGCCCAGTACCTGCTCGTCGACGCCTTCGACATCCCCGACACTCCGCTGCCGCAGATGGCGGTCGTTCGCGGCGACAAGATCTGCGCTTCGATCATGGCCGCGAGCATCGTGGCCAAGGTCGCGCGCGACCGGGCGATGATCGAGTACGACCGCATCTATCCCGGCTGGGGATTCGCCGACCACAAGGGATACGCCACCCCGTCGCATCGCGCCGCGATCCGACGACTCGGCCCAAGCCCGATTCACAGGACCTCTTGGGCGCCGTTTCGCGTCTCCGAGCTCGTAGGCTCGAGCTAGGCAGGGCCGGCGAGCGGGCGGCGGCACGCCTGCTTCGCGAGCGGGGTTACGAGGTGGTGGGAGCCGGCTTTGTCGCCCGCCGCGGCGAGCTCGACCTCATCTGCAGGAACGGCCGCGACATCGTCGTCGTCGAGGTGAAGACGAGGACCAGCGACGCATTCGGTACGCCGCTGGAGGCTGTGGGCTCGCGAAAGCGGCGAGCCCTGATCAAAGCGGCGGCCGAGTATCGCGCCCTGGCCGAATGGCGCGGCCAGATCCGCTACGCGGTCGTGGGCGTCCGCGTCGGACCGGATGGCGATCTCGACACCGAGCTCATTGAAGACCCTTTTGGTTAGGCGGCGGTGGTGATCGTTCCCTCGAAGCTCCTCAGGCGGGACACCGCCGTCCACAGCATGAAGCCGACCAACGCAACTCCTCCCACCGCCAGCCCGGCCGCGACGAGCAGCAGCAGACCCTCGACGAAGGGCGATCCGGGCAAGCCCGCGAAGCCGGCGCCCGCCGCGACCTGCAGGGCGACGAAAACGACGGCGAAGGAGCCGACGCTCAACAATCCGAAGGCCAGCTCGCCGCCCATGGCGGCGAATGTCCCCAGCACGCCGACCGATCGCCGGTCATCGGTGGAGTCAAAACGCGGGTCGATCGCGCCTGCCGACACGCCGACGCACACGCAACCAACGCCGAGCCAGATCGCGAGGAACACGATCTCGGCCGTCCTCAGCGGCCCGATTCCACCGACGATCGACATCGCAAGCGTGATCAGCGTCGTAAGGGCCACCGCCGGCGCGACCGTGAACAGGACCTTGGCCCGAATCAGCGTCCAGGGGCTGATCGGCGCGAGGCGGAGGAGCTGGATGCCACGCCGCTCGCCCGGTATCGAGGGCGTCGCAAACATCATCGCCATGAACAGCGAGACAAACGCGACGACGAAGACGTCGTTCCAGAACAAGTCGGTCAGTCCGCGTGTCGGACGCACCAGGATGAAGGCGTAGGCGACCAGAAAGATGACGGCTGGAAGAAAGCGGCTCAGGCGCCTGATGTCGCGGCGGTACGCGATCCAGTCCTTGCGGACGATGGCCAGGACGGGCGAAGCGGGGCCGCCGCGCGACGCTCGGACCGGAACCCTCGTCCGTCGGCGCCAGCGCGCTGGTGGGCCCCCCAGCAAGCCCAGCCCGGCCAGCAGCGTGCGCTCGTACAGCGCAGCCGCGACGACCACCAGCGCCCCGGCCAGGAGCAGGGTCAAGCCCGTCCACGCCAAGGCTGCGGCGACGCTGCCGTCGATCACGGCGCTCAGCGCGTGGCCCGGCCATGCAGATGGCACCCATTCGATGCGCTGAAAGACCGTGAGAAGGCCTGAGATGTCCGGCGTGCGTCGCGGTGTGAACGACTGCCGGATGGTGAGGTTCCAGAGCAGGTAGAGGCCCGCGCCGGTGACGCTTGCGACAGCGATCGCCACGTCGCGGGCGACCCGCGCGGGGACGAGTTTGAGCACACCCGCCATGAATATCAGCTGAAAGGCGGTGACCATCAGCACCAGAACCCCGAGCAGGACGAACGCGGTCACGTAGTAGAGAGGCGAAGCTCCGGAGCCGGCGCCCAACCCGGCGACGAAGGCCAGAAAAATCGCCGCGGCCAGCGTGTTCGCGCTCATCGCGAAGAGCGAGCGAGCGATGAACATCTCCGCCGTCGTGACCGGCGCGAGGATCAACTGCAGGAGGTCGCGGCCCGCGAAGTAGGTCGAGATCACGGTCGGAAATCCGACGACCAGCATCAGGACCGCGAGCGACGTGAAGGCTCCGCTGAGCATGGCGTCGCGAGAGGCGGGGAGGAGCTGGCCCGCGAAGAAAGCCAGGGCGAAGAGCGATCCTCCGATCACGAGCGCGCTCAGGCCTCCGAGGACTGCAACACCCGCCGCGCGCGCCGCATTGCCGGCGATTCGGTTGCGCCAGGCCCGCACCTCGGCGCTCAGGATGACGGCGACGGCCGAGCGCCTCACTTTCTCGGGGAGAGCAACCGCTCGATCAGCTCTGTTGACTCCGGACCGGCGGTGAGGCGGAGGAAGAGATCTTCCAGCGTCGCGTGGGCCGCTCCCGCCTGGGCGCGCAGCTCGTCCATCGTGCCGGTGGCGACCAGGCGCCCGTGGTCGATGATCGCGATCCGCCGGCACAGCGCCTGTGCCACCTCGAGGATGTGAGTCGAGAGCAGGACGCTCGTGCCGCGTGCGGCCAGCTCCTCCAGCAGGTCTTTCACAAGGCGGGCAGAGCGCGGGTCGAGGCCGTTGGTCGGTTCGTCGAGGAGCAGGACCGACGGCTCGCGGATGAGCAGGGACGCGAGCCCGATCTTCTGCTTCATGCCATGGCTGTACGCGCCGATCAGCTCGCCGTCGCGGCCCGCAAGCTCGAACAGTCCGAGCAGCCGTTCCATGCGCTGCTGGCGCTCTGATCCTCGCGGCATCCTGTAGAGATCGGCGATGTAGTCGAGGAACTCCCGCCCGGTGAGGTGTGGGTGGACGAACGGCTCCTCGTCGAGGTAGCCGAGCCTGGCCTTGGCCTCGAGCGGCTGCAGGAACACGTCGAAGCCGTCGATCAAAGCGCTCCCCGCGGTCGGCCGCACGAGACCGCAAAGCATCCGGAGCGTGGTGGTCTTGCCGGCGCCGTTGGCGCCCAGGAAGCCGAAGATCTCACCCTGCTCCACCTGGAAGCTCACGTCGCTGACGGCCGGCACCACGCCGTAGTGCTTGACGAGGTTTCTCGCTTCGACGGTGAAAGCACCGGCCGGCACGTTCATCGCCAGTGGCGGTCCAGCTCGGACGCATACGTCTGGCCGACTGTGTCTGCGTTGGCGAGCAGCCAGTTGTCCAGCCTCTGCGCGCCGCGCGGCCGCTCGCGTGAAACGAGCAGCTCCTGCATCAATCCTTCCAGCTCGGGTTCGTTGAGCATCACATCCTTGACGAAGCGCCCGATGATCTTCGCCGCCCGCAGCGCGTTGCGGGGCGACATGTACACGAAACGAGGGTGGCGGCCGACCGCGATCGCAATCGACTCGACCATCTCGCTGTAGTAGATGATGTCTGGCCCTGCCGCGTCGACGATCACCGGTCCGACTTGATCGGCGGCCCACGTCGCGATCTCCGCCACGTCCTCGCCCGCAACGGGCTGCAGCCGGTAATCACCACGGCCCGCGATCCCAAACAGGGGCAGCCTCCGCAACAGCCACGCGATGTTGTTGATCAGGATGTCGCCCTGCCCGAAGACGAGGGTCGGCCTGACGATCGCCCACGCGAGACCGGACTCGCGCACCGCTCGTTCGGCACGAGCTTTGCCCGCGTAGTAGTCCAGGGGCGAGTCTTCGGCCGGGTTGCTGACCGAGATGTGCACGACCTTTCGCACCCCGGCATCCCTGGCGGCGCCCATAAGGACCCTTGTGTTGGCGACGGCGTCCCCGAACCGCACGCGTCCGTGGTGGAAGCGAACCCAGTATGTGTTGTAGAGGACTTCCCCACCCCGCAGGCTGTCGACCAGTGCGTCACGGTCGGTGAACTGGAGCGGCGCGACTTCCGCCTTGATGTCGTCGGGTCCCGCGCGCTGCGGATGATTGGTCAGGGTCTTCACCTGTTTTTTCTGCGAGACGAGACGCTGGGCGATGAACCTGCCCGTGAAACTGAACGCGCCGGTGACGACGTCGAAGCCCTGGGTCAAAACGGGAACCGCGTGAGGCCGTAGGCGGCGGATCCGGGGCGCACGTGTCCGGTGATCACCACGCGTGGACGGTGCCGCACCGCCTCTGCGGGATGGACCTCTGGGCGCAGGCCGTTGAAGATGGGGAAGCGCAGGGTGCCGTCCGGCGACCACTCCGAATATCGGATGCTGACCACAAGCTCCGGCCGTACCCAGTTGACAGGCCGCATCATGATCGGCGCAGGATCGAGCGGCGATGTCTTGGCGGCGAGCTCCACAACGCGCTCGCCGAGCACACGAGTTGCATCGTCGTCGTAACCCCCGCCTACGGTTCCGCAGGGAAGCAGGCGCCCTTCTTCGTAGAAGCCGACCACAAGGGCGTCGAACGGTTTGTCGCCCGTCCAGCCGATGACGACGAAGTCGTCCGACTTGACCGCCTTGACCTTCAGCCAGAACGGGCTTCGCTGGCCTGGCACGTAAGGCGACTGCACGTGCTTGGCGACCACCCCCTCGAGACCTCGCTCGAGGCAGGCCTCGAACAGCTCGACGCCATCCTCTTCTATGTGATCAGGGACGAAGATGTGGCCTCCCGCCTCGACGGACCTGGCCAGGCGGGCGCGCCGCCGCAGCACCGGCTGGCGCAGCAGCGGCCGGCCCTCCAGGTACAGCGCATCGAAGGCGAGGTATGCGGTGGGGATCTCGTCTTGCATCCGCCCTCCGCCTGCGAGACGCTGCCGCAGGCGCGGATAGTCCGGTCTTCCCTCGACATCCGTCGCGACGAGCTCGCCGTCGATGACGCTTCCGGGCGGCACCCGCCTGGCCGCCTTGACGACCTCAGGCACGTCGGCGGTGATGTCGTTCATGCCGCGGTCCTTGAGGCGGACCCCGCCGCCCTCGTCGCGGAACAGCACGCATCGCAGCCCATCCCACTTGACCTCGAACAGATACTCGTTGGAGCTGAACGGCGCCTCGGCGGACGCGGCCTGCATCGGACGCACCTCAGCAGGGAAGCTCTCCAGCTCGATCTGGAGCTGATCACTTTTGTCCTGCACCTCGCCCAGATTAGGCGAGAGCGGGTTACGAGGCCTTGCGGCGTCTCCTCGTTTCGGCGGCCGGCTTCTCCTTGCCCGCACGTTGCTTCTTCGCCTGCTCGACCGATTGCCGGAGTGCTTCCATCAGGTCCATGACCTTGGCCGGCTGCGGCGCCTCGGGCGCTTCAATGACCTCGCCCTCCATCTTCGCGCGCACGACCTTCATCACGGCCTCGCGGTACTCGTCCTTGTAGCGGTTCGGGTCGAAGCTGTCGGCCAGGCTCTCGATGAGCGCCTTGGCCATCTCGAGCTCCTTGGGATTGATCTTCACCTCGTCCTCGAGCCCCTTCAGGCCTTCGGTCGAGCGGATCTCGTCCGGCCAGTGAAGGGTGTTCATGATCAGACCCTTGCCGTTCGGGTGCAGGGCGCAGAGATGTTCCTTGTCGCGCAGGGCGATCTTCGCGATGGCCATGCGGCTCGTCGCCTCGAGCGCCTTGCGCAAGAGGTGGTACGGCTTCTTGCCGAGCTCTTCAGGCTCGACGTAGTAGGCGTTGTCGTAGTAAAGACCCGGCTCGACGTCGTCGACCGGCACGAACTCCTCGATGTCTATGGAGTGCGCTGTCGGCAGCGGGAGGTTGTCCAGGTCCTTGTCGTCGATGATCACGTACCGGTCCTTGCCGATCTCGTAGCCGCGAAGGATTTCGCTGTATGCCACCTCGTGGTCTCCCTCCGCGCACCAGCGCTTGTACGAGATGGGGGAGTGGTGGTCGGGGCAGAGCTGGCGAAATGAGACTTTAGCGGTCGACTCGGTCGCGTTGTAGAGACGAATCGGGATCGAGACCATCCCGAAAGAGACCACGCCTTTCCACATCGATCGCGGCATGGCGACGCAGTTTACCTCCTGTGTCAGTGGTTGGCTACTTTCGGTAAGTCGAAACGTCTACGTGCCGACGTCCCGCCTCTGCATCAAAAGTATCGAGCTTCCAAGGCCGGCGATGGCGAGGAGCAGCATGAGCGCGAGATTCCGGCCGTCGACTCCATTGACCAGTGGCGTGCCGAAGAGCTTGAACGCGGACAGGTCCTGCAGCCACAGGGGCAGCTTGTAGATCGTGCCGAGCTCCGTGTCGAGGTAGCTCGCAAAAGCAAGCGCGCCGAGGAGCGCAACCGCGGCCCGTGGATTCCACGCCGCCAGCACCGCGCCCGCGCCGGCGAAGACCAACGCAAACGGCACCAGCATCAGCGAGGCGGCCGCAACGCGCTGCGGGACCAGGTCGATGCCCTGGGCGTGCGACGCGTAGGCGAGGACGACGCCGCTGGCCGCGGCAATGATCGCCGCCGCGACCGTCAGGACGATCATCCGCTCGAGCACCACCGCCGCGCGCGAGGTCGGGTTGGCGAGCACCGCTTCGAGCCGCCCATCCGAGTCTTCCGCCGACCAGCTCGCGACGTACGTGATGGCGAGCGCGGCGAAAAGCAGCTGCGCGACGTTGGACCACGTGTACCCCAGCACCGCCGGGTAAAGCTGTTGGTGGACGAAGATCGACAGGTAAGGCAGCAGAGTCGGAACCGACAGCAGGGCCTGCACGATGTTGCGGGTCAAGGCGGCGAAGACAGCGGCCAGGACCGCAGTTCCGGCGGCCCATGCCAGCAGGCCGAGCCGCCGCTCGTAGAGGCCGCGCACGACAGGCACCATCCACCAGGGCATCGCTGAAGCGTCATGCGCGGCCCGGCGGGAGATGGACGGCAGGCGCAGGATCGAGCCACCCACGTCTCGGCGCATGAACGCGACGGCGGCCAGCGCGGTGGCCAGCACGCCAAACACGATGAGGATCGCAAAGGCCCGACCGTCGAAGTAACCGCCCCGCGGCAGCGGCTGGCTCAGGTCGTAGTAGCGAAACGGTGAAAGCCAACGCCACGTCGACAGCCAGGAAAAGGAGCGACTCAGGCTGTTGAGGAGATACAGCACCAGAAGCAGCGCACCCGCCGAAGCGGTGGCGATGCGCGCACCAACGACCTGGGCCACGAGCAGCGTGAGGCCGTAGCAGGCCATGCCGACCGCCGCGATCAGCAACGTCATCTCGATCAATCCACGTGCCTCGACCGTGTCGTGGTTCGTCGCGACGCCGATCACGAAGCCGGCCGCCGCCGCGATCGACGCGACCGAGACGGCGATGGCGAAAGCGGCCGATCGCGCGGCCAGGAGCACGGGCCGTGGTGTACCCGTAGCGAGCTCCATCTCGACGATGCCCCGCGTTTCGTCCCCACGCGCGAACCCTGTTGCCGACGCAAGCGCCCACACCGCGAACAGGATGGTTAGCGAATTGAAGCCCCGAAATTCGACGAATCCCTCCACAGTGTCGGGGCGGATCGTGGGCGCGAACAGGGCGACAAACTGTGCTTCGAGCGCCGCCATCGAAGCGCCGAACTGCAGACGCTGGACGAGAGTGTGGCCCGTGATCTGATAGAAGCCGGCAGTCTGCGCAAAGACCGACATGAGCGCCGCGAGTGAAAAGCCGAAGACACCCCACCTGCCGAGCCGGAGCCCCAACAGAACCGAGATCACGGTGTGAGAGCTTTCGGTTTGGGCTCGCCGAAGAAGCTGAGAAAGAACTCCTCGAGGCTTGGCTCCGTGCTGACGAGGTCGGTCACGCTGGAATCTGCGATCGCTTCGACCAGCCCGTCGAAGGTGCCTCGAACCGTGCATTCCACGCGAGCGCCGGCGACGGTCACCTCCTCGACGCCGGGGGCGGACCGAAGCTTGACTTCCGGCACCACGTCTTCCGACGCGAACTCGATCTCCACGCGGTGGACTCGGATGTGCCTCAGCTCTTCGAGCTGCGCCACCTTGACGAGCCTCCCCGAGCGGAGGATGCCGACCCGATCACACACGTGCTCGACCTCGGACAGCACGTGCGACGAGAGAAAGACGGTGGCGCCGGCGTCGCGCGCCTCGCGGAGCAGCGAGTAGAACTCCTGCTGGTTCAACGGATCGAGGCCACTTGTCGGCTCGTCGAGAATCAAGAGGTCGGGCCTGTGCGCGAAGGCCAGCAGGATCGCGAGCTTCTGCTTGTTGCCGCTCGAGTACTCGCGAAACCGCCGGCTGAGGTCCAGGTCGAAACGTTGCGCGATCGCTTTGACGCTTCGTTTATCCACACGACCTCGCATGCCGCCGAAGTACGCGACGATCTCGGTGCCGCGCAGGCTCCCAAACTGCGGCACGTCGCCCGGCAGGTAGCCGACCCTCTTCTTCACGGCGACCGACTCGCGCGTGCAGTCGAGGCCGAAGATGTAGGCCGACCCGCCAGTGGGCCGGAGCATGTCCATGAGGAGGCGGATGGTCGTGGTCTTGCCCGCGCCGTTGGGTCCGAGGTAGCCGAAGACCTCCTGCTGCCCCACCTGCAGGTCGAGGTCGAAGAGACCTCGTCCCGAACCGTAGTCCTTGGTCAGCTTCGAGGTCCTGATCGCTGCCACCGCCATTTCGACGAGCATATAAGGCGCAGTGCAGCTGGGCGACCTCGAGCTACACCTCCTGGTGACCGATCACTGGAAGGCGGACGGAGGCCTCATGTTCGGCGTCGTGCCGCGCGTGCTGTGGGAGAAGCGCAAGCCGCCTGACGCCGACAACATGATCGACTGCGCCTGCGTCTGCCTGATCGCGCGCCACAAAGGGCGCGTGATCATCTGCGAGACGGGGATCGGCAACAAGCTGAGCGAAAAGCGCGCCCAGCAGGTCAAGCTGCGCGAGCCCGAGGGAATGCTGCATGCGCTGAAGCGCCTCGGCATCCAGCCCGATGAGGTCGACGTGGTGGTCACGACCCATCTCCACTGGGACCACGCAGGCGGGCTGACGCGACGAAACGAGCTGGGTGAGGTCGAGCTGACCTTCAAGAAGGCGCGTCATTTCATCCAGCGCAGTGAATGGGATTTTGCGCTGCAGCCGGACGTGCGCAGCAGGCCGAGCTACATCACCGACGACTTCACACCGCTCGCGGACGGCAACGGCCTGGTCGAATTCCTCGACGGGGACGCTGAGGTGCTGCCGGGTGTGCAGATCCGCCACGTCGGCGGGCACACGCCCGGCAGCCAGGTCCTCATCTTGCGGTCAGGTGAGATGGCGTGCGCTGTGACTGGCGACCTCGTCTGCCAGACCCCGCACCTGCGGGTGCCCTGGAACATGGCCGCCGACATCGAGCCGCTGCGGGTCTTCGAGCAGAAGGCGCGCCTTCTCGACGAGGCGGAGAAGCACCGCTGGCTTCTGGTTCTCAGCCACGAGCCCGACAGTCCGGCCGGTTACCTCGAAGAGGACGGCCGCTGGCGTCCTGAACCGCGCCTGACGTGAGCTTCACGACGGCGGACGGCCGCAAGCTGACATACCGCAAGCTCGGGCATGGGCCGGTGCTCGTCTGCCACCCGGGCGGGCCCGGATTCTCGGCCGACTACTTCGGCGACCTGGCCGCGCTCTGGGAGCAGTACACGCTGATCATGCTCAACCCGCGTGGCACAGCCGGCTCGTCGCGTCCGGCGGACCGGCGTAACTATCAGATCGGCGACTACGTCGACGACCTCGAGCAGCTGCGCGATCACCTGGGTCTTGAACGGATGCTGCTTCTCGGCCACTCGCACGGAGGTGTGGTCGCACAGGCATACGCTGCCAGCCATCCCGGCCGCGTGCGCCGGCTGGTCCTCGCCTCGACGCTCGCAAGGTTCGGACCCGAACAGGAGGGTGCGATGCGCGAGGGCATGGACAGGCGGAGCAATCAGCCCTGGAGCGGCGATGCGATCGCGGCGCTCGAAGAAGAGCAGGCCGGGCGTTTTTCTTCCGACGAGGAGCTGAGCGGTCTCGTCTTTCGCGAGCTGCCGCTCTACTTCGCTCACTACGGGCCGGTGGAGGCAGGCTACCTCGACACGTTGAAGTCGGAGATGATCAACGCCGACGCGCTGAAGCTGTTCAACGAAGAGATCTTCACCACGTTCGATCTCCGCCTCCAGCTGTCCGCGATCGTGTCACCGACGCTGGTGATCACGGGCGACGACGACTTCATCTGCGGGCCGATCTGCGCGCGGGAGATCTGCGCCTCGCTCCCTGGCGCTCGCCAGGTGATCGTGGGCGACGCCGGGCATATGACGTTCGTCGAGCAGCCGCAGGCGTTCCACGACGAGGTCGCCGACTTTCTCGGGGCTTAACAGGCTGGGCTGACATTCCGTTCGCCGCTTCCTAGCCTGGTCGCGTGCTCGGAAGCGTGGATTCATGCGTGCTCGCGGGCCTCGAGGTGCGCCGCGTCAACGTCGAGGCTGACATCGGACGCGGAGAGGTCAGGTTCTTCCTGGTCGGCCTCGCCACGACCACCGTCAAAGAAGCGCGTGAACGCGTGCGCTCGGCGATTCGCAACAGCGGCCTCGAGTTTCCGCAGTCACGCCTGACCGTCAACCTTGCGCCGGCCGAGCTGCGCAAGGAAGGCTCGTGTCTCGATCTGCCGATCGCCGTCGCGATCGCGCTGGCGAGGGCGCACACCCTCGCGCCGGCGCGCAGCGCATTCATCGGAGAGCTGGCGCTGGACGGCGCGGTGCGGCACGTCGACGGCGTGCTCGTGGCGGCGCGTGGGTTGCGCAGGCTGGGTTACGAGCGAGTCTTCGTACCCGCCGAGGACGCGGCTGAGGCCGCGCTCGTCGACGGGCTGGAGGTGATCCCGTGCGTGTCACTCGCAGCGGTGGTGAATCACGTCCTCGCAGTAGAGCCGATTGCTCCGTCCGCGCGCAGCTCGGAAACGCCGGGCGCCTTGGACTGCCTGGAGTACGACCTCACGGAGGTGCACGGGCAGGAGGAAGCCAAGCGGGCGCTCGAGGTGGCGGCGGCCGGAGGGCACCACCTGCTGCTCAGCGGGCCTCCGGGAGCGGGCAAGACCATGCTCGCCCGCTGCCTTCCCGGCATCCTGCCCCCGCTGGAGCTGAGCGAGGCGCTCGAGGTGGCGCAGATCCGCAGCGTGCTCGGTGAGCTGCCACGCAATCGACCGCTCGAATGGACGCGCCCGTTTCGGGCTCCGCACCACAGCGTCTCCATGGCGGGCCTCATCGGCGGTGGCACGGGTGTGGCTCAGCCAGGCGAAATCTCGAAGGCACACCAGGGTGTCCTGTTCCTGGACGAGATGGCCGAGTTTCAGACCACGGTCCTGCAGGCGCTGCGCCAGCCACTCGAGGCGGGGCGCATCATCATCACGCGGTCGGGCGGCTCGGTTGCTTACCCCGCCCGCTTCACGCTCGTTGCGGCGACCAACCCGTGCCCGTGCGGCTGGGCGGGCGATCGCCTGCGCGCCTGCCGCTGCACGCCGGGCGCCGTCGACACCTACCAGCGGCGTCTGTCCGGACCGCTGCTCGACCGCATCGACCTCCAGGTCACGGTCCGTCGGGTGCCGCTCGAGATGCTGGCCTCGGAGCCGCGGGGCGAGCCTTCGGCGGTCGTGCGCGAACGGGTCGTTCGGGCGAGGCGCCGCCAGGTCGAGCGACAAGGCACCCTGAACGCCCAGCTCAAGCCTGCCCGGCTCCGGCAGCTCGCGGGCCTCGCGCCCGGCTCGCGAGGGACGCTCGAGCGCTGGTCCGGGCAGCGAGGCCTCACCGCCCGCGGCTTTCATCGCGCGTGGAGGGTGGCGCGGACCGCGGCCGACCTCGACGGCTCGGAGCACATCGAAGAGCACCACGTCCTCGAGGCGCTCGGATTCAGGCTGCAGGATGTCGCAGCCTGAGCTGAGCGTCCGCGGCAGGTGGCCACCGCCCGAGGGCCCACGAGTCGCGGTCGTTGGTTCCCGGCGGCCGTCCCCCTACGGCGAGGCGGTGGCCGAACAGCTTGGGCTCGAGCTCGCCCGAGCGGGCGTGGTGGTGATCAGCGGTCTCGCCCTCGGCATCGACGCAGCGGCTCACCGGGGCGCGCTGAACGGCGGCGGTGTCACGGTGGCGGTGATGGGAACCGGCGTCGATGTCGTCTACCCTGCGGCTCACGGCGTGCTGGCCGAGGCCATCCTCGCCGGTGGTGGCGCGCTCGTCAGCCAGTTTCCAGACGGCACGGCGCCGCGGCGGCACAACTTCCCCGCGCGCAACCACACGATGGCAGCGCTGTCCGACCTCGTCGTGGTGGTCGAGGCCGGCGAGGGCTCAGGGGCCTTGATCACGGCCGAGGCCGCGCTGGACCTACATAAAGAGGTAATGGCCGTCCCCGGGAGCGTCTTCTCACCCCTGTCGGTGGGCGCCCACACACTGATCCGCGACGGCGCCGGCCTGGTCCAGAATGCGCGTGACGTCCTGGCAGCCTTGGACCGTGGCGGCGAGGTGCTGGACGACCCGCTGGCCACGCCAAAACACCTCGGTTTCGGCTTCCGGCCGGAGCGGGATGGCATCCTTTCCCACCTTTCTGACGTTCTGGCTTTGAGCGCGTCCGACATCGCCCGGAAGCTCCAGCTGCCGCTCGCCGACGTGCTCGGCCGACTCACCGCACTGGAGCTCGACGGCGCGGTTCGGCGGCACCAGGGCGGGTTTGTAAGGGCGTTGCGCCGCGGTAAAGAACGGGCGTAGGATGCCCGCCACTCGGCGGGGCGCCGTGCCGGGAAGGGAACAAACGTCCGGTTTTGGGAATAACAAGGAAGCTGTGCCAGAAGGTCTGATCATCGTCGAGTCGCCCGCGAAGGCCAGGACTCTGAAGCGGTTCCTGGGTGACCGTTTCGACGTCCGGGCCTCGATGGGGCACGTCCGCGACCTCCCCGAAAAGGAGATGGGCGTGGAGGTGGATGACGGCTTCAAGCCTCACTACGAGGTGGTGGAGAGCCGCCGCAAGACGATCAACGAGCTGCGCTCGGCGGCCAAGAACGAGAGCGAGGTGATCCTCGCTTCCGACCCCGACCGCGAGGGCGAGGCGATCGCCTGGCACCTGGCCGAGGTGCTGAAGCTCCGCGATCCGAAGCGCATCGAGTTCCACGAGATCACGTCGGACGCGGTGCTCAGGGCTCTGGAGTCGCCACGGGAGATCGACATGCGCCTGGTCAACGCGCAGCAGGCGCGCCGAGTGGTCGATCGCCTGGTCGGGTTCCGGCTCAGCCCGTTCCTGTGGAGCAAGGTCCAGAAGGGAATCGGCGCCGGTCGAGTCTCTTCGGTGGCGCTGCGCCTGGTGGTCGACCGGGAGGAGGAAGTACGCAAGTTCGTCCCCGTCGAGTCGTGGACGGTCGACGTCGAGCTCTCGAAGAAAGCAGGCGAAACTCACTTTCTCGCCCGTCTCCACCGTCCACTGGGATCGGCGGCGACCGAGTCCGACACCAAGTTCGAGATCCACAACGAGGCCGCGGCGCAGGAGATCGTTCGCAAGCTGGACGGGGCGGGCTACCGCGTCATTGGCGTCGAGCAGAAACGCCGCACCAAGAGCTCGAACCCGCCGTACATCACCTCGACGTTGCAGCAGGACGCTTCGAGCCGTCTGCGCATGCGCCCGCACAACGCGATGCGCGTGGCCCAGCAGCTCTACGAGGGCGTCGAGCTCGGCGCAGAGGGCGCGTCCGGATTGATCACGTACATGCGCACCGACTCCACCCGCATCTCGGCCGACGCCGACGCCAAGGTCAAGAGCTGGATCAAGGCGCGGCACGGAGAGAAGTACCTCGGCGCATCGCGCGCGGCGAAGGCCACGCCCGGTGCGCAGGACGCGCATGAGGCGATCCGACCGACCGACGTGAACCGGACGCCGGATTCGATCCGCCAGTACTTGAGCCCGGACCAGTTCAAGCTCTATGACCTGATCTGGCGACGGTTCGTGGCCAGCCGGATGGCACCTGCGGTGTACGACCAGACGCAGGTCGAGATCGAGGGCGGAGAGTACGTCTTCCGCGCGAACGGCTCGGTGCTCGCGTTCGACGGCTTCTACAAGGTCTGGCCGCAGGGGGGTAGCCCGTCAGCGCGGGCTTTGCCCGCGCACGGCGACAGGGGGGACTACCCCCCCGGTCAGGGGGGTAGCCCGTCAGCGCGGGCTTTGCCCGCGCAGGGCGACAGGGGGGACTACCCCGGTCAAGACGAAAACGGTGAGAACGTCCTGCCGCAGCTCGCCCAGGGTGAGGACCTCGACTACCACGGGATCAAGCCCGAGCAGCATTTCACCCAGCCGCCTCCGCGCTACACCGAGGCGACGCTGATCAAGGAGCTGGAGCAGCGAGGCATCGGCCGGCCGTCGACGTACGCGCCGATCGTGCAGACGATCACCAGGGCGCATGGCTACGTCGAGATCAAGGACCGCCGCCTGCATCCGACGCCGGTCGGCGAGGCGGTCAACTCGCTGATGGTCGACCACTTCAAGACGATCTCCGACGACGAGTACACGTCCAAGCTCGAAAAGAAGCTCGACGAGGTCGAGAGCGGTCGCCAGGAGTGGGTTCCGGTCGTGAAAGACTTCTACGGTCCGCTGCAGCGGATGCTGAGCGCAGCAGAAGAGGCGACACCGGCGGACACCGACGAGGTCTGCCCGCTGTGCCACGAGGGACACCTGGTCCGCAAGGCCAGTCGATTCGGCCCGTTCATGGGCTGCTCGCGTTATCCGAAGTGCAAGTTCCGCCGCGCGCTGACCGCCAACGGCGAGGCGTCGGAGCCGAAGCTGCTCGACGAGAAGTGCCCCAACTGTGGCCGGCCGCTGCAGCTGCGGACCGGGCGCTATGGAGAGTTCGTGGGATGCTCGGGCTATCCCGAGTGCAAGTACATCAAGCGCGATGCCGCGCAGGCCGAGGCCAAGCCGACGGGGGAGAAGTGTCCGCAGTGCGGCGAGGGCGAGCTGGTGGAGCGCACCGGGCGCTACGGGCCTTTCGTGGCGTGCTCGCGCTACCCCGACTGCAACTACCGGGCGAACATCGGCAAGGACGGCAAGCCGCGCCAGGGACCGAAAGTCCTGGACGAGCCGTGCCCCATCTGCGGCAAGCCGCTGGTCGAGCGTCGCGGGCGATTCGGGCTCTTCAAGTCGTGCTCCGACTACCCGAAATGCCCCGGCCCGAAGGGCGTGAAGAAGGCCGTCGCTTAGCAACCACCCGGTCTGGGTATACTCCCTGAGCCAGTCCTAATCGACTGAGTTAGCACGCCCGGGGCAAGACCCCTGTCCTTGACTCAAGGCCAGAACCGGGTGGAAGAGGAACAGGGAGGCAAATCACACGTGGCTCAAGTGACCTTGAAGCAGCTGCTGGAGGCAGGAGTCCATTTCGGGCACCAAACCAGCCGCTGGAATCCGAAGATGAAGACCTACATCTTCACCGCCCGCAACGGCATCCACATCATCGACCTGCAGAAGACCGTGCGGCTGCTCGACGACGCGTGGGAGTTCACCCGCAGCGTCGCCGCCAGCGGACGCCCAGTGCTCTTCGTCGGCACCAAGAAGCAGGCCCAGGAGACCATCCAGACCGAGGCCGCTCGCTGCGGCATGTACTTCGTCAACCGTCGCTGGATGGGCGGCATGTTGACCAACTTCGGCACGGTGAAGAAGCGAATCGAGCGCCTGCAGGAGCTGCGCAAGATGCAGCAGGAAGGCCAGTTCGAGCAGATGCCGAAGAAGGAGGCCAAGCGCCTCCAGGACGAGCTCGACCGGCTGATGTTTCACTTCGACGGCATCGCCGATATGAAGAGGTTGCCGGGCGCGCTGTACGTCGTCGACCCGCGCAAAGAGCACATCGCCGTCACCGAGGCGAACCGGCTGAAGATCCCGGTGGTCGCGATCACCGACTCCAACTGCGACCCCGACCTGATCACCTACGTCATCCCGGGAAATGACGACGCCATTCGCGCGGTCAAGTTGCTGACCGGGAAGATCGCTGACGCTTGCCAGGAGGGGCGCCAGGAGGCCGCCGCGCGCGGCGAGATCCTGCCCGAGGTCGAGGAACGCGAATTCCTCGAGACCCCGCGGTACGAGGAGATCGAGGAGTACCTCGAGGACGAGGAGGACTACCTCCCGACCGTGTCGGAAGAGGAGTTCACCGGCCACACCAACGACGACGAGGAGGCGCGCTGATGGCGGTCAGCCTTGACCTGGTGAAGAAGCTGCGCGAGCAGTCCGGCGCCGGGATGATGGACTGCAAGAACGCGCTCGAGGAAGCCGGCGGCGATATCGAGAAGGCCTTCACGATCCTGCGGGAGAAGGGCATCGCGAAGGCTGCCAAGCGCGCTGGCCGCGCCACCGGGCAGGGTGTGGTCGAAGCCTACCTGCACAGTCCCTCGCCGGACTTTCCACCCCAGGTCGGGGTGCTGATCGAGGTCAACTGCGAGACCGACTTCGTCGCCAAAGGCCCGGACTTTCGCAAGCTCGCGAAGGAGCTTGCGCTGCAGGTCGCCGCGTTCGAGCCGCGTTGGGTGTCGCGCGAGGACGTTCCCGACGACGTCCTCGTCGCCGAGCGTGAGGTGTACGAGGCGAAGGCGCTCCAGGATGGCAAGCCCGAGAAGGTGATCTCGAGGATCGTCGAGAACCAGGTCGAGGACTTCTTGAAGCACAACTGCCTCATGGAGCAGGATTACTTCCGCGAGCCGGGCCGCACGGTGCAGGAACTGGTCGCCGAGCACATCTCGAAGCTGCAGGAGAACATCTCGGTCCGCCGGTTCGCCCGATTTAACATCAGGGAGTCCTGAACCAACTGGTCAACGGCGCGCCGAAGTACAACCGCGTCCTGCTCAAGCTGAGCGGTGAAGCGCTTGGCGGCAAGCGGGATTACGGCATCGACCTCGAGGTCGTCGAGACCATCGCCGCGCAGGTCAAGCGCGTGCACCAGATGGGCGTGCAGATCGCGCTGGTGGTCGGCGGAGGCAACATCTTCCGCGGACTTGCGGCGACCGAGCGTGGCTTCGACCGGGCGACGGGCGACTACATGGGCATGCTGGCGACCGTCATCAACGCCCTCGCGCTGCAGGACGCCCTCGAGCGGACCGGCATCCCCGCGCGGACGATGACGGCGATCCAGATGCCGCAGGTTGCGGAGCCCTACATCCGGCGCCGCGCCGTCCGGCACCTCGAGAAAGGAAGGGTCGTGATCCTCGCCGCCGGCACGGGGAACCCGTACTTCACAACCGACACCACCGCGGCGCTGCGCGCAGTCGAGATCGAGGCCGACGTGATCCTCAAGGCGACGAAGGTCGATGGCGTGTACACCGCGGATCCGAAGCGTGATCCCACCGCGACCAAGTTCGACCACCTTGGTTACATGGAGGTGTTGAACCGCGGCATCGAGGTGATGGACAACACCGCGCTCACGCTGTGCATGGACAATGACGTGCCGATCGTGGTCTTCAACCTGCTCACTCCGGGCAACATCGAAAGGGTCGTGCTCGGCGAAGAGATCGGCACGCTGGTGGGGGCCGTCACGTCATGATCGACCCGATCCTTCGCGAGGCGGAGTCAAAGGCCGGCAAGTCGGTCGATCACTTCGCCGGACAGCTCGCGACGATCCGCACCGGACGAGCCAATCCCGCATTGATCGACCGGATCATGGTCCCGTACTACGGGACGCCGACCCCGCTGAACCAGCTCGCCCAGATCAATGCCCCCGAACCGCGGCTGCTGGTGGTGCAGGTCTATGACAAGAGCCAGATCGGCGCGGTCGAGAAGGCGCTGAGGACCAGCGACCAGGGGCTCAACCCCGCCAACGACGGCCAGGTCATCCGGGTGCCCATCCCGCCGCTGACCGAGGAGCGGCGTCGCGAGTACGTCAAGCTCGTGCGCCAGAAGGCCGAGGAGGCCAGGGTGGCCATCCGGAACGTCCGCCGAGACGAGCTCCATCGCATCGACCAGATGCAGAAGCAGGGCGAGGTGGCGGAGGACGAGTCAAAGCGAGCGCACGTCCGGTTGCAGAAGATCGTCGACTCGCAGATCGAGAAGGTCGACGCCCTGGCCAACCGCAAAGAGCACGAGGTGATGGAGGTGTAGGCAATGAGAGGAAACCCAGATGGTTTCCTCTCATCGGCCGGTCGCTTCGCGACAGGCCTGCTCTCCTTCCGGTATACGGTTCTGATTGTCTGAGTAGCCTTCCACAAGCGCCGCCTGGTACACATAGTTCCACGCGTGTTGCGGCCGAGGGAACCTCGGCCGCCCTGGCCACGCGCGGGGTCGAGGGAACCTCGGCCGCCCCTGGCCACCCGCGGGCCCGACTGAACCTCGGCCGCCCTGGCGACGACATATGAGGGAAAACCCAAAATGGTTTTCCCTCATCGCGCGTGCGGCTGCGCCGCAGGCGACGCGGCCCTCATCCCGCGACGCGGAGTAATTGCTCGATCGCAGGCCCGGCGCTCCCATTCCGGTATACCGTTCGGATTTTTTGAGACGTCTTCCACAGACGACGGTCGGAGGCCGTATGGCACGTGTGTTGCGGCCGAGGGAACGTCGGCCGCCCTGGCGACCTCGGAAAAGCCGGTTTTACGCCTACTCGGTACGCTTTCACTCACCCCGTGAACCCCCAGGTCCCCCGCCACGTCGGGATCATCATGGACGGCAACGGCCGCTGGGCCCGCCGCCAGGGCCGGCCGGCCAGCTTTGGTCACCGAGCCGGCGTCCGCGCGATCAAACGCGTGCTCCAGGCTTGCGAGGACTTCGGCGTGCACGCGCTCTCGATCTACGCGTTCTCGACCGAGAACTGGTCTCGCCCAAGGCCGGAGGTCCGTGCCCTGATGCGTCTCTTCCACGAGACGATGCAGCGTGAGATCGACGAGATGCACCGCCGGGGAGTGCGCATCGTGGTCAGCGGCCGCCGCGAAGACCTGTCGCCCCGAATGCGTGAGCGCATCGAAGAGGCGATGGCGCGCACCGCGAACAACACGAACGGCGTCCTCAACGTATGTCTCAATTACGGTGGAAGGGCAGAGATCGTTGATGCGGTCAAGAAGCTGATCGGGGAGGGAGTGCGGCCGCGAGACGTCGACGAGTCGTCCATCTCGGCGCACATGTACCACCCGGACCTCCCTGATCCGGACCTGATCATCCGTACCGCCGGTGAACGGCGCGTGAGCAACTTCCTGCTCTGGCAGGGTGCGTATGCGGAGATGCTCGTCACCGACACGCTGTGGCCCGACTTCGATGCCGACGACCTGAAAGCCGCGCTGGCTGACTATTCGACTCGAGTTCGCAGGTTCGGGGCACGGCCCGAGCGCGAGGTGGCCGCCAGCTGACCACGCACAATCCGCCCCAGAATCCCCTGTTGGCAGGCGGCTGGAAGCCCAGCCCGCTCATGGTCCGCATCCTTAGCGCGTTCGTGATCCTGGGCGCGGTCATCGGCCTCGTGCTCGCGGGGCTCTACGGCGTCTATGTGCTTGTTTTCGTCCTCGGCGGCCTTGCGCTGTACGAGTTCCACCAGCTGTCCGCGCGCATGGGGTCGCGCGCCCCCTCCTGGCTGCTGTACCCCTTGGGCGCATTCTTCGCGTTCAGCGGCACCCTCCTGAAGGAGGTAGACGTCACGCTCGTCCTCGCGCTCGCCCTCGTAGGAGGCCTCGGCGCATTCCTCTTCCTTCCCGGCCAGCGCCAGGGACTGAGTCGGTGGGCGATGGGCATGGCCGGCGCGCTCTACATCGGGATGCCGTTCAACTTCTACCTACTGCTCTACACGTCGAAGCCAAATGGTCTCGTCTGGACACTCTTCACGGTCCTCGCGGTGGTCGCTTGCGACGCCGCGGCCCTGCTGATCGGCAGCCGGATCGGCAGGCATCCCTTCTTCGAGTCGATCAGCTCGCGCAAGACGCTCGAGGGGGCGATCGCGGGGGTGGTCGCCGCAACGGTCGTCATGCTCATCGGCGTGGCCGGCATCATCGGCGTGAGCCCGCTCCATGCCATCGCGATCGGCTTTCTCGTTGGTGTCAGCGCGGAGGTGGGGGACCTGGTCGAGTCACAGATGAAGCGCATCGCCGAGGTCAAGGATTCGTCCCATCTCATCCCGGGCCACGGCGGGGTGCTGGACCGGATCGACTCGATTCTCTTTCCGCCGATCCTCGTTTATTTCTATGTGACGCTCTTCCACCTCCTCTAGATGCGCCCCCTGAACATCGCCGTCCTCGGCGCGACCGGGTCGATCGGCCGGCAGACGCTGGACGTGATCGACCGCAACCCGGGGCGCTTCCGCCTCTTCGGGCTGACGGAAGGCGTGCGCTCGGCCGAGCGCAAGGCGGACTACCTCGTCCACGGCCGAGCAGGCGACCCGGACTTCGACGCCCAGGTCGAAGCGATGGTCACCGATCCGCGCTGCGACCTCGTCGTGGTGGCGATCCCCGGCGCGCGGGCGCTGGCTCCGACCATGTCGGCGCTGCGCGCGGGCAAGGACGTGGCGCTCGCGACCAAAGAGGTGCTCGTCATGGCCGGCTCCCTT
>WNGQ01002049.1_pt1 | contig 21467 bp, 15 predicted proteins | sample 5407661 | NCBI WGS metagenome assembly WNGQ01 (sample SAMN13153382, study PRJNA577476) | soil metagenome | isolation source: 60 cm soil or saprolite under Garry oak tree replicate 2 | place: USA:California | collected 2016-06-15 | reverse complement strand
GCGAAGTGGCGGGTGAGTAGCTCGTCGAACTCCTCGGCGCGAAGCGGCCGCGAGAAGTAGAAGCCCTGCGCCACCTGGCAGCCGAGCATCTTGAGCTCGGCGACCTGGTCCTTGGTTTCCACGCCCTCGGCCACCGCCGATATGCCCATGGCATTGGCCAGGTCGATGATGGCACGGACGATCGCCGAGTCCACCGGGCTCTCGGCGACGCCCTGTACGAAGGTGCGATCCACCTTTACTTCGTGCACCGGGAACTGCTTGAGATACGCAAGTGAGGAGTGGCCGGTACCGAAGTCGTCGATGGCCAGGCGCACGCCCAGCCGGTTGAGCTTCTTCATGACCTCCCGAGCACCGGAAAGGTCTTCCATGACCACGGTCTCGGTGATCTCGAATATGAGCAACTCGGAGGGCAGGCCGGTTGCGTCGAGGGCCGCCGCCGCCTGCGACAAGAGCCCATTCTCCTGGAATTGGCGGGGTGAGAGGTTGACGCTGATGGGCAGGTCCACGTCCAACCGGTCCCGGATCGAGCGCACCTGCCGACACGCCTTATCCAGAACGTAACGACCTAGCGGCAGTATCAGCCCGGTTTCCTCTGCCATCGGGATGAACCTCATGGGGCTGATCAAGCCGTTCGTGGGGTGGCGCCACCGCACCAGCGCCTCTGCGCCCACGATGTGCTGCTCGTCAAGGGAGTAGAACGGCTGGTAGTGCACCTCGAGTTCATCTCGCTCGAGCCCTTTGCGCAGATCGGCCTCGATCTGGAGCCGCTCGGAGGAGCGGCTTCCCATGGAAGCTTGGTCGAACACCTTGTAGATGCCGCCCCCGCCCTTGGCTTTGGCGTCGTACATCGCCACGTCGGCGTTGCGAAGCACGTCGTCGGCTGTCTTACCTGGCTCTGTAAGGGCGATGCCGACCGACACGCTGGCAACCAGCTCGTAGCCGTCGGAAAGCACCATGGGCTGTTCGACGGCGGCGCAGATGCGCCGCGCTGCGGCAACCGCCACGTCCACTCCAGCCACGTCCTCCAGCAGCACCACGAACTCGTCGCCGCCGAAGCGTGCAAGCAGGTCGTGACTCCGCACCATCCCCTTCATGCGGGCCCCGATCGCCACCAGGAACTCGTCGCCGGTCACGTGACCAAGGCTGTCGTTGATACTCTTGAATCGGTCCACATCGACAAAGATCAGGGCGTGGGTCTTGCGGTTCAGGGCTGACCGCCGCAGCGCCTGATCGAGGCGCTCCACCAGCAGCCGGCGGTTCGCCAGGCCGGTGAGGCTGTCGTAGAAGGCGTGATGTTGGAGTTCGTCTTCGAAGGCTTTGCGTTCGGTGATGTCGCGAAAGGCGATCACCGCGCCTGACGGTATGCCGTCGCTCATGACCGCAGAGGCCGTATACGCAACCGGGATGGTGCCGCCGTGCTTGCCGGGGAACCGGGCGTCGTCCTCCCGGATGGTGCGGCCCGTGCGCATGGCTTCGCGGGCCGACACGAGCAGGAAGTCGGGCGCTGTGAGGGCACCATCGCTCACCGGGTCGTCGATCGCGATGCTGCGCGACGGCAGCTCGGTCATGTCGGCCGCGGCCCGGTTGACGAAGGTCAGCTTCCCGTCTGCGTCTATGGCGCAGACGCCTTCTCCGATGTTGAGGGTGATCGAGGAGAGCCTCTCGCGCTCGACGTGGACCTGCTGGTATAGCTCGGCATTGCTGAGCGCCCCGCTGCCCACGGCGGCCAGGGCCCTTAACAGGCCCCGATCGGCGTCGTCGAAAGGCTCGTCCCGTCGCCGGCCCGACGCCACCAGCCACTGCTGCTGACCGGCAACGGTCACAGGCGCCGCCAGCTGACCAGGACCCGGGTCGTCAGCTGTCAGAGTAGCCTCCGGGCTGCGAAGCAGCCGCCGTACCGACCCCAAGATCGTTTCGAGCACCGCACGCTGCCGCAGCGCCCGGTTTGCCTCCAGCGTGACCTCGTACAGCCCTTCCATCCTGGCGCGGTCATACAACGCCGCGAACCGGGCACTGATGAGCCGGCGCTGCACGACCAGTCCTGGGATGGCCAGCGCCAGTGCCCACAGATGAGCCTGTATCGCCAGCCCGAGAACCAGGCCGACCAAGGCTCCTGCGCCAGCATGTGTCACCTGGATCGGAAGATCGCGGATGAACTCCCTCCAGGTCGTGCCCATCGAGACCACCACGCAGACCACGAGGAGGGTATTGATGATGAAGTACACCCCCACCCCGAGCAGGATGGCTGCGATCTGGGCCGCGGCAAGGGAACTCGAAGGAGCAGCGATACCGCGGCTCACCGCCAGCCCCAGGCCCGCCGCGATCAGGACTTGCCCGGCGTTGAAGGCCGACTTGACCACAGGGCGGCGGCGTGCCGCCTGAGCCAGGACGACCGCCAGGGCCAAGGTCCCCAGCGTGACCAGCGGCGGCACCAGGAGAGCCAGGATCACAAAGAAGGCCTCGTCCATATTGAGAGCCTCGGATTCGCCACCGCGGTACACCACGACCGGCCACAGCCAGCTGCCCAGGACAAGAACGCCCATCGCAGCCGCGACAATCCACTGGCGCTCGTCGAGCTGCCCCGGGGCCGATTGCCTCCATATGGCGACGAGCAAGGTGAACGCCCCGCCCGCGACCGCAGCCGTGACGACAGCCCGGGCAGCACGCGGCATCTTCATGGCTTCACCGCCGGCATTGGGTACCGGCATTGGGTATAGGTCAGCTCCACGCCGCGCTGTCCCAGGCTGAGCCGCTCCAGGCGGAACCGCTCCAGGCGGAACCGCTCCAGGCATAGTCATTCCAGGCCCGGCTGCTCCAGTCTGCGCCGTTCCACGCTGCGCCGTTCCAGGCCCAGTTGTTCCAGGCCCTGCTGGTCCAGCCGTTCCAGTCGTCGCCGCTCCACGCCCAGCCGTTCCACGCCCAGCCGCTGGATGGCAGCTGATTCCAGGAGGTCCCCGACCACAGGTTCGTATTCCATGTGTCGACGGGGCGGGTGGGCGACAGCGAGACCGTGGTGCCACCCGAGATCGGGGCCAAGCTGCCGGCCGACTGGTTGAAGTTCATCGGCCCCGAGGTGGCCGCGGCGTAGGCGTTGAGGGCCCCGTGGCCGTCGGCGAAGGGGTTGCCGACCGGGCCAGGGTTGGTATTGCCGAGCAAGCGGGCCTTTATCTGATTGGGGGTGAGACCCGGGTTGCCGGCCAGGACCAACGCTGCCGCCCCACTGGTGATAGCCGCGCTGAACGAGGTACCCGAGCCGACGAAGTTCGTCGAGCCGACCCGGGCCGAGGGGTAGTTGTTGTAGATCGTCGAGCCCGGCGCGGCCACGCTCACAACAGACCGGCCCGAGGTAACCAGGTCAGGCTTGACCCAGCCGTCGGGCGAGGTGGGCCCGACGCTACTGAAGTCGTTCATCTCGTCGTCGGTGATCGACGCCGTGGCCATGTCGTCCAAGGCGCCCGCCGTGATCACCAGCGGGTCGTCCGCCGGGGAAAGGATGGTGCCGTTGAACGGCCCGGCGTTGCCCGCCGAGGCCACCACCGCGATACCCGAGTTCCACACCGCCTCGACCGCCTGGTCCAAGGGGTTGTTGACCGTGGACTGGCTGGGCTTGAACCCCAGGGAGATGTTGAGGATCTTGATGCCGTAGCTGCTCTGGTGATCGACCGCCCACTGCAGGCCCGAGATCAAAGTCCCCAAATGGGTCGTGCCGCCCGCCCCCGCCACCTTGATCGACACCAGCTTGGCACCAGGCGCTTCGCCCGAGTACTGCCCGTTCGACGAGGCCCCATTGCCGGCGATCAGACCGGCCACGAAGGTGCCATGCCCGTAGCTGTCCTGGTACGGGTTGTTCCCGTTCGTCAGGTCCACCCCACCGGCCAGCCGCCCCGAGAAGTCGGGCAGGTTGTCGATACCCGTGTCCAGCACGGCCACGGTAACCCCCTGGCCGGTATCGCCACCTGACGCCGACCGCGTAGACCCGGTCTCCTGCAAAAACGCATCAGAAGGCGTGTGGGGCCCGGTCGACTCCGTCGTGGACTGGACACTCACCGAAACATCAGGAGTCACAGTGATACCCGGCATCGCCGCCAGCACCGGTTCCTCAGCCGTGGGGATCAATGCGTCGACCCCGTCGATGAGGTGGTACTGCGTCAAAACGGCGCCGCCCACCTCCAACACCGCCAAGGCCGGGCTCAACGGCCCGGTCGCGGTGACAATGACCGTCTCGCTCAGGCTCGCCGACGCCGCTGGGACGCCAGCCATTGACGTGCCCGCTAACGCGGCGACTACCGCTGCACCCGCAGCGGCGATCCTGCCCTTCTTCCACCAGACGAGCCGTGTCCGATAGCCGACGGCCGCGCCGAATGAGTTAGTATGCCGCATCTGGCAACCCCACCCCTCCCCTTGGGTGCCCTCTACCGTACGCTGAGAGGCCGACTTTAGAGGGAAATTTCCACAACACCAACCCACCTTCGGGGAATAAAACGACCGATACCATCGGTGCTAGCTCTAGCGAAGTAGCCCATAGTGTCGAGGGCGGTATTCCCTGAAAGTGCGGATAATACTGTAATGACGCGCTGGACGATCTGGGCTTGAGGGTGGCTACGGGCGTGGTTTTCTTGCCGCCTACGTTTCTACGGCTTGCCCGTGAGGCCTTGCCAGGGGATCTTGGCTCCCAGTCTTGGGTAGCAGCCCGGCATATGGCATTCAATTACCATCAGTTGGACATGGTCGCCCACCTACAGGAGGGAATCCGGGGGGGGAATGGCGTCGATCGCCCTCGGACACGACCCCTTTCGTACATGATCGCCCGGGTGCGTGGCGCGGTAGGAGGCGAGCTGCCTCGCGAGCTGGGGCGAGCTGCTCCCGCAGGCTCACCACTTCGGTGGACGGCTCTTCTGGCTGGGCTGCAGCGAGACCGGCGATGGTCTCGGGCAGGCAAGGGAATCACAGGTCACTTACAGCCACTGTGGTCTCATTGGCCCCAGCGACTGGTTCGTCCGACACAGAATCGGGTGAACCAAACCCTGTGACTACTCGTTACTTTTCGTAGTGATCTAGCTACCGATCGTGTCGGCATCTGCTACGAGGGGGTTATCGTGCTAGTGAATACCCGACGGCATTCCCGGGCTCCGCTCGGGCTGGCGACTGTCGTGCTCGGCGCGGCAGGCTGCTCATCGACGGCGGTGCACACCGCCGCGGCCGGCTCAGCCACGCCAGCTGGCCCTGCCTGGCAGCGCCCTTACCTGCTGCGATTCCATAACGTCAGCCAGATAGCGAGCACCGTGCCAGCGAACGGCGACGTCAATCCCTACGGGGTCGCCGTCGTGCCGCAGACCGCTGGCAAGCTCGTCCGGGGCAACATCCTGGTCAGCAACTTCAACAGCAAGGCCAACGTGCAGGGCACCGGCACCACCATCGTCGAGATCTCCCCCGGCGGCGCGATACGGCCGTTCGCGCGGCTCGCCGCCCTGCCGTCGTCCGATCCGTGCCCTGGCGGGATAGGGCTGACCACTGGGCTCGAAGTGCTGCCTGGCGGCTGGGTCGCCGTGGGCAGCCTGCCCACGGTCAACGGCGGCAAGCTGCCTGCCAGCAACCCGACCGGCTGCATCATTATCCTGAACAGCCACGGCAAGCCGGTGGAGACCTGGGTCAACAAGAACATCAACGGGCCATGGGACATGACCATGCGGGCCGAGCCCGGCCACGCCGCCCTGTTCGTGTCGAACGTGCTCAGCCGGGCGAGCGGGCGCCACTCGGCACCGCCGCCGTCCGGGATGTGCACGGTGGTGCGCCTGGACGTCTCGCTCGCCTCCGGCTCCCGGCCCCGGATGACGGGCGCGACCGTGGTGGGCAGCGGATTCCCCTGGCGGCAGAACAAGGCGGCGCTCATCCAGGGGCCGACTGGTCTCGCGCTTGGGCGAGGCGGAACTCTCTACGTGGTCTCGACGATCGGCAACAGCATCTCGGCCATCCCGGACGCGATGACGAGGACATCGCAGGCCAAGCCGGGAGCGGGAGTCGTTACCAGCGGCGGAACCCTGAACGGGCCGCTTGGCCTCACCCTTGCCCCGGACGGTGACCTGATTGCCGTCAATGGCAACGACGGCAGGGCTATCGAGATCACCCCGGGCGGGCGCCAGGCGGCGACCGTTACTCTCGTTCGCCGCGGCGCGGGCGATCTCTTCGGCGTGACGACCACGCCGGACGGCCAGGGGCTGCTGTTCGTCAATGACGGCACGAACGCCCTCGACCTGTTCAGCGGCTGAGCCACCCGGAGGCACACCCAGAGCGGCACCCAGGAGCGGCAGCGGGGAGCGGCAGCCAGGAACGGCAGCCAGGAGCGGCAGCCGGCCGCCGCGTTTCGCTTCCTTGCCGGCAAATGGGCGCGTGTGCGACCATCGGGCCTGTCTGCAGTGGCCGTGCAAGGACCGCTGCTCGCGCCGCAGCGAACCGCACAGGAGGTCACCCGATCATGGCCACCGTCCCGACCAGCGCAGGCGAAATCGACGCCGAGGATCTGGGCGTCGTGCTCATGCACGAGCACGTCTTCATCCGCACTGAGCCGCTGCAGTGGGGCTGGCCGGGCTTCGGCGGCTGGGACGAGGAGAAGGAGGTGGCCGCTGCACGCCAGCGGCTCGGCCAGCTCAGGCAGGCAGGCGTGGACACGATCCTGGACATGACCGTGCCCGGCATCGGACGTGATCCGGAGCTTGTCGCCCGGGCGGTGCAGGGCACCGGGCTGAAGGTGATGTTCGCGACGGGCTACTACACCTACGACAGCCTCCCGTTCCCCTTCCAGTATCGCGGGCCAGGCAAGATTCTCGATAACGATGACCACGTGCTTGAGTCGCTGTTCGAGCGCGACGTGACCGCGGGGATCGGCGACACCGGCATCCGGGCCGCCGTGCTCAAGGTGGCCACCGACGCCCGCGGCATCACGCCGGACGTCGGCCGGCTGGCCCGCGCCGTCGCGAACGTCAGCGCCCGCACCGGCGCCGCGATCTGCACGCACGCGCACGCGCCGACCAGGCGCGGGCTGGAACAGCAGCAGATCTTCGCCGAGCATGGCGTCGACCTGGGCAAGGTAGTGATCGGGCACTCCAACGAGACGACCGACCTTGACTACCTGGAACAGCTGATCGGCAACGGCTCCTACGTGGGCTGGGACCGGTGCGGCCTGGCCGTCGCCGTGCCGCTCGACGCCCAGCTGGACACGCTGGCTGAGCTTTGCAAGCGCGGCCACGCCAGCCGGCTGATGCTGTCGCATGACAAGGCGTCGTTCATGGACTGGTTCGCGAACGCCGAGGTCGACGCGGTCCTGCCGGACTGGCAGTACACCTACATTCACAACGGAGTCCTGCCGGGCCTGCGTGACCGGGGCGTGCCCGATGACCAGATCGAGCAGATCCTGGTGCGCAATCCGCGCGACTTCTTCGCGCAGCATCCCGCGCCCGCGCCGGGCACGCCCGCGCCAGGCACGCCCGCGGCACCCGGCACGGGCGCGGCGCCCGGGACCTGACCGGTGGCGATCCGGGCACCGCCCAGGGGCGCGAATCCGGTCACGCTAGCCCGGATTCCCTGGCGCGGACGCCCGGCCTGCCGCCTCGGCCTCCGCCGCGCGGGCACGTTCCGCTGACAGTTCCCGTTCTGGCTCGTTGCGGGTCAGCCGGGCGGCGCGCTCGAACTCGGCCCTGGCCTCATCCGGCCGGCCTAGTTTCATCAGCAGGTCCCCGCGCACGCTGGGCAGCAGGTGGTAGCCGCGCAGCGCGGGCTCGGCAACCAGCGCGTCCACCAGGTCCAGGCCCGCCTGCGCGCCGAACGCCATCGACACCGCGACCGCCCGGTTCAGCTCGATCACCGGCGAGGGCAGCACCTCGGCAAGGACCGCGTAAAGCTCGGTGATGCGCCTCCAGTCCGTGTCCTCCGGCCGTAGGGCGCGAGCGTGGCAGGCGGCGATGGCGGCCTGCAGCGCGTACGGCCCGCGTGCCCCGCCAAGCTCCTCCGCCCGGGCAAGTGCAGCCAGGCCGCGGTTGATCAGCAGCCGATCCCAGCGGCCCCGGTCCTGGTCCAGCAGCAGGACCGGCTCACCAGAGGGCCCGGTGCGGGCGCGAACGCGAGACGCCTGGATCTCCAGCAGCGCCACCAGGCCATGGACCTCAGGCTCCGCGGGTGTGAGCTGAGCAAGAATACGGCCGAGGCGCAGCGCATCCTCGCATAGCGCCGGGCGCATCCAGTCATCGCCGGCAGTGGCCGAGTAGCCCTCGTTAAAAATCAGGTAGATGACCTCCAGGACGGACGACAGCCGGGCTGGCCGCTCCGCCGCGCCCGGCACCTCGAACGGCACCTGCGCCCTGGCCAGGGTCTTCTTGGCCCGGACGATCCGCTGCGCGACTGTCGGCTCCGGCACCAGGTACGCGCGCGCGATCTCGGCCGTGCTCAGGCCGCCGAGCACGCGCAGGGTGAGCGCGACCCGGGCCTGCACGGCCAGCACCGGATGACAGGCGGTGAACACCAGCCGCAGCAGGTCATCGTCGATGTCGTCGGAGAAGGCGCGATCGAAGTCAGGGGTGACGCTGTCTCCCTCCGCCTCCAGCGCGCGACCGATCTGGGCGTACTTGTGCTGCAGCTCACGGTTCCTGCGGAACTGGTCTATGGCCCGGCGCTTGGCGACTGTCATCAGCCAGGCGCCCGCATTGCGCGGGACTCCGGACTCCGGCCACTGCTCCAGGGCTGCGAGTACCGCGTCCTGGGCGAGTTCCTCGGCCAGGCCGATGTCACCGGTGTACCTGGCGAGTCCGGCGATCAGCCGCGCCGATTCCATCCGGACGACGGCCTCGATCGCAGCATGAGTCTCCGAGGCTGTCACGACTACCGATCACACCACCCGGCGGCCGGCCGGGCAAGCCGGTCCGGCCGGGCCTGCCCGCTAGCAGTTACCGGGCGGCGGAGGGGAAATGCAGGCGGCGCGGCGGGCAGCGCTGCGAAGGCTCAGCACGGCAGGCGGCGGCGCGAAGGCTCAGCACGGCAGGCGCCAGCGCGAAGGCTCAGCGCGGCAGGCGCCAGCGCGAAGGCTCAGCACGGCAGGCGCCAGCGCGAAGGCTCAGCGCGGCGCGCGGCGCTGGAGCATGAGTTCCAGCGCCGCCCGGCCGCGTTCTGCCGCTCCCCGCGCTGGCCGGCCAGGTCCGGGGCCCGGGCGCGCCGCGCCGGTCACGGTTAGTAGACCGGCCGGATCGTGCTCTCGCCCTCGCCGACGAGAGCCAGGAACCGCTTCGTCCACTCGATCGCCTCGTCCTTGTCCCGGCACTCGAGCACCGCCCAGCCGCCGATCAGTTCCTTGGCCTCGGCGAAGGGCCCGTCGATGACAGTGAACTCGCCATTGTGGTAGGTCACCCTGATGGCCTCGTCCAGGGGCCCGACCCCGCCGGTGGCCAGCAGGACTCCCGCCTTGGTCGCCTCCTCCACGAACTTGCCCATCTCGGCCATCATCTCCGGAGTCGGCGGCGGAATCGGCGTTGACGGATCGCCCAGCGTGTACCCGAGGAATCGCATTGTCTTGTTCCCTTCTGTCGATGACCCGGCGGCCTGATGACGGCCGGGCAGGCCGGCGCTCGATCTTCTGGCTGTCGCCCGCCTTTCTTGCCCATGCGTCGAACGCCGCCACGCCAGATCGACACCGGGCCGGAACTTTCCGCCGGGAAAACCGCGGCGGACTTCGACCTGCCCTGACCTGTCCCGGGCTCGGTCAGGCGCTCGCTGCTTGTCACCGCCCGCCTGGGCGCATTTCCTATTACTACGGAAGATTTGCGCGCCTTACTACGGAAGATTTGCGCGCCCTGACCCACCGGATCTTCCGTGATCAAGGAACCCTCGCATTGTCGATACGCTGGTGCGGTGGGCAGGGACGCCGACCGTGAGCATGTGCCGGCGCCGATGCGCCGCGATGTCCGGCTGCTCGGCAGGCTGCTCGGCGACGTGCTCCGCGAGTCTGGCGGCCAGGACCTGCTCGATGACACCGAACGGCTGCGGCACGCCGTGATCGAGGCGCGGCGTCCCGGGTCGGCCGATGCCGCCGTCGGCGAGATCGCCGACCTGGTCGCGTCCTGGCCGCTGGAGCGGGCCGAGGCCGTCGCGCACGCGTTCACCGTCTACTTCCACCTCGCCAACCTGGCCGAGGAGCATCAGCGGATCCGGACGCTTCGCGACCGGGACGCGGCCGGCGCCGCCCCCCGCGAGTCACTGGCCGCCACGGTCGCCGCGCTGCGCGGCGACCTCGGCCAGCAGCAGGCCGGTGCCCTGCTGGACGGCCTGCGGGTGCACCCGGTGCTGACCGCCCACCCAACCGAGACCCGCCGCCGGGCGGTGACCGAGGTGCTGCGGCGGATCAGCACCCTGCTGGCCAGCCGGGACGACGGGCGGCTTGGCGCGAGCGAGCACGCGGAGGCGCTGCGCAGGCTGCGGGAGGAGATCGACCTGCTGTGGCGCACCGCGCCGCTGCGCGTGCAGGCGATGCGGCCGCTGGACGAGGTGCGCACGGTGATGGCCGCCTTCGACGAGACGCTGTTCCGGCTGGTTCCCGCCCTCTACCGATCGCTCGACCGGGCGCTGCAGGGCCCGGCGTCCGGGCACGCGGCCGCGGTGGCCCCCGCGTTCTTGCGGTTCGGCAGCTGGGTCGGTGCGGACCGGGACGGCAACCCGTTCGTGACCGCGCAGGTCACGATCCAGACGGCGGAGATCCAGGCCGATCACGTACTGCGCGCCCTGGAGAACGCGACCACCCGGGTCGGCCGCGCCCTGACGGTGCACGCGGGCCAGGCCATGACGGTGCACCCCGCCCCGGCAATGACCGGATCGGAGCTGGCCCGGGCCATCAGCGCGGCGGCGCGGGCACACCCGGCCCTGCTGGCCGAAATCGCCGCACGGTCACCAGAAGAGCCGTATCGCACGTATCTGCTGTACGTGGCGCGGCGGCTGCGCGCCGTCCGGACTGGCGAGGACGACGGCGAGGCGGGCCTGGCCTACGGCGGCCCGGCGGAGTTCATCGCCGACCTCCGGCTCGTGCAGCGGGCGCTCACCCGGGCCGGCGCCGCCCGGCAGGCATTCGGCGAACTCCAGCACCTGCTCTGGCAGGCGGAGACGTTCGGGTTCCACCTTGCCGGGCTCGAGGTCCGGCAGCACAGCGCGGTGCACGCCCAGGCACTACGGGAGGTGCGCAGCGGCGCAGCGCGCTCACCGCAGACCAGCGAGGTGCTCGCGACCTTCGCGGCGATCGGATCGATCCAGCGCCGGTTCGGCCCGGCGGCCTGCCGCCGCTACGTGGTCAGCTTCACCGGGTCAGCCGCCGACGTAGCTGCCGTCTACGAGCTGGCGAACCATTCCATGATTTACGGAGACGTCCCGGTACTCGACGTGGTCCCGCTGTTCGAGAGCGGGGCTGACCTAGCGAACGCCACCCGGGTGCTGGACGACATGCTGGCTCTTGAGCCGGTGGCCGCGCGGCTGGCCGCGACCGGCCGGAGCCTGGAGGTCATGCTTGGCTACTCCGACTCGGCCAAGGAACTCGGCCCGGTCAGCGCGACGCTGCGGCTGTTCGACGCCCAGCAGCGGCTGGCCAGGTGGGCGGCCGACCGGGCCATCAGGCTGACGCTCTTCCACGGCCGCGGCGGCGCGCTCGGGCGCGGCGGCGGCCCCGCCGGGCGGGCAGTGCTTGCGCAGGCGCCCGGCTCGGTGGCTGGCCGGTTCAAGGTCACCGAGCAGGGCGAGGTGATCTTCGCAAGGTACGGCCATCCGGTGATTGCGCAGCGTCATCTGGAGCAGGTCGCGTCGGCGGTCCTGCTCGCGTCCGCCGCCGGTGTCCCAGCGCTGCCCGGCGCCTCCGCCGCGGGCGACGATTCCACCCCGCCGGACGCCCCTGCCCCGCCGGACGCCCCTGCCCCGCCGGACGCCCCTGCCCCGCCGGACGCCCCTGCCCCGCCGGACGCCCCTGCCCCGCCGGACGCCCGAGGCGCTGGCGGCTCGCCGCCTAGCGCCTTGCTGCCGGGGCCCGGCGGGCAGTTCGGGCCGGTCGCCGAGCAGATCGAGGCCGGCGCGCTGCGCGCGTATCGCGGCCTCGTGGACGCCGACGGATTCGCCGCCTGGTTCGCCCGGATCAGCCCGCTCGCGGAAATTAGCGGGATGCGGATCGGCTCCCGGCCGACCCGCCGCGGCGGCCCCGGCGCCGGCGCCGGGCTGGCAGACCTGCGGGCCATCCCGTGGGTCTTCGCGTGGGCGCAGACCCGGGTGAACCTGCCCGGCTGGTTCGGCCTCGGCAGCGGCCTGGCGGCGGCCGCAGACCGAGAAGGCGGACTGCGGGAGTTGCGCGGCGCCTACCAGGCGTGGCCGCTGCTAGCCGTCCTGCTGGACAACGCCGAGATGAGCCTGGCCAAGACGGACCGCCGGATTGCCGCGCGCTACCTCGCGCTGGGCGGCCGCGATGATCTCACCGCGCTTGTCCTGGACGAGTACGACCTGACCATGCGATTCGTGCTGGCCGTGACCGGGCACCACCGGCTGCTCGCGGACCGGCCGGTGCTGTCCAGAGCGGTCGCGCTGCGGGATCCGTACGTGGACGCGCTCTCGCACCTGCAGTTGCGCGCGCTTACCGCGTTGCGCGGCGGCGCCGAGCAGCGGGAGCGGCTGGAGCGGCTGCTGCTGCTCACGGTGAACGGCGTCGCGGCCGGCCTGCAGAACACCGGCTGACCCGGCCGGGGGGCCAGCCGGGCCCAACCGGGCGCAAGGTGCGCATCGGTCACCCTGGCCGGTGACCGCACGCCGGATTCGCCACCCTCGGAGGCGGCGCCAGCCAGCATGCGGGCCGAAAGCTCAGGAGGCGATCAAGCGAGGACCGGGCCGGGCCGATAGGCTGTCCAGCCTCAGCCCGCTTGGGGGAATCGCTCCCGGCTCCGAGTAGTGGGAGATTCACCGATGCGACGGATTCTTTTCGCGACGACCGCCGTAGCCGCCTCAGCCCTGCTCGCCGCCTGCGGCAGCAGCGGCGGGGGCGGCAGCCCGGCGAGCACGTCGCCGTCAGCGAGCGCGACCGCCGCCGCTTGCTCGAACGCGGCGATCCAGAAGGATCTCTACGCTCCCGGCGTGCTGACCGTCGCGACCGATAACCCGGTGTTCCCGCCCTGGTTCGAGCACAATAACCCGTCGAACGGCAAGGGCTACGAGAGCGCCGTCGCCTACGCGATCGCGGCCCAGCTGGGCTTCAAGAAGTCACAGCTGCAGTGGGTCAAGGAGCCGTTCACCAGCTCATACGGTCCGGGTCCGAAGCGATTCGACTTCGATATCAACGAGATTTCGGTCACTCCGCAGCGGGCGACGGCCGTGTCGTTCTCGGCCAGCTACTACGACGTGCAGCAGGCGCTCGTGGCGCTAAAGAACACGCCGATCGTGACGCATCACTCGCCGGCCGATCTGAAGAAGTACCTCTATGGCGATCAGGTCGGGACCACGGGCCTGGCCTTCATCACCGGCAAGATCCAGCCGACAGCCCAGCCCAAGGTGTTCGACACGCTGAGCGAGGCCACGGCCGCGCTGGCTGCGCGCCGGATCCAAGTCCTGGTCACTGACACGCCCACCGCGCAGTACATGGCGTCACAGCAGCTCAAACACGGCGTCTTGGTGGCCCAGTTCCCGACCACAGGCGAGCATTACGGCCTGCTGTTCCACCTCGGCAGCCCGCTGGTCAGCTGCGTCAACAAGGCCATAGCGACGCTGAAGAGCAACGGGACACTGCAGGCGCTGCAGAAGAAGTACCTGGGGATCTACCTCCGCATCCCCACGATCCAGCCCTGACGCGGCAGGATAGCTAGCCGCTCACAGCATGCATGGATGACAACCAGTCCGGTCCGCCAGTCGACCCCTTCGCCGGGCTGCCCGGTGCCTCGGCCAGGAGTCTGGGCGGTACCTGGCAGGCACCGGGTTCCTTCGGCACCACCGGGCGCGGGTCGCGGATGCTCGGCGGCACTGGCCGCAGGGCAACCGTCATCTCGACAGTCAGCACTCTGGTCGTGCTCGCGGCGCTGGCAGCGGTGTTCCTGCTGGCGCCCGGCAGCCGGCAGGTGGAGCATGCCTTCTTCAACCCGCAGGACATGTGGCGGTCGTTCGTCGGCAACCCCAGGCAGGGCTACTACTCTGTCGGTGCGGCTATCTGGCTGAACATCAGGATGTTCATCGTCGCCGAGGTGCTCATCCTCGTGCTGGCCCTGGTCATCGCCCTGATCCGGCAGTCCACACACCCGGCGATGTTCCCGATCCGCATCCTCAGCACGAGCTACGTGGATTTCTTCCGCGGCGTACCGCTGATCCTCGTCATCTTCGCTATCGGCCTGGGCATCCCGGCCCTCAGCCTTCCCGTCATCTCGAGCCAGTCTGATGCGATCTACGGGGTGGCGGCGCTGGTCCTGTCGTACTCCGCCTACGTCTCGGAGGTCTACCGCGCGGGCCTGAACTCGGTGCACCAGAGCCAGGTGGCTGCGGCGCGGTCGCTCGGGCTGTCGCACCGGTCGGCACTGCGCTACGTGATCCTTCCGCAAGCCGTCAGGAACATCATCCCGCCGCTGCTGAACGACTTCATCAGCCTGCAGAAGGACACGGCCCTCGTCGGAATCCTTGGGACCATCGAGGCAAACAAGGCGGCCGACATTTATAGCGAGCAGGTGTTCAACTTCTCCAGCTTCACCGTGGCGGCCATCCTCTTCCTCATCCTCACCATCCCGCTTGCTCGCTTCACCGATCATCTGATCGACCGGGATCGCCGGCGGCGCTTGGCCGGGGCGGCAGGATGAGCGCGGACGGACCCGCCGGAGACGCCCGGCCCGCGCCGGATGAGGGAGAGGCCATCCGCATCGAGGGTCTACGCAAGTCGTTCGGCACCAACGAGGTCCTCAAGGGGATAGACGTCTCCGTGGCCACGCACGAGGTGATCTGCCTGATCGGCACGTCCGGATCGGGGAAGTCGACCCTGCTGCGGTGCGCGAATCTGCTGGAGCCGATCGACGCCGGGCGGATCAGCCTGTGGGGACGCGAGATCACCGGGCCGAGGGTGGACCAGAACCTGGTCCGCCGGTATATCGGCATCGTCTTCCAGTCGTTCAACCTGTTCCCGCACATGACCGTGCTGCAGAACGTCACGCTCGCGCCGCGGAAGGCACTGGGCATGCCGCGGGCCAGAGCCGAGGAGGAGGCCAGGGCCCTGCTGAGCAGGTTCGGCCTGGATGACAAGGAAGCCGAGTTCCCGGACCGGCTGTCCGGCGGCCAGCAGCAGCGGGTGGCGATCGTGCGCTCGCTCGCGATGCGGCCGCAGATCATGCTGCTTGACGAGGTGACGAGCGCGCTGGATCCCGAGCTCGTCGCGGAGGTACTCGATGTCATCCGCGAACTCGCCGCCGCGGGCATGACCATGGTGATCGCCACGCACGAGATGGGATTCGCCCGCGACATCGCGCACCGGGTCTGCTTCCTGGAGGAAGGGCGCATCATCGAGGACGCGCCGCCCGCCGAGCTCTTCACCGAGCCGAAGGATGAGCGGACGCAGCGCTTCCTGCGACGGATCATCGCAGCCGGGCGCCTCTGACGAGGCCGCCAGTCCCGGGACGCCCTGCCGGCCCGGGACGCCCTGCCGGCCCGGGACGCCCTGCCGACCCGGGACGCCCTGCTGGCCCGGATCGTGACGGCTATCGCCGCGCCGCTGCGTAGGCGACCGCGACCTCGGCTGCCAGCCCCGCGTTGTCCGCGATCAGCTGCCTGTTGACCTCGGCGCTGCGGCCGTCGCTCAGTTCCGACACGAGCGCGAGCACGGCCGGGGTCACCGCCTGGCCGGTCACCCCGGAGCTGCGCACCTGCTCGACCGCACTGGCGATGAGCGGCTCGATGTCCAGGCCGACTCCCGGCGGCCGGGTCAGCAGCAGCCCGGCCGCCGGGTTCAGGTCCCAGTGGCAGGCGGCGATGCTGGCAGCCTCCGGCGCGCTCGACGCCGCCGCGGACACGGCAGGCCCTGGCTCGGCGCTGTAGAACGTCGGCATGGTGCTGGTCTGCCAGCCCAGCACGGGCACGCCCAGCGTCTCGAGCAGCTCGGCCGTTGCCGGGACGTCGAGTATCGACTTGACCCCCGAGGACACGACGACCGCCGGCGTGCGGGCGATCTGCAGCAAGTCGCCGGAGATATCGAGGTAGTCCGCGTAGCCGCGGTGCACGCCGCCGATCCCGCCGGTGCCGAGGAACCTGATGCCGAGCAGGCGGCAGATCGCCAGCGTGCCGCCGACCGTGGTGGCCCCGAGCGCGCCCTGCACGATGCACGGCGCGAGGTCCCTGGCGCCGACCTTCCTGGCAGCCGGGCCGGCCTCGGCGAAGCGCTCAAGCACCGGCCGGCTCATCCCGGCCAGCACCACGCCATCTGCCACGCCGATCGTGGCCGGCGTGGCGCCCGCCGCCCGGACCCGCTCCTCGGCGGCCAGCGCGGCACGCAGCCCCTGCCCGCCGGAAAAGCCATGCGCCACCAGGGTCGTCTCCAGGGCCACGACCGGACGGCTGAATCGCAGCGCCTCCGCGACCTCGGGCGCCACCTGCCGCTGGATCGTCATCGCAGCGCCTCCGCGACCTCGGGCGCCACCCGCCGCTGGATCGTCATCGCAGCGCCTCCGCGACCTCGGACGCCACCTGCCGCTGGATCGTCACGGCATCGCTCCCATCCTCGCCACTGCCCTGGCCGCGGCCTGCAGGCCGAGGCTGATCCCGCCGAGCAGGTAGCCCGCGGCGAAGGCATCGCCGGCGCCGGTGGGATCGACCGGCCGGGTGGCGATCGCCGGGTAGACCCGGCCGCCTGCCCGCACGCCGGCCGGGCCGAGCTTCACCACCAGCTCGCAGTCCGGCAGGTCGCCGACGGCAGCCGCCTCTGCCTCGGTGCCGAGAACTACCGCCGGGCGGAGCCTGCCGAGCAGCGCACGGAACCGGCCGATCCCGTAGCCGCGCAGTGCCGCCGTCGAGGACAGATCAACGCTCAGCCGCGGCGCCAGGGCCGCGGCGGCGATCGCCGCGCCGGCCACCGGGGCGGCGACGAGGCTGTAGGCCGGCAGGTGCAGCCACGTGCACTCGGCAAGCCACCGTGGCTCCAGCGCGCTGGCAGCTAGCTGCGTGCCGACCCCGCGGTCGGTGAGCATCGACCGCGCGGTGCCCCGCTCGGACAGCGACACCACCACCCCGGTCCGGCCGCCGAGCACCGGGCCCACGAGGTCGACGCCGCGGCTGGCCAGCTCGGCCGCGACGAGGCGGCCGGCCAGGTCGCTGGCCCGGGCCGCGATCAGCCTGGCCCGGCCACCGAGCGCGCAGGTCCAGGCGGCGACGTTGGCCGCCTGCCCGCCGACGCCGACCGAGGTGACCGCCCTGGCGTCGGTTTCCTCGGCAAGCGGCTCGGCCATCCGCACGACGACGTCCAGGTGAGCGTCGCCAAGCACGCAGATCACGCGGCTCGGCGGGGCGCGGTGGCTGCGACGCCGCTGCCGCCCGGCCCTTCGCCCGTGCACATGACTGCAGCGTAACCAGCCCGCCGGACGCCGAAACTCCGCTGCGGCGCAGCCGCGCCCAGGCCAATCGGACACAACCCGCCGCAGGCCCGCCGGGCGCGGCCGGCCAGCCTCGCGTCAGCCAGCCATGGCACCCGTTGAACGCGGCGTTCAACGGCACCCAACCCGCTCATCGCCACATCGAGCGGGTTACTCAGGCGCCGCCAGCGGGATGGCCAGGATGGGCGTGGTGGTCGGCTGGGCCGATCCGCCCGCCGGCTCCACGGTCACGCCGGCCCGGTCGCCGGCCGCGAGGCCGACCGCGAGCACCGGGGCAGTGCGGCCCCCGCTCGGCGCGGGCAGCAGGCCAGTAGGCCGGTTGCTGCCCGGCGCCATCAGCCAAAGCTCGTAGACCTTGCCGGACGGCAGCGGCGGCAGCCCGGTGGTGGTGACAACCATCTTGTGCCTGTCCTCAGAGAACACCACCGTTGCCGTGCCGCCGACCGATGTGCGGTGGCTGACGATCCGGACATCGGGAGCGTTCAGCACGGCCTCGATGCCCTGCTGCTGAGCCTGCACGCGATCGAGCCTGCGCTGCGTGGCGGCCTGCGTTATGCCCAGCACCACGGCGGCGACCACCGCGACCACCGCCGCCGCCGCGGCCAGCCGGGGGAACCACGCGGAGCGCGGCCTAGGCAGCGGGCGCTGGTCGGTGACAGGGGGGTTCTGGCGCGTCCTCGCGGCTATTGTCAGGACGCGCTCTCTGAGCTGCGGCGGAGGTACCCGGGCAGCCGCGAGCGCCAGGCCGGTCGCTGTCTCGTGCAGGCCGCGTACTTCATGCGAGCATGACTGGCAGCGCTGCAGGTGATGCTCGAAGCGCTCTCGCTCGGTATCCTCCAGCGCGTCGAGCGCGTAGACCCCGGTGAGGATGTGCAGGTCGTGCCGGAGGCGCCTCACCAGCTCACCCCCATGCAGTCGCGCAGCCGGATGAGGCCGTCGCGGATCCTTGTCTTGATCGTCCCGAGCGCCACGTTGAGTAGCCCGGCGACCTGCCGGTAGGTGTAGCCGCCGTAATACGCGAGGGTGATCGACTCACGCTGGATGTCAGTCAGCGAGCTCAGGCAGCGGCGCACTCGTTCGGCGTCGAGGTTGGCCGCTACGGCGTCGGCGACCTCGTCAGCGGAGGCCGCGACGGCAGCCGCAGCCGACTTCTGGTCCCGCTGCGCCTCGGCGCTGGCCGATCGCACCCGGTCGATCGCCCTGCGGTGGGCGATCAGCATCACCCAGGTCGTCGCGCTCCCCTTGGCCGGGTCAAACCGAGAGGCATTGCGCCAGACCTCGAGCAGGACTTCCTGTGCGACCTCCTCGGACTGGGCCGGGTCCCTGACCACCGTGCGGATCAGGCCGTAGGCCGGCCCTGCCAGCCGGTCGTAGACCTGCTCGAACGCAGCCTGATCACCGCGCGCTACGCGCCCGAGCAGCCAGTCAAGATCCGGGTCGGCACTCTCCCCCTGACCGCCGCCCGGCTCGGGTACGCGCACGTCGCGTGTGTTCATACCGTCCATTCGGGACCCTCCGGGCGGCAGATTGGTGCCTGGGTACCTGAAATCAGTTAGCGGTGCAGATCCGTCCGGTGCTGGCCGGACAGATTTTAACCACTGTCTGCCCGACGGGCTTTGGCGGCGCTGGCGGCGGCCTTCGCTAGCTCGAAGACGAACAGTGGTGCGTCCACCGTGCCGACCCCGGATGCCAGGTCATACCCGGGCCCGGCCCTGAAACCGTGTACGGTGCGCAGCTTCCCATGCTGGCGGAACGACACGCTGTTGGTGCCGGAAACGACATCAGTGATGCCGGGCAGGTGCCGCGCCGACATGCGGTAGAGGAGCGGGTTGATCGCCCCGAGTGGCTGGCCAGCGACCTGGTCGGCCAGCGCGACGATGCCGGCGAACTCAGGGGTGGCCTCGCTGGTCCCGCAGGCCGGATACCAGCCGGCGGGCTGGCCGCGGAAGCTCTGGTACATGTCGACGGCCCCGTTACAGGCCCCGCTCATCGAGATGTCCGGCACGCCGCGGTGCGATCCGAGGACGGCCGCCACCCTGTCCTGGAAGCCGGGGCGGCCGAAGATGACGGACTTGCCGCCGCCTGCCGCCAGCGGGTTCGGCCCGCTGTCGCCGACGATGAACTCGTTCGTCGCCGCGCTGAAGGTGTCGTTCCACACGGTGTCGGGCCGGAGGCGCCTGCCTCGCGCGGTGAGATGCAGCTGCGTGCCGCCCACGCCGGTGACCAGCGGGTCGCTGTCTGGCCACGACGTCACCCGGTGCCGGTAGTAGGTGAACTCGTTGAACTTCACGTCCGCGGCGCCGCTGTCGCCCGAGGCAGCGAGCACGGTAACGCCGCGGCGGGCCGCGGCGGTGTACGCGCCGCGCAGGCCGATCAGCGATTTCCTGGACGGGAAGGTCTGCTCCGTGGCGCTGAAGCTCTGGCTGATCACGCTGCCGAGGCGATGCCTGATGACGTACTTCTCGGCCCTGACGATCTGCGGGAAGCCGGTCGTGCCCTCGTTCTCTGCCGTTGGCGTGGCGACGACCAGGATGCTGGCGCGCGGCGCCATCGTGTGGGCGTACTCGACGTCCAGGTTGGTTTCGCCCGCCCAGCCCTCCCGGCTTGCGGTCGGCCGGTAGCGGCTGACCTGCCCGGCCGGATGGACTATCCGCAGCGAGGGCGGCGCAGGCAGCCCCGCCGCCCGGTCGAACACCCTCAGGTCGCGGCGGACGGTGGGGGATCCGAAGGAGTCGACGATGACAATCGTCTGCCCCCGGCCGTCGATCCCCCGGCGCAGCAGGGCAGGAACGCGGTAGGCCCGCTGGATCTGCTTCGGGAGGTAGCAAGCGATCTTGTATTTCCGCTCGCAGAATGCCTTTGTCGGGGGCACCGACACAGCACCCGGGGTGCCGATATTCGGCATGACGGCGCCCGAGCTGCCAGCGCCCGGCATGACGGCGCCCAGGGTGCCGATGCCCGGCGTGACAGCACCCGGGGTGCCGATATTCGGCATGACGGCGCCCGAGCTGCCAGCGCCCGGCATGACGGCGCCCAGGGTGCCGATGCCCGGCGTGACAGCACCCGGGGTGCCGATGTTCGACATGACGGCGGCCGGGGTGATGGCCAGGGCCAAGGGAAAAGATGTCGCGGCTGCCGCACCCGCCGCGAACAAAGCGACGCCAGCGGCAGCCGCCGGCCTGGCTAGGCGCAAGGGATCTCTCCAGAGACGGCGGCTCGCGGCTCAGGTTCGCTCAGGTATGACAACAGGGTCTCCAGCGAGTAGATCAGCGGCACCGCTCGCGGGTGCCGCCGCGACGGCACCACTCAGCGTAACGGCCTGCGTTCGGTCCGTAACGAGGTGGCCCTGCCGGCCGCGCCGCACCACGCGGGTACCGTGAGGGCAGCCGGCCGATCGGAGACCCGCGAGATGAAGCTCAAGCTCGACCTGCATGACATCTACAATCGCGGCCAGGACATCGACCGCGCGCTGCGGGACATCATCGACGAGGCCGTGCGGAAGAAGGCGCCGATGGTCGAGATCATCCCGGGCAAGGGCTCGGGGCAGCTCAAGAAGCGGGTGCTCCGGTTCCTGGAGCAGAAGGAGATCAAGGCGCTCTACCATCGCGTGGAGAAGGACTCCAAGAATTTCGGCCGCCTGTTCGTCCACTTCCGCTACAAGTAGCGCCCGCGCTCGTCAGGCCCGCGGCCCGGGCGTGACCCAGCCTTCTCGCGGCCGGTCCATATCCGCGGCCGTCTGCTGCTTGCCGTCAGTGCCTGCTGGTCAGCCCGCGGCGGCGGACGGGCTGGGACATCCGGTCGGCTGGGTGCCCGGCCCGGGCCCGGGTCTGGCCAGCCGCTCGCGGCTGCGCGGGGACGTGTCAGGAT
>WNGQ01001879.1_pt1 | contig 21467 bp, 11 predicted proteins | sample 5407661 | NCBI WGS metagenome assembly WNGQ01 (sample SAMN13153382, study PRJNA577476) | soil metagenome | isolation source: 60 cm soil or saprolite under Garry oak tree replicate 2 | place: USA:California | collected 2016-06-15 | reverse complement strand
AGCAAAATCCCATTGCTTATTCGATCACCTCGTCGGCGCGGCCGAGCAGCGGAAGTGGGACTACCGCTACATTCCTGATCTCGACCGCATCCGCTGCGGCAGAACCAGCCCAAGAAGGAAGAATAGGCTGCTTCAGTTGGCCGGCCTTGTCATCGTCACCAATCGGGCGCGCGAGATCCCAACGCCTCGTCGCGTGATCGATCCCCCCGCAAGCTGGATTGAGCGCAGCGAAACGAAAAAGGGCTAGGATCGACGGGCGGTCGCTCGGGAACGGCACGGCCTTTTCCACTGTGGCGCCTTCGCAGCGGCCCGTGTGCGACGCCCATCAATCCAAAGTATTCGGGAGCGGTGTTCCGATCATGTCCCCCCGGGCCCGAATGCACGGACGCTTAACATCCAGCCGCTTGGTCAGTTCCGACCGCAGCGCGGCTTTCTGTTAGTCCGATCCACATTGCCCAGCAGTGTGGCCCGCTTGCTACATACCGCGGGTAAGTTGCCCGTCTGCTTCGACGATTTGTAGATGCAACAACGTGTAGGTCGGGCGGTTGGCGAGCAGGACTTAGCCACATTGCGGAGCGGAGTCATGGCTGGCCGAGCATGCACTCCGATTGCGTCAACTGGCTACTGCCGGCCAGCGGCACCACATCAAGGTAGTGAAAAACCAGTAGGTCTCGGGTCGTGCCGCCCTGTCGGAAATCCTCCAAGTACAAGTAACGGAGAGCGGTCGCCAGCGAGCCTAGGAGGGAGAGCAGCGGGGCTCTCGCTTGATTCTAAAGAAAAGCCCCGTCTTAGAGGGACGGGGCCCGAGTTTGACACGGGTGAGACACTTGAAGTCTCCTGCCTCACCCATCACCCCAACCCCCAACCCCGCATTCGGTTCCGGCGCCGAACCTGCCGGCGCGGAACCGAACAACTGCTATAACCTTGATCTGCAAGGCAGCTGTTGAAATTGAGAAACTATTTGTCAGCTTCCGGTTGCCCGAATCTGTCATCTCGCGTACCTAGCGATTTCGGCGGAGGGAGGGAACCGACCCTTGGTCGGTCGGCACGACGTCCGCGAGGCCGTCCGGCCCCCACGCGAGATCCCGGACGGCCCCTTTCTTTCCTATGACGCTTGCGCGCCCGCTTATTTGGCGGCGGCGCTGACCTTAGTTCTCGGCCGTTCGCGCTTGGCTGGCGCATATCGTGCTTGCAGAACGGCGATTGGCAGAACATCGAACAAGTCCGCAGCCGCCAAGCTGGGCCCCGTCATCGTTTTCTCGACCGCGAGTACGGTGCGCATTGCGGAAAAACCTTCGGCCAATACCGATGCATTCCAAGCTTGGCCGGGCGGCCATCGCCGGCCGCCCTGCGTCGCGCGGCCAAATAGCCGTCCGCTCGCGACGATAACGGCGTTTTGTTCGCCGAGCCGTGCGAACGCGACGATCTCGTGGCGGTTCGGACCGACGACGACGAGCGGACGATAGGATCCGTTGGTAAAGACGTCCGGAAGTCGCTGTCGCAGCGCAAGAAGGTGGCGCATCAAGGCAAACTTGACGCGGCCGTCTGGCCATGTGCTCGCAAGCGCACGCCAATCCGGCGGCTCGCCGATCGAGTTGAGCGCGCATGTTCGTGCGGCGAAGTCGACGGGTCGCCGGTTGTCGGGATCCACCAACGCCAGGTCCCAGAATTCGGTGCCCTGATAGAAATCGGGGATGCCCGGCATGGCTGCCTTCAGGACTAACTGCGCGAGGCTGTTGAGGGCCCCCATCAACGCCGCGCGGCGCGCGAATGCATCAAAGGCTTCGATGAAGCTTGCGGATTGTTCGCGATCGAGAAGACGATCAAGAAAGTCTTTAAGACCCGCCTCGTAACGTTCATTGGGCGCGAGCCAACTCGTCTGCTGTTTGCCTTCGCGGGCGGCTTTGATGGCGTAGGCCTGAACCCGCTCGACGAAGCTCGCATCGATGCCGGCCAGAGGCCAGGCGCCAAGCAGCGCCTGATAGAGCATGTATTCGTGCGCCGGCGAGGGTATCCGCGACGGTCCCAAAGAGACGACCAGCTTGGCATTGAGCTGCCGCCACTGCTGCACATTTCGCGTCCACGCGTCGGCGAGCTCGCAGAGGGCGATTATTCTCGCACGGGCGTCCTCGCCGCGCTTGGTGTCGTGCGTTGCAGTTGCGGTCAGGCCATGCGGCCATTTGGCGGCACGCTCCTGCATGCGCTCGTGAAAACTCGCCACTGACAACCCGCCGGCGGCGGGGTCGCCACCGACTTCGTTGAGGGCCAAAAGGCGATGAAAGCGATAGAGGGCGGTATCCTCGAGGGACTTTGCCATCATCGGACCGGTGAATTGCTGAACCTTAAATGCGAAGCGGCGGTCGCGCGCAATGCTGTGGCCAGCGCGCCCCTGGGCAATGAGATCGAGCGTCAACGCATCGCGCAGGAAATCGAAAATCCCGAAGTCCGAACCGAACCAATCGGCACGAGCATCGGCGAGCGCCCCCTCGATAATCGCACGATCCTCGCGGCTTGGACCTGACGCAGTGACGTAGGTTCGATAGATCGGAAAATGCAAGATGAACAGCTCGAACGCGGCGCGCAGGCGCTCGGCGGTATAGTCGCGTGTGGTGTAGTGGCCGGCGGCGATCCGTGTGAGTAAACGCGTCAATACGGTGAACTCGCTCGCCAAAATATTTGCAATCACGCGACGCTTGGCCTCGATGAGAATGGTGTCAAAACTGCGCTCATCGCCACTGACGTCGTGCCAGGTTCGCTCGAGCGTGGCGAGCCCGCGATCGTCGAGAAGCAGCCGTGAGATGAGGTTGAGCCATTCATAGCCTGTCGTGCCGGCAACTCCAGCGAAGCGAGGCAGGCGCTCTCCGTCGGCCAGAATCTTTTCGGCCACGACGTAGAACGGTCTGCTGTTTGAGGACCGCGCGACGTCGATGAGCCGTTGCAGCCGGCGGAAATACTGATGCGGATCGCGCAGCCCATCGATGTGATCGAGCCGCAACCCGTGCAGGCAGCCCTCCGCGACGAGGCGGCGGACAAGCCCATGAATGGCGTCGAAGGTGCCGCGGTCTTCCACGCACAGCCCAGCGAGCGTGTTGATGTCGAAAAATCGCCGGTAGTTGATCTCGCTGCCGGCAAGTCGCCAATGCGCGAGCCGATAGTGCTGGCGCTCGAGCAAGTGATGCAGGGCGAGAATCGCCCCGGGTTGGTGAGTCGGTTGATAAGCCCGCAGCCCGCGGTCGATCACGTCCTTGCCGTCGACGATGGACGCGAGTTCGGCCTTGAAGGCCGGTGCCTCGTGACGCGGGGGATTATGCGGGCCGCGATACCGCGCCGCCAATTCGAGCAGCTTGCGGCCCGCCGGCAGCTCGCCCGCGCCGGTTTCCAATACGGCTTTCTGCAAAATCTCGCCGTAACGGCTAGGAGCGATTGGGAGCCGATGCTCGTAATACCAGGCCGAGAAGCTGCCTTCCGCTGCATCATATCGCAGCTCGATTTCACCGCGTTCCAGCGCCTCACCATAGGACGTTCCAAGAACGGGGATCAGGACGCCGCCGCCGGGGTGCGCCGGCAGGGTCTGCCAATCGATGTCGAACGAAGCAGCGCAGGGGGATTTCGGTCCCCATTCCAGGACGTCGAGCCACCACGGATTGTCGGCATAGTGAACGCCCATGTGGTTGGGCACAAAATCGAGAATCAGCCCGATATCCGCCGCATCGAGCGCGGCGGACAGGCGCCGAAACCCATCCTCGCCGCCGAGCTCGGGGTTGAACGAATTGTGGTCGACCACGTCATATCCGTGCGGACTGCCCGAACGCGCCTTGAGGAATGGGGAAGCGTAGAGATGGCTGATGCCAAGGGCCTTGAGATACGGCACCAGCGCGGCCGCTTGGTCGAAGCCGAACTTCGGAGTGAATTGGAGACGGTAAGTCGCAAGCGGCACCGAGGGCGGCATCATCCCTCTCCGATGCTCCAGAACACCGACCACGGCGGCAGCGTTGCCGGCGGATCGCCGCCCCAAATCGGTCGCAGCGGTCGAAAGTTGCGGGGCAGCTCGGCGCCGTCATCGGCGAGGTTGGCAAGCATTCTGAGCGTCTTGCCGTCGGCGAGTAACCAATTCGCGCTCAGGATACGTTGCTCGCATCGGGCAGCGAGAAACTTTGCGCTGGCAAGCTGCGGCACGATCTCCTGGCGTCGCGTCGTCAACAGCTCGCGGATCCACGCGAGCCGCCTGCGGCCCTCCAACGTCGTGCGCGCATCCCAATCGAGCACCGCGGAGCGGAACGTTGCTTCGTCGAGCGGGTCCAGAACCCCATCGCCCGGTTCGGCATAGGCCGACTTGAATTCCTCTTGTCGGCCTTTGCGCACCGCATCCGCCAGTGCGCCCTGGAAATCGCAAAAGAAGGGAAACGGCTGCGTTGACCCCCATTCTTCTCCCATGAACAAGAGCGGGGGCATCGGAGCAAGCAGCGTGATGGCGAGTGCCGCCGCGAGAGCAGCCTCGGGGACGCGGGGCGCAAGACGATCCCCCAAGGGACGATTTCCAATTTGGTCATGGTTCTGCAGAAAATTGACGAAAGCCAGCGGTGACAGGGCAGCCGATACTTCACCGCGACTTCGACCATGCCGGTGAGGCGAGGCCTCGCCCTGATAGGCGAAGCCTGAGGATAAGACGCGCGCGATGTGACGGCGCGGATCCGGTGCGTAATCCCGATAATAGCCGCTGTCCTCTCCCGTCAGCAGGCGGTGCCACGCGTGATGGTAATCGTCGTTCCATTGCGCGCGATATTTGCCTTCCGAAGGATTGGCGCACGGATCGAGGAAGCTCGCACGGTTATCGTCGTTCTCCAGGACGAGATGGATCATTCGCCCAGTGGCGGCAGCGAAGTGCCCAACCACGCGGCTCAGGTCATAGAGGACCGAGGGCCGTCCCGTTTCGACGATGGCATGAACGGCGTCGAGCCGAAGGCCGTCGAAACGATAGCGCTCGAGCCAGTGGAGCGCATTGCCGATCGCGAAGGCGCGGACTTGTGGAATGTTATAATCGATGGCGTGGCCCCACGGCGTATGAGCAGACGCGAAGAATGTCGGCGCGTAATGGTGGAGATAGTTACCTTCCGGGCCGAAATGATTGTAGACGACGTCGAGAAACACCATGAGCCCCCGGGCATGCGCCTCGTCGATCAGCGCCCGCAGATCATCCGGGCGACCATAGACGCTGTCCGGCGCGTAAAGCAGGACACCGTCGTAGCCCCAATTTCGCCGGCCTGCGAAGTCGGCAATCGGCATCAGTTCGATCGCGGTCACGCCGGTCTCAACCACGTGGTCGAGCTTCTCGATCGCGGTGCGAAACGTGCCGCCGGGGGTGAACGTGCCGACATGAGCCTCCAAAAACGCCGCATCCTCCCAGGGCCGCCCGCGCCATCCATTTGTCCGCCACGGGAAGCGATCGTGGTCGATGACCTCGCTTGGACCGAGCACGTCCTGCGGTTGGAAGTGCGAGGCCGGGTCCGCAACCTCCATGTCGCCGTCGATGCGATACTTGTAGCGGGTGCCGGCGCGCGCGCCTGGTATCGTGACTTCGTACCAGCCCTCCGCATGCGCCTGCATCGGATACGGGCGATCGAGCATCACCTCGACGCGCTTGGCGGCCGGAGCCCAGAGGCGGAAGGTGACTCCGCCTCGATGCAGCTCGGCGCCAAAGCGCAAGCTGGCCGTCATGGCGACCCCGAAAATACCAGAATTGAGCGCGGCCGCGCTTGCAACTTCGCGCCGGACGCCAGCTCAGCGCCGAGCCGCGGTTCCGGCGCGGCTACCAAGAGCACTGTCCAAAGGTTGTATTGCGGGAGGATAGGAAGCGTGAACTCGATCGTCTGCAGCGTGGCGTTGAGCACGACATAGAGCGCCGCGCCTCCTTGCTCGAGCGGGCCGAGGACATAAGACAGGAAACGTCCCTCCGGAAAATTCCAGTCCTGCTCCACCATCTCGGTCGCCTGCGGCGTCAGCCACAACGCGCCGAAGGAACCGTCAGCGCGGCGCCCTTCGACCCAACGCCGTGCGCGCAACTGGGGAAACCGCCGGCGCAGCTCGGTGAGCTCGCTCACCAAGGCGGTCATGTCCTCCTCATTGCGGCCGAGCGCGGACCAATCCACCCATCCGATTGGATTGTCCTGGCAATAGGCGTTGTTGTTGCCGCCCTGGCTATTGCCGACTTCGTCTCCGGCGAGCAGCAACGGCACGCCTTGCGCCAACATCAGACTTGCAAGCAGATTGCGCCGCAGTTGCCGCCTCAGCTGCAGAATCTCGGGATTATCAGTCGGTCCTTCGACGCCGTGATTCGTGCTGTGATTTTCGTCGAATCCGTCTCGATTGTGCTCGCCGTTTGCTTCGTTGTGCTTGCGCTCGTAGCTGACGAGATCTGCAAGCGTGAACCCATCATGAACCGTAACGTAGTTGATGCTCGCGCACGGGCTGCGACCGTCGTGATGAAACAGATCGGCTGAGCCGGTCATGCGGCGGCCAAGCTCGCCGATAAGATTGCCTTCGCCGGACCAGTAGCGACGCAGCGTGCCGCGAAAACGGTCGTTCCATTCCGACCAGCCCGACGGAAACGCGCCGACCCGATAGCCGCCGGGACCAAGATCCCATGATTCAGCGATCAGCTTGGTTCCGGCCAAAACAGGGTCCTGCCGGATGGCCGCAAAAAAGGCCGCGCCACCATCGAACCCGTTGGACCCGCGGCCGAGCGTGCTTGCGAGATCGAACCTGAACCCGTCGACGTGACAAACCTGCACCCAATATCGCAGCGAATCCATCACCATCTGCAGCACGCGCGGATGCGTGAGCTTGAGTGCATTCCCGCAGCCCGTGAAGTCGTCGTAGTAGCGGGGCTTGTCGAGGAGAAGCCAGTAATAGGAGGTGTTGTCGATGCCGCGGAAGCTCAGCGTCGGGCCGAGGTGATTGCCTTCGGCGGTATGGTTGTAGACGACATCGAGGATGATTTCGATGCCGGCATCATGCAATCGCGACACGGTCGATCGAAATGCATCGAGCGATCCATCCGCGGCGTAACGGGTCTCGGGTGCGAAAAAGCCCAGCGTATTGTAGCCCCAATAGTTGCTAAGGCCGCGCTCGATCAGATGCCGATCGTCGATGAAGGCGTGGATCGGCAGCAGTTCAAGTGCGGTGACGCCTAGACGCCTGAGATGATCGACCACTGCCGGTGCCGCAAGCCCGCGATATGTACCGCGCCAAGCGGGCGGCACATCCTCGCGAAGTTGCGTCAGTCCCTTGACGTGGGCTTCGTAGATGACCGTGTCTTGCCAGGGAATCGACGGTCGACGTTCTTCGCCCCATGTGAAGGCTTCGTCGACGACGACGCTCTTCGGTATTCCACGCGCGTTGTCCCGCCGGTCGAACGAGAGGTCTGCCCGGGCGCTGCCGGCGCGATACCCGAAATGCGCGTCGCTCCAGACGAGGCGCCCGGCGAGCTGCTTGGCATAGGGATCGACGAGGAGCTTGTGCGCATTGAAGCGCAATCCCCGCTCGGGCTGATAAGGGCCATGGACCCGGTAACCGTAGAGCTGTCCCGGCGCGACATCATTGAGGTAGCCGTGCCAGACATCCTCGGTGCGTTCCGGCAACGCGATGCGCTCGATCTCGCGGCGACCGTGACTGTCGAATAGGCAAAGCTCGACCTTTTCGGCATTCGCCGAGAACAGCGCGAAATTGCTTCCGCGCCCATCCCATGTGGCTCCCAACGGATGCGGCGCACCGGCCGAAATCCGCACACTACCGCTCCGGAACGAGAAAAATTGCCGCAAGGGGCGGAACAACAAGGCTGACCTCGGGAACTGCGCCTTCGTCCAACGTCCTGACCGCGCCCGCGTTCCCGACATTGCTGCCGCCGTAGAGCGCGGAATCGCTGTTGAGGACCTCACGCCAAGTCCCCGAGAACGGAACCTTGATGCGGTAGTCGCGGTAGACCTCGGGGGTGAAGTTCACCACCACCAGGCAACGCTCGTGCGTCTGGCGTCCTTTTCGCAACCACGCGAACACGCTGCGTTCGGCGTCATGCATGACCAGCCACTCGAACCCGGCATCCTCACAATCGAGTTCGTGCAGAGCCGGTATCGCCCGGTAAAGACGATTGAGATCGCGGACCAAAGCCTGCACACCCGCATGACGGGGATGCTTGAGAAGATGCCAGTCAAGCGAGTGGTCATGGCGCCATTCGCTCTCCTGACCGAACTCGCTGCCCATGAACAGCAGCTTCTTGCCGGGATGGCCGAACATGAAGCCGTAATAGGCGCGCAGATTGGCAAAGCGCTGCCATTTGTCGCCTGGCATGCGGCCGAGAATCGAACGCTTGCCGTGCACGACCTCGTCATGGGAGAGCGGCAGGATGAAGTTCTCGAAGAACGCGTAGTGCAAACCGAAAAGGATTTGGCCGTGATGATGCTTGCGGTAGATTGGATCTTTGCTGATGTATTCGAGCGTATCGTGCATCCATCCCATGTTCCACTTGTACCCGAACCCGAGACCGCCCCAATCCACCGGCCTTGATACCATGGGCCAAGCGGTCGACTCCTCCGCCGCCGTGGTCGCATTGGGATATCGTGAGAACAGCTCCGAATTGAAGCGGCGAAGCAGGTTGATGGCGTCGAGGTTTTCGCGTCCGCCGTATTTATTCGGGATCCAGCCGCCTTCGGGCCGGCTGTAATCGAGATACAGCATGGAAGCGACGGCATCCACGCGCAGCCCGTCGATGCCGTAGCGATCGAGCCAAAACAACCCGCTACCCAGCAGGAAGTTTGCGACCTCGGTGCGGCCGTAATTGTAGACGAGCGTGTTCCAATCGAGGTGACGACCTTGTTGCGGATTTTCATGCTCATATAGTGCCGTCCCGTCGAAACGGCTGAGGCCATGCGGATCGTCGGGGAAGTGTCCTGGCACCCAGTCCAGAATGACGGCGAGTCCCTTTCGGTGGCATGCATCGATCAAGGCGGCAAAGTCGGCTGGACTGCCAAAGCGGCTGGTGGGTGCAAAAAGTCCGGTCGGCTGATAGCCCCACGATCCGTCGAATGGATGTTCGCTCACCGGCAGGAATTCGAGATGGGTGAACCCCATGTCGCTGGCGTAAGCTGGCAATTCCTCCGCCAGCTCGCGGTAGCTCAGCCAACGGCCGCCACGTTGCGGCTGCCGCCGCCACGAGCCGAGATGGACTTCATAGATCGATATCGGCGCGCGCAATGCATTGATGCCGGCAGGTGCCGGTTGCGGCTGTTGGATTGTGTCGCGATCGACTACGATCGAAGCCGTCTGCGGCCGCAGCTCGGCAGCGAAAGCGAGTGGATCGGACTTCAACGGCAGCAGGTGGCCGTCCGGCCCGACAATCTCATATTTGTATTTGTCGCCGGCGCGGGCTTCGGGCACGAAAATTTCCCAAAAGCCATTGCCGCGCACGCGCATGGCGTGGCGGCGTCCATCCCATAGATTGAAATCGCCAACCACGCTGACCCGCTTGGCCGCCGGCGCGAACACGGCGAAGGCTACGCCTGCCACGCCATCGAGCACCATCGGATGGGCGCCCAGCTTTTCGTAAGGATGCATATGCGTTCCTTCGCCGAGCAGGTAGAGATCGAGATCGGACAAGATCGGCGGGAAGCGGTAGGGATCCTCGATCTCGACCTGCCGTTCGCCGTAACGCGCGCGCAGGCGATAGTGGCGCGGCCCATTGGCCAAACGACCCTCGAACAGACCGGCATCGTGGATGCGTTGAAGATCGCTTTCGTGGCCATGCTCGTCGATGACGGCAACGCCTTCGGCATCCGGAAGGAAGACGCGAACGACGGACGAGTCATTTTCTACATGCGGGCCGAGATAGCGGAACGGATCGGAATGGCGACCCTCGATGACGGCATAGGCTTCCGGCGTGAGCGAGCTCATTGCGGCGCGCCTTCCGAACGCGAGAGAATGCGCCAGGTGCCGGCCAGCGGCACCCGCAGCCAATCAGGCCGATGCGCGAGCTCATATTCGATTTCATAGAAAGCCTTCTCCAACAGGAAAAAATCGAGAAGAGCATCGGCGGCCTCGGGCGATTGCGGCCAAAGTCTCGTGTCCCTCAATGATGATCGATATGCCGCCATAAAGGCGGCGACGGAGTGTTCGCGCCAATCTTCGAGCGCGCGGGCGAGCTTGGCATGGTGTTCATCGGGCGCCGACTTGAGCGCACGCTCGAGCGCAGCCGTTGCGGAATAGTCGATCGAGCGGATGAGACCGGCTACATCGCGGGCAGCGGGGGCCTTGCGCCGGCGATCCTCGATGCTGCGGCGCGGCTCGCCTTCGAAATCGATGATGGAGATGTCGTCCTTGACGATCAGAATCTGCCCGAGATGAAAATCACCGTGATGACGGATCTTCATTGCGTCGACGGTTTCCGGAAGCAATTCGCCCAATCGCGCGGGAAGCGAGTCTCGGTAGGACAAGAGCGCGTCGAGCAGCTGGCGATCATTCTCCGCCAACTCCGATCGGCGACGTGCCAAGTCACCGAGGGCGCGGCCGGCACGCTGCAGGATGCCCTCCGTCCAATTCCCGACATCGTCGGCCGCAATCGGTTCCGGAGCGAATGCGGCGATATCATCACGGCTTGCAAGCGCGAGCTGCAACTCGGCGACCCGCCGCCCGATCTGGTCCATCCGCCGCAGATAGGCGGCTTGCTCATCGCTGTGCCCGGCGGCCTCGGCCGTCAGGAGGCGCTGTTCCTCGACGAAACGGTCCAGATAGGCGCTCGTCACCGTCCAGGCGTCACCCTGGTTTTGCACGAAGCCGTGCACGACGGCGACGGCGCTGCGAGCCCCGTTCTCCTCCAGCTCGACCGTTCCGAGCAGGGGCGGGGCATGCGAGAACGCGACTGTTTCCGTGAGAAAATGGCCGACCTCGATTTCCGGGTTGAGCCCCGGCTCGAGGCGGCGAAAGAGCTTGACGACATAGTCTGTTCCGACAAGGACCGTCGTATTCGACTGCTCCGTATCGATGGCACGCACGTCTTGGATCGCGAGCGGGCCGTCTTTCGCAAAGGCCGCCGTCGGCGCGAACTCGATTCGACGACGGTCGGCTTCGGTGGTGTGCCCTGCGCGCAGGTTTTCGAGCAGAAGAGAGATAAAGCTCGGATCTGCGGTGGCGTCGAGCAGGGTGCCTTCGCGTGGCCCCTGGCGCACGGCGGCGAGCGCGCTTGGATCTTGTCGCTCGGGGTCAAAACGGGTCCATTTGATGGTCAAGGGCAGGAGATAATGCGCGGTTTCGCGCTTGTCTTTGGTTTCGAGCAACGCAACTCCCAGATCGGGATCGGCCGCCACGATTGGAACGGCGCCGACGATATGGGTCGTCGCCAGCCTGCCTCGATTCGCATACCAGCGCCGGCTCGCAAGAAATGCCGGAAGGACATCGCGTTCGAGTATCGATTTGGAACGGTCGCGCAGCAGAGATCTCCAGCCGTCGGTGACGACGAGCGTCTCGAATTCCTCCCAGATCCTCGGGCCCTCGATCGTCGACGCATCCGGTTCGCGGAGCAGGAACCAAAAGAATCCGTAGGGCCCGAGCGTCACAAGGTAGGCACCATCGCCAATCGGCGGAAAGTTCGTTCGGCCCAGCAATTCAAACGGCACGCGGCCACGCCAGGGGGCGAGGTCGATCTCGGCAGCCTGCGCCGAGCGCGACAGATTGGCGACACAAAGCACGACTTCGTTTTCGTGTTGCCGCACGTAGACGAGCACGGAGCGATTTGCCGGGCGGATAAATGTCAGCGATCCGCGGCCAAACACCTTGCTCGACTTGCGAACCGAAATCAGGCGTTTGGTCCAACTCAGCAGCGACGCCAGACTGCGCGATTGCGCTTCGACGTTGACCGCCTCGTACCCATAGACCGGGTCCATGATCATTGGCAGGTAGAGCTGCGCCGGGTCGCAACGGGAGAACCCGCCATTGCGATCCGGCGTCCACTGCATCGGCGTGCGCACGCCATTACGATCGCCGAGATATATATTGTCGCCCATCCCGATCTCGTCGCCGTAATAGATGATCGGCGTGCCGGGAAACGACATCAGCAGCGAGTTCATCAGCTCGATCTTGCGCCGGTCATTGTCCATCAACGACGCCAATCGCCGTCTGATCCCCAGATTGATGCGGGCGCGAGGGTCGGTCGCATAGGTCGACCAGAGGTAATCGCGCTCGACATCGGTTACCATTTCGAGCGTGAGTTCGTCGTGGTTGCGCAGGAACAGCGCCCACTGGCAGTTGGCCGGGATGTCCGGAGTCTGTCGGAGAATGTCAGTGATGGGAAAGCGGTCTTCCTGAGCGATTGCCATGTAAATCCGCGGCATCAGCGGAAAGTGATACGCCATGTGGCACTCGTCGCCATCGCCGAAATAGGCGTTGACGTCTTCCGGCCACTGATTGGCCTCGGCGAGAAGGACTTTGCCAGGCATGTAGGAGTCGAGCGCACACCTGATTTTTTTGATGATCGCGTGGGTTTCCGGAAGGTTCTCGTTGTTGGTCCCTTCGCGCTCGCACAGATATGGAATGGCGTCCAAACGGAAGCCATCGATGCCGAGATCGATCCAGCGGCGCATGATCTGAATCATGGCCGCAAGCACGCGCGGATTGTCGTAATTGAGATCCGGCTGGTGCGAGAAGAAGCGGTGCCAGTAATACGCCCCAGCAAGCGGGTCCCAGGCCCAATTTGATTTCTCGGTGTCGCTGAAGATGATGCGCGTCCCCGCATAGGCATGGTCGTGATCGCTCCACACATACCAGTTGCGGGCATCGGACGTCGGTTTGCTTTGGCGCGCGCGTACGAACCAGGGATGTTGGTCGGACGTATGATTGATGACGAGCTCGGTGAGCACTCGCAGCCTTCGCCGCTTGGCCTCCTGCATGAAGCGACGGAAATCCGACATCGTGCCGAAATCGGCATTGATGGTGCGGTAGTCGGAAATGTCGTAGCCGTCGTCACGGCCGGGCGAGGGATAGAATGGCAGCAGCCAAAGCGCCGTGACGCCGAGATCCTCCAGGTAGTCGAGCTTTTCGGTCAGCCCTGCGAAATCGCCGATGCCGTCGTTATTGCTGTCGGCGAAAGCCTTGACATGAAGCTGATAGATGATCGCGTCCTTGAACCAAAGCTCGTCGCTTTCGAGCCTCGGCGCCGCCCTGATGTCAGCGACCACATCCATGGCACAGCCTTCACGCGAAGCAGCGGAACAGCAGGGCGGGGTCCTGCTGCTCATCGATGCGCAAACGGACTCCGCCCCACTCGAGGACGTGCCGTTTGCCCGTGATCAGATTTTCAATGGATTTGACCCGCCGGCGTGAGGTCGACGGACCAATTTCGATATCGCCGAAATGAAACCAGAACTCCCGCGGTCCGGCCTTTGTCAACGCCACGGCGACGGCCACCGCATTGTCGCGCGCTACCGATTCCTTGATGAAGCCGATGACGTCGTTGTCATCGATCTGCGCAAAGCGCAAATTGCTGGTTTGCAAGAGCGCCGCATTGTCCCGCCGTATCCGGTTGAGGCATGCGATGTAGTCTTTGATATTGCCAGGCCGATCCCAGTCGCGAACCTTCAATTCATACTTCTCGGAGTTAAGGTATTCCTCCTTTCCGGGTATCGCTTCGTGCTCCAGCAATTCGAAACCGTTGTAGATGCCGTAACTGCCCGACAGCGTGGCGGCAAGCGCCACCCTCGCCTTGAAGACCCAGGGCTCGCCGCTCTGCAGATGGAACGGCAGGATGTCGGGCGTATTGACGAAGAAATTGGGCCGGAAATATTCGCGTTCGGGATAGCGGGTGATCTCGCTCACGTAGGCCTGCAATTCCTCCTTGCCCGTGCGCCAAGTGAAGTAGGTGTAGGACTGGCTGAAGCCGAGCTTGGCGAGCGCCTTCATGACCTTGGGTCTGGTGAAGGCCTCGGACAAGAAGATGACGTCCGCATCGACGGACTGGACTTCTCGGATCAACCATTCCCAGAACGCAAACGCCTTGGTATGCGGATTGTCGACGCGAAAGATCCGCACCCCTTGCGCGACCCAGAACAGCACGACGTCGCGCAGGGCTTTCCAAAGCCCTTCGTTGTCGGCCCCGTAGAGGTCGGGATTGACGATATCTTCGTACTTTTTTGGCGGATTTTCCGAATATTGGATCGAGCCGTCGGGTCTGCGTCTGAACCATTGCGGATGCTGCGCGAGCCAGGGATGGTCGGGCGAGCACTGGACGGCAAAGTCGAGTGCGACTTCCAATCCGTGCTCGGCGCAGGCGCGCACCAAGCGCCGAAAATCGTCGAGCGTCCCGAGCTCGGGATGCACGGCATCGTGGCCGCCCTCGGCGGAGCCGATGGCATAGGGACTGCCCGGATCGCCGGCTTCGCAACGGAGCGAATTGTTGCGGCCCTTGCGGTTCACGCGGCCGATCGGATGGATGGGCGTCAAATACAGCACATCGAAGCCGAGCGCGGCGATGTCGGGCAATCGATTGATGCAATCGTCAAAGGTACCGTGCCTACCGGGAACGGACGATTGACTGCGCGGCATCATCTCGTACCAGGCGCCTGCCCGCGCGATCGCGCGGTCGGCCACCAACGGGTAATTGGCGCTGCGGGTAAGATCGGACTGCTGGCCTTTGCTGGCTGCTGCCGCAAGCTCCTCGGACAAAAGCGGGGCTGGATTTTCGGCGATGCCCGGTTTCCGGCAGACATCCCGAATGAGCCGAGCATGTTCGCCGTACCTGAGCCTGAGATCCGCCAACAGGTTGCGGCCTTCCTCGATTTCGAGGCTGATATCCATCCCGGCCGCCCTTTTGGCCAGGAAATCGCGACGCCAGCTCGCAAATACGTCCGTCCAAGCCTCGATGGCGTAGACGTAGCGGCCGGCCTTGGGAGGGGTGAAGCTTGCCCGCCAGCGGTCGTTGTCGTGCAGCACCATGGGAACGCGGAGCCATTTGTCGGTTCCTTCGCGCCGCCACAAGAGTTCGGCTGCGAGCACGACATGGCCGTCGCGGAAGATATCGGCCCAGACGTCGACCTCCTCGCCGACGATGCGCTTGACTGGAAAACGGCCTCCATCGACGACGGGGTAAACGTCTTCGATGTAGATGCGATGTTTAGAAAGGTCGCCGACGGATCGGATGCTGGCGTTGGCTGTCACGGCTCGATTATGCTTTGCCGCCCTGTCAAGCCGCCCGGGCGGCGGAAGGGCATTGATGGAACCTGGACCCTCCCGCTTTGGTTCCAGGCCGCGTTTCAGGTCGCGTTACGCCGAAAAATATGAAATCGTATTGCGCAATCCGCGGGTTCTTAGCGGAACAAACCCGGATCGTCCTTGTTGTCGGTCCATCGATCCAGACGAAATCTTTTGCACCGCACGCAAGGTCGGGTCTGTCATAGAGCGCCGCGACCATGGACCGCGTGTTTGAACGAGCAGCTCTTTGCGGTTTGGAAACCGAATACCGGGACGCGTTCGGAAATCTTCGGACTGTCGAACCGGAGGTTCTTACTCGAATCCTCAAGGCTCTGGCCTCCGGTCGTGATGCGGCCGATCGCATGCTGCCGCGGAGCATCGTGATCCGTGGCGAGGCGGATCCACCCCTGCGCTTAGCCGCTGTCGAGGGGCTGCCGCTGCGCTGGCAGATCTTTTCGGAGCACAGGATCGCCGCGGGCGAGGGGACATCACCTCTGCTGACGCTGCCAAGCGCGCTACAAAACGGGATCTTTCGACTGCGTGTCACAGTCGCAAGCCCGTCACGTCCCCTATCCGAGGACGCCTGCTTAATCGTCTGCCGCGACCGGGCGTACCAAGGAGAGCAAACGGCGCCACGGCGGATGTGGGCGCTCGGGGTACAGCTCTACGGGGTGAGGTCGCTGCGCAACTGGGGGCATGGCGACTTTACCGATCTTGCCGCGCTCGTCGACCTTGCCGCCGATCTGGGCGCAGCGGGCATCGGGCTCAACCCGCTGCATGCTTTATTCGATGGGGCGTCGGACGCCAGCCCCTACGCCCCGAACAGCCGCCTCTTTCTCAATCCGCTCTACGTCGATGTGGATGCAGTTCCGGAATTTCCCGGCCTACAAGCCGCCGGGCTGGAAGAAGAGGTCGAACGCCTTCGAACGCGCGAGATCGTCGATTACGACGGCGTTGCAAATGCCAAGATGCGCGCGCTCGAGCTTGCATACGAAGTCTTTCGCGATGAAGGCACTGTGGAAAGGCGTCGCGCCTTCGATCGGTTTCGACAAGCGCAGGGACCCACGCTGGCTCGCTTTGCGTGTTTCGAGTGGCTGCGCCAGAAATTCGGACATCCGTGGTGGGAATGGCCGCAAGAGTGGCGAAGGGTCGAAGACCAAACGCTCGCTGTGCTTCGACATACCGAGGCGGTATCGACCGGTCTCTTCGAATTCGTGCAGTGGGTGGCCCACGAGCAGCTCGACCGCTGTCGTGCGAAAGGCTGCGAGCGGGGCCTGCCGCTCGGGCTCTATCTCGATATCGCGGTCGGAGTTCGCAGCGACGGCTTCGACGCTTGGTGCGATCAGGATGCGGTCTTGGCGGGGATGGCAGTTGGTGCGCCGCCGGACGTCCTCAACACCGCGGGACAGAACTGGGGTTTGGCCGGGTTCAATCCCGCCGGCCTTGAAGATCGGCAGTTCGAACCGTTTCGCCGCATGCTGCAGGCGTCCATGCGCTACGCGGGGGCGATTCGGCTGGATCACGTCTTGGGCTTGAAGCGCCTCTACCTCATTCCCCACGGCGTGCAAGCGAGCCAGGGGGCCTACATTCGCTTTCCCTTCGAGGCGATGTTGGCAGTCACCGCCCTATCCAGCATGGAACACGGGTGCATTGTTGTGGGGGAAGACCTTGGGACCATTCCCGAAAATTTTCGCGAGACGCTCGCGGATTGGGGCATCTGGACGTATCAAGTCATGTTGTTCGAGCGCTCGGCGAACGGCGCTTTTTTCCCGCCCGAAAGCTACCGAGAGAATGCACTGGTGTCATTCGGAACGCATGACGTTGCAACCTTCGCGGGGTGGAGGGATCAACATGATTTGGCTGTCAAGCGAGCGCTGGGCATGGATCCCGGCGAGACGAGCGAGGAGCGTCACGGTGCCCTCGATGCCCTGCGCCACGCGTTGCAGGAGCGCGGGCTCGAGAGCGCCGACTTTGCGTCGGTGGCAAGGTATCTCGCGGACGCTCCGTCACGGCTTTTGGTCGTATCGATGGAGGACATCCTGGGAATAAGGAATCAGGTCAATCTACCTGGGACGACCAATGAACATCCGAATTGGCGCCATCGCTTGCCCATATCCTTGGAAGACTTGAAAAATCAGCCAGCTCTGAGGTCAACGGCGGATATCATGAGGTCAGCGGGCCGAGGTTCTCCTGCTTAGAACAACGGGGAAGGCCCAGCCCGGCCCCCCAAGGCCAAACGGTGGGTAGTGTCCTAATTCCGAGGCATCTGTCCTGATTGGTGTGCTTTCCGACTGACTCTGCCCAGACTGTTGTGTTACATTCATGCATCACCGATAGCGGCCCTGGGTCAGGCGCCGGTGGCTGAGAGACCGATCGCGCTCCCGCCTGGAGAGAGGAGCGCGGAGAAACGCGTGGGTTTCTCGCGGAGCATTTAGGGGTGTTTGACCCCGATGAGATTCGCATTCTAGCCGCCGCATTCGATAAAGCATGGGAGGCCGTTCAAGCCAGCGGAGTGACATACCCGAAGGCTCAGGCTGAATTGGCGCGGGCGATACTCGCAAAACATATTATTGCCGCTGCTAAGGACGGCGAATTTGACCAGGGTCGGCTACACGATGGCGCTCTAGTGGCCTTGGCTCAATCAAATTTGCGACGCGCACCGCGTCCGCCGCGGTAAGGCCGCCTGAGGAGAAAGGCGGTCCCGATGTCGGCAACCAAACTGAGGCGCAGGCGCGGCCCTAAGCCCGACCGCCGCCGCGCGCTCGAGCTGCTCGCCTCCTGCCGGGACGGCCGCACCGAGGCAATGATGCTCGCGCATGGCTTCACGGTCGAGCAGATTGTCGAGCTAGTGCGTGCCGGACTCGCAACCGCACAGCCCGAGCGCATGCGCGCTGGCGGCCATGAAATCGAGGTCACCAGAGTACATATCACTGACGCCGGCCAACGGATGCTTTTGGGCGAGCCTGGTGGCCGGTTTTGAACCCGGTCGGCGGGCGTAGCCGTTGGGGGCCGCCTCAATTGGCGGCCTCGTCATCTGAGGAATGATCGGGGTGGCCCGGCGGGGCGTGCTCTCTGTTCCAAAAAAAGCCCCGCTAGGGCGGGGCTGAAAACAGGGACGTGGGGGATCAGCCATGACACCCCACGTGTCCTAATGTGCAGACGAGAGTTTCCTAATTAGGGAACAGTACCAAACGGTGTACACAATCTCGCCTCGGTTGCACCTATAACTAAGGTGTTGTTGATGCGTAGTCGGGAGGCAATGATGGGCGGTAAATACTCGGCGGAATGGTGGGAAAAAATCGCAGATATCAACCGTGAAATTTCGGCACGGCATAATCCCTCAAGCGTCGTTGACGATCTCATACAGGCAACGGCCAGTGGCCAGTCGTCTCCCATCAGGAAATCTGAAACACCTCTGAGAGGGGCTGGTTTCAAGGCGGCGAAACCGCGCCGGGATGGTCTCAGTTCGAATTTTGTCGATCTAGTCGAACAGTCGTAGTCGAGGGGGCGTATTGGCCCCAGGGGGCTGCCGCCCCCTGGGGTTGGACAGATCCGGGCGCTAAGGGGCCACCCTCAACTCCCAAACCGCCCCTATACTATGTCAGATGCCTTACATATGGTTCCCTGCGAAAATTCGTATTCCCCGAACGTAGGTTGCGTGAGTTCCAGAGTGGACCAATTTCATCTGGGCCGCGCATTGCGACCCACATGGCTTGCACGCCGCACACCCTGACGCCAGGCGTTCTTTTACTACTTCGCGCCCCGCGACGGGAAAGATGTGAGGCACCCGTCGTTCAAGCAGAGGCGCGGATACCTTGTTAAGCCGCTCCCATCATTTTGTCCGTTTCTGCGCGAATCACCGAATAGCATTCGCAGGCGCAGTCCTCGAGACCATCACGGTTGAGGATTTTGATGAAGGGCGACTTGGGGGATTGGATCGTCCCAATTTGGACACGCTCATCTATGAACTTGGAAACGTGGGTTTGACAATCCCACATTCGTCTCTGAACTCAGCCCCGCGCGCTAGCGGGGCTCTTTACCTTACGGGGCCTCTCGATTGACCGCCCGAAGTTGGTGTTTCGATATTTTGCCATGATTGCCGGCCTACATGTGCCGACCACGTAACGGGGGATCGCGGCATGGGCGTCGATGTCTTGCGGAACAAGGCGGAAGAGTACTTGGAGAAGGCACGTACGATCGGCGATCGCCAACGTGCTCGGCTTCTTCTCGTGCAGGCGCACAATTATCTCAAGTGTGCTGAGGAGACAGAAGCCCAACAGTTGAGCGCTCGGCAGTAGCGACAGGAACCATCCGCTACCTAAACGTATCCGGCGCACCTTTTTTGGTTCCAGCGGCAAGGCCTTTTGCCAACTAAGCCGGCCCTATTTTGCTGGCCTAGGTTTTGATCTGCTGGGGAGTGTCGAATCGTCAATCAGTGCCCAGCTACGTTCGAGCTGCAGTGCCGCTTCCATCCAGGTCCTGGCCATTTCCAGCAATACTTGGCGGTGCCGTTCCGATTTTGTCTCGTCCGCCCAACGCAAACACTCTTGCGCGAACTCACGGAATTTTTGGGGGATGACGGCACAGTGCGCTCCACCCAGGCGGGAGCGCGACCGGTCTCTCAGCCACCGACGCCTGGCGCAGGGGCCACTATCGGTGATGGTAAGAATGTAGCGCAAAGTTCCACGCAGTCTGTCTGAAAGCACACAGAAAGCCATGATCCGCACGATCCTGGCGAAGCGCATCATCAAGATGGAAGATGGCCCATCGGGACGACATGAACCAAGTAGAACAATTACGTGACGATGCTCTGGCTCATCTTAAAAACAATCCACTCTTTAACTGAATAGGCCACCTCATTGGCGAGCGTGTCATTTGCCTGATCGTTCGTGCGCACATGCCCGCACAGACGAGTATCAAAGAGGATTGTGATGGTCGATCGATGGTTCATGGAGGGTTCTGCTCAGCCGTTATGCCATATAGACTGGCTATGGACGCAGCCCAGTTAAACTTCCTTGCTCGCAGGAACGGGCGAGTGGTCCCCCGTCTTGCCGCCTTCCCCACCCCGCAGTCCCCACTTGAAGATCCCAGAGTTTTAATCCCCCCTGAGAACTCCCAGCGCACGAGGGTCTCTGGCTGGATAATCGTCATGGCCTTGAGGATCGACAGAAACCAACGATACAGCTGGATGAAGAACAGGCAATTCGGTGAGAGGCCGGCCGGGAGATTGCTGGTAGACGTCGTTGCACATGCAGTCGTGGGCGGATTACATCGGTACGCACGAATCTAGTTTTTGGAAGCGACAGGGAACCCGGTCTCAGCACGCGGTCGGCCAAGCGCCGATGGCGGCATAAGAGGCATGAAGCATGGATAAGCCGAGCTTCGCCCGCAAGTCGCCGCCAGCGAAGACGAACCATACTGATGGCGGTGATCTCTCGACTCGTCCTGCTATCGCGCCAGCAGAGAATGACGACCTTGACGAAATCAAGAGCGCCGTCCTCGCCAAACTGGCGCTGGAACTGGGCAAGGATGCGTCTGTGGCCACGGACCGAGACTGGTTCGTCGCGGCCGCGCTGACTATTCGAGACCGCGTTGTCCATCGATGGCTCGCAGTGGATCGCGCCAGCCATGCACAGGGCCGCAAGCGCGTCTACTATCTGTCGCTGGAGTTCCTTATCGGGCGGCTTTTTGCCGATGTGCTCTGCAACCTTGGTTGGACTGAGATCTTTCGTGCGGCGCTCGGGGATCTGGGCGTCGATCTAAACCGGCTGCGAGCCGCTGAGCCGGACGCGGCGCTCGGCCATGGCGGCCTTGGTCGGCTCGCCGCCTGCTTCATGGAGAGCATGGCGACCCTCGGAATTCCTGCCTACGGCTATGGCATTCGCTACGATCACGGGCTGTTCCGTCAAGTCATCAGGGACGGTTGGCAGCAGGAATACCCTGAGGAATGGCTGTCCTTCGGCAATCCATGGGAGTTCGCGCGGCCGGAAGTGATCTACGATATCCACTTCGGCGGTGGGGTCGAGATGACGATTTCGCCGACCGGCGTCAAACGCTCGGTCTGGCACCCGGCCGAGACCCTTGAGGCGGTCGCCTATGATATCCCGATCGTGGGATGGCGCAGCCGACACGTAAATCCCTTGCGCTTGTGGTCTGCGCGAGCCGTCGATCCTCTGCGCCTCGACGCGTTCAACATGGGCGATCACGTCGGTGCCTTGTCGGAGCAGGCGCGCGCCGAAGTG
>WNGQ01001873.1_pt1 | contig 21480 bp, 21 predicted proteins | sample 5407661 | NCBI WGS metagenome assembly WNGQ01 (sample SAMN13153382, study PRJNA577476) | soil metagenome | isolation source: 60 cm soil or saprolite under Garry oak tree replicate 2 | place: USA:California | collected 2016-06-15 | reverse complement strand
GAACGCTAGCTCACGCTAGCGGAGGCCAGCGCAGGCCAGCCATCGCTGGCTGCATTCTGCCCCCCGAACTCCCCCCCGCGATGATCTTCAGCTCACGGTCGGCGCCCAGGAACCAGACAGCCGAGCACTGATTCGATTCTGCTTTCCTGGGAAGCACAGCTAAGCCCAGGGCCCCTCTGCCCTCCAGAAAGCCCGATCTTCAATGTAGCTGATCTTACCGAGATAGCGCATGATCAGCTGCGGCAACAGTTCCGCGAACATGAAGGCCATCGGGGACCGTCTGCAGTGCCGTCAAGTCGGACGGTGACTGTCACGGAACGTATGCGTTTTGCGACGCGCCTTCGTCCTGCCGAATCGGCGCGGGCTCAAAAGGCCCGGCTTGGTCGCGCCCCTGACGGAGACAGATCATCCATTCTGGCTGAGTGCAGCAGTCAGAGCGGGTGTCGCGTGAGCCGGTTGCGGCTCGCGTGAGCCAGGGTTCGAGCTGCCCAGGCCCTATACGGCTGCTGCCGGACTAGATGATTGTGGTCACGGTGAGGAGGGGTCTTCGGTTCGATTCCGTAAGGGTCCTCAGCCAGCTCAGCAGGCAGATGCGGACGATCGAACGAGCTCAGGGTCCCGCGAGGGCTCCCCCGCCGGTGATCCGCTGCGGTTCATCAGCTTCACGCACGTTAAGCGGTTGGGGGGAGCACCAACGAAGGAGCGGTTCTCAGCAAAGGTGGTCCCGGGTAGACCGGTCCACCCATGTCTGCATTTGTATGGCTCTATACATCTATTGATGCTAAATATAATTTTGGGTAAAATTGCATTAGCATCTCAGGCCGGTTATGATACGCACAATCAAAGTCGGGAACATCCGGTGAGCGATAAGCACAGATTAGGCAAAGCGTCTAGGGGCTGGATACGATGAGGAAGATCTGCATTTTCGCATGCGCCCTTCCCGTACTCGCTTTATTAGCCGGTGGGCTGGCTTACGGCTCGGCTGGAGCGCATTACGTCAGGGTCGGTGACAGCGCCAAGTCCGCGGCGTCCTATGGACCTTCCAGGTCAATCAATTGGGGGAAGCCAGTATTTGCGACTACCTTCAACGGAACTAGGCTTAATAAGCATCGCTGGTCGAAGTATGACGATCCGGAGGGCAAATTCTCAGGATGGCGCCGGACTAAGGCTTCCGTGAAAGTTCGCCATGGCTCGCTCGAGATAATTGGCCATTATCAGAGGCCTTACGGCTACGTAGGCGGCGGTGTGTCCTATAACTTCAACCGCACTTATGGCCGATGGGTGGTCAGGTTCCGGGCTGACCGGGGCGCCGGATACGAGCCTGTGGTGCTGCTATGGCCGAAGGGCACGTGGCCCGACGACGGCGAGATCGACATGGCCGAAATATGGAATGCCCAGCGGGACGGCGCCGGCGAGTTTCTGCACCTTGGCAAGGATAACCGGGTCGCAGCGCATCCTATTCCGCGATCTGTCCATTTCTCAAGATGGCAAATTCTCGCCGTAGATTGGCTACCGAGCCACATCACCTTCTGGCTCGACGGCAAGAAACTGTGGCGAGTGAACCGCAAGAGTGACAACAAGAACTTCATTCCCAGCACGCCATTCCATCTCGCCATGCAAAATGACGAGAGCTGCGCCAATCACGAGTGCAAGCCTGACAAGTCCACGCCTAAACAGACCATCATGCAGATCGGATGGGTGAAAATCTACGCTGCCCCGGCTGGAGCGAAGTAGGCATCTCCACTGTAAGAGGAGCAGATGAATCCACCGTAAGATCGCGGGCGACCTGTAGCGCTCGGTAGCGGCTCATGGTCTGACGCTGGCTGCAAGGCGTGGTGGGCTAGCAGTTGTTGAGGGAGTATGTCACGTGTCGGCTGAGCCGCGATCTTCGTCTTCGGGAAATGCTGAGAGCGGCCGCTCAAGCAAATGGGCTCGCGTGGTATTCGCGGTATTGTTCGCTGCCGCGTCAGCCACAGCCTGGTGGATCATATTCAACTACCACGCCTCAGATGGCGTGCGCATAGCCTTAATATTTCTCGTCCTCGCGGCAGCTGGGGTATTCCTCTATAAAGCGGGTGCGGGCAACACGGTCTTGGTTTCGGCGGCAGCCACATTACTTGTGCTGTCCATGGGGGTTACGAAAGTTCAGGAAAATCAACTGATACCTGCAGGTGAAGTCCTCGCTAAGAAATGGACACCCTGCCCGCACAGCAAGAATCCCATGGCGGGAAGAGCGCCGGCCGGTCCGCGGGCCGACCCTGAGCCGACTGCCCTTGACCTTCGTAATAAATATGGTAAGGCTCATATTGACAGTGTCATCGCACCAGACGGAACAGCCCACGTTCGCAGCCAGGAACTCGTCTGTATTAGCACGCTACGAGTTCCGATCCCCAATCAGACGCTGTGGCTGGTATTGCGCATCGAGCCCACATTAGTGCCACCACAGAAGCCGTACAAATTATTCTTCGCCGAAGCGCAGCTCGGTAACCCGCGCATAGGCCAGTACTCGGTACGCGTGATACGGAGCTGTTCGAGTTCGCCTCCCGGCTCAGTCCATGTTCTCATGGTAGTAAGCGCGAATCCATTACAAAACCGGAAATTGTGGGCAAATTACAACCATAACCATACGGGTAATTGCCTAAACGGGACATACTATGATTCACGTCGGCGAAAACTGATAGGAACGATCGTGTCGAACCAGCTTGCCGTAACAGACGGATAGTGCCCTACTTCGCTGCCTCACGCTGGAGCTGACCTCGATGATTCAGGGGCAGGGGAGGTTGGTTACTGATCGTGTTGTGCCGGTTTTCGGCCGTGGTGTCTGGTTGACGGGTTCCCGGCGGGTGGCGGTGCTGCCCGATGTGCCCGGGGCAGGCACCGGCTCCCGACCGCGCCGGGGCGGGCTCCTTCCGGTCGCAGGGACGGGGTGGCTGGTCAGGGGCCGCTGTCCGTTTCCATGGGCACAAGTTACAGCCGTCAGCGCCAGGAATACACGGCCCACCGGGCGCCGATTAGATACACCTTGATCGGCACGAGCGGTCGACTTGAACCACCGCACGGACCGAGCCCGCAGGCACAATGCGCGCAGTCCCTACCGGCAAAGCCGGCCCCGGTCACGGCTGCCTCCGGCGATCGGGTGGCCGCAAACCATAGGAACCACTGGAGATCTTGATCACGCCCACTGACTCGCCGAGGCGGCAGAACATCCTGATCTGTACCGGCGCCGGTCTCCCTGAATTCGATCCCCGGCCGCCCCAAACGGCGGTTCCGGCGTGCATCCGATGGCCACGGCCGATTACGAAGCGCGACGACGCTGACGAGGGCCCTAGTGGACGAAGTGGCCAGGGTTAGCTGGGGGCTCTGACCCGGTGCACGGTATGGGGCCGTGCGGCGGGCACGGCATCGGGGTGGAGTATCGAGGCGATGGCCTCGACGCCGTCGATCAGGCGGGGTCCTGGACGGACCACGATGCCGTCGGCGTCGATCGCCCAGACCGGTACGCCGGGCAGCGCCTGGGCCGCGGACTGCGCCTGCTCGATCGCGCCCGGCAGGTGGTAGCCGCAGGGCGCGACGACGATGAGTTCCGGTGCCGCCGCGGCGATGGCAGCCCAGCTCGTCGGGACTGACCGCGCACCCGGCCGGGCCGCAACCGGCCGCCCGCCCGCCGCGCTGAGCAGGTCGGGTATCCAGTGCCCGGCGGTGAACGGCGGATCTACCCATTCGATCACCGCGACCGCCGGGCGGCGCCGCCCGGCGACTGCGGCCGCGGTGCGGGCGAGCCGGGCTCGCAGGTCAGCCACCAATCGCGTGGCGCGGTCGGATACGCCGGTGGCCCGCCCGACCATGAGGATCGAGTCCAGCACATCGTCGAGCGAGTGCGGGTCGAGTGACAGCACGTCAGCCTGGCACCCCAGGTAGCCCAGGGCGTCTTCGATCTGACCGGATGGCAGGGCGCACACCCGGCACAGGTCCTGGGTCAAGATCAGGTCAGGCCGCAGATCCGCGAGGGCCTGCGCGTGCAAGGTGTACAGATCCGCGCCGGCGGCCAGTTGCGCGCGGACGTAGCTGTCGATCTCGCGGGGGGTCATCCCGCGGGTATCCCGGCCGCCCACCACGATTGCCTTCTCCGACCGGGCCGCCGGCGGCTCGTCGCACTCGAACGTGACCCCGACCAAGTTCTTGCCCAGGCCGAGCGAGTACACAATCTCGGTCGCCGAGGGCAGCAGCGAGACCAGGCGCACCAGGTAAGGATAGGCACCCTCCGCGAACGGGCACCATCGGCTGTGCGGCCGGGTCCCCGCGGCGCCGGCAGGCGGATAATCGAGGTAGCTGGGACCACTGAGGGCGCCGCGGCCTCCTTGGGCGAGCGGAAAGGGCATGCCACGCGCCCGATCACGGTTGGTGACCGGCTACCGGCCGGCCGGCGGCGGCTGGCAGGGCAACTGGTTCACGGTTCCTCTCAGGTGGCTTTTACTGTGGTGGGCATGGGTGTCTCAGCGGCTGGCCCGGTTCCGGTGGTCGATCTCGCGCCGTTTCATGAGGGGGGTCTGGCGGGGAAACGGCGGCAACTGGCCCGCAGGGGCTACTGAACCAGCTCAGCCTGACGCGGCCCACGGCCGGAATCAGGGCCGAAAGTCATCGGGATCCGGTAACCAGATGACTGATTAGGCAGGGTACGCGTCGAGATCCCCCAGGTAGGCGGCTCTTTCTTCGTCTGTGATCCAGGCGATCGTGAAGGCATTGCGCTCGATCTGCACGAGCTCCCGCTTTGTCAGGTTGACGCCCTGGGTGACGGCAGCGAGATTTTCGCCGATGTAACCGGGAAAGTACGCCGGGTCGTCGGAGTTCACCGTGACGCGCAGGGACCGGTCGAGCATGACCTTGATCTCGTGCGCCTTCAGGCCGTCGCTCACGTAGCTGTTTGAGATCGGGCACACGGTCAGGCCCACCCCGGAGCTCTTGAGCCTGGCCACGAGCGCGTCGTCGTCAAGGCAGTTGACGCCGTGGTCAATCCGTTCCACCCCGATGTCGTCCAGGCACTGCCAGATGTGGGCCACGGAGTCCTCTTGATCGACATCGCAGTGCATGGTGAGCCGGTAGCCCTCGCTTCGCGCCCGGTCGAACACGGCCTTGAACTTGACCGGGGGATTGCCCTTCTCGTCCGAATCGAGCCCTACCCCGACGATCCCGTCCTGGTAGAGCAGCGACTGTGCCAGGGTTTCCATGGCCGAGTCGGCGGTCAGGTCCCTAAGGAAGCACATGATCAGCTGGGTATGCAGGCCAAGCTCCGCGGCAGCGTTCTGCTGCGCGTGGCGGAACCCGCTGATGACCGTTTCGAATGGAATCCCGCGGGTCGTGTGCGCCTGGGGATCGAAAAAAGTCTCCGCATACACGACGTTCTGGGAACGGGCCTTCCGGTAGTACGCCGTGGCGAGATCGTAGAAATCCCCCTCGGTCTGCAGCACGCTCATGCCCTCGTAGTACACGGCGAGGAATGACGGCAGATCATCGAACGCGTAGGCAGCCCGCATCTCGGCGGCGGAGCGGTAGGGAAGATCCACGCCGTTCCGGGCCGCGAGCTGAAACTTGAGCTCAGGCTCCAGGGTGCCCTCAAGGTGCACGTGCAATTCGGCCTTGGGCATTCCTTCGATAAAGGACGACATCTCGCTCATGTCCTTTTCCCCTTCTTGAGTCCCCGCCGTGACGCCCGGGAGGCATCTCGGTGCCCGGAAGTCCCTACTGCCGGCTACCCGGCTGGCCCCAGAACCGGGCTCACGACGCGGAGGTTCACGCAATCGATCAGGCCGAGGTCGGTCATCGCGTAATCGGGTATCGCCGTGACCGACAGGAAAATCATGTACATGAAGGGTGAGGCAAAGGTGCAGCCGAGCTGCCGCGCCGCGTCGTCGAGTTTCGCCTCCTCGATGGCCATCTCTTCCGGGGGCAGGTCCGCCACGATCCCTCCGATTGGCAAGGGAAGCCAGGCCAGCACCTCACCCCCGCGGACCACCACCTGCCCGCCCCCGGCCCCGGCGACCCGGTTTACCGCCTCGGAGATGTCCGCGGGGTTGGTCCCGATGCACAGGATGTTGTTGTCGTCGGGCGAGGCGGAGGAGGCCATCGCCCCTTCTCGCAGCCCAAATCCGGAGATGAAGGCCACCGGGTGGTGGGAGGTCTTGCCGAAGCGCTCCACCACGGTCACGTACAGGACATCCTGTTCGAGGTCGGGATGGACAACACCGTCCTGGACAGCCAATGTCGCCTCGCGGCGTTTCCGCACGAACGGCACGTCCTGCGACATCCGCATGGACAGCACCCGGACTGCCTGGGCCGCCCCGTCCGCGCGAAGCTGGAAGTCCGACGGCTGAACCCGCCGATTCTGGAACGTCCGGAGCAGCCCGTGGCTTCGCGGCGGTGGCTCGGCCGGGCGGATCATCCGCCCGTTCTCGGCCACCAGCCGCCCCTTCGCGATCACCCGCTCCACTCCGAAGGCAGCGAGGTCGCCCACGAGGAGGATGTTGGCGAGGCGCCCCGGGGAGATCGAGCTCACCTGGTCGTCGATCCGATAGATCTGGGCACAGTTGATGGTGGCCATCTGGATGGCCTTGAGCGGCTCGATTCCATGGCCGATGGCCATCCGCACCAGCCGGTCGAGGTGGCCCTGCCGGAGTATGTCGTAGGCGGTTACGTCGTCCGTGCAGAACCCCACGCGATCGGTCTTTGCCCCGCCCTCCGTGACGGCCTTGATGTTCTCATCGAGGAAGTGCGCGACGGAGGACTCGCGAAGCATCACGTACATGCCGCTGCGCAGTTTCTCCAGGGTCTCGGCCGCCGAATAGCATTCGTGGTCAGCCCGGACCCCCGCGCACAACAGGGTCGCGAGCCGCCTGCCGCTGGCCATGGGGGCGCAGCCGAACACGGGCAGCCGGTTGCGGGCCGCCAGATCCAGCGCACCGAGCACCTTGCCATCGCGCTCGGTGATGAATTCCTGGACCGTCTCCCAGATGCCGATGCACTCGGGCCAGGCCTGGGCCTCCCGGTGCTGCTCGGGGCCGAACGTGAACCCCACCGTGGACTCGGGATACGTGTAGGGCATCTTCGCCGGGGCCGCCCAGAATAGTGAGAGGGGACTTTGCCGGGCTTCATCCAGGAACTCCCGAACGCCCGCAAGACCGGCTACCACGAAGATCTGGTCCAGCCCGGAGATCACGCTCGTGGTCCCAAACGGCACCACGGTGTTGGCGAACATGGTGACGGAGAGCTTGCTGCACTCAAGATGGATGTGGCCGTCGATCAAGCCGGGCACGAGATGGCGCCCCGCCGCGTCAACGATGATCGTGCCTTCGCCCACGTATTCGCTGACATCTCCGACCGCCACGATCCGCTCTCCGGCGACAGCCACATCCGCCGGGTAGATCTCCTCGGTGAACACGTTGACCAGGCGTCCTCCCGTGACGACCAGATCGGCGGGGCGGGCGGCCGCCGCAGCATCGAGCAAACCGACGTCCATCACCGGCTCCCTCCAGGTCGGCACCGCGAGCCACGATGCCGGTGCTTGGCCCGCGGGCAGTTGGCCGCCGCAGGTGCGTTCTCAGCGCCTGACCGGCAGGCTGGCCACCTCCTGCCGGACGCCTCGGCGGGCGAGCAGGTAGTACGTGACGCCGCCGACCAGGATGCCGATCGCCCAGCTGAAGTCACTGCCCTGCAGCCCGGGGAAGTGGTTGGAGATCGGTCCCACGTAGGCAGGCACCGCGAACGCCGCGTTGATCCACATCAGCGCCGCGACCATGCCCAGGGCCTGGGCGATGACCGCGGGCCAGTGAATGCCGCCGTTTCGCCAGTACAGCCCGCCGCGCCCGGCGGCGAGCGCCGTCGGGTCGTAGCGCCCGCGGCGAAGCAGGTAGTCCACTATGAGGATACTGAACCACGCCGACAGCCACACCACGATGTACAGCAGGAACCCGGCGAAGTCCTTGTAGAAGTTGCCGTGGAACAAGATGATGCCGGTGACGACGGCGCACACCACGGTGTCCACAAACACCGCTCCCCAGCGCTTGATCGGGACGCCGAGCGCCTGCAGGGTGACCCCGGATGAGTACAGGTCGATGGTGTTAATGGCGAACAGCTGGAGGATGGCGAAGATCAGGAACGGCACCACGAACCAGCTGGGGAAGCTCTGCGGCACTCCGAGCTGCGCGATGCCGACCGTCTTCTTCGTGACCGTGAAGGCCAGTACCCCCAGGACTTCGAGCAGCACGGACGGGATCGCGGCCCCCAGGGCCGCCGTCCAGAAGGTGGTGGACTTGGGGGTGCTGCGGGGCAGGTAGCGCGAGTAGTCGTTGCCGTTCTCGGTCCACCCCAGGCCACCGACCGAGATGATCAGCACCAGCGCGGTGGTCCAGACGGCCCACGACGCCGCGGGCTGATGGAAGGTGCTCAGGTGCAGCCGGTTAAGAGTGAAGATCGCCAGCACGATGAAGAACGCGATGAACAGGTAGGCGAGATAGCGCAGCAACTTCGTGATCGTCGCGTGGCCGAGCAACGGCATGATCAGCTGCACCGCCGCCGCGAGCACGATCACGGCGATCTTGGCGGGAGTCCCAAGCGTGGTCCCGTACCGGGAGAACAGCAGGATCACGGTGGCGACCACGAAGAAGACGCCCTCGATCTCGAACCCGACCTGGGTCACCCAGTTGAAGAGTGCCACCGGGCGGTTCCCGTTCTGCCCGAACGGCGCGCGGCTGACCATGAACGCGGTCGTGCCGGCCTCCGGGCCCTGCAGGCTGGCCCACCCGAGCAGGGCGTAGAAGAGGTTGCCGACGCCGATCGCGAGGATCGCCTGCCCCACGGACAGGCCAAAGATCATGATCAGAGTCCCGTAGAAGAAGAACTCCACGTTGAACACCGCACCGGCCCAGAGCCAGAAGAGGCCCGAGGGCTTCATCTTGCGTTCGGCGTCCGGGATCAGGTCGATCCCGCGCTGCTCGATCTTGAAGGCCGCGTACTCCTGCTGCGGCTTGGCCCTGTCCAGTCCACCCGCCCCCATGGTGATGTCACCGCTCATCGGTACCCCCAGGCAATCGGGTCACAGCTTTCGCTGTCTCCGCTATCATCCCGCCCGCCCGCGACGCAAGGGAACCTCTGCGGCGTCTTTCTCCAGCCAGCGCCGCGTCCAGCTCGACGGATGGCGGCCCCTGCGGACGACGACGGGGTGCGTGGAGTCACCGCCGCCTCAAGCTCACGAGTAGCCCTGACAAGGTGCTCCCCGGTTTCCTCGCCCAGATGGTGCACCCGGTCGTTCACCCCGACACCGGGCGAGCTGCCCAGATCGTTTCCGACCTGAACCGCTCACTGGCTCCAGATGGCTGGATGCTCAAGCCGCAGAAGCAGTCGTCCGGCCGGGCTGTCTACGCGCCGGCCGCACGGGTACCGGCGGCGTGGCCTCGGTATCCTTCGCCCACGAGACAGCGGCCCTGACTCTGGCAGCGGCCAGTTGCTCTCGAGCGTTGGCCAGGTGGATTTGGCTTGCTTGGTCGGCTCTCTAGGTGACCGTCTGCGGACCGCAAGAAACACCACCGATCCCCGCCGGGTCGCCAGCTCGCAGGTGCGTAGTGCCAGATCTGGACGGTCTGCGTCGTGAGCGGCCTTGAGCCAGTCTCCGCACATATCAGGCGGATCTACGTGCATGCCGCCACCGTTGGTGGGCCACGCTTCGTGACCTGCCTAGCGATCTTCGCACGAGCCCTTCGGCAGCATCCTCCGGAGCCCACGCGCCCCCGCGCGACAGCAGGGGCCCATCACATGTTCTCTGGGCTGTGGAGGTGGCGGCAATCGTCATCGCCGGGTTGGGAGGTCATGGGGTCAGCCGGTAGAAACGCCAGGTTTCCGTTTCGAGCGGCAGGACGTCGACGCTGCGGAAGCCGGCCTCCCGGGCGTAGCGGCGCAGCGTGGCGGGGCGCATCACAGCCCCGGTGGCCGCGGTGCGGGGGTCCCCCATGGCAGCGGGCAGGCAGGACACCACGCTCCAGCCGTAGTGGTAGCACTCCAGGTCGGAGGCGCGGGCGGTGAACTCGTCCGCGACCAGCTCATCGGCGATGACCACCGAGCCGGACTGCCCGAGCATGCCGCGCGCCGCCCGCAGCGCGTCCACCGAACGGGACATGTCGTGCAGCCACTCGAAGATCGTCACCAGGTCAAACCGTCCGGACATGCCCGGGCCGGAGGCATCGGTGACCGCGAAGCTGACCCGGCTAGGGATCTTGAACCCCAGCCTGAGTGACCTGTTCGACACAGCAGCGACGTGTGACCTGCTCCTGACCAAGTGTGCTCAATGGGCACGAGGTGCTCGTGGCCAGGGACGCGCCGAGTGATCCGGTGTCCATCCAGGTGACGCGGTCGCTGCTCCACTGTATGGCTCTCGTGCGGTTGCCGTTCGGCTGGCAGTATGGGCCGGAGGCCATCGACCCGGAGCATCAATGAGAGATGACATTCCGGTGACAGGTAACCCCGTCATCGACACCATGACCAGAATCTTCGACTGGCTGGACAGGCAGATCGACCAGCTCGTCCCACGCCCGCCTGCGCCGCCGCCGCGCGCGGCGCCCGCCGACATGACCGACGAGCAGCTGCACCACGCCATCCACGACGTCGGGGGGCGGCTGCTAAATAGCCTCGCCCCGGTGCTTCAGCGCAGCTTCGCCGGCGATGGCGCCAAGCGCGACCCTCGGTTCCCGCACCCCTTGCCGACCACCGCACGCGCGCACGCGCTGATGATGTTCACCCAGGCCCACGACTCGTACGGGCTCTCCCTCCTAGGTCTCCGGGAGCACGCCAGCGCCTCCGCCCTCGGGCCGATACGCAACATCGCCGAAACCCTCGCGCTGACCAGATGGCTCCTCGAAAGCCCTGACGAACAGGTCAGGCGCGCCCGCGCCTACCGCCTCACCAGGAACGCCATCGGCCAGTACCGCGATCTGACGACGACGCTCGAGCGGATCGCCCCGCAATCCCCGCAGACACTCCAGATAGCGCCGCGACTGGCTGCTGCCGCCGACCGGATGACGCACAGCCTCACAGCGCTAGCGCAGCAGGACGGCGTCACCATCGCCACCAAGCCGAAGAAGATGTCCAGGCTCATCGAGCAGTACCTCCCGGAGTCCGGCGGCTACATGCTTTACGCCCTGCTCTCCAGCGCAGGGGTCCATCCTGGCGCCGCCCGCGCTTACCTGTTCTATGGCCGGCCGGGGACCGGAATCTCCGACTTTGACTTCAAGGGCCTGTACCACGTGCGGGCATATTGGATCGCGCAGAGCATCGGCCTGCACCTTGACCTCTGCCACCTGGTCGCGCCCGTGCTCGGCTGGCAAGGATGGGACGCGATCGCGGACGCGACTCAGAGCCAGCTGCAACCGCTGGCCGAGGAGGCCGAACGGCGATTCTCCGAATCCTTGCTGCGGGCAGTAGCCAACACGCCCGACCGCCGCTAGGAGCGCACTGAATAAGGGGAACCGGATCAGCGCGTCCGCCGACAGGGGTTCGATGATCTGGGATGATCTTTGCATGCAGGGCAGAGAGCGGGCAGACCGGCAGTTACTGGACGCTGGGGCGCTGGTGGGGCACCTGGTGCCGGCGGGGAGCATGTTCGCGTTCTTGGCGGCGCACCGCGGCGAGTTGTTCGCCGATGAGGATTTCGCGGACTTCTTCCCGTCGGGGATCGTGCGCTCAGACTGGCTGGCCGGGTTCGCCGGGCATGATTGCGAGACGCAGAATAGCGGCACCTCCGCGGTGGGCGGCGGTGAGCTCCGAGACGCGGGCCGTGCCCGCGCTCCTGGTCTGTATTGCGGGTGAACAGTGTGTGAACTGAGCAAGGTGAGCGCATGATGGTCGCCAGCAGACCCAGCGCCGGGGAGGTACCGGACGTGACCGTGGGCGACCATTTCGAGAGGGTGGCCGCCGTCTACGAATCGCTGCGCACCACCGACGAGGCGCCGGTGCGCAGGATCCGCCAGCTCCTGCCGGACCGCCCCGTCACCGGCCTGGATATCGGCTGCGGGACGGGACGGTACTCGCGGCTGCTGCGCGGGCTGCTGCCGGACGGCTCGCTGCTGGCCGCCAGCGACGTCTCGGCGGCCATGCTGGCACAGCTCAAGGCCGCCGGCCGCCACGGCAACGCCCGTGGGGTGGTGCCGCTGCTATCGACCGCTGAAGAGCTGCCGTTGCGGACCGCCAGCCTCGACCTGGTCACCGCGTTCAACTGCGTTCACCACTTCGACCTCGGCCGGTTCCTGACCGCCGCCGCCCGGGTGCTGGCGCCCGGCGGCCAGCTGTTCATCTACACCCGCACCCCGCAGCAGAACGCGCGAACGATCTGGGGCCGCTACTTCCCGGGGTTCACCGAGCACGAGCAGCGCCTGTACAGCGAGGCCGCGTTCCGGGACGCCGTCAGGCGGACCGGCGGGCTCAAGGTGGTCGCAACACAGACCTTCAAGCATCGGCGCTCAAGCACGGCCGAACGGCTCAGGGCCCAGGCCGAGGGGCGCCACTACTCGACGTTCTCCCTCTACACGCCGGAGGAGTGGCGCGCGTCCCTCGCGACGTTCCTGGCCCGCCTGCCCAGCCCCGAGGTCTCCTGGGTCGACGAGCACCTCCTGGTCGTCGTCGGCGGGAGCCGCCGCAACCAGGCGGAGCCTGACGGTCCGGGCAGCCCGGCGAGCCGGGCGATCAAGGATCAGACCCTCCAGATCAGCGCCGGGCGCGCCGGTGAGGCTCCCAGCAGGCGTCTTGGCGGCCGCTCGGCGACCAGCTCCTCACCGACGGCACGCGCTGCGAGCGCGCTGGCATCACGTCCAGCGCGAGTCCGGCCGGCGTCGGAACACCACCTCGCCAGGCCCGGATGTGGGGCGTTCAAGCTAGCGGCTTAGCCGTTGGCGGCGCCGTGCGGACAGCGGGAGGAAGACCGCCGCGAGCGCCAGCGGCCACACGGTGGCATCAGCAGCGGGTTGTGGCGACGACCTTCAGCGACCCCCATGCCACCGCGACCTGCGCTGGCTGGGTCCGTCCGCGGCCGCCGAGTTCAATCACGACTGCAGGGCAGCCGGGACCCGTACTACAGCCAGACTGCAGGCGACAGCGCATCACGCCCGGTCAGCGGCACGAGAGTGAATCGGGTCATGCGCGTCACCGGACGACGTTGACGCCGGTCAGCATCGTCGTACTGCAAGACGCTGGGACCCGCGCTCTTGACAATGCCCTTCACAGAAGGCAGCCATAAGGTATGTCCTGCTGGCATGCGGCCTTCCCCGACGTCCCGGCGCCCGGACGGGCTGCGGCATGACCGGCATCGGGCTGCGTGCGGCGACCCCTGCCGACAGCGAGTTCTGCTTCCGCCTGCACAAGGCCGCCATGGGCGGCTACATCACCGCGATCTGGGGATGGGACGAGCAGCGCCAGCGTGGCTTCCACGCCCGCGGGTTCGATCCGGGCCGCTGGCAGATCATCACCGCCGGCGGGGCAGACATCGGCATGCTCGACATCGAATACCGTCCCGCCGAGATCTACCTCTCCCGCATCGAAATCCTCCCCAGCCATCAAGGCCTCGGCATCGGTACCCGCCTGCTCAGCGCGCTCATCGACGAGGCCAGGCGGAAAGGCCAGGACCTAGTCCTTGACGTGCTCACCGGCAACACCCGCGCCAGAGCGCTCTACCAGCGGCTCGGCATGACGGAGGTAGCCAGGCACGGCCCCGGTAACATCAAGATCACTATGCGGTCCGCCCAGCCGTGCCGGGAAGACCGTCACGCCACATGACCCATCGGTCTTAACAAAGGCGCTCCGGACCCCTCCGGACAGACAGCCGCGCACGAGGAGCGGCATGAGAGTGAAATGGTTCCGATGGGCCGCGTTGCCGTGCACTTGGTGACGGGTATCCGCGCTTTCGCTGCGCGTTCTGGCCGCTGGTCCGGTTTGCGGCTACTCGGGCCGTGCGGGGCGCAGGTCTATGTCCGCCCATGCCGCCTCCCAGGGTGTGCTGACCACCACCCGCAGCCTGCTCACCTGGGCGGCGGGCACCGCGGGCCAGAGTGTGAAGTCCCCGTGACCCTCACCTGCGCCGTAGCCGCGCCAGCTGCCCGGCCGCCCTTCGTGCTCGCCACCCAGATCGTCGATCGCGCGGACCGTGAATGACGGGATGGCCATCGGCCAGCGCTCGCCTGGCATCCACGGCCAGCCGTAGACGTGCAGCTGGATGTCCTCACCCCACCTGGACAGGCCTTCGATGACAACAGCGGCGTCGGCGAAGGGCAGTGCCGCGCAGATCGCGATCCGCATGTCCGGCGGTGTGGCCCGGCGAACCGGGCTCGGCCACGTCTTTGGCAGAACGGGATGTGAGGAGCGCTTTTCCCGGCCCAGCGCCTGCGGCAGAAGCAGGCTGTGCGCCGGGATCGCGCCGACGTAAAGCAGGGCCTCGGCGACGGCCGCCACGACATCCCTGCCCAGGCTCCGCCCGATCGCAATGGGGGGATCACGGGCGCAGAGCAGGGCCAGGTAGCTCTCTGCCGCGGTCGGCCATGGCGGTTGCGCCGTCCCCACCTGGACGCGCAGGGGTGCCGGCACCATTATGCGAGAGCCTGCCGCCGAGCCGGCGGCGCGGAATTCGAACCAGGCGACATCGTCGGGCGGCTCCGGCAGCGCGACAACATCGCCCACCCACAGCGTGCTGCTCCCGCTGCCGCCGTCCCAGTACATCCGGTACTCATGTCCGGCGTCATCGGCAAGCGACAGATCTGCCAGGGCCAAGCCGGCGTGCAGCGGCGGTAGTTCCTCGCCGGCCGCGGTCGCCTGGACCTGGAACCGCAAGCCTGCGTGGCTCAGCCGAAGCCACTCAAAACGTACATCCGCTGATCCGGCGGCCAAGCGCAGCGGGCTTATCGCCACCGCGCGCGGGAGCCAGGAAAGTCCAGCCGGGCCGCGGCTTCGCAGCTGCCAGTAGTCCTGTGCACCGGAGCGGACACTCAGCACGGAGCCTGCGAGGCCGCGGGCGGCAAGCGCCGCGTTAGCCTCCTGGAGCACCGCTTCAGCCTCCGGCTGGCTCAGCAGGCCCAGCATCACGAACGCGTCCGCGACCGCCCGCAGGCGCACCGGCTCCACCACACCCGGCTCTGCCCGTGCGACGATTCGCTCAGCCATGAGCCGCAGGTGGCTCCCGGCAGCTGCCTCCACGACGACAGTGTGGCCGGACAGTTGCGCTCAGCTCAACTAGCGGCTCTCCGGGCACGTACTCGACCGGCGCGGACAAGAAACGGCGGGCCGTGCCAATTCCGCCCCACCCGCCTGCTGGGACACCACATACGGCTGCACCAGCAGCACGGCCAGCTCGTCCTCGACATCCCAGCCGCCGACGAAGCGCTCGTGCCGCACCGCTCCCCGATACGGTCCCTCCCGGATACCTACCGCCCTCATAGGGTCAGATGAGTAAACCGTTCGACTCGTGGGTGCGGTGCCAGCAGACTCAGAAGGTGGGGTTGATGGTCGGCGGCTCTGCTGCCCCCGAATTGCCAGGATCATGAACATCGATCTGGCCAGCGTCACTCGGGCGCGGGCGGTCGTGCTGGTCGAGGGGATGAGCGATAAGGCCGCGCTTGAGGTGCTCGCAGAGCGGCGCGGCCAGATGCCCAGCAGCGGGGGCATCTTCGTGGTGGCGATGGGCGGTGCGGCCGGCGCCAGCCGCTTCCTGGATCTGCTGGGCCCGCACGGGATCGGCGCCAGGGTAGCTGGCCTGTGTGACGCCGGTGCGGAAGGCTGCTTCCGGCGCGCTCTTGAGCGGGCCGGGCTCGGCTCCAGCGTGTCCCGCGCCGGTATGGAGGTACTTGGCTTCCACGTGTGCACCGCCGATCTGGAGGACGAGCTGATCCGCGGCGCTGCTGGCCACGCCGCGGTCGGGCAGATCATCCAGGCTCAAGGCGAGCTCCGGTCATTGCGGACTTTCCAGAAGCAGCCCGCACAGCAACGGCGAAGCTCCGGCGAGCAGCTTCACCGGTTCATGGGAACCCGATCCGGCCGGAAGAGGCAATACGCGCGCCTTCTCGCAGGCGCGCTTGATCTCAACCGGGTTCCCCGGCCACTTGACCGCGTGCTCGCCCACGTATGACCAGTTCAGCAACAGCGATGCCCCTCAGACGCAGGATCGGACAGCTGACTGCGCCTCCTGCAGCGCCCCATACACACGCTGGCCGCCGCATGAGCGCGCGTTCGAGTTTCGGCTATGGGTTGCCCGCGATGAGTTGTAGCGTCGCGAGAGTGCACTGCGGAGACGCGGCAGTCTGGCGTGACCTGGAGCTCGGCGCACCTCGGCTGGCCAGTCTTGCGATGGCCGGCCCTGGATGCTACTCGGGTGGCTTTGCTGGGTACGTTGCGCCGGGACGGCTCGCCTCGGATCAGCCCCATCGAGCCGTATCGGGTGGGCGGTCAGTTGCTAATCGGGGTGATGGCGTGGTCGCAGAAGGCAGCTGACTTGCGGCGCGATCCGCGGTGCGTGCTGCACAGCGCGATCACTGGTCCCGACAGCGGTGAAGGAGAGCTGAAGCTCTATGGCTCGGCCGTCAGGGCAGCAGAAGAGCTTCGCCTCGCAGCGCCAGGAGCGTGGTGGCTGGCCTGGCCGCCGGACAAGGCCATCGTGTTCGCCCTGCACATTGATCAGGCGGTCTTCGTCGGCTGGGACACCGAACGCGGCTTGATGACCGTCGATCGATGGTCCCGGCAAGGCGGCTACAGCCGGAGCAGCCGCACCCACCCCTAGCCGCCGGCGAGCCAGCCGTTCCGCCCTCGAATCGTTCGTCCCGCGTCGGCTTACCCGACGAGTGACCTGGGTGGCGGCAGGATCTGAGCAACGACCACGAGTTGCTGGAAGCGCACGGCCATGCAGCCGAGCATCCGTCACATATCCCGTCGCACGATGCGCGGCAAATGAGTGCGTTCGTAGCGCATCGTATCAGCCTTGGGGCGTCGGCTGGCGTTGCCGTCCGGCCGAGCGCAATACGTCCACCGGGCAGTCCTTGGGGTGATCGCCGTCGGAATGCCACTGCGGGCAAATCGGTTAGCCGGGCATGAGCGTGTTTACGGACAACGAGCTCGGCTACCTCGCAGGGCAGCGCCTGGGCCGGATTGCGACCGTCGGCCCGGACGGGCAGCCGCACGTGGTACCAACGTCGTTTCGCTACAATCCAGAGCACGACGCTATCGACGTGGGCGGCCTGCGGATGAGCCAGACCAAGAAACTGCGCGACGTGCAGCGCACCGGCCGGGCGAGCATCGTGATCGACGACGTGCTTCCCCCATGGCAGCCACGCATGATCGAAGTGCGCGGGACCGCAATCGTAATCCCGTCGGGAGGCAAGGCCTTCGGAGAGCGGTTCGAGGACACCATCGTCCGCATACAGCCCACGCGCATCATCTCCTTCGGGATCGACTCCGGCGAAGTGACTGCCAGCGCGCGATCGGTCAGCGCGACCTAGCTGACAGCTTGATGGGGCAGCGTGAGCACCATAAGCGACTCCGCGCCCAGCCTGCGGTCTTGAAAAACCGGAGGAACTGCGGCGCCTGCGCTGGTACGCCGGCCAGCGAAACCTCTGCGATCTGGACCTGGCACGCAACGGCTCGCGGTACGGCTTTGTGCTGGACCTCCCGCAGAGCCGGACCGAGACCCTGCTGCGCGCCCGCGTGCAGGAACTCGGCGGCACCATCGAGCAGCGCGTCGAGCTGGTGCGCCTGGCCGAGCGCGGCGGCGCCGTCGACGCCACGCTCCGCGACGCCGCCGGCCGGGAGATCGAGGTGAGCGCCGGCTACGTGGTCGGCTGCGACGGTGCGCATAGCCGCGTGCGCCACGAGATCGGGCTTCCGTTCGAGGGGCAGCCGTACCCGCAGGACTGGCTGCTGGCCGACGTCGCGCTGGACGGCGCCGGCAGCGACGGCGCGGTTCACGCCTTCTTCCGCCCGAACGGACTGCCCCTGGTCTGCATACCGATGGGCGGCCAGCGCTGGCGCCTGGTCATGGCCAACGCGGGCGACCGCGGCGGCCAGCCGCCGACGTTCGCGGAGATTCAGGAGCTGATCGCGGAACGTGCGCCGCGGCCCATCGAGGTCCGCGATCCGCAATGGCTGGCGTCCTTCCGGTGTCACCTCAGGTCGACCAGCAGCTACCGGCGCGGGCGCGTGCTACTCGCCGGCGACGCCGCGCACATCCACTCGCCGGCCGGAGGCCAGGGCATGAACACCGGGATGATGGACGCGCACAATCTCGCCTGGAAGCTGGCCCTGGTCGCGGACGGACGCGCCCCGGACGCGCTCCTCGACACCTATAGCCAGGAGCGCATCCCCGTCGCGTCCGGCGTGCTCGAGTTCACCAACAAGCTCGTCGGACTGTTGACCATGCGGAACCGGGCCAAGCGGGTCGTGCGGGACACCGTCATTCCCGTCGTGAGCCGTACGCCGATGGTCCAGCGCAATGCGGCCCGCAAGATGTCCCAGCTCTCGGTCGCCTACCCGCGGAGCCCGCTGGTCCAGCCCGACGGTCACCGCCGCGGGCCGAAGCCCGGAGATCGGTTCCCCGACGTCGACGTCCGTGGCGAGCACGGACCGGCCCGGCTGCATCACCTGCTCGGCAGCGGACGCCACGTGCTGATCGTGTCCCGCGCCGGCGTCCGCAGCGCGCTCGAGACGGCCGGCATCGGGCGCTACGCCGGGCTCGTCGACATGGTCGATGGCGATCCCGGCAGCGGCTTCGCACTCGTCCGGCCCGACGGAATCCTCGCCGCGCGCGGATCAGCGGGAGACACTCACCGTGTCGTCGACTACCTGCGCCGACTCTGCGGACTCGGAGAACCCGGGCCGGCCGCGGTCCTGAGCGAGGTGGTCGCGCCATGACACCACGGACACCCGCAGCGCCGTCTCCGCCGTCGTGATCCTGGCTATGTTGACCTTGCTCCTGTGCGCACCCGATTGATTCATCTGTGCGGCTCAAGTTGGCTGGTCGGCGCGGCGAGAGGCGCGCAGAACGGCGGCTCCGTGCGCGTTCTCCCTGATCTTCTCTATCACTCAGCGTGATGATGCCGATCGACGTAGCCCAATGCCGACCGCCGACTCGGCGCGGCGTGACTGGCCTGGAAGTCGCCGCCGGACCCCGGTGCCCGTCGACTATGCATGGACGTCCCGGCCACCGGTGGCCAGATCCTGCCTGACTTGGGACGCGCCGTATGCGGCAGAAGCGTGCGTGGCTGGCCGCCCAATAGAGTTGGGTTTCATGCTGGAACTGATCTCACCGACGATCCGCTTGCGTAGATCCTGGCTGGCGTCGTGCGAGGAGTGGGGGCGGGGGGTTCACCAGGACGGGGCGGGCCTTCATCCCGATGATGACGTGGATACGGCGGCAGGCTTTTCCCCCTGGGTCGAACGGCTCCTGCATGAGGCAGATACCTCGATCCCGGCCCGGGAAGGACGCGTGCACGCGACTTACTGGTGGGTTGCGCAGGGTGGCACCTATCTGGGGGCTATCTCACTGCGCCATGAGCTAAATGACTTCCTGCTGCGCGCCGGCGGTCACATCGGGTACGGAATCCGGCCGTCGGCCCGCGGCCGGGGCGTCGCCACCTGGGCGCTGCGGTCGGCGCCGCCCCGGGCATCCGCACTGGGTCTGGAGAAAGTACTGGTTACCTGCGATGACGCGAACCTGGCCTCGGCCCAGGTCATCATGAAGGCCGGTGGCGTCCTGGAAGATGTGCGTCCCGGCGAGCTAGGGCTCACCCGCCGCTACTGGATAACACTCTGACCTGGCTGGCCTAACCCGGGAAACCCGACCGGTCGGCGGCAGATGAGTGCACCTGGTCAGGGTTATAGGGGCGATGGGTGCCGGAGCTCATAGATGGGGAATTCTGAGCCGTCCGGCAGGCGGATTGCGGCCAGCAGCCCCCAGCCCTGATCGGCGACATCCCGCGCCACTTCGACTCCCTTGTCCCTCAATTCGGCAAGCGTGGCGTGAATGTCGTCGCACATGAGGTAAAGCTCATGGCGGCCGTCCCCGTCAGCTGGATGGACAGCAAGCTCGGCCGGGGGGAGAGCGAAAATGAGCCAGCCTCCGCCCAGCCTCCGCCCGCGTCGACCGACGAGAGGCTGAGCATATCCCCGAAGAACGCACGGACCTTCTCAGCTTCGGGCGAGAACACGATCGCATGCAGGCCGGTGATCACGCTGTGATCCTAGCTGTTGCCTGGCTGGCGGCCGCGCTGTGACCGATGCGGTCGCCCGCGCGTTGCGCAGTCAGGCTCCGGCGCACCTTCCGCTGTCACGCTCGCACAGCCGCCGAACGCGCGGCCAGCGGCATGAGCGCGCGTGTTGTGCCGACAGCCGGGAGATGTATGGAATGAGATGTGCATTCCAGCGAACCTGCGGCTCGATTCGAGAGCGTCTTCCGCAGTGACTCCAGGCAGCGCGACAACTTCCTCGCCCGGCTGTTCGGGATCTTCAGTGAGCACGTGGTAACCACGTGGTGTGATTGCCCGCATGCTCCGTACGTCAACATCGGCCGGCCGACGCTACGGGAACCCGGCCAGAGCCACGGCCACACGCTCGACTTCACCTTGCGGCACCGTCAGAGCGGACGGCTCTACGCGGCCGAGATGAAGTGCTGAATCACCTGGGCGAATTACCGTTACCTCCGGCTCACCGAGGCAGCGCAGCTCATAGGTCTCGCCGAACCGGCATTCGTCAAGTTCCTCGCGCTTGCCCGTGACCGGGCCGCCTACCAGGTCTTCGTCGGCGGCAAGCCTGTCCACGTGGACGGAGCCATCTTGGTGTGGGGCGCAGCGACGGAACCGGGCCGGTCTGCCGCAGTCGCCCTCGGTGTCGCTGACGTCCTCACCGTCGAGGACATGGTGAGCGACCTGCATGTCTGGCAGCCCCCTGGCTGGCAGGACTTCATTGCCCGACGCCGGTCTTGGGCAACTGAGTTGTTCGACTACCTCGGCCAGTCGGGTTGTTCCGTGCAAGTTGAAACGACCAGCACGATCATCGCGGCATGAGCTTCGGATGACTAGCTCTCCCCGGCCGGGCCCGGATGGGCCGCCTGCCTCTCTATCCTGCGGCCGGGGCGGTGGGAGGACACCAGCCCGGCAAGGGCGGGGGCCGGGAACGAAGGTAAGCCCGCGTTTCTCGCGCGGCAATCGTCTCGCCCGGGCAGCGTCAGAAGCGGAAGCGGGTCAGGCCGCCCGGGTCCGTCGCCAGGACCACGGTCGCCGAGCGCGGCTCGATGCGGTACACGTGCCACGGCGGTGGTCCTTGCGACGGCGCGTTGAACGGCTCATCGGCGAGTGGGCCATGGAAGCATCGTTTTCGGCTGCTCCGGCCGCGGTCGCCGGCCGCGCCGTCTTCGAGTGGATGCTGGACCGGCAGTTCGTGATGGAGCGCACCGAAGTCCCCGAAGCTCCGGACAGCATC
>WNGQ01001872.1_pt1 | contig 21484 bp, 12 predicted proteins | sample 5407661 | NCBI WGS metagenome assembly WNGQ01 (sample SAMN13153382, study PRJNA577476) | soil metagenome | isolation source: 60 cm soil or saprolite under Garry oak tree replicate 2 | place: USA:California | collected 2016-06-15 | reverse complement strand
CAGCCCTTGGACAACTCATCCAGGTTATAAGCAGATCCGGGCTTGGTTGCATATTGACCCGTCTTCTGGCTGTAGGGGAACCCGCTTCCTGTCGGACCGATTCCCGAGATTCTGCCGATCAGTGTGGCGTAGAGATTTTCGGCGTCGGACGTGTCCTGAGTATCACCGGGGAACGCGTTTTCGAACGGTTGGAACGCTGGGTCGCCGTTTATGATGCCCAAGCTGACGCTAGGAATGCCGTCCGGTGGATTCCAATAATGATCCTGCTCGCGATAAAAGCTAAAGCCGAAAGATATGGAGTGCCCTCCGTGCATCCACGTCGCGCTATCGGAAGCGTTGATGACCGGGTAGAAGGTTGTAACCGGGAGATTGAAGGTTTCGCCTGAGCTTGCAATGCCCCAATTAACCTGGGGAATCGAATCCCAAGCTGGATTTCCGCCGAACGCATACCAGAATGCGTTGTAATAATAGCCCCCGCGGAACTGGTTAACCAATGTAGGCGTAACCGACCAATTTACGCCAAAAGATGCTATATAGTTGTTGGCCTTATAGGAAGCGGCCTGATTTGAAAAGTCGCTACCCGGGAAGAATGGAGCACTAGCATTCGGTTGATTGACCTTCGTTTCTTCGTACGAAAAATCGACACGGACCTTTGGAGAAAGGTTGTAGTCCACACGAAATGCAGGGTAGTACCTGGTTGTGGGCGACGGCACCAGCCAATTCAATATTTGAGTATTTGGATCGCCCGATGCCGACAACGTTGCTCCGCCGCTCGTTATCGCTTTGTTTATCAGAACTTGTTGGGTGTTGAAAGCCTGGCAGATCGCAGCATTTGTCGTGCAGTCTGGGAGGCCGTTCGGTTGGGCTACCTGCGTGAAAAGATTGACCTGGGTTCCGTCCTGCCTGGTGAGAATCCCTTGCTGTGCCAGTGGCGTCAAAACCGTATTGCTCGTAGGGAATCCACCCGGCTGCTTGGCCATGGCGAACGAAGCAAAGTAGAAGAGTTTATCCTTGATGATGTGGCCGCCGGCACTGCCGCCAAACTCATTAAGGATGATTGGTGTTTTGCTCTGACCAACGGCGTTATTTAGCCAGCTGTTCGCATTCAATGCTGTATTCCGAAAATCCTCGAAAATGCGCCCATGAATATCATTGCTTCCCCGGCGCGTAACGAAATTCACTTGCATGGCAGCCAGCCCCATGCCCTGACTGAATTCTGTCTGTGCCGATTGGACAGTCATCTCCTGAATGTCTTCCAGGCGCGCTTCGAGGGTGGGCGAAACGTTGCCGGCGAACTTCATACGACTCGTCGAAGAAGCTATCCCGTCAATTGTGTTTGCCTCCGCAATTACAGGGAGACCGTTCCACGTCCCAAACCCGCCAGTACCGCTGTATCCTGGCGAGAGTTGAGCTAGTGCGCTGACGTCCCTCCCCTGCAAGGGGAGATCTTCAATCTGCTTCATGTCGATCGTAGTGGCAATGGCGTTCGAAGTTGTCTCAACCAGCGGTATAGCACCTGCCTCGACCACGACCTGCTCCGTAGCTGCTCCTACCTTGAGTTCAACTTTCACGTCGGTCACACGGCCTGCCTGCACAATCACAGAATTCAGAACGTCAGTCTGAAATCCGGCTTTGGAAACGGTTAGCTTGTATTTCCCCAAGGGCAACGAGACGAAACCGTAGCTCCCGACCTGTTGCGTTTCCCCTTCGCGGGTTTCGTTTGTTGCCAAGTCTTGCAGCACTAGCTTCGCGCCCTGCACGGCGGCTCCACTTGGATCGACGACAAGCACGTTAACTGTTCCAACCGAGCCCATCTGGGCCCAGGAAGGAGAACAACATGCGAGAGCGAGGAGCAGAGGGAGAAACCAGAGAACGCGGCCCGGTCGAATCGAAAATAAAGAAAAGTTTTCCAGCGTCTTCATATATCTATTCCCCCCTTGCGCAGAGGCAAGATCGGATTTTGAATCCCTCGACAGGCACCCCAAGTTGCAAAATTGGTCCGTGGACGAGACGTCCGCGCGGATACAATATGCAAAATCAATGAGCGGCTTATAGCGCATCTGAATCCAGAGTGTCAAGCATTTTCTGCAACCGCTTACATTCTTTATTTTGTGGACTTTTTCGCGCGGCCCGACAGTTCCTACAACAAGTACCTGAAATCGCCAGCAAAGTACGCTTTTTCAATAATCTGCGCCGTTAGGCCTTGCCATGTGATCTCGCGCACTGTCACTGTGAGGACAGGTTTCGCCGGGAGGCGCAGAGGCGTTGAAGCGCGCCTAACCGGGCAGTGGCTGCAAGCGCTTGCACTTACTTCTTGACACCTCCATCCTTTTGCGTTTCACTCTCCAGCTTGTGTAGGATTACAGTGCGGATGGGTGCGTTGGGCGGCCCATGCGGGGGATTCGAATGAAGCGAATGCTATGGATTACAATCATGGGGGCCACTCTGATGACGACGATGGCAGCAAGCGGGGCTAGTTTTCTTGCGGGCGTGGGGGCAAAACCAGGTTCCACCAAGAAATCGTCGTTCGGGAAGACGCCTGACGGGGAGTCCGTGGATCTTTATACGCTGACGAACAAGAATGGGGCCGAGGCGGCGATCACCACCTATGGCGGGTCCGTCGTCTCCCTGAAGGTGCCGGATCGCGATGGGAAACTCGGGGACGTGGTGCTCGGTTTTGATTCGGTTGACGGCTATGTGAACAATACCAGTTATATCGGGGCCCTAATCGGCCGATACGGGAACCGCATCGGTCACGCAGAGTTCAAACTGGACGGAAAGACGTACACGCTTGCGAAGAATAATGGTGAAAACACCCTGCACGGAGGGACCAAGGGTTTCAACAAAGCAGTGTGGGCGGCAAAGGAAATCCCGGCGAAGGACGGCCAGGCGCTCGAGCTGACTTATCTGAGCAAGGATGGCGAAGAGGGATTCCCGGGGAACCTGCACGTCCGCGTGATTTATACGCTTACAGATTCGAACGCGCTGAGAATCGAGTACTTCGCGACGACCGACAAGGACACGGTCCTCAATCTTACGAACCACTCGTACTTTAATCTTGCAGGTCCCGGGTCGGGCGATATTCTCGGCCACATCTTGATGATTGAAGCCGACAAATTCACGCCCGTGGATTCCGGGCTGATTCCCACCGGCGAGCTTCGCGGCGTGGCCGGCACGCCGTTCGATTTCCGCACGCCGACGGAGATTGGAGCTCGCGTCAACTCGGATGATGAACAGATCAAGCTCGGCGGCGGCTACGACCACAATTTTGTGCTAAGCCGAAAGCCGGGTGATCCCATTTCGCTTGCGGCGCGGGTGCGGGAGCCCAAGACCGGGCGCGCTATGGAAGTTTGGACGACAGAGCCCGGCGTTCAGTTTTATACGGGGAACTTCCTGGATGGATCGTTGCATGGCAAGGACGGCGTGAGCTATACCAAGCGCTCGGCGTTCTGCCTGGAGACACAGCATTTTCCTGATTCGCCGAACCAGCCGAAGTTTCCTTCCACGGAGCTGAAACCCGGCGAACGCTATCACACAACGACGATCTACAAATTCTCCACGGCCAAATAGATTTTGGTTCGACACCGGAGCACGGCCGGCGACAATTCCATTAGTCAAAAGGAGCATCGTCCATGCGCACGCGAATTCTCGTTGGTTTGTTCTCGATGTTTCTAATCTCCGTTGGTTCCGTGCAGGCTCAAACCTCAGTCGCGCCAACTCCTCCTATGGGGTGGAACAGTTGGAATCACTTTGCTTGCAAAGTCACCGCCGCCGACGTGCGAGGCGCGGCCAACGCGATTGCCAGCAACGGAATGAAAGAGGCGGGCTACATTTACGTGAATGTGGACGACTGTTGGCAAGCCGGGCGCGACGAGCATGGGCGAATTGAACCGAACAGAAACTTCGGCGACATGAAGGCGCTCGCCGATTATGTCCACAGCAAGGGCCTGAAGTTTGGAATTTATTCCTCGCCTGGGCCGGAAACCTGCGCGGGATTCACCGGAAGCTATCAGCACGAAGAACAGGACGCGCAGACTTACGCCGAGTGGGGCGTGGACTATTTGAAATACGATTGGTGCAGCGCGTCGCAGGTGTATCCCGTCAGCCAGATTCGCGAAGTTTACGAGAAAATGCACCGGGCGCTGCAGAAAACCGGCCGGCCGATTGTGTTCAGTTTGTGCGAGTACGGCTGGGACCTGGTCTGGCGCTGGGGCAAGGATGTGGGCGGAAATCTGTGGCGGACGACGGGAGACATCGAAGATAAATACGATTCAATGACGAGGATTGGTTTTAGTCAGGCGGGGCAGGAAGTTTTCGCTGGGCCTGGCCATTGGAACGATCCCGACATGCTCGAAATTGGCAACGGAGGCATGCGTCACGACGAATACATCACCCACATGACGCTGTGGTGCCTGCTGGCAGCGCCGCTGCTGGCTGGAAATGATTTGACAAGGGTGACTCCGGAGGATTCTGCGATTCTGTTGAACAAAGAAGCGATTGCTGTGGACCAGGACCCTAAAGGCGCACAAGGGCATCGCGTTTCTGCCGAAGGCCCACTTGAGGTTTGGGCAAAGCCCTTGGCCGATGGCAGCGTGGCAGTCGGTTTGTTCAGCCGCGCGGGAGCGTTCCCTGTAAAAGTGAATTTCAAAGACCTCGGTTTTACGGGTAGCGTACACGTGCGAGATCTGTGGATGCACAAGGATTTGGGCTCGTTCGAGAGCGAGTTTACGGCGCAAGTGCCGCGCCACGGCGCAGTGATGCTGCGCGTCTGGAAGTAGGATGCAGAGCTAATCAGTTTTCGTCTCATCAGTTCTTGGGGGCGATTCCGGTGGAATCGCGGACGACGAGTTCGGGATCGATGACGATTTCCCGGCCAACTTCGCGCTCTTCGCGGCCGTTACCCAGGACGTTGTCGAAAATGATGTGTCCGATTTGTTCTCGAGGGATGTGCACGGTCGTGAGCGGAGGGGAGCAGAATTCCGCGAGCTTGATGTTGTCAAACCCGGTGACGGAAACATCGCGGGGAATCTGAAGCCCTTCTTCGCGCAACTCGCGCATTACACCGACGGCCATAAAATCGTTCACGCAAAGAATCGCGGTGGGGCGGAAGCCGGATTCGAGCAATTCGCGAGCCGCTTGGCGGCCGCCGTCCAAACCATCGGGCCCTGCAAAGATCCTCGGCTCAGCGCCCGGCGAGCAGCGGTGTACGGATTCCAGGAAAGTTTTGCGACGTTCGCTGATGGGGCCGAGAGTGGAATGATGCCCGATAAAGGCCATGCGGCGATGGCCCAAAGCATTGAGGTAACTGACGGTTTTTTTGATTCCTTTGCGGTAATCCACGCGTATGTTTGTGATATTTTTCTGTGGGGTTCCCACGTCATAGAAGGCGGCCGGGATGCGGCTGCTGGAAACGGTCTGGATCAAATGTTCTTCCATTTCTGAAACGATGACGGCCAGGCCCGCCACGCGCAGCCCGATCATGAGTTGCACACTGGCGAGGAGCTGTTCGGAACGGTAGTCGGTATTGGCCACGACAACTTCCAGACCCTGGGCATGAGCATCCGCTTCGAGAGTACGGTAGATATCGAGGAAAAACGGATTCTCCATGTTCGAAACAATGATGCCGAGAATCCTGCTCTTTCCGCGCGCAAGAGAGCGCGCGTGGAGATTCGGGTGATAGTTAAGTTCCTCGGCCGCTTTCAACACGCGGGAGCGCGTGGAGGTTTTGACAATCTCCAGGTTGTTGAGGACGCGAGACACCGTGGAGGTGGAAACACCCGCTTTTTGAGCCACGGCATCGAGATTCATTGCCAGCGTACGCCTCTTGCGCATTATGGACTCCTGAGCGTGCGGGAAGGCACATTCTATCGAAAATTCGCTTCTCTGCGGGAACGGAACTGTGCAGGAAGAGGCAGTTCCGGTTCTGGATGAGTATAATTCGGTTAAACGGTGCAGATTCGGGGTAATGCCAGAAAGGAGAAGGGGCATAGGTCGCTTGACAAGGTCGCAGAAAGCGCTGTAATGTCTGCGTTGCAAGCGTTTGCAGAAAAAGTGCCCCTGGCTAAGTCATGACGCAATCTTCCAACTCACCGATGGTGTTCGGTGTCATTGTTGGCAATCGCGGGTTTTTTCCAGACCACCTGGCGCGATCGGGCCACCAGGAGATGATTTCCGCATTGTCGGCCCAGGCAATCAAGCCCATCGTTCTCGGGGAAAGCGATTCCAAGCATGGGGCCGTAGAAACGCGCCAGGAAGCGGCGCGCTGCGCGGATCTTTTTAAGAAACATCGCGACGAAATCGACGGCATCGTAGTGACGCTTCCGAACTTTGGCGATGAGCGCGCCATTGCGGAAACGCTGCGCATGGCTAACCTTGGTGTACCGGTGCTCATGCAAGCTACGCCGGACACGCCGTCGAAGATGACCATCCGCGACCGGCGCGACAGCTTTTGCGGGAAAATGTCCGCCTGCAATAATCTCGCGCAATACGGCATTCCCTATTCGCTGACTACATTGCACACCGAAGCGCCGAATTCACCGCAGTTTCGTGACGACCTGGTTTGGTTCCGGTCCGTTTGCCGTGTGGTGAAAGGCCTCAAGAAACTCCGGATCGGCGCGATCGGGGCGCGGCCCGCGGCATTCAACACGGTTCGCTACAGCGAAAAGATCTTGGAATCCACAGGAATTTCTGTAGAGACGTGGGATCTTTCCGAGGTGATGGGGAGAATCGGGCGGCTCGTGGACAACGACCCCGCAGTTCTTGAAAGGTTGAAAGCCATTCGGGCCTACGTCTCGACCAACAGCATTCCGGAAGCGGCCCTCGTAAAAATGGCCAAGCTGGGCGCGGTCATTCACAGCTGGATGAAGGAAACGGAGGTAACCATCAGCGCGATTCAGTGCTGGACCTCGCTCGAAGAATTCTTTGGCGTTGTGCCTTGCACGGTCATGAGCATGATGAGCGACTCCGGGCTCTCCAGTGCGTGTGAAGTGGACGTTGCCGGGGTGGTGGGAATGCACGCCCTGCAACTTGCTTCACAGACTCCCAGCGCGCTCCTCGACTGGAACAACAACTACGCGGACGATCCGGACAAAGCCGTATGCTTCCACTGCAGCAATCTGCCGAAGCACTTTTTCAAAGATGTGCGTATGGACTTTCAGGAAATTATCGCGGGAACGGTGGGTAAGGAAAACACGTTCGGGACCTGCGTGGGTCAGGTGAAGAGCGGCCCCATGAGCTTCGCACGCTTCTCGACCGATGATCGCGAAGGGAAGATGCGAGGCTACGTCGGGGAAGGGGAGTTTACAGACGATCCCCTGCAAACTTTTGGAGGCGCGGGCGTAGTACGAATTCCCGGTTTGCAGAAGCTGCTGCGTTTTATTTGCGAGCGGGGCTTCGAGCACCACGTGGCGGCGAATTTCTCTCAAACAGCGTCGGCTGTGCACGAGGCTACGACCCGGTACCTAAACTGGGACGTGCACTTTCACAAAGCTGACGCACAAGGGTGTTGAAGAGACGACCAACAAGCACGTCGGGCCGGATCATTCCAACAAGGAGATGCGATGCTCTCGAAGATTTCCCGCAGGAGATTTGTCGGGAACACTGCGGCTGTGTCTCTCTGCTCGTTCATTCCACGCCTCGTTGGCGCGGCTTCTGGAACCAATCGCAAGATTACCGTGCTCGCGGACGCAGAAATCGGCACAGTGCGACCGGATTTTCACGGGCATTTTGCCGAGCATCTCGGCTCTTGCGTGTACGGCGGCCTATGGGTCGGGAAGAATTCTCCGATTCCCAATATCAACGGCTACCGACGGCAGGCCATCGAATACCTGAAAGAACTGGGCATTCCCGTATTGCGCTGGCCCGGCGGCTGCTATGCGGACGACTACCACTGGCGCGACGGCATCGGACCGGCAGAAAGTCGGCCGAAGCGAGTCAACATTCACTGGGGCGGCTACGTTGAGGACGGGAGCTTCGGCACGCACGAATTCATCGGCCTGTGCCGGTTGATTGGCGCGGAGCCGTATCTCGCAGGAAATGTGGGCAGCGGCACGCCGCGCGAAATGCGCGACTGGGTCGAATACTGCAACATGCCCTCGGGAAGCACGCTCGCCGAAGAGCGCATCAAGAACGGCGCTGCGGAGCCGTTTCGAGTTCACTACTGGGGCGTGGGCAACGAGGCCTGGGGCTGCGGCGGATGGATGCGCCCGGAAGTTTACGCCGATCACTACCGCCGCTTTTCCGTTTATTTACGCAAGTACGGCGACACGCAACCGTTCCTGATTGCCAGCGGCCCCAACGGCAATGATACGCGCTGGTCTCGCAAGTTCATGGACACCCTCGAATGGGGCTCTCCCGAAGGCGTCTCCATGCACTATTACGAAGGCGGGGAAGATCATCCGCTGCACTTCACCGCGGAACATGTGAAGAAGCAGCTCGCTATTTTTGCGCGCGTTGAGGAAGCCATCATTCAACAGCGCGAACTCTTTGACAGCTATCGCGACGGCCGCAAAATCGCGCTCGTCCTCGATGAGTGGGGCGTGTGGGATCGCATTGCCGAGGAAGACGATAAGAAATTCGGCAAACTGTGGCAACAAAGCACCATGCGCAGCGCCGTGGCAGCAGGATTGGGATTGAACATTTTCAACCGTCAGGCCGACAAGCTCTTCATGTGCAACATCGCCCAGATTGTCAACGTGTTGCAATCACTTCTCCTGACCGATGGCCCGGAAGGGAAGCAGTGCGTACGCACCACGACCTATCATGCTTTCGCGCTGTTCAAGGGACATCGCGGGAATACCGCGGTGAGAGTCGAAACCGACGCGCCCGCCTCCGACAAAGATAAACCTTCGCCCGATTTGTCCGTTTCGGCTTCGACGAAGAACGGAACGGTTTTGCTTAGCCTCGTCAATCCGTTTCCCGATCAGGAGCTCGAGATTCAGTGCGCCTTGCGCGGGGCGGCCTCAAAGAACGCCACCGCGCTTCTTCTCCACGATGCCGATTGGAACGCCTGCAACAGTTTTGATGGGCCGGATCGCGTCGTGCCCAAGCCGCATCCCGTGAAGGTCGAAGGTTCCACCGTGCGGTTGGACTTGCCGCGAATGTCCGTCGCCACCGTGACATTGACGCCCTAAAGTGAGCGTAAGCCCGAAAGAGCGCAAACGCTCAAGCAAAGCTCGGTATTCGGTCTGCCAGTTTTCATGTCGAGCGTAAACGCGTAGGATGCCAGCGGCACAAATCTTCTTTGCCACGCGAAAGGGGATCGAGCGAATGCGCGTATCTGTCTGTCGGTCTTGGATGAAACTCGGCTTGTTGCTAGCCGCTCTTGCGAGTTGCGTTTCATTAGTCTACGGGCAGCGGCCGCCTGGCCCGCGGGCGAACGAAGAAACGTTCCGCTTTCGCTTTGTCGGTCCGCGTGCCGGAAACCGTGTCGCCTCGATTGCAGGCGTTCCCGGCGATCCAAGCACGTACTACGCCGGTGCCGCATCCGGCGGTGTCTGGAAAACCACTGACGGTGGCAATCGCTGGGAGCCCATTTTCGACAAGCAGACTGTAACAGCGATTGGCGCGATCGCTGTAGCTCCGTCCGACCCAAGCGTCATCTGGGTGGGCACCGGCGAAGCCTGGGCCATTCGCGACAGCGATGTGATGGGCAACGGCGTCTACGTGTCCACCGATTCCGGCAAAAACTGGACGCACGTCGGCCTCGACGACACCGGCCGCATTGGCAGAATCCTCGTTCATCCCACGAATCCCGACATCGCCTTCGTCTGCGCGCTCGGTCGCACCACTGGTCCCCAGCAGGAGCGTGGTGTCTACCGCACCACGGACCGCGGCCAGCATTGGGAGCGCGCGCTCTTCGCTGACGCAAACACAGGCTGCTCCGGCCTCGCCATGGATCCGCACAATCCCCGAATTCTTCTCGCGGGCATGTGGCAAGTGGAAATGCACACCTGGGGTGAACTCAGCGGTGGGCCAGGCAGCGCCGTTTATATTTCAAAAGACGGCGGCACGAAATGGACGAAGCTCGAAGGCCATGGCTTGCCTAAATCCCCGCTCGGCAAAATCGACGTGGCCATCGCGCCAACCAATCCCGACCGCTACTTTGCCTTGATCCAAACAAAAGACCAAGGCGCGCTCTGGCGTTCCGACAACGCCGGTGAAAACTGGCAGGCCACCAATTATCAGCGCCAGCTCATCGGCCGCGCCGGCTATTACATTCGCATCGCCGTTTCCACCGGTAACGACAACGAAGTCTACGTCGCCAACAGCAGCTTTCTCGAATCGCTCGACGGCGGCGAACTCTTCAAAGAGGTTCCCTGGGGCGGCGACAATCACGACATCTGGATCGATCCGCAGAATCCCGACCGCTTCGTCATCACTGATGATGGTGGCCTGAACATCACCACTGTTCACGGCCGCGGCTTTCATCGCATCCAACTGCCGATTGGCCAGATGTATCACGTTGCCGTCGACAACCAGGTTCCTTACTACGTCTACACCAACATGCAGGACGGCCCAAACATGCGCGGCCCCAGCATCGCGCCTCCGCTCGAGTACGGCCGCGTGGTTGACACCGGCTGGGAACGCCGCATGGGCGGATGCGAATCCGGTTTCACGCTGCCGGATCTCACGGACCCAAACATCGTGTGGGCGAGTTGTTACGGCAACGAAGTGACTCGCTGGGACGCAAAGACCAAGCGCGCGCGCTCCATCAGTCCGTGGATTCACTCGCTTGATTCGCCGCCCAGCGATTTGAAATACCGCTGCCACTGGACTCCGCCGCTCGCCATCGATCCTTTCGACCACAACACCGTCTACTACGGCTGTCAGGTCATCTTCAAAACAAGCAACGGCGGTCAGAGTTGGTCGGTCATCAGCCCGGATCTTTCTACCCAGGATCCGAAGTACCTTGGCGCCTCCGGAGGAATCGTCGGAGACAATCTTGGCCAGTTCTACGGCGAAGTCGTCTTCGCCATCGCGCCCTCCGAAATTCAGCAAGGCCTCATCTGGGCGGGCACCAACGACGGCCTCATCTGGTACACGAAAGACGGCGGGGCAAACTGGACCAACGTCACAAAAAACATCCAAGACCTCGCTCCCTGGGGCACCATCACGCGCATCGAGCCGTCGCACTTTGATGCAGGCACAGCTTACGTCGCTGTTGACTACCACTTGATGGACAATCGCGATCCATTCATCTTCAAGACCACCGATTTCGGCAAGACCTGGACAAAAATCTTAGAAGGCTTGCCTAAACATTCGTTGGGCTACGTGAAGACTATCGCCGAAGACCCCAACCAGAAGGGTTTGCTCTTTGCCGGCACGGGAAACGGCCTCTTCTATTCTCTCGACGACGGCGCGCACTGGACGGCCTTCACCGCCGGCCTGCCGCACGCTCCCGTCACTTGGGCCGTCGTACAAAAGCAGTTTCGCGATCTCGTCGTCTCCACCTACGGCCGCGGCATCTACATTCTCGACGACATCACACCGCTCGAGCAGATGGCGCAAAAGGCCGAGGACACACCCGTGCGTCTTTTTGCTCCGCGCGACACATTCCGCCTTTTTCCCAACGGCGGCGCGGCTATCACGTACTCCCTCAAAGCCGCGCCCAAAGCTCCGCCCAAAATCGAAATCCTCGATTCGAGTGGCGCCGTTGTTCGCAAGCTCGAAGGGCAGCCGGGACGAGCCGGCATGAACCGTGCTGAATGGAATTTTCTCTACGATCCGCCGAAGCTCGTCTCGTTGCGCACCACGCCCGCGGAAAACCCGCACGTTTGGGAAGAGCGCCGTTTCCGCGGCAGCGATTCGCGCCAAGTCTTGCATTGGGGAATCCGCGAAGCCGAGGTTGGTCCCATGGCCTTGACGGGAAAATACAGCGTTCGCCTCACGGTCGACGGCCAAACCTTCACGCAGCCCCTGACCATCGCGAAAGACCCAAACATGCACGCAAGCGACCAGGACTTAGCCGCGGCCTTTAAATTGCAACTTCGCATCCGCGACGACATCACGAAAACTTCCGAAGCCACAAACAAGCTCGAGTGGATGCGCAAGCAGCTCGATGTAATCGCCCGCATGCTCGGCGGACGCAAAAGCACGCCTCCCAACCTCGACGAGAGAAGAGAGGGCCCTCAGGAAACGAAAGACGAAAAGGGCGAAGCAAATCCTGATCCCGAATTGCTCAAAGCCGTCGAAGCCTTGGATCAGAAATTGCAAGACGTCGAGTACAAGTTCATCTCTCGCGCCGACGCCCTCAGCGACGACAAATACTATTCCATCCCCGAAAAAATCTATCTCCATCTCATCTGGCTGAATGGCGAAGTCGGCACCGGCGCTGGCGACGTTGCCGGCGGTGTGGATAATCCGCCCACTGACACCGCCGCTGCAATCCTCGAAACTATCGAAAAAGACCTGGCCGAAGCGCAGTCCGGCTATCAGAACCTCATCGAGAAAGAGCTGCCTGCCTTCAACCGCGCTCTGCTCGACAAAGGAATCACTCCGATCGCTTTCGTGCGTCCCCCCGAACCTGAGGAAGAAGACGACACGGGTAGCTAACCAGGAGAATGGCCCAAGAGCTCTTCAACGAGGAGAAATCCCATGAAAACTTGCCCTCGCTACGGGTTTTGTTTGGCCGCAGCGATCCTCATTTTCCCTTGTGGCAGTTATGCCCAGGGCACACGCGAAGACTATCAGCGCGCCGAGCAATTTCTCCCCGGCAATCTGCGTCACCGCGTGTACGTCGCCGACCTGACGCCTCGCTGGATCGCTAAGAAAAACCGCTTCTGGTATCGCAAAGCTGGAACCAAAGCCGCGGAATTCATTCTCGTGGATGCCGACCAGAACGCGACCGGCCCCGCGTTTGACCACGCGCGCCTGGCCGAATCGCTCTCCAAAGCGCTCAAGCGCGAAGTCCAATCCACCGAGCTTCCTTTCGACTCCATCGATTTCTCTGACGACGGCAAATCCATTTCGTTCCAAATCGACGCTACGCCTTGGTCCTGCACGCTTGAAAAATACGATTGCAAGAGAGGTCCCGAGCCAGTCGCCGGCCAATACGAAGAAGCTTCTCCCAACAAAGAATGGGTCGCTTATGTCAAAGACCACGATCTCTATTTGCGCTACGTTTCCACCGGCGAAGTCGTGCGCCTGACCTGCGACGGCGAACGCTCTTACGACTACGCCACACCCATTCCCTCGCTTCGCCCCATGGTCGCGCAAGGAACGGAGGACATTCGCGAACGCCCGGCCGTTTTCTGGGCGCCGGATTCTTCCAAGCTCATTACCTATCGCATGGACACGCGCAACGCCGGCCGCTTCAGCTATCTTCAGTTCGTTCCTCCGAACCAGCTCCGCCCCAGAGAATACACTGTCGTGTATCCTCTGCCGGGGGAAGTCCTTCCAAGGGCAGAGCCCATCATTTTCGAAGTGCAAGGCGGCAAGCGTATCGAAGTGAAGACCGCGCCCATCGAAATGCAATTCCAGGGTGGCCCGGGTTTCGACTGGTACCCGGGCAGCAGGACGTTTTCTTACGATGCGTCGGAGCGCGGGGAGAAGTCCATCGAGCTTCGCGAAGTGGACGCCAGCACTGGCGAGCAACGCGTCATCATGCGCGAAAAATCCGATCGCTACGTCGATCCCGGAGAAACGCGCTTCCGCATTCTCCACGACACCGGCGATGTTCTCTGGACCTCCGAGCGCGACGGCTGGAACCAACTTTATCTTTCGAATCTCAAAACTGGCGAGCTCCGCGCGCAATTAACCCAAGGGCCATGGGTTGTTCGCCAGATTGTCGATGTAGACGAAAAAACCCACCGCGTCTATTTCCTCGCCAACGGCCGCGAAAAGGACGAAGATCCCTATCAGACGCATCTTTACGTCGTCGGTTTTGACGGCAAGGGCCTCACCCTGCTCACACCGGAAAATGCAACTCACACCGTGAGCTTCTCTCCTGATCACACCTTCTTCGTCGACAACTTTTCCCGCCCTGATCTGCCCGCGGTGTCCGCGCTGCGCCGCTCCAAAGACGGTTCACAAATGCGCGCTCTCGAGCAAACCGATATCAGCGAACTCACCAAGGCCGGCTGGAAAGCTCCTGAGCCTTTTCGCGGCAAAGCCAAAGACGGCACCACCGATCTCTATGGCCTCATCTGGAAGCCGTCGAATTTCGATCCTTCCAAAAAATATCCCATCGTCGAACAGGTTTACACCGGCCCCCAGGGCTTCTTTGTTCCGAAAACTTTCGGCGCTGCTCTGCGCAATGGCCAGCAGCAAGTCGCCGAACTCGGTTTCATTGCCGTGATGGTGGACGGCCGCGGCACCACCGGCCGCTCTCGGGCCTTTCACGAATTTTCCTATCACAACCTCGGCGGTTCTTTTGAAGACCACGTCGAGATGATCAAGCAGATGGCCGCCAAGTTTCCCTACATGGATATTGACCGCGTCGGCATTTACGGCACGTCCGCCGGTGGCTACGGCTCCACGCATGCCATCCTGCAATTTCCGGATTTCTACAAAGTGTGCGTCTCCATTTCCGGCGATCACGACGCGCGCCTCGACAAGGCCTGGTGGAACGAACTCTATCAGGGCTATCCCGTTGGGCCGGACTACGCCGAACAATCCAACGTCACCATGGCGGATCGCCTAAAAGGGCATTTGCTTATCGAACACGGCGACATTGACGACAACGTTCACGTTGTCGAGACCATGCGCCTAACCGACGCCCTCATCAAAGCCAACAAAAATTTCGATCAGCTCATCGTCCCCAACATGTATCACGGCGAAGGTGGCAATCCCTACTTAATCCGTCGCCGCTGGGATTATTTCGTGCAACATCTTCTCGGCGTCACTCCGCCGCCCGATTTTGCCATTCACGAAGAGCGCGAAGCTCCTCCCGCCCGCGCTCGATGAAGAATTCTAAGGAGACACGCCCGTGAATTCACGACAAGCCGTTCGCGCAGTTCTCTTGGTCGCTGCGCTCATCGCAATTGCGTCAATCGCTTCCGCGCAGGTCCCATCCAAAGCTCCCAACTCCAACGTCATCACTCTCACTCCTCAGCCCGGCTATTTTACGGAGCCCGGCATCGCCATCAATCCCAATAATCCCCACCAAGTCGTCGCGGTCTATCAGGACAACGCCCACGCAGCGTATTCCTTCGATGCCGGCCGCACTTGGCAAATCGCCACGGGCGTCGAGCCTCCAAACTATCGCGTCTCCGGCGATGTTTCGACGACCTACGACAATCAAGGCCACGCTTTCATCTGCTACATCGCCTTCGACAAGCTCGGCACTTACAGCTATTGGGGCCACAACTCCTCGCGCAACGGGATTTACGTTCGCCGCTCTCTCGACGGCGGCATGACCTGGGAGGCCAAAGACATTGCCGCTGCCGAGCAGCCTGAGAAAACACCGGATGGGAAGGATGTTCCTTGGGAAGACAAACCCTACCTCGTCGCTGACACGAGCCATGGCCCCTTTGCGGGCAACCTGTACATTGGTTGGACTCGCTGGACCATCGCAGACTCTCAAATCCAGTTTGTGCGCTCCACCGATCATGGCAAAACCTGGTCAAGGCCCATCGAAATCGACAACATGCGCGGCCTGCCGCGTGACGACAACGGCGCCGTCGAAGGATTTGCCGGAGCCGTCGGCCCGGATAGCACGCTCTACACCGTCTGGGGCGACGGCAATCATCTGGTTTTCACGGCGTCCTCCGACGGCGGCCTCAGCTTCGCCCCGGCTCGCAACATCATCGATACCGCGCCCATCATGTTCAGCGTTGACGCCGTTGCGCGCGCCAATGGTTTCCCACAAATCGGCATCGACCCCCGCGGCGGCCCGAAGGGTGGCCGCCTCTACGTCGCCTGGGCCGACTACCGCAATGGCGAAATCGATATCTTTTGCTCTTCGTCAAGAGATTTCGGCGCCACCTGGTCTCCAGCAATAAAAGTGAACACCGATCCCATCCACAATGGCGCGGAGCACTTCTTTCAGTGGATGGCCGTGGACCCCGCCGACGGTTCGATCAACGTCATCTTTTACGATCGCCGTGGCGATCCGCGGAATCGCGCTCAAACCGTCGTCCTTGCCCGGTCCACCGACGGCGGGCAGTCCTTCCAGAATTATTCCTGGACCGACCAGCCTTTCAATGCCAAAGGCGGCTTCATCGGTGACTACAACGGCCTGGCCGCCATGAACGGCCGCGTCTACGGCATCTGGACCGAAAAGCCGGAAAACATTACGACGCGCAACACCGTGATTCGCATCGGCGTTGCCGATTTCTCTGGCGCATCCGCCGACTCAAATTCTTCGGCGTCGCCGAAAGCAAATCTGAAATAATACGGAACGTTGACAAATCCTCTTCAGCTTCTGGAAAAGTTTCGCGCGCGCTTCGGAACGCCTGCAGCCATCTATCGCGCGCCGGGCCGCGTCAATCTCATCGGCGAGCACACGGACTACAACGACGGCTTTGTTCTCCCCGCGGCCATCGAGTTCCACTGTTGGGTTGCCGCGGCTCCGCGCGGCGACAAGAAACTCGTCATCCACTCTGAAAACTTCAACGAGACAGTCGAGGCAAGCCTCGCTTCGATTTCTCCCGCCGGCAAAAACCACTGGGCCAATTATCCTTTGGGTGTTGCGGACAAGCTCCAAGCCGCCGGGAAGCGCCTCAATGGCGCAAATCTTCTCATCGTCGGGGATGTTCCCCTCGGAGCAGGTCTCAGTTCCTCAGCAGCCATCGAAGTCGCCGTCGGTTTCGCCCTTTTGCGACAAAGTGGCTGCACTGTTAATCGCACCGAGTTGGCGCAACTTTGCCAAAAAGCCGAGAACGAATTTGTGGGTGCGCGCTGCGGGATTATGGACCAGTTCATCGCCTGCCATGGGAAAGCTTCGTTTGCCCTGTTGCTCGATTGCCGGTCGCTGGACTTTCAGGCTGCTCAGTTGCCGCCAGGAGTCCAACTCGTGATCTGCAACACGATGGTGAAGCACGAACTTGCCTCCAGCGAATACAATCGGCGCCGCGCGGAATGCGAAGAAGGTGTGCGCGCCTTGCGTATGGCATTGCCCGAAATTCGAGCACTGCGTGACGTCACTCTTCCTCAATTGGAGAATCATGGCTCGCTTCTGAATCCCAAGGTGTACTCGCGGTGCCGGCATGTCGTTACGGAAAACAACCGCACGCAGGAAGCCATTCGCGCCCTGTACTCCGACAACCTCAGCGGGTTTGGCCGCCTCATGCGCGACTCGCATCGCAGCTTGCGCGGCGACTACGAAGTCAGCTGCAAAGAACTCGATCTCATGGTGGAAATCGCCTCCGCGCAGCCGGGCGTCATCGGTGCGCGCATGACCGGCGGCGGCTTTGGCGGCTGCACCATTAACCTTGTCGAATCTTCTGGCGTGGACGCTTTCAAGCAAAACGTCGCCGCCGAGTATCTTGCAAAAACTGGCTTGCAGCCCGAAATCTACGTCTCCCCCGCCGCCGACGGCGTGCAACGGGTGGAAGTCAGCTCAGGCGAAGGCTCGCAATGATAAAGTTTCTGAACGCAAGAATTGTCATTCCGGGCGTAGCGAGGAATCTGCTGTTAGATTTTGGGCGACACCTGGTTTTGGATACTGCTAGCCTTCGTGCTGCGAATCTTTCGTCATGAATTTCGAAAAACTCCTCTCCACTCCTCACAAACGCTTCAATCCGCTTCTGCGCGAGTGGGTCCTTGTCTCGCCGCAGCGCACGCAGCGTCCCTGGCAAGGAAAGGTGGAAAAACTCCCAGCTGCTCCTTCGGTCACCTACGACCCCAGCTGTTACTTGTGCCCTGGCAACCAGCGCGCGGGCGGCAAGCAAACTCTGCAATACTCCGGAACGTATGTTTTCGATAACGACTTTCCTGCTCTTCTGCCCGAACCTGAATCACTGAACTACCCTGAATCACTGAACTACGACGACAAAGGTTTGCTCGTGGCGCAAACCGACCAGGGCATTTGCCGTGTCTTGTGTTTTGCTCCGCGCCACGATCTGACGATTCCTCGCATGAATTCCCAGGAGTTGCGGGGCGTAGTTGATGCGTGGGCGGAACAATATTCGGAACTTGCGAAACTTCCCTGGGTTCGCCACGTGCAAATTTTCGAGAATCGCGGCGAATTAATGGGCGCCAGCAACCCGCATCCGCACTGCCAAATCTGGGCCAACGCCACGCTCCCGAATCTTCCTGCCCGAGAAGAAGAGTCTTTCCGCTTGTATCGCACCGAAAAACATTCCTGCCTGTTGTGCGATTATTTGCAGCTAGAATTGCTCCGCAACGAACGAATCGTTTCTCAGAACGATGCGTTCGTCGTGCTCGTGCCGTTTTGGGCGGTTTGGCCGTTCGAGACTCTCGTGTTGAGCAAACGCCATGTCGCCTCTCTCGACCAACTCAACTCAAACGAGCGCGATCTCCTCGGCGAGATCCTTCGTCGCATCACGATTCGCTACGACAATTTATTTGAAACGGCTTTTCCGTATTCCATGGGTTTTCACCAACGCCCGACCGACGGCCAGCCGCACGCAGCCTGGCATCTCCACGCGCACTATTTCCCGCCACTGCTCCGTTCTGCCACCGTTCGCAAATTCATGGTCGGCTACGAACTCCTCGCCGCCCCTCAGCGGGACCTCACTCCCGAATCCGCCGCCACTCGCCTCGTTGCAGCCGGCGAAACCCATTACCTGGACCGCACTTCCTTGTGACCGGAAAATTCGATTTGCCTGTCAAATTGTTCGCGCTGGTGCTGGACGCCGTTCTGCTTCACAATTTGATTCCATGAACGGATTCTCTGGCCTGCGGGTTCTGGCGCTGGAAAGCCGCCGCGCGAAGGAACTCGCCAAACTTGTTTCCAACTATGGCGGCGATCCGGTCGTCGCTCCCGCGATGCGCGAAGTTCCGCTTGACTCCAACACCGAAGCGCTTTCCTTTGCCGAAGCGCTCCTCGCCCGAAAAGTCGACATCGTCATTTTTCTGACCGGCGTCGGCACACGGGCGCTCCTCAGCGTCGCCGAAACAAAATATTCCCGCGAAGAATTCGTGGCAGCCTTGCAGCGGGTGAAAGTCGTTCCCCGCGGGCCTAAGCCCATCGCGGCTTTGCGCGAACTCGGCGTCACTCCCTCCCTGACGGTTCCCGAGCCCAACACCTGGCGCGAGCTTCTTCAGACTCTCGACCAAGCCGTAAATTCCTCACCGGACTTTCGTCTTCGCGGTGCGCGCATCGCTCTTCAGGAATACGGCGTATCGAATCCGGAATTAATCGCCGGACTCACCGAGCGCGGCGCGTTCGTCACGCGCGTTCCGGTCTATCAATGGGCTTTGCCGGAGGATGTTGCGCCGCTGCAATCTGCAATCAAAGAACTGGCGGCGGGAAAAATTGACGCCGTTCTGTTCACCACGGGAGTTCAAGTGGCACATCTTTTTCAAGTGGCCGCCGAAATGAAACTCGAAGATGCAATGCGCCAGGCGTTGCGCCGCGCTATCGTCGCTTCGATTGGCCCGACGACCTCAGAAGAATTACAGCGAAAGGGAATCCGGCCTGACCTCGAGCCATCTCACCCCAAGATGGGTTTTCTTGTGAAAGAAGCAGCCGAGCAAGCCGCCGCTCTCCTCAGCAAGAAGCGCCAAGGAACCGCGTCAGCTTGAGCCCGCTCGCGCGGTCCGAGTGTACGGACTTTCTTCTTCGGTCCGCGCCTCGCCCAACTCCAAAACCAACTCGCTGGTCTTGGCGGGCGTTTCCCAGCCAGAATCATCCTTTTCTTTTTCCGCCGCCGGCAACGGCTTCGCCACCTCGCCAATGATCAGCAGGGAAGGAGCCGGCAGCCGCTCTTCGAGCGCCAATTCTTGCAGCGTGGTGCGGTGAATTTGCTGCTCCGCTTGCGTAGCATTGGCCACAATCACACACGGAGTCGAGGCATCAAGCCCGCCTTCCATCAATTTTGTGGCGATTTCGCCGTAATTCTTCCCTGGCATATACACGGCGTACGTTGCTTCTTTCAGCGCCACGTCATCCCACTCCGGCGATACATTTCCTGCCGTATGGTGACTCAGGAAAACGACCTTCGACGCGTACCTGCGATCCGTCAGCGGAATCTTCGCTGCCGCTGCCGCTCCCATGGCCGACGTTACGCCGGGAATCACTTCAAACTCGACTCCTGCGCGCGCCAGCGCTTCCATTTCTTCGCCCACGCGCCCGAAAAGCAGTGGATCTCCGCCCTTCAGGCGCACGACCTGCTCGCCTTCGCGCGCCGCAGCAACCAGTAGCGCATGAATCTGGTCCTGTGAAATTCCCGCTTGCCCGCAGCGCTTGCCCACGTTGCGCACGTGCGTCCACGCGGGAATCAGGTCCAGGATTTCCTGAGCCACCAGATGGTCGTGCAAAACCACCTCGGCGGTTTTCAGAATCTGCGCCGCTTGCACCGTCAGCAGCTCCGGATTCCCGGGGCCTGCGCCCACTAGGTAGATCTTTCCTTTACGAATTGGTGTGTTCATGGCCTAGTTCCTGCCGCCACCGGCATCCGAACTCACGGCGGCTTTCCTTGGCTTCTTCATGCTGGCTCCTTTTGGATGCTCAGCCTCTGCCTAAGGTTCTTAATCGAGACTACCACCGCGTTGGACGCTCCATTCCTCGGAACATTGCATTCCATGTATCGAAAATTTCGATAGTCACGCCTCCAAATTGGCTGTGACACAGAATTCGTTGCGACTGTGTGAGTCATTTGGGCTTGTCCGGGTTGGAAGTGTAGCCGTCGTAGCCATCGGGCGCGACGGGGGTGGCGGCGCGAGTGGCGAGTTCGGACATACGGTTGACGAAGTCGCGCTCGGGGGAGATGACGTCGTCGTAGCGCTTGGGGCGCGGGAGGTCGAAGATGAATTGCTGCGGCTGATCGAGACGATTGAGCTCGCCTTCGATGGCGGGGAGGGTGCGGAGAAGGGTCTGGCCGAGATAGGTCAGGACGGCGGCGCGGCGCGTGGAGACGCGGTTCTGGACGAGAAGCACGGTGCCTTGGGTGAGAAAGGCATGGATGCGGGAGGGAGAATCAAATCCCGAAAGCAAGCCGACGAAAGCAGAGGAGCGATCTTCGCCGGAGGGCTGGAATTGGCGTCCGATGTGGCGGAAACAGAGGCCGGAGATGGGATCGAGCGGGGAAAGGCGACAGCGGCGGCCGGTAAAGGTGTAGTGGCGGCAGCGGCCGTCATTTTGGGCGGCTACTTTGTTGGCAGCAGGTTTGGAGTCCCTTGCTTTCGCCATGGATTGGGACCTGCGCCTGGTTTTGGTTGGGGGAGTTTCCGCGGGAGCACCGGCTGTCTTGTCAGAAGTAGCGAGAGCAGACAGATTGGTGGGAGCGGACGGCTCCGTGGCGAAGATGGAGTTGGCTGTTTCGTTGTTCATATTGTCCTCGATTTTGGGAAGGGAGAGGGGCGAGTCTGTGTGGCAACTCAGGTTGACGGCGTCGGTATACTGCGCAGAGGAGGCTGC
>WNGQ01002605.1_pt1 | contig 21485 bp, 15 predicted proteins | sample 5407661 | NCBI WGS metagenome assembly WNGQ01 (sample SAMN13153382, study PRJNA577476) | soil metagenome | isolation source: 60 cm soil or saprolite under Garry oak tree replicate 2 | place: USA:California | collected 2016-06-15 | reverse complement strand
AGCCTGGACAATGCGTTTTCTTACGATGCGCTGCGCGAATGGGACCGGCGCGTGCGAGAGGGAAGCGGCAAGGAAAAAATCGAGTACATCGCGGAGCACAAGTTTGATGGGCTGAGCATTTCGTTGCAGTACGAAGATGGCGTGCTGACGCGCGGCGTGACGCGCGGGGACGGCACGACCGGCGAGGACGTGACGCCAAATGTGAAAACGATCCGGTCGGTGCCCCTGCGCGTAGAGGCTACGGCATTGAAAAAAGTGAAGCTGCCGGCGGATTTCGAGGTGCGCGGGGAAGTGATGATGACGCGGAAAGCGTTCGACGCGCTGAACCGGCAGCAGGAACAGATTGGCGGAAAGATTTTCGTGAATCCGCGGAACTCGGCGGCAGGAGCAGTGCGCGTGCTGGATCCCACGATTACGGCGTCGAGGAAGCTGGACTTCTTCGCCTACTACCTGCTGGTGGATGGAAAGGTGCCGTTCGCCAAGCATTCGGAGTCCCTGGAGGCTTTGAAGCAATTAAGGTTCCGCGCTTCGGATGATTGGAAGCTGTGCAACGGGATTCAGGGTGTGATCGCGTATTGCGAGGATTGGGACGCGAAGAGGGAGAAATTGCCGTACGAGATTGACGGCGTGGTGATCAAAGTGAACGCCACTGCAATACAAAATGAGCTGGGTTATACGGCAAAAGCACCGCGGTGGGCGATTGCGTTCAAGTATCCCGCGCGGCAGGAAACGACGGTGGTGAACGACATTCTGGTGAACGTGGGGCGGACGGGGGCGCTGACGCCGGTGGCGATTCTGGAGCCGGTGCAAGTGGGAGGCGTCACTGTCAGTAGAAGCACACTCCACAACATGGACGAGATCGAGCGGCTAGGTGTCCAGATTGGCGACACGGTGTTGATCGAGCGCGCGGGGGAAGTGATTCCGCACGTACTGAAGGTGGTGAAGGAAGGGAAGAACCGGAAGCCGTTCCGGATGCCGAAGAATTGCCCGGAGTGCGGGAGCGCGATTCATCACGTCGAAGGGGAAGTGGCGTACCGGTGCGTGAACGCAGCGTGCCCGGCGAAGAGGAAGGAGTCGATTCTGCATTTCGCGGGACGGCACGCGATGGATATTGATGGGCTGGGGGAAAAAATTGTGGACCAGCTGGTGGACAAAGGGATGGTGAAGGACGTGGCGGATTTGTACGCGCTGAAGGAAGAGGAAGTGGCGGAGCTGGCGCGCATGGCGGAGAAGTCCGCGCAGAATTTGCTGGAGGAGATTGGAGCGAGCAAGAAGAATTCGCTGGCGCGGTTGATTTATGCGCTGGGGGTTCAGTTTGTAGGCGAGCGGACGGGGCAATTGCTGGCGGAACATTTTTCTTCGTTGGAGGAATTGGCGGCGGCGAAGGAAGAGGAACTCGAACAAGTGCCGGAGGTCGGGCCGAAAGTGGCGGCAAGCATTGTGGAGTTTTTCTCGGAGCCGGCGAACCGGCAGTTGGTGAAGAAATTGTGGAAGGCGGGAGTGCGGCCGAAGGCGGAGAAGCGCGAAGTCAAGAGCGACAAGCTGGCAGGAAAGACTTTCGTGTTTACGGGAACGCTGACGAACCGCACCCGGGAAGAAGCCGAAGCGATTGTGCAACAGCACGGCGGAAAAGTGAGCGGGTCTGTGAGCAAGAAGACGAATTACGTAGTGGTGGGGACGGATCCGGGGTCGAAGTATGACAAGGCGAAGGAATTGGGTGTGACGATTTTGAGTGAGGGGGAGTTTGAGAAATTGGTGAACCTAAAGTAATTTGCCCTACTGCTCCGTCGGGTAGTGCTCTAATTTAATGTGGCCCCAAAATAAATATTCGGGAGTCTGGGATCGAGATTGCCTTAGAGTGTTAGGATCCGAGCCTCCTTAGTTTCATCTTCCCGTCCCTTACTTCCAGATGGTGATCTGACGTACAGACGATTCTTGGATTAGCGCGCAGTACGCCCAGTGCTATTTCGACTTCGACCTTATCTGCAAAGCACCATGCGTATATGGTGGCACTCCTTGAACAACCTGCTCGGTCGCATTTGCACTCAGTCTCCCAAAGAATTTTGGATTGGTGTGAGCTTGGGGCGGGGATTTCTGTGTCGGAGCGATAGATGTCCGCAATTGGAACCTCGAACGATCGCTCGTGCTGAATACAGACGAATGTTGCGGGCCATGCGCACGTGGGTTGATAGTGTTGACCTTCGTATGTTCCTAAGGAGCTTTGACGCGGGAGAAGAATGGGCGAACCACCACCACAACAAGGATTCCCCAGAAGAAAGGCGTCTATCCGAAAATGAATCATGCCTGAACCTCCCTACGTGGACTCGCGGATTTGTCCATACCCGAATTCGTCGGCATATCAAAGAATTTTCCGAAGGCGACTCAAATGTGTAAGTCAAATTTCACACGCAGAAGAAGCTGAAAAGACTTCGCTATGGACAAAGCTGCGAGAACGGCCCAGAAAACGCCCCAGTTGAAGTCAAGCATGGGTCATTTCTCCTCCGTAGCTATTTCACGCAAATCTAACTTCCCCCAAGGTAGGCTAAATGCTACAGCAGAAAAGAAAGGTATGCTGAACCGCACATCCTCCGGAGCATCTAGCAGGGTTTCGAAATCCTCGGTGGGCGTTGCTACATCTAGCGACAAAGACACTAAAACTTCTGGCCTATCCTCTTCCCCTGCAACGAGCCAAAGCGTTCCTTTAGTTTCGTCTAGATTCAAGCTGCCAGTTGCCGACTTAAGGGCTAGTCCCTGACCGAGAAACGAGGCCGTAATCCGTGCCTTCGCATCCCGCCACTTCCTTAGCCGATCCATGACTTTCTCACGCGATGAACTCATGTTCCTCCGAGCAGCCGTTAGCATAAGCTAGTTCATGTTTTGGCTCTTTTCTTGCCTAAAATCAAGAAAACTTCAAACTAGGACAGCATCTTCCGTCGGTCTCGTGCCGGACAAAATGCGATTTCGCAGTATAATGGAACTGGCGGGTGAGCCGGGTGATCGCTGGCCGAGGCTGAGGAGTGGCGGCGTAAAGCCGCCGCTACAAAGCCAAAGCGGGAGGAAAGTCCGGACACCGTTCTGAGGCATGGCAGGCGCACAAGCGCCAGCCAGAACTCAGGACATGGGCAACGCGCCTGGTAACGCCAGGGGAGCGGTAGCACAGACTTGAGTCTGTGCCTTCGCGCGGCGAAACTTTGCCGCAGCGTGTTTTTGAGGAGCCGGGCTAAAGCCCGGCTTCTACAAAAGCGCAGAAGGAAGAGCACAGGCTGAAGCCTGTGCTACTGTTCACGGAAAGTGCCACAGAGAATAGACCGCCGGCGGAGTGAAGCGCGGTGGCATCGCACAGGGAAACCTGTGAGACGCCGACGAAATGCTCGCGACGTTTGGCAAGGGTGAAAAGGTGGGGTAAGAGCCCACCGCTCCGGTGGTAACACCGGGGGCACGGAAAACCCCGCGTGGTGCAAGGCCAAATAGGAGGGGAGAGCCGGCCCGGCTCGCTGAGCGCGTTTTCGAAGGGAAGCGTGCTACGTTCGCAGTGGCGCAAGCTGCTACGAATTGAAAACCCTCGGGTAGGCTGCTGGATCCCGGTAGCGATACCGGGACTAGAGGAATGATCGCCGCGGCGCATAATTCGCTTCGCGAAATATGCGCTCGACAGAATCCGGCTTACAGGCTCATCCGCCATTACTTCTTCTTGCGTGGAAGCAAGCCTTGGCCATGCCCTTCCCATCGCTCCACTGCTTTTGCGATTCGGCGCGACCGTTAAGAATCCAGATCAATGCGAACTGTGAGGAGTGCGGTGCCGAAGAGGCGGACGGCCGCGGCATTTGAGGCGCTGCCGGGATGTTGCTGAGACAGCCAGCGCTGGCGCTCCCGGGGATTGTCATCGGACAACAAATACGCTGTGCCGGTGTGCCAGCGGGTGTGCAGTCCGTTGCGGAGCTTGATGCGCACGCGCGGATTCTTTGCGATGTTGCGAACGTAGCCGGATTTGGTTCCGTGCTCGGCGATGAGCCAGAATTGATTCCCGACGCGTCCGTTACCCACGGGAGTGCGGCGGGGCTTTCCGGTCTTGCGGCCGATGGTTTCCAAGAGCGCGTATCCCGGCGGGGCAATCCCCAGAACAAAAAGCAGCTTGTTGGGGGGATTCAGAACAAACTTCTGAAGCAGATGAACAATGCGGTGTTTCATTTCCTTTTCTTACTCCGGAAACCAGAAATAAGTGCGGTGGATTCCTTGTCAGGGACGATTGGCACTGGTTAGTGCCAGAACGGCGTAGGCTGTGGCCGCGTCGTTCATAAAGAGCGCCGTTTCCGGACTGAGATGATGCTCTTTGTTTTTGTTCAAGGAGTAGGCCAGCCAAGAGCCGGCCGCCTTGTCCTGATTGGCGATTAGCCACGCGAGGCCCCGTTTTAATTGCGCATTTTCGGGAGAAACGCCGGCCTGCTGTAGCGCGAACGAGATTAGTCCTGTGGCGTAGCCGTCGCTCTTCGCTTCCTGAGGAGTCCCATCCGATCGTTTCCACTCGCCGGATAGGGAAGAGAGACTCCAGCCACCGTCGGCTTGCTGCTTCTCCAGAAGCTCAGCGATGATGGCCTTCTTGCGGTCTGGTTCGATAAGCCCCGGCATTTTCGCTGCTGCCCACAGGAGGGCTACACGATTGATCGGCTTCTGCGCGGCGCTTTCGCGGCTCAGGTATTCACGCAGCATCGTCACATTGTTTTGGATTTGGGGCGTTACGCGATAATCCCCTGGCGCAATGCCTGTCGCAACCGCGGCAAGCGTGACGCCGTAGTAGTCTGAATCGTCCGCTTCCCAAGGCTCGTTGTTGAAGCGCAGCCACAGCCACGCGCCTTTCTTGTTTCCTGATGTTTGTTGTTCCTGCCACATGTTGTCAAATGCCTTGCGCGTGTCATCGCTAAGTTGTCCACTCTGTGCGTCATGGCTGGCGAGAATCAGGGCGTTTAGAACGGATTCTGTCCCGCGTGACTCAACCGTCTTGTACGCGCCACGATCGGCGTCGCTATAGAAGGGCGCAACCTCGTTCCAGAGGCGGACGCGCTTGGTGACGTTTTCGAGGAGCCGCTGCTCGCCCGCGGAAGGAGTTTGTTCCGCGAGCGCTTTACGAAGAGCCGCACGCGAAAGGGCATAAGGCACGGCAGTGTGACACGACACGCAAAACGTATCGTGATCGCGCTGCGATCTTGGCCATTGCATCCACCATTCTTGCCTCCGGTCTAGATAGGAGGCGGCAGCCTTTTGTTCCCAAGAGGCGGCAACTCTTGATTCAGGACGACCGGGCGTGGTCGGGCGCGGTTTTGTGCCGCCTGAGCCAGCGGCCAGAGTTCCCGTTTGCCAGCAGGCCACGCGGGCCAACATGGTCAGGCATGCTGTTAGAGTGATTGCCCGGTGTTTGGCGAGATTCATTGGGATGGTCTCTCTCGTTTAAGTTTCGAATATACATCTTCGGTCCGGGCTCCCGCAGAGAATTCCATTCGCACCGCGGCAAAGATTTTATAAAATGCCGTCTCACTTGTCGTGTTGGTATTCGAGAGGGGCAGCTATGAAGACCATCAAAGGACCGGCGATTTTTCTGGCGCAATTTGCGGACGACAAGCCTCCCTTTAACAAACTTGAAACGATTTCCAAATGGGCGGCGGGGCTGGGGTACAAAGGAGTGCAGATTCCGACGTGGGACAGCCGGCTTTTCGATTTGAAGCGGGCCGCGGAGAGCCGGGGGTACTGCGATGAAGTTTTGGGGACGCTGGCTGTCAGCGGGGTAGAGCTGACAGAACTCTCGACGCACCTGCAAGGACAGTTGGTGGCGGTGCATCCAGCTTATGACGCGGCGTTTGACGGGTTCGCGCCGGAATCCGTCAGAGGGAATCCCGCGGCACGGCAGGCGTGGGCCATGGACCAGCTTTGGCTTGCGGCGAAAGCTTCCGCGAATTTGGGATGCAAGGCGCATGTGACGTTTTCTGGCGCGCTGGCGTGGCCGTACATCTATCCCTGGCCGCAGCGGCCGCCCGGGCTGATTGAGACAGCGTTCGAGGAATTAGGGAAGCGATGGAAGCCGATCCTCGATGCGTTTGACGCGGCCGGAGTCAATCTGTGTTATGAGCTGCATCCGGGCGAGGATCTTCACGATGGCGTTACGTTCGACATGTTCCTCGAACGCGTAGGCGGACACAAGCGGTGCAATATTTTGTTTGACCCTAGCCATTTCGTTTTGCAGCAGCTCGATTACCTAGCGTTTCTCGACATTTATCATTCCCGAGTGAAAATGTTTCACGTGAAGGACGCGGAGTTTCATCCAACGGGGCGGCAGGGCGTTTACGGCGGATATCAGCCGCGGATTGGGCGTGCGGGGCGCTTTCGGTCGCTGGGCGATGGGCAGGTGGATTTTCGTGGCATCTTTTCCAAGCTGGCACAACACGATTTCGACGGGTGGGCGGTGCTCGAGTGGGAGTGTTGTGTGAAAAGCAGCGAGCAAGGAGCAAGGGAAGGGGCACCGTTCATTGCGCGGCATATCATCCAGACGGCCGAGCGAGCGTTTGACGATTTTGCGAAATCCGGAGCGGACGAGGAAGCGAATCGGCGGATGCTGGGGCTCGCACCGCGAAAGGAAGGCAAACATGCCGGGTGAATCCAAGACTCAGAGCAAGCATCGGAGAATCCGACTGGGTATGGTGGGAGGCGGACCGGGAGCGTTCATAGGCGCGGTGCATCGCATTGCGGCGCGCATGGACGATTGCTATGAACTTGTGGCAGGGGCGCTGAGTTCTGATCCGGAAAAGAGCCTGGCTGCTGCCGAAGAGCTGCACATTGCGCGCGCGTATGGGCGGTTTGAAGAAATGGCCGCGGCGGAGGCGGGGCGTCCCGACGGCATCGAAGCTGTGGCAATTGTCACGCCGAATCATATGCATTACGCGAATGCGAAAAAGTTCCTCGATGCGGGGATCCATGTGATCTGCGACAAGCCTTTGACGACGACGCTCGAGGACGCGTTGGATCTGGCGAAGATCGTGGAGCGAACCAAGCTGATCTTCGGCTTGACGCACAATTACACGGGCTACCCGATGGTGCGACAGGCGCGGGAGATGGTGGCCGCGGGAGAGCTTGGTCCTTTGCGAGTGGTTCAGGTGGAGTACGCGCAGGATTGGCTCGCGACGCCGCTGGAAAGGACCGGACAAAAGCAGGCGGACTGGCGCACGGATCCGGCGCGAAGCGGTCCGGGGGGAAGCTTGGGCGACATTGGGACGCACGCGCACAATCTCGCGTGCTTCGTGACCGGGTTGTCGGTCCAAGAGGTTGCGGCCGAAGTGACGACGTTCGTTCCCGGGCGGCGGCTCGATGACAATGTGCAAATGCTGTTGCGCTTCCCGAAGGGAGTGAAAGGAATGCTCTGGGCAAGTCAAGTGGCGTCGGGAAACGAAAACAACCTGCGCCTTCGCATTTATGGAGAAAAGGCGGGCTTGGAATGGCAGCAAGAGAATCCGAACGAGCTGACTTTCATGCCTCTGGGGCAGCCGCGGAGGACTTTGCGGCGGGGCGGTCCTGGGACGGGCGCCGCAGCCGCACGGGCCATTCGCATTCCGGCAGGGCATCCGGAAGGCTACCTGGAGGGCTTCGCGCAGCTTTATAAAGACCTGGCTGAACAGATTTGGGCCAGGCAGGAAGGGCGGCAGCCGGATCCGCAAGCGCTGCTTGTGCCGGGAATCGCGGAAGGCGTGGAAGGAATGCGGTTTGTTGGCGCGGTGCTGGAGTCTTCGCGCAACCACTCGGCTTGGACCCCGCTTTCCGGTGGACGGTGAACTCACTTTTGTCCCCTAAGCTTGCCGGCAAAACGGCACAACGAGCGTTCAAAAACGGACAAAAAAGCCCTATTGCCTTGGCGTTCGCGAGCTCTCACAATGAATGTAGGAGTCTTGCCATGGATGAAGTGCTTCGTACCGCCCCGCTTAGTGAAACTGCTCCCCTGAAAGAACTCGACGATTGGGACGATTTTGTAGCCACTCGCTATCAGCCGGGAAAATCGGAAGAGCAATTCCGGAATTATCGGGCCGACGCGAATCCGACGGTCACGGAGTTCTACCGGCAGAATCACGCGCACCAAACTTTGGATTTTGTGCTAAAGAAAAAAGAGGAGTACTGCGGCCTGAAGCGCGGGAAGAAAAGCATCTGGGAAATGGCCGAGTACCTGAATACTTTGGTGGATGAAAGCGATCCGGACACTGACTTGAGCCAGATCGAGCACCTGCTGCAAACCTCAGAGGCGATTCGGAAAGACGGGCATCCGCCCTGGTTCATTCTGACGGGATTAGTGCACGATCTGGGAAAGGTGCTGTGCCTGTATGGCGAGCGGCAGTGGGCAGTGGTGGGCGACACGTTTCCAGTCGGCTGCGCCTATTCGGACCAAGTAGTGTTCCCAGAGTTTTTTGCGGCGAATCCGGACGCGAGCGTCCCTGAATATCAAACAAAGTATGGCATCTACGAGCGCCGTTGTGGGCTCGATAAAGTGCATCTTTCCTTCGGGCACGACGAATACATTTATCAGGTCGCGAGGAATTATCTTCCGGAAGAAGGGCTGTATATGCTCCGGTATCATTCTTTTTACGCAGCGCACCGGAACAATGCCTATCGCCACTTGATGAATAAGCACGATGAGGAAATGTTTGCGTGGGTGAGGAAGTTTAATCCTTACGATCTGTATTCCAAGGGCCGCGAACGGCCGGACACGAAAACCATTCTTCCTTTTTACCAGGACTTGGTGTCTGAGTTTTTTCCTGAGCAGATTGATTGGTAATCCAGAAACGTTCAGCGAAAAGAGCGCAGGAATCGTAAAAGAAGAGTCGAGTCTTTGTTAGCGTAAGCCCATCGATACTTAGCGCAAACCCATCAGAGGGCAACGGTCGAACGCTCTTCCGTCTGCCTTGAAAGCCACTCCGTTTTGAAGAGCCCACTTGTCGAACAGCCCAGGATTGTTCGAAAGGTGCAGAAGCGCGGTGGCAATTTCTTCAACCTTGGGCATGCCATTGTGCACGAGATAAAAACAAGTTTCTTCGTAAGGGGATTTGGGATCTTTCGGATTTTGCAGCCGCCGGATAAACCGGTCGCGCACTTGAAACTGCACCTTGCCCACATTTAGCACGTAAGCGCCGTCCGCCTTGGTGGCTCCGGTGAGCGCAAGGATGCGGCTAAGGAAAGCCTCCGCACGCTGCTCTTTGGTGACATGAGACGAAACTCGTCTCCTGCGCAATGGATTGCCTCCAAATAAAGACAATCCTCCGGGACTTAGGACCTGCAGACCATAGGAATTGAAGGCCTCATCCACGCGTCCTCGCAGCGTTCCCGCCTGCGCCAAGTCCCTGCGGCGCAAGCCGGCAAGGGTTAGCCTCCACTTGAGGAGGACGATAACGCCAACCAAGAGAGCGAGTACAACGGCGGCGGAAATCATTGCGGAAGTCATGGCAATAAGTCGGGCTTGGACGCGGAATGCGACTCTTGCGGCATTCGCGCTGATCCACGCGAAACCACACGAATGGCGGCCACATCCGGGCCGTTTCTGAGACTGCGTCTAGCCGCCCGCGATGGGGTGAACCATCAAGACTTCGTTTTGCGCGCGGGTGATTTTCTCGATGCGTTCCCCGGTAGCGACGTCGAACGGTTGTGCACCAGTCTTCGCTTCATATTCCGCGATGACCCGGTTGACTTCGTCGATGTCGGCGGTCGCGGGATCGTATTCGAGAATGGTGGAGTCGCCCTGAGACGAAAACGTCAGAATCTTGGCCTTCATATTGGTCTCCTGCGGGACTACATTTAGCTTCCGTGAGAGAGAAGCCGGCGGGTTTGGGTCCCTAAGCGCCATATTGCACCGTTGCACGAAGATGTCAAGACGGCATTTGCCCGGTTCGAGGTTCGCAAATCATTACTGCTAGTACTTTTAAATTCCAACAAGAGCCAGCGACTCTTTTCTTCTGCAACTGATTGTCTTCTTCAACGCGCGATGGGCATTGCCACTATGTTCGTGAGGTCGCTTGGCGGAACGGCAACACCGTCGCGGAAGGCCACAGCTTTGCCGGAATTCGCGGCGACACGCTCGCCCGGAACGATGATGCCCACAAGATTCAGCGGATCGGCCGCCGAGATCGTTATGAGTTCACCGGACGGTTGCTGATTCCGCATGGCTCGCAGCGATTCCACGGCCACCGGCAAAGCGAATTGCTCGCCCAGGAAGTTGCTTACGAAACGGCCGCCGCGCACCTCGCCACGATCTTCCAGGCGACGAAGCGTGATGAGCAACTCGCGCCACTTGGGAAGAATGGTTTCGCGCGTAAGAAGTTCGCGAAAGACGATTCCATAGCGCCGCAGTAGCATCCAGCAAGTCGCCTCCAGGGCGCGATTGCGGTCCTGGTTCTCGCCGGAATAGAGCAGCGACCAGCGGCCCGCGCTGTGCCGCGGCCGCGAGGTTTTGCCGCTACCCTGGCCGGAGCGCCGCTTGGGGTCAATGAGCGCGCGCAAATTGTCGAAGCCATCGGCCGTAAGTAAGCCTGCGGCCACGAGTTCCCAGAGCGCGGTTTCCACTTCGGACTTCAGCTTGCCCGTGGCGCGGACGATGTCGACAAAAAAGGAAGCTCCGCGCTGATGCAAGTAATGCAGAACGGCGGTAGCATCCGCGCTCAGCCCCGCAACGCCTGCTTCGCGGTATTCGTTGCGCGGAATCATCCAGTCCGCGTCCTCGCGCACAAAGAAAGTAATCGGTGCCACGCTGGTGGGGATGACGCGGCGTTTTCCGTCCGTAACAGTTTCAAGCGTGGCGGGATGCGGTGAGAGCCTGCCCCAGCCGACTGCGCCCGTCAGGCAAAGCTGGTCGAGCACTTTGGGGTCGTACTCCGCGATGCGGCGCTTGAGGATTTGGCGCTCCCAGGAGTTCGCGGGGGCTTCGAAGCCTTGCACTTGGCGAATCGCTTCCAAAGTGCCGCGCTCGCCGAGAAGTTGCGTGCCGGGAGCGATGTGCTGCCAGCGAAGCTGCCAGTTCATAAATTGCGCGGGAGTAACGGACTGAATCTCCTTGCGCAACTGGCCGAGCGTCAGGCGATGGATGCGCGCAAGGAGGCGGCGTTCGCACCATTCGGTTTGATGGGAATGCGGATCCGTAAACTTACCGCGCAGCACGACGCCGCTGGATTCGAGGCGCAGCAGAGCTTTTTCGATTTCGGAAACTGGAAGCGTGAGGGTACCCGCCAATTGACCGGCCGTAATTGGACCGGAATGAGCCATCCAACCGGTAACGATGGTTAAGAAAGATTCGTCACGCGAGAGAGCGGCCGCACCCACATTGGGTGGCAAAATTTCGAAACGCGCCGAGGGGAAAATTTTCATAAACACCGGGACACGTTCAGCAGCGACCCAGTACGTTTCGCTGCCCAAGTGTGCAACGCCGGCGCGGTGGTCTGAGGCGAGTTGCTCGAAAGGAGCATTCCAAACGTTGAGCGATTCCCGCGATTTGCTGTTCAAATGATTGCTTTGGACCGCATTGGATTCGTGACCAGCAGGAAATGCGATCAACGTCAGCAGCGCGTCGTGCAACTCTTCTGCGTCGCGCACATCCGGCCAAGCGTCGTTACACACTTCGGCGATGGCTTCGGGGTTGAGCCGGCCGATTTCTCCGAGCACAGCCTCCGGCAGCATACGGCGCATCTCGACGGCGCGAGCGCGGCGCTCTTCGAGCGGAGCATCGTCAAGGTAGGCGTAAGGGTTGGCGTTTAAGAGTTCGTGCGAAAACTGGGATGGGACGGGTGTGTCGATGGCAAGGCAGGTGATGCGGCCCTCCACGATGTCACGAATCACACGCTCGAGACCGTCGATATCGAGTGCCTCGGTCAGGACATCCTTCATCACTTCGCGAATCAGCGGATGACGCGAGATGGCGATGTCGCCTTCGGGAAGATTTTCCTGGCAGGCGAGCGCTTCGGGAAATACCGCAGACAGCAAATCATCGGCGCGCATTCGCTGAATCGGAGGCGGAACTTTTTTCCCGTTGCGGAAACGCAGCAGGGCAAGCGCGCGCCCGGCGTCCCAGCGCCAGCGCGCGGTGAAGAGGGGAGACGCGAGCACGGCTTGCTCGAGGACGGAGCGCAATGAATTGGGATGGAGAAAATGAAAAACGTCGGCGAGCGGAAAACTGTGTTGTTCACTGAGGGAGATATTCAGCCCATTGTCGGTGGCAGCAGCTTGCAACTCGAAATTAAACGAGCGGCAGAAGCGCTTGCGCAGCGCAAGCCCCCAGGCTTTGTTGATTCGCGCGCCGAAGGGAGCGTGAATAATCAGTTGCATGCCCCCACTCTCGTCGAAGAAGCGTTCTGCAATGACTGTGGCTTGTGTGGGAACGGCTCCCAGCACGGCGCGCCCGGCGACGATGTATTCGACGGCTTGCTCGGCGCCCGATTGATCGAGGCCACACTCGAGTGTGAGCCAATTCACTGCACTGGCGACATCCGGCGTCTTTTGTGCTTCGGCATCTGGCGTAATACAAGGGACGAAGGTGCTGATTTTCTCACGCAAGTTAGCGACGTGTGCGGAGAGTTCATCGGTGCGTGACGGCGCTTCGCCACGCCAGAACGGCACATTGGGCGCTGCTCCTTGCGCGTCTTCTACAAGGACTTTTCCTGCCTGCACACGGCGAATGCGCCACGAAGTGTTTCCCAGCAGCATGACGTCGCCGGCAATGCTCTCGACGGCAAAGTCTTCGTCCACGGTGCCGACGATGATGCCTTCAGGATGTGTGACCACCGTGTGCAAAGAGTTTTCAGGAATTGCGCCGCCGCTGGTGATGGCTGCCAGGCGGCTGCCGCGACGGGCGCGAACCATGCCATTCACGCGGTCGCGATGTAGGTACGCCGCGTAACGCCCGCGCGAGCTTGCGATCCCTTCGGAGAGCATCTCGATGATTTCGTCAAATTCGACGCGCGGCAGATTGTGATAGGGATAGGCGCGCCTCACGCTCTCGAATAATTCATCCTCCCGCCAGTCTTCCACAGCGCACATCGCGACAATCTGCTGCGCCAGGATGTCCATCGGCGCTTCGGGAATAGCGAGGCCGTCCAAGTCGCCTTGCCGAATCGCGCGTACGAGCGCGGCGCATTCGAGCAAGTCGTCCCGCGTGGTGGCAAACAGGCGGCCCTTGGGTACAGCGCCACGCCAATGTCCCGCGCGCCCGATGCGTTGCAAGGCCGCGGAAATCGAGCGTGGCGTGCCGATCTGGCAAACGAGATCAACGCTACCGATATCGATTCCGAGTTCGAGAGAAGCTGTGGCCACCAGAGCACGGATTTCACCGGCCTTCAGTTTCTTTTCTGCGGCAAGGCGCAGCTTGCGCGACAAGCTGCCGTGATGAGCAGCGACCGCATCCTTTCCCAGGCGTTCGCCAAGGTGATGCGCCATACGCTCGGACAGGCGGCGCGTGTTGACGAAAACAAGCGTGGAGCGATGCTGCGTGGAGAGGGCCGCGACGCGATCGTAGATTTCGTCCCACATTTCGTTCGATGCCACCGGCCCCAACTCGCTGCCGGGAACTTCGATGGCCAGATCGAGTTCGCGCCGATGGCCGATTCGCACAATTTCCGGGGCGGCGTGGTCTGCGCCAGTCAGAAAATCGGCCACGAGCTCGATAGGCTTTTGCGTAGCCGAAAGGCCAATGCGCGGAAGTCGCTTCCCAGTCAAATGATCGAGGCGCTCGAGCGACAGCGCCAGGTGCGCGCCGCGCTTGTCATCCGCGACGGCATGAATTTCGTCCACGATGACGGACTCGACGGTTCTCAGAATTTCGCGGCTTCTTGCAGCAGTAAGCAGAATGTAGAGAGATTCCGGGGTGGTGACCAGAATGTGCGGGGGGTGAGCCAGCATAGCGCGGCGCTCGTGTGCGAGGGTATCGCCAGTGCGCACGGCGGTGCGAATTTCTGGCATGAGCATGCCGCGCTGCCCGGCAAGCTGCAGGATCTCGCCAAGCGGAACTTCCAGGTTTTTCTGAATGTCGTTGCTCAGCGCTTTGAGTGGCGACACGTAAAGGACTTCTGTTCGGTCCATTAGTTCGCCGTTCAGGGCTTTACGCACTAAGCGGTCAATGCAAATCAGGAATGCCGCCAGCGTTTTCCCTGACCCGGTGGGAGCCGAAATCAGTGCGGTTTTTCCGGCTAAAATCTGCGGCCAGCCCTGGAGTTGCGGCTCGGTGGGCGTTCCAAAGCGGCCAACAAACCAATCGCGGACGAGCGGATGCGCCCATTCAAGGCCGATAGAATTAGGTTGGGAATCTTCAGTCGTCGTCATTGGAGCGCCAGAGAATCCAAAGAATAAAGTATAGCCTGAACGATTGTGGCGCGCAGCGACCCAGGGTCACCGCCCTCGCAGCGCGCCGTGTCACGTTGAGTGCGGCTTGCTTCTTTTCCTCTCTTTCTGCCGTATGATGCTCTCATGCGGCTTCTCTTGGTTGAAGATGATGCGCGGATTGCGCGGTTCGTTGCGAAAGGCCTGCGCGAGCAGGCGTATGCCGTCGACGTGGTGGGAACGGGAGAAGAGGCCCTCTACCAAGCGGCAGTAAACACGTACGATCTCGTGATTCTAGACGTGATGATTCCGGCGCCCGACGGATTTGCCGTGTGCCGTGAGCTGCGCAAGGCGGGCCAGCGCATGCCGATCCTGATGCTGACTGCGCGCGACGCAGTGGAGGACCGCATCGCGGGTTTGGATCACGGCGCGGACGACTATCTTACAAAGCCATTCGAATTTCGCGAATTGCTGGCGCGTTTGCGAGCTTTGCTGCGGCGCTCCGGCGAGTTGCGCTCCGAGAAGATTGCCGTCGCGGATCTGCTGCTCGATACCGGGGCGCAAACCGCCAAGCGGGCCGGGCGACAAATCATACTGACGGCAAAGGAATACGCGCTGCTGGAGTATCTTGCACGCAACGCAGGGCGCGTGGTGCGCCGGGCGGAAATTGCGGAGCACGTGTGGGACGAGAGCTTTGATCCCTTTTCGAATTTGATCGAGGTTTATATCAACCGCCTGCGGCGCAAGGTTGACGAAGATTCGACAAAGGCGCTGCTCCACACGCGGCGTGGCGTCGGCTATGTTCTAGGCACTGCGGCTGACTTGCCAGGCGAAGAGGGAGATGAAGGGGCCGCTTCGCGTTCACGCAGCAGAACATCTTCTTCCGCTCGGAAGAGCCATGCTTGATTCGATTCGCATCCGACTGACGCTGTGGTACACCGGAGTGCTCGCGCTGGTGATCGGCCTTCTCTGCACCGTGGCCTATTTCATCTTTTGGCGGAGCGCTGTGCAGCGCACCGATGCGAATCTAGTTGAACTCTCGGATTCTTTTCTTGTCACTCTCCGGGCTGAGCTGGAAGATCAAACGGGTCCGGATGTGTTCCGGACCGCGGCTCAAGAGGCGATTGATGAGCACCATTTTCGCGATACCTTTTACGCCATTGCGGACCAGACCGGAAGAGTAATCCTCACGTCGCTAGAAACTCCCTCTGCCAGTCCTCCATCCATCGCGGCGGGAAGGGTTCTTTCTTCCGCTTCCTTTCGAAGCTTCCTGGATGCGTCTTTGCGTTCCGACCGCCTTTTTGACCATATCCCCGTTACCGAAGCAGGCTTTAGGGGATTCGCACAACACTTCAGGGCTAAAGGGAAGACCTACATCCTGATCATCTTGCAATCGCTTCATCCTCAGAAGGAGATGATGGAAGAAGCAGGCGGAGTTTTTGCCTGGTTGATACCCCTGGCCATATTGCTGGCGAGCGGCGGGGGCTATTTTCTGGCGCGTAAGAGCCTCGCGCCAGTTGTTGCGATGAGCAGCCAGGCGGGGCGCATTGGGGCAGCGAATCTTCACGAACGTTTGGCGGTACAAAATGAGAAGGATGAGCTTGGACACCTCGCGCGATCTTTCAATGGCTTGCTGAACAGATTGAGTGAATCGTTCGACCGGCAGCGGCGTTTTATGGCCGACGCCTCACACGAATTGCGGACGCCGGTGGCAATCCTGCGGGGCGAATCGGAAGTAGCGCTCTCTCAACAGGCACGGCCGCCCGAAGAGTACCGTGAATCGCTCGACGTGATGCACCACGAGGCCGAGCGGCTGACGCGCATTGTCGAAGATCTCTTTACCCTGACGCGAGCCGACGCCGGGCAATATCCTTTGCAGCCGAGCGCTTTTTACCTGGATGAATTAATTTCAGAATGCGTGCATTCGGCGCGGACGCTGGCCCAAGCCAAGAAAATTTCGCTCACCTTCGAAGGAGCGCCGGAATCCCCGATTCATGCGGACGAATCTCTCGTGCGCCGCATGCTCCTGAACCTCTTAGATAACGCGATCAAGTACACGCCGGATTTCGGGCGCGTCGCGGTGACTTGCCAGCGCAATGGCAAGGAATACGCCGTGAACATCGCGGACACTGGAATAGGGATTCCGCCGGAATTGCGGCCACGCATCTTCGAACGATTTTTCCGTGCCGATAAAGCTCGGTCGCGTGCCGAGTGCGACGGCGGCGGCGCGGGACTTGGCTTGGCGATTTCGCGCTGGATCGCCGAAGCGCATCACGGGCGCCTGGAATTGACCCGCTCCGATTCCACGGGAAGTACCTTCACCGCTCACCTTCCGGCCGACTCGCCACACTCCGTATCCCCTGGTTAATCCTGCGTTTATCTCATAATAGCTAGCCTGAATTCTGCTATCCAGCCTGGGTAGATCCGGCATAGGAGTCGCGATTCATGAGACCACTTGCATGTTTTGCGGTGTCTTCGCTGACGGCTGCAGCGCTGTGCCTATACGGGGCGGCGATATGTAGGGCTCAGGAACCCGCAACCGAGGCCGCGTCCGCGCCCCCCCAGAAGCCTGCCCAAAGTGATTCAGCAGGAGCCCCCTCGTTGAAGTTGACGCTGCAGGATGCGCTCGCGCGTGCGCGAAAAAACAGCGTTGCGTTTCAATCCGCGCTAACCGATTCCGCGATTGCCCGGCAGGACCGTTTTCAGGCCGCTGGCGCGCTGCTTCCCAGCGTGACCTACAACAATCAAGCGTGGTACACCCAAAGCAAAAGCGGCCAACCCATTTTCATCGCGAACAATGGAGTGCACGAATACCTGAGCCAGGCCAACATTCACGAATCGATCGATCTTCAGGGCGTATCTGGTTTTCGTCGAGCGGCAGCTCTGGCGGCAGCGGCCAAGGCCAGGGCCGAAATTGCCTCCCGTGGCTTGGTCGTCACCCTGGTTCAGGACTATTACTCTGTCGCGGCCGCCCAGCAAAAAGTGCTTTCGGCACAAAAGGCTGCGGACGAGGGTGACCGTTTCTTGAAACTGACACAGGACCTGGAGCACGGCGGGGAAGTGGCGCATTCGGACGTGATCAAAGCAGAATTGCAAGCGAACGAGCGCCGCCGCGGCTTGCAAGAAGCACAGTTGGGATTGTTGAACGCACGCCTTGATCTGGCCGTGCTCACTTTTCCGGACTTTAACGAAAACTTCGAAGTAACCGACAATCTGCACGCTCCGGCGCCATTACCCACGCTCGGAGAAGTTCAGCAGCAGGCAGCTCGCGATAATCCGGACGTTCGCGCGGCCCTCGAAAATGCGCGTGCCGCGGGATTTGATGTAACCGGCGCGCGCGCGGGCTATCTGCCTTCCCTTGCTGTTGATTATTGGTACGGAATCGATGCTCCTCAGTTTGCCGTGAATGGGCCTGGCGGAGTCTCGAATCTCGGCTCTTCGGCGGCAGCCATGTTGAACATTCCTATTTGGAACTGGGGCGTGACGCAAAGCCGCATCAAGCAAGCGCAGCTGAGGCGCGATCAGGCGAAGCGGGAGCTTTCGCTCGCACAGCGCAAGCTGCTGGCCGAAATCAAGTCGCTGTACTCGGAAGCCGAAACCGCGATGAATGAGTTGGGCGGACTCGACCGCTCCGCGCAATTAGCGGAAGAAAGCCTGCGATTGACAACCCTGCGCTACAAGGGCGGGGAAGCCACGGTGCTCGAAGTAGTCGACGCGCAGACCACTTATGCGCAATCCAGCACCGCCTACCAGGACGGCGCAGTGCGCTACCGCGTTGCTCTGGCAAATTTGCAAACTTTGACAGGAGTGCTGACAACTCCATGAAACTCACGATACATACTGGAATTTCGAGACGCACAGCCTTGGCCCTTCTTTCGATGGCAAGCGCTTCGGCATTTATGTTGTTGGGTGGTTGCAAAAGAGAAGAGAAGGAAAAAGACCCCGTTGGTACCGTGCAGGTTACGCCGGCGAAGCGCGCCACCACGGGGCAGCCGTGTGAAAAAGCGCCAGCTGCTGGTCGTTCTGGAAAACAAAGACCTCACCGCTGCGGTTGAGGCGAGCAAAGGCGACTTCGAGCAGGCCGATGCCAATTACGTAACTACCGTGAATGCGAGCCTGCCACAGCAAATCCAGAAAGCGGAGCTCGATGCCGCGTCGGCAAAGGCGGCTTTTGACGCGCAACAGAAAGTCTATGACAGCCGCAAGGAACTCTTTCAGCAGGGTGCTTTGCCGCAGAGGGATTTTGATTCCGCCACTGTCGCGCTGGCGCAGGCACGCAGCCAGAACGAGCAGGCACAGCGTCAACTAGCAGACCTGCAGCGACTGGGCAAAGAGCAGGCGTTGAAGGCCGCACAAGGTTCACGCATGTCGGCGGAAGGGAAGTATCGCAACGCGGAAGCGCAACTCAGCTACTCCGAGATTCGCAGCCCGATTGATGGTTATGTGACGGATCGCCCGCTGTACGTGGGCGACCTGGCGGCAGCAAATCAGCCGATCCTGACGGTGATGGACACTTCCCGCCTGATCGCCAAATCCCACATCGCGCAATCCGAGGCGGCAGCCTTGAAGGCCGGGAATCCTGCGGAATTGAAAATTCCCGGCCTCGATGAACCGATCAAGGCGCACGTCAGTTTGGTGAGCCCGGCCCTGGACCCGGGCAGCACGACGATCGAAGTCTGGGTGGAGGCGATCAAGCCCAACGAAGCGCTGAGACCGGGAATGACCGTGGAAGTGAGGATGACGGAAAAAACGGTGAAAGACGCGCTGGTTGTGCCGACTCCCGCAGTCTTCAAGAACAACGAAGGTGCCAACTACGTGGTGATTGCCGGCTCCGATGGCCACGCGCACGTGAAAACGGTTCAAGTCGGCGCGCACAACGCGGAATTTTCTCAACTGGCCAGCGGAGTGAATCCCGGAGAGCCAATCATCAGCTCGGGCGGCTACGCGTTGCCGGACAACACCCAAATCAAGATTGAAGCTCCTGGCGCGGACGAAAAGGAAGCGGAGACGAAAGAGGATAAGGGCGGTAAAGACGCCAAGGACGATAAGGTGGACAAGGCTGCCGAAGCCAAACCCGCCAAGAAGGGCAAGGAGTAATCGCCCATGGATTCTCGGCCTGAAGCGCCGCGTCCACAAAGCGATGCTCCCAAACCAGCGGCTCCCTGGTTCCATCGGCTGTCGCGCCCCATTCTTTTCTCAATCGTGACGCTCACGCTAGTCGGCGGATATCTCGCATTCAGCATCCCAGTTGCAGTTTTTCCCAACACGGATTTTCCACGTATCGTGATCGGCGTGGACAATGGCGTGATGCCGATTGACCAAATGCTGGTGACCATCACGAGGCCGCTCGAAGAAGCGGTAAACAGTGTTCCTGGGCTTCAAAAAGTCACTTCGGTAACCAGCCGCGGGTCGGCCGAGGTCGATCTTTTCTTCGACTGGAGCAGCGACATGATTCTGACGCTGCAGCGCGTGGATGCCGTTGTCGCCCGGATGCAATCGGAGCTGCCGCCCACCGCCAAAGTACAAACGCATCGTCTCACGTTCGCGGTGTTTCCCATCATTGGCTACAGCCTGACTTCCGACACCGTTCCGCCAGACAAACTTTGGGAAATCGCGACCTACGACATCAAGCCGCGGTTAAACCGTTTGGACGGCGTTGCCACGGTGATCGTGCAGGGTGGCCGAGTCCCCGAATTTCAGGTGAGTCCCGATCCGGCCAGGTTGCTGGCCTCTGGAATCACTGTAAGCGACATTCTGGAAGCCATTCGCAGAACCAATCTCATCGATTCGCCAGGACTGATCGAAAACGAACACCAATTGGTGCTTGGCCTCGTCAGCGGCCAAGTGCGCACACCCGATCAGATTGGCCAGATTGTGGTGAAAACTCCGCCCTCGCAAGTTCCTATTCGTCTCGGCGACATTGCAAAAATCTCGTCTTCCGTTGCGCCCGTTTACACCATTGTCACCGCAAACGGCAAGCCGGCGGTTCTGCTCAACGTGAATCGCCAGCCCGACGGCAACACTCTGGACGTGGCCAACGCAGTGCACGCGCAAATCCAGGAAATTCGCCCCACGCTGCCGCCGGGTGTGCATATGGAGCCGTTCTACGACCAGTCCACCATCGTGCGCGAGTCCATCGCCAGCGTGCGCGATGCGGTTTTGCTGGGATTGTTACTCTCTTCCATCATCCTTGTCCTATTCCTTCGCGATTGGGGCACATCGCTGGTCGCGGGCCTGGTGATTCCTGCCACGTTGCTCATCACTTTTATCGTGTTGAAACTCACGGGCCAGTCTTTCAACCTCATGACCTTGGGCGGCCTTGCCGCGGCCGTGGGATTGGTCATCGACGACGCCATCGTCGTCCTGGAAAATATCGTCTTGCATCGCGACGCGGGCCAGGGGCGCCTGGAAGCCATCCAAAGCGCGCTGAAAGAAATGACCGTCCCTCTGATCGGTTCAACGATTACGCCCATTGTCGTTTTTCTTCCCCTTGTCTCCATCACCGGCGTAACCGGCACGTTCTTTCGCGCGTTGGCCGTTACCATGACGGTTTCGCTCTTCACTTCGCTCCTGCTCGCACTCACCTGGACTCCCACGTTGAGCCAGTATCTTGTGCGTCGCAAGGAAGCGAGAACGGCCGGGCAAGAACGCGCGTCCGGCACTGACATGGCTTCACTTTTGGCAGTCGAAGAATCTCATTTTTCCGGAACGTTTGGCCGCGTCGTCGCTTTTTATGCAAAAACCTTGCGCGCTTTTCTCGAGCGGCCAGTTCTGGTGCTGGTTAGCTCCATCCTCATCATTGTCGCCGCTTACGTCTGCTACAGTTTTTTGGGCTCCGACCTGATGCCGGAGATGGACGAAGGCGGCTTTATCCTCGACTACTGGACCCCCTCGGGCAGTTCGCTGGCTGAATCCAACCGCATCTTGCTGCACATCGAAGAAATCGTGAAGTCTCAGCCGGAGGTGGAAAACACTTCGCGCCGTACGGGCATGGAGCTTGGGTTGTCTGCCGTCACCGAAGCGAACCGCGGCGACTTTACCGTAAAACTCAAGCGCGACCGAAAGCGCGACATTGACGAAATCATGAATGACATTCGTTCGGAGATTGAGCAGAGCGAGCCCGCCACGAAAGTCGAGTTCGTGCAAGTCCTGCAGGACATGATCGG
>WNGQ01001871.1_pt1 | contig 21485 bp, 24 predicted proteins | sample 5407661 | NCBI WGS metagenome assembly WNGQ01 (sample SAMN13153382, study PRJNA577476) | soil metagenome | isolation source: 60 cm soil or saprolite under Garry oak tree replicate 2 | place: USA:California | collected 2016-06-15 | reverse complement strand
ACCTCCGACCCCGCAGATCGCCGACCGGATCGCTGCTGTGCCCGGCGGGGCCAACCGAATAAACGACGCTGAAACGCGTGCTCGCAGCAAACAGTTCGTGGTGCCGGAAAGGCCCCGCATCAATCTCAGGCACGGGCTCCACCGCACCAAGCAAAGCCGAGCTTGGCCGGGCGCCACCATTCTCATCTGTCGTGGCGGCCAGCGGCCATGAAATCTTAGAAGATCTTGATCCACGCGTCCACGGTGGACGGGCACGCAGACGGTTTGTGCTGGTCAGAGACAACCTGCCGACGATGGGAGAGGCCGATGGCTGTTCGATTCCAGCTGGTAATCGACTGCGCCGATCCGGACTTGCTTGCCCGCTTCTGGGCTGCCGCTTTGGGATATGAGCTTGAGCCACCCCCAACTGGCTTCGCCAGCTGGGATGACTACTGGCGTGACGTTGGAGTCCCTGAGGCCGACTTGGGAATCGGCGCGGACTGCATCATCGATCCGGATGGCGGCGGGCCGCGCATCTGGTTCCAGGTGGTGCCCGAACGCAAGATAGTCAAGAACCGGCTCCACCTCGACGTCCACAGCAGCGGCGGGCGGGCGGTTCCGATCAAGACCCGCAGGCAGCGAGTCGACGCCGAGGCACGACGGCTCTCTGATCTGGGTGCCACGATGGTCGGCGTCTTGAGCGAGGAGGGCATCGATCACTACGCGGTAGCAATGAAAGACCCCGAGGGCAACGAATTCGACATCAACTGACGGCAGCTAATTCCCGGCGTGATGTCCTCACCGAACGGCCGGGCGAAGACGCCGAACCAGGCCCGAAGCCGCGTACAAGCTCTTGACCCACAGGTCTTGCCTATTGCTCCTTCAGCACCCGTCACGACTCAAGGAGGAGGTGGTGGACCAGGCTGTCACCGCCGCCGCGTAGTATCCGCCGGTGGGAGTCCGCGCCTGTCCGCTTTTCCACCAGAAGCGGGACGCCACCCGTGGTGCTTGCGCAAGACAAGCTGCCGTTCGACCGCCCTGCCCTGGGGGGCATCTCCGTAGCGGAACAGGTGGTGTCTGCCAACCTCGCGTTGGTCGAAGTCTTCTTGCTGATCAGGGCTCCGGCGTTCTGTGAGTCTGTCTTGTTCGTGACGTGATGCCGGATAGTGATTGCCGGCATGAACGTCCAGGATCATGTGGCTCCACAACCTGATGACCCGGACGGACGCCCGTGCCTGCCGACCCATCATCATCCCGATCCCAGTCGCCCTCACCCAACGCACCCACGCCGAGCCACTCCAGGATGCTGACCGTCCACACCGGACCCGCTCCCGTCGCAGTCCGGCCGGGATGCCCGGGCGGGCGCCTGCCTGGCACGCCTGCCGGTGCGACCAGCCCGTCACGGCCAGGCATCGGCGCAGGCGGCCGGGGAAGGGTCCGGGCGGGGAACGCTGAGCCGGGTGAGCCCGAGCAGGCAGGCAAGCACCGCCCCGGCGCCGCAGGCGGCGGCGAAGGCGTATCCCCAGCGGGCGCCGGCGGCGTCGATGAGCTGCCCAGCGGCTGCGGAGCCTGCCGCGGTGCCGACCGCGATCGCCGAGGTGAGCCAGGCCATGCCCTCGGTTTGCCGCCCGGCCGGCGCCTGCTCCTCGATGAGGCTGAACCCGCTGATCAGCATCGGTGAGAGCGTCAGCCCGGAGCAGAACATGACCGCGGCGAGCGCGGCCAGCCCGGGCATCGCCCAGAACGTGGCCGTCCCCGCCGCCGCGCCCAGGGTCGGCGCGAACCGGCGCCGTAGCGGGGCGTGCCAGGTTCGTGACCCGTACCACAGCCCGCCGGCCGCGCTGCCCAGCGCGTCTCCGCCGAGGATGAGCCCGGCCAGCGGCTTGTGCCCGTGTTCCTGCGCGAACTCTACGGTGGCCAGGTCGATCGCGGCGAGCATCGCCCCGAAGAAGAGGCACACCGGTGCCAGCGTGGCCAGGCCGGGTGCGGGCAGCAGGTGCCCGCGGGCGCGGCGGCCCGCGCCCTGCGTCGGCGCCTGGCCGGGCGGGCGGCCCGGGGCTCGGTGAGCCGCTGCCCGGCCAGCCATAGCGTGCTGACCACGCACGTGGCCACCGCCACCCCGATGCCCGAGGCCGGGTGGACCTGGGTCGCCAGCAGGGTGACCAGCACCGGCCCGGCCACGAAGATGACCTCGTCAGCTACCGACTCCAGCGAGAACGCGGCGTGCAGCAGCGGCGAGCCGCCTAGCAGCGCGCTCCACCGGGCGCGCACCATCGAGCCCAGCTGCGGCGTGGCAGCCCCGGCCAGCCCGCTGGAGACCAGCAGCGCCCAGGCCGGCGCGCCGGCCCAGGGGCGCGTTGACAGCGGCCGTCGCAGGGCAGGTAGTTGCGGCAGCCGCACCGGGTGACAGTGAACAGCGCGTCGGAGAAGGGCTTGCGGCTGATGGGCATGATGCGGCTGCGGCGGGCGTCCAGCGCTCGCGGCGCGGTTGGTCGGCCTGGTTATGCCTGCCCTCCGTTCGTCGAGCTCTCCCCCGCCACCCCAACCTCTTCGCCCACGTACCGCGAGAGGGTCCGGCGGGAGACGCCCACCGTCTTGGCGATGACCTCCAGGCTGAAGTCCGTCGTTGCCACCATCTGCCGCGCGAGTGCGACCTGATCGGAACTCATGACCCGAGGGCGGCCACCCTTGCGACCGCGAGCACGGGCGGCGGCCAGGCCCGCGTGGGTCCGCTCGCGCAGCAGGTCGCGCTCGAACTCGGCCAGCGCGCCGAAGATGTGGAAGACCAGCCGTCCGGTTGGAGTGGTCGTGTCGATCCCCTCGGTCACGCTGCGGAAGCCGACGCCGCGCTCCTTAAGGCTGTTCATGATCTCAATGAGTCCTCGATGTCCCCTGCGGGGACGCCCGTGCTGGGCTGAAAATCGGGGCTGGCTGCCCGCCGACGTCGAGACACCCTGGCGCTGGTCAAGGCCGTCAATGAGTCTGACGCTGGGAGCCGTCTTAAAAAAAGAGTCTTGGGAGTTGGCCTGACAGCGTGTTGCCCAGCGCCTCGGCAGGTGCCGAGGCGTCTGGTTCATTGCTGATGCTGCCAAGGAGTGGCCAGGACTCAAGCGGCGTCGCGGGTGTTGCGGCGGGCGGCCGATCTTCGACGACGAGGGCAATCGTCAGCTACGTATCGCGCGCCGCAGCAGGTGAGGACGCAGCGGCACAGCAACCAGTGGTCACCTGTGAATCGTCCCGCTCACCTGGTCGAATCTGGCCTCGTCTTGAAAGCTGGCGGTGCGGAAGTCGGCGTCGCCCTGGAAGGTCGCCTGGTCAAACCAGGCCCTGCCGTAGAAGCTTGCCCCATCGAAGCTGGCCTTGTCCTGGAAGCTGGTCGTGCGGAAGTCGGCGTCGCCCTGGAAGCTCGCCTCGTCGAACCTGGTGGTGCCCTGGAAGCGGGCCTCGCCGAAACCGGTGGCGCCCTGGAAGCGGGCTTGCTCGAACCAGGCCTTGCCGTGGAAGCTCGCCCGGGCGAAGCCGCCGCCGCCGTGAAAGCTGGCCGTGCGGAAGCCGGCGTCGCCCTGGAATACGGCCCGGTCGAACCTGGTGGTGCCCTCAAAGCGCGCCCCGGCGAAGCTGGCGTCGCGGTGGAAGGTGGCCGCGCGGAACTCGCTGTTGCCCTGGAAGGTCGCCTCGTCGAACCGGACCTTGCCGTGGAAGCTCGCCCTGCCGAACCTGACGTCGCGGTGGCGGAACGCCTCGGCGACGCGCTGGAAGCGCGCCCCGGAGAACCCCGCGTCACCCTGGAAGGTCGCCCGGTCGAACCAGGCGCCGCCCTCGAAGATCGCCCTGTCAAATCCGGCGGTCCCCTGAAAGCGCGCCCCGCGAAAGTCGGCAAAGCGGAGCACCGTGCGGCCGTCCCTGATCGGGACGGCGGCGAACACCTCGGCAAGCAGCTCTTCGGTGACCTCGATTCCCAGCAGGAAGCCCAGCCAGCCGCTGCCGCCCCAAAGCCGCCCTAGCTCCGCCGCCCGAGCATCGCTGTGGCTGTGGACAAAGCACGGCTGGTCCTGGTCGAGCTGCGCGCCGATGCAGCCAGGCGTGCCCGTCGGCGCTGCTTGGCACAGCGGCCAGTCGGCCCACCGAGGCACCAAAAGGTCGGCAGTCACAGCCAGAGGCTACGCCAACGGTCCCACAAGACCATGCGCCAAACACCAAAGCTCGCCCGACGCAGCACTCACGACGGCGAGGTGTCTGTGGCGACGGCTCGCACAACCATGGCCACCACACCATCTTGGCTGCATTGGACGGACATGGAGACTTCTTGGTGCACGGCCTGGACAGGGTCACGCCACCGAGAGGCCGGCATGCCGCAGGAACGAGTAGGCCAGGTGCGGGGTGCAACGCACCCGCCGGATGCCCAGGTGGGCTTGAGCGATCACCTCGCCAAGGGTCGGCAAGGCCAGGTTAGCCAGCTCGATGGCCTTGAGGCTGGACCACAAGCCTTCGACTGGGTTCAGCTCGGGTGCATAGGCTGGCAGCCGCTCGACCGCCAGCCAGGACCGCTGGGTGCGGATCCAGTCCCGCATGGCGGTGCTGCGATGGGCGGGCAGACCGTCCCACAGCACGGTCGCCTTCTGGCCGCCCAGGAACTTCCGCAGCTCGCCGAGCACCTCGATAAGCCGCTCAGTGTCGTAGTTGCCCGCTTGAACATGGAAGCAAAGCTGGGCGCCGCCGCCTCTGACGCCGTAGCAGATCGCGGCGGCCATGGAGGCGCGCTGCCAGTTGAACGGGTGGGTCAACGTTGGTGGCTGCCCTCTGGGCGCCCAGGTCCGGCGGACGTTGGGCGTCAGGCTGAGCGCGCTTTCGTCGAAGAAGACCAGACAGGCTCTGCGCCGTTGGGCGCTTTGCTTGATCCGCGGCCAATCCTCGGCGACCCAGCGGTCGATGGCGGCTTGGTCGCGCTCGGCGGCGCGACGCACTGGATGCTGCACGCTCCAGCCCAGCCGGTGGCGCAGCAGCGCCCACACATGCGCGGGATGATGCCGCACACCGGTCCGCCACTCGATCACCAGCGCAATTCGCTCAAGCGTCCACAGCTCACCGGTAAACCCGTTCGCCGCGGCGCCCTCCAGCAGGGCCCGCTCGACCGTGGCGAGCTGAGCATCCGACAGCCGTGGCACCGGACCGGTCGGCCCACGGCTGCGCAGGGCGTCCACCCCATCAGCCCGCCAACGCCCGTGCCAGTCGCTGACGCTTTGGCGGGAAACCCCAAGCTGGCGGGCGACCTCGGCTTGGCGGACACCCGCAGCCAGCAGACCAGCGGCACGCAGCCGGCGAGCCTCCAGCTGGTCGCGTTGTCGTTGTGCGGCAAGACCGCGAGGGATGATCGGCATCCCCTGATCCTGTCTCGGCATAGCCGCAGCTCCAACTCGACCGCCGCAGGCTGTCAGGTCAACCTCCAAGACTCTTTTAGGATCTGCCGCAACGCCCGCCGGCGCCGCGCGGTGCTGGTGTTCTGGGACGAAAGCGGCGCCTCGCTGCTGCCAGTGGTCCGCCGCACCTGGGCACCACGCGGCCAGACCCCGGTCATCCGCCACCGCTTCAAATGGAAGCGCGCCTCGATGGCCACCGCGATCTGCTACGGGTCCAACGGCGGCGGCGCGGCGGTGTGCTTCCATCATCAGGAACGCGCCTATGACACTGGCACCCTCATCGGCGCGCTGGAGGAGCTGCGCGGCTTCCTCGGCGGGCAGAAGGCAACCCTGCTGTGGGACGGGCTGCCCGCCCACCGCAGCCAGGCAATGCGCCGCTGGCTGGCCAGCCAGCGATCCTGGCTGGTGGTGGAGCCGCTGCCCGGCTACGCCCCCGAGTTGAACCCGGTGGAGGGGCTGTGGGCCAACCTCAAGGGCACCGAGCTGGCCAACCTGGCCGCCGACGACCTCGACGACATCGTTGCGGCCGCCGAGCGCGGCATCCAACGCATCCGCGCCACCCACGGGCTGGCGTACTCGTTCCTGCGCCACTGCGGCCTGTCCCTGTGGTAAGCCTAGCGGGTGCTACACCGCTGGGCACTTGCGTCACTTGCTCGCGGGCGGGTGTCGATTTCGGCCTGCGCCGTTCGTGTGGGAGGTGAGAGGCGGAGAACTGGTCGGCCTCGCAACCGATCGGCGGCGCAACCGTCGCCGCCGTAGGAGTCAAAGGCGGCCTGAAATGGGTCGAATCGTTGTTATGAACCATGTGACGCTTGACGGCGTGATGCAGGGACCTGGCCGCGCGGACGAGGACACCCGAGGCGGGTTCACGCAGGGCGGCTGGGGCCACCGGTCCGTAACGCCTGACGACGCCGTGGGCAAGGCGATGGGCGAGAGGATGGCGGCCGGGGGCGGCTTGGCAGGATGGCTGTTCGGGCGGCGTACTTACGAGGAGCTGCTGGCCTCCTGGAACGCCCAGGGCGGCCCGTTCAAGGACGCGCTGAACAACTCGCCCAAGTACGTCGCGTCGACCACTCTCGAGGAACCCCTGCCGTGGCCCAACTCGACGCTGCTGCGCGGCGATACCGTTGACGCCCTGCGCGCGCTCAAGGCGCAATCCGGCGGCGTTCTGGCGATCATGGGCAGCGGCGTGCTGATCGGCTCGCTGATGGCTGCGAACCTGATCGACGAGTACTTGCTGATGATCCACCCGCTCGTGCTCGGCACCGGACGACGGCTGTTCCCAGGGGGCGTGCACGTGTCGCTGCGGCTTACCGACAGCGTCACAACGGCCACCGGCGTGGTGATCGCCACCTACGAGCCGGCGAGGGACTAAAAAGTCGCTCGGTCTCGACGTCGTCACCTCCGAGGACGGGGCGGCCTGGCTCGCCTTCCTGCGCTCGCTCGTCGCCCGCGGCCTCGCAGGGGTCAAGCTCGTCACCTCGGACGCGCACCCGGGCCTCGTCGACGCGATCGCCGCCACCCTGCCCGGCGCGAGCTGGCAACGGTGCCGGATGCACTTCATGCGCATTAATCTGCTGACCCGCGTGCCGAAGAGCGCGCAGAGCTTCGTCGCGACGATGGTGCGCTCGATCTTCGCCCAGCCCGACGCCGAGACCGTCCACGAGCAACACCGCCGGATCGCCGACCAGCTCGAGACGCGCTTCCCGACGCTGCGGCGCTGCTCCCGGAGGCGGCGGCCGACCTGCTCGCCTTCACCGGCTTCCCCAAGGAGCACTGGCGGCAGCTCTGGTCGAACAACTCGCTATCGAGCGGCTGAACAAGGAGATCCGCCGGCGCACGGACGTCGTCGGCATCTTCCCCGACCGCTCGTCGATCGTCCGCCTGGTCGGCGCGGTGCTAGCCGAGCAGAAGGATGAGTGGGCGGTCGCCCGCCGCTACATGAGCGCGGAGTCGATCGCGAAGGCACTCGCCGATCCCGTCGACCAACCGGAGGAGGTGATCGCGATCGAGGCGGCCGCGTAGAGATCAGGCGAGGATGACCTGCTCAACCTCGCACACCACTTGACGGGACGTGGCCCGCTCGCTTGAGCTTGTATCCCCCGCCTCAGGGGGCCAACCTTGAGTCAGCGCCGGTTGCTCGATATGAAAAAGGGTACGGCCATAGACGACATAGTCGGTCGCGACGCCGAGTTTGCGCTAGTCGAACGGTTTATCGACGCTCTTGGGGGAGCGCCGTCGGCTCTCGTGATCGAGGGCGAACCCGGAATCGGAAAGACGACGCTGTGGCTTGAAGCTCTGCGAGCGATCGAGACGCGCGGTTATCAGACGCTGGCGGCGCGGCCTGCCGAAAGCGAAGCGCGGCTTTCGTATGTTTCCCTCGCCGATCTCATCGCTGGCGTCTTTGATGAGGCCAGACCGCGGCTTCCATCGCCGCAGGCGCAGGCGCTCGCGGCGGTGTTGCTACGGAAGGAGCCCAACGAGCGTGCCGATCCGCGGACGACCGCCGCTGGACTCGTGAGCATTGTCACCGCGTTGGCGGCCAAGGCGCCGCTCGTCATCGCCGTCGACGACGTTCAGTGGCTCGACAGCGCGTCCGCCCGCGCACTCGAGTTCGCCGCACGCCGGCTCCCCGCGCAGGCAGGGCTACTTCTGACGCGACGCTCCGACGGGCCGGAGGAGACCCCGCTCCACCTCGACCGCACGCTTCCCGAGGAGCGCCTGCTGCGCATCGTGCCGACTCCCCTCTCGCTCGGCGCGCTGCACCACCTGATCGAGAGCCGGCTGGGCACGGCGCCGCGTCGGCCGAAGCTCATCCGGATCCTCGAGGCATCGCGCGGGAACCCGTTCTTCGCGCTCGAAATCGCCCGTGCGCTTCCTGTCGGCGAGGACCACCACGGCCTCGACCCGCTTCCGGTGCCGTCGAGCCTGCAGGAGCTCGTTGCTTCCCGTCTCCCGGAGCTCCCGCCGTCGGCGCGGGAGCTCGTGCTGGTCGCGTCGGCGCTGTCCAGGCCGACGCTCGCAAAGGTCGAGGCGGCCGTGGGATCGTCGGTGGACGTGCCGGCAGCGCTGCTCGCGGCTGAGGAGGCAGGCGTGCTGCACACGGAACGCGGGACCATTCGTTTTACGCATCCGCTGCTCGCGTCGGCGGTCTACGGGGCGGCCTCGGGCTCGCGGCGGCGCGTGCTGCATCGCCGCTTGGCAGCGGTCGCCGGCGAAGCCGAGGAACGGGCAAGGCATCTTGCAGCTGCCGCGACCGATTCTGACGAGGCCACCGCCTCCGCGATCGAAGAAGGCGCGAAGGCGGCCGCGATGCGAGGTGCGCACGACGCAGCGGCCGAGCTGCTCCACGAGTCTCGTCGGCTGACGCCGCCGCATCATGCGGAGGAGTTCGTGCGGCGGACCTTGAGCCAAGCCGCTGCCCTGTATGAGACGGGGGATCTCCCGACCGCCCGGGCCCTCGCCGAAAGGGCCGTAGCCGACTCGCCGACGTCCGCCTCGCGTGTACAGGCGTTGCTTCTCCTCGGTTTCATCGAGTGGGACGCAGGCGCAGTCGAGAGCGTCTTCGAGCATATGGACCAGTCGCTGGCCGCGGCCGGGGACGACCGCGACCTTCAACGCGATGTGTGCATGGCGTGGGTCTATGTCACGCGCACGCTCGACCCAAAACGGGCGCTCGAGTTCGCCGAGCGAGCCGAGGCACTCCTGGGCGGCGAGGCCGATCCTCATCAGGTCTTGCTCTTCGACCGATTCTGGGCCGAGGCGTTGCTCGGACGGAAACCACGTCTCGAGCTCTTGGAGCGCGGGCTCGATCTGGAGGCAGCCACGGGTCCACACAGGCTCATTCCCATCCTTTGGTACACGGCCACAGACGACTTCGGCGCCGCCAGAGCGCGACACGAGCTCGAAGATGCGTGGTCGCGCGAGCGTGGTGACGAACGAATGCGGGGTGACCGCCTTGCCTACCGAGCGGTGGTCGAGCTCCGCGCGGGACGGTGGGATCTCGCGGAGGAGTACGTGGAGCGAAGCTGCTCTCTGATCGAGGGCCTCGACTTCGGCAGGGCGCACGCGGTGGCCTTCGGCTGGCGATCGCTCGTCGATGCTCATCGCGGGAGGTTGGACCGCGCCCGCTCGACGCTCCTGCCGCTGCTCGACGAGGCAGAGCGCACGAATGCACGGACCTGGTGGGTCGAACGTCTGCTCGCGATCCTCGGCTTCGTCGAGTTCAACGCAGGCGACCACGAGGCGGCCGATCGCGCCCTCGTACAGATGCGAGCGGTCTACGATTCGATGGGGGTTGCGGAACCACTGCTCGACTGGAGCGAGCCGTTCCAGGTCGAGTCGCTGCTCGCGCTCGGCGAGCTCGGGCGAGCGAAGGAGGCCCTCGCGAGGCTCGAGGGACGGGGTAGGCGTTTCCCCCGTCTCTGGATCGACGTGACGCTCCCACGCGCACGCGGCCTCGTCCTCGGGGCGGAGGGTGATCTGTTAGCGGCGCACGCTGCTCTTGAGCGCCTCGACCGTGCGACCGCGTCGCAGCTTCCGTTCGAGCTCGGCTGGGCGTTGCTCGCGAGGGGTCAGCTGCTCCGGCGGACGAAGCAGAGACGGGCAGCGGCCACGGCGCTGTCCGAGGCGCTCCAAATCTTCGAGAGGCTCGGCGCTCCGACGTGGATCGAGCGCACACGCGCCGAGCTCGCGCGCGTCGCGCCGAGGCGTCGCGCGCCGGACGAGCTCACGGAGACGGAGCGACTCGTCGCCGAGCTGGCGGCGACCGGCCTGACGAACCGCGAGGTGGCGAAGGCGGCATTCGTCAGTACGAAGACGGTCGAGGCGAACCTCGCGCGTGTCTACCGCAAGCTCGGCATTCGCTCCCGCGCCGAGCTCGGCGCGCGGATCGGCGCTCGACCCGGAGGGGACGAGACAAGAACGTAGGGAAACACCCGATTCGCGCAGCGACCCTCCGGCGTAGGGTCGGTGCGATGGCACCACGGGACGCGGAGCAGGCGACGTCCTACCTCGTCGAGCACTACCAGCCGGGCACTTCCGTCCGCAACCTGAGCACCTGGGCCGACCGCCTCCGGGCAGCTGCCGCCGAGATGGCGCACGAGGGAGAGGCAATCCGCCTCGTCCACGCGACCATCGTGCCCGCAGATGAGTCCCTGCTCTGCGTCTTCGAAGCCGACTCGGAAGCGCTCGTTCGGAATGTCTACGGACGTGCCGGACTCGGGTTCGAACGCATCTCTGTCGCGCTTTCCTCCGGAGAGGCCAAGAGTGGAGCTCCGCCAGGACCCGGAAAGGAGAAGCAAGCATGACGATCGCAACTCGCAATTCCATCCAAAGGAGGGGGAGGTCCAGATGAAGCGTCTGGCGGGGGTCACCGCGGCCCTGGTACTCAGTGTGCTCGCTCTCGCGGGGACTGCTGACGCCACGCAGCCGTACATGGAGCGGGACGTGCAAGGCCCGGTCACGTTTGCCGCAGGCGAGTTGTGCAGCTTTCCAGTCCTCATCCAGCCCACAGCGCCCGACGTCTTGAACTTCTTCGTCTTCAGCGACGGCGAAATCCTCGGGGCCGGGCCAGAAGTCGCGACCGCCACCAATCTCGACACCGGAAAGACGGTCAAGATCAACCTTTCGGACTCCTTCTCGGTGGTGCAACACAGCGACGGCACGATCACTGTCACCTCCAATGGCTCCGTCCTCTCTACCAGGTTCGGGACCATCTTTTACGGGCACGGCGTCATTCAACTCGACGCCAACGGAAACGTGACCTCGAGGACGTTTGACGGGACGGAGGAAGACCTCTGCGCCGAGCTCGCCGGGCCGTAACTCGCCCACAAAGTCTGCGAGAGACGGGCTGCTACGGCCGCCCGTCTCTTCTGTTGGTTTCACATCAAGCCTCCAGGCTAGTCGTTCTTGGGGGTTGGAAGTCGTGACGTTGTGACAAGTTCATGCTGCGGCGCCAAGGCGGGCGTTGGTGACGTAGTCGCTGACAGCGCGGTCCAGCGTGGCCAGGGCGCGGCGGACCTGGATGGGCGCCGGCGGGTGGTCGGCGGCCAGCAGCGGCCCCAGCACGCGGGTGGCGAGCTTGGTGGAGAAGACCGCCACGCGCAGGCCCTGGGGGTGGTCACGTAGGTATGGGTGCCGGGCAGTCGGGTGATGAGCCCGTGCAGGCGCAGGCGACGCAGGTCGTAGGTCATCTGTGCGCTGGTGGAGTCCGCGCCGAGCAGGCCGGCGATCAGGCTCCGCAGGCTCTTGTTGGTAAAGCCGCTGACGGCGTGGACCATGGCGCACAAGGCGCCGGCCAGGGCCATGGCGCGTGGGTCCCCCAAGCGCAGCGCTCCGGTTCGCCTGCCCTCCCGTATGTAGGGCTGTGCGGCCTGCTCGAACAGCGCGGTTTGGATGGCGCAGCCCGGGCCGGCACGTTCGATCATCAGCAGACGATGGTTGACCGCTCGAGCCTTGACCATCAGCTCGGGCAGATGCTCCAGGCGCGCCAGGACCCCGATGTCGTAAGGCTTGTTGATGACGGTCTCGATCCGCAGCGCCCTGCCTTCTTTCAGGTACTGCTTGACGCGGGAGTGCTTGTCGGCGAAGTCCATCTTCACCTCGGTGCCCGGCCCGAAGACCCTGGTGCGAAACGGCTCCTTGGTGGTGGTGCGGACCTGGCGGGCGAACACGACGGCGACCTGCTCGGGCCGGCCGACACCGACATTGTCGGCCACCAGGGCCTCAAAGAAGCCGCGGGTGCGGCGTGGGTCGTCAAAGACGATCGTGCGGCTCACCTCGACCTGGCGCATGGACAGCTCCCACCAGTAGCCCCCACACGGTCGGTGCCGGTCAGCGGGGTCGGGATCTGGGTCATCCAGCGGTCAAAGAACCCCTGGATCTGGGCCGGGCCGAGCCGGTCGCAGATCGCCTGCAGCTGCTCGGGCTGGTCGCAGGCGGCAACGCCGTTGGCCAGCTCGGTGACCACAAGGCCGGCCCTGGCCGCCTGCCGCTTGGCCCACTCGTGCCCGTTCAGCCACACCTTGGCCGGGTAGGAAAGTAGCTGCACAGCTTGATGAACCCAGGGCCGAAGTCGGCGTCCAGCACGTAGAAGTAGTAGCAGGTCACGGCCCGGTCGGCCTTGTCGAAGCCGAAGTTGACCGCCTTGCCGTGGGTGTCCTTGCCCGCTGGTAGCCCATGAAGACCTTCTGGACCTCCTGAGCAACCACGATCGCCACCACCCCACAGCGGCCCTGGCGTTCGGCCTGCTCCAGGTGCGGGCGGACGTGATCGAGCTTGCGATCGTCCCAGCGGGTACGGTCGGGCCGCTTGAGACGCTTGAGACGCAGCAGGGGAATGTCGTTTGCCTCAGCGAAGGCCGCGACCGCCTGGCGGAAGCGGTCCCGATGCGCTTGAACAGGGCCGGGGAGGGGACCTCGTTGCCCAGGTGCTGGGTCAAAAACGTGACCACCTGGCCGCCGACCTGCAAGTTGGGGACGTAGGCGTTGAGGTAGATGCGGTCCAGGCAGTCCAGGTCAAGTGCCACGTGACCGTCGAGGACATCGTTGATGTTCACCACCGCCACGTGGACACCTCGCCGTGAGGACCGCCTCGGACTCCCTTCAGGAACGGCGAAGCCTACGACACGGGATCACGTGGGTTCTCGGCGGTCCGAGGCCGGCCTCACTAATGCAGCCCCGCAGAAGTAGTGCCGGGATAGACTCCGGCCGTGCCTGACGAGTCGGTTGATGTCGTTGTCTATGGCGGGACGCCCGGGGGCTTGATCGCCGCAGTGGCGGCGGCGCGGCTGAGAGCGTCCACCCTGGTGCTGGAGCAGACCAGGCATGTCGGTGGTCTCAGTACCAGCGGGCTGGTGACCGCCGAGAGCGAGCACATGCTGCTCGAGTCGTTCAGCGGGCTCGCGTTGGAGTTCTACCAGCGCCTGGGGCGCGCCTACGGCCATGCCGGACCGCTGTTTTACTGGGAGTCGCGGCTGGCCGAGCGCGTGTTTGCGGACATGCTGGCCGACGCGGGCGTGCCGGTGCGCTTTGGGCAGCTGGTGACGCAGGTCAAGACACGCGCCGGGCGGGTGCAGCGCATCGTGCTGAGCGACGGCTCGACGGTGGCCGGCCGCGTGTTCGTGGACGCCTCCTACGAGGGCGACCTGATGGCCGGGGCTGGCGTCGCCTACGCGGTCGGGCGCGAACGCCGCGACCAGTACGGTGAGTCGCTGGCCGGTATCCGCTTCGTCGAGCGTCCCGACCAGGTGGCCAGCTTCGCCGGGGAGGTCACCACCGACCTGCCCGTCGACGTCTGCCCCTATGACGATGCTGGCGGGCTGCTGCCCGGCGTGGTGGCCGCCGATGGCATCGTGCCCGGGGCGGGCGACCGCAAGCCGATGGCCTACAACTTCCGTGTCACGGTCAGCAACGGCCCCGACCGGGTGCCGATCCAGGCGCCACCCGGCTATGACCCACGTCGCTTCACCCTGCTCGCCCGCTATCTGCGGCTGCGTCCCGAGACGAGGCTGGGCGAGCTGCTTGCCTTCTCGCCGTTTCCCAGCGGCCACTACCAGATCCAAGGTGACGGGCGCACCCGCGCACTACCCGGCCACAAGTGGGAGCTCAACAACCGCCAGAACGCCGTCATCTCGCTGGGGCATCTCGACGGGCAGTTCACCTATCCTGACGCCGACCACGCACAGCGTCGCGCGATCTGGGCCGACCACCGCGAGCACAACCAGGGGCTGCTGTTCTTCCTGACCCACGACCCCGACGTGCCGGTCGCGCTGCGCCGGGAGGCGGCCGGTTGGGGCCTGGCGCCCGACGAGTACGTGGACCACGGCCACTGGCCGTACTACCTGTACGTCCGCGAGGCACGCCGGATGCTCGGCGCCTATGTGGTAACCCAGCACGACATCCAGGCCGACCGAGCCAAGCCCGACGCCGTGGCGCTGGGCTCGCACTGGATCGATTCCCACCACGTCCAGCGCGTGGCGATCAACCCAGCGCAGTTCCGCAACGAGGGCCGCGTCTGGGCCAGGGTCGACCGGCCCTTCCAGCTCCCCTACCGCTGCCTGACCCCGCAGGCCGAGCAGTGCACCAACCTGCTGGTGCCGGTGTGCGTCTCGGCCTCCAAGGTCGGCTTTTGTCCCATCCGACTGGAATCGACATGGATGGCCCTCGGCCACGCCGCCGGCGCCGCCGCGGCCCTCGCTGTTGAGGGCGGCGTCCCCGTCCAGGAGCTCGACGTCACCCGGCTGCAACAGCTTCTCCGCCGCGCAGGGATGCGCCTGTAACCCAGCCGCAGAGGTCACGCGGGCGTGCTCAGGATGCCTGCAGGGGACGGCTGTCGTAGGTCCAGCGAAACGGCTTTGCGGTGCGGTTGCAGTCGGCGATAAACGCCATGATCCGGTCGACCAGCTCAGCGACCGAGCCGAACTCGCCACGCTTGAGAAGCCGGCGGACAAGGATCGAGAAAAACAGCTCCGCCTGGTTCAACCACGACGCATGGCTTGGGGTTTGGGCGTGTCCGACGGTTCAGTGCGACAACAGCAGCTGCCCCATCTTGGTGACGACCGCCGACATTGGACCCGAGCGCGGCTCGGTAGTGAACGCCTGCGCGATGGCCTCTAACGTGGAGTCATGGAAGGTGAACACGAAGTGGTTCAGGTCCTTGAACGCCTCTGGGCGGTGCTGGGGGTGGACCCGGTTCATCCGCTCCAGCTGGCGGATCCACGAGGAGCCCTCGACGCGGAACACCCCATAGGGGCGCAGCCCCCGATCGGCCAGTGGGTGACCCTGGAACGCCTCGTCATTAGGCGGTCCCCACTGCCACGCCACCACGCCCATAAAGCAGGCCAGCACCACCGGGGTGGCGGTGTCAAGGTCCACCGCACGGGTCCAGCTGCCATCCCACCCCGGGACTGGCACGTCCAGCAGGTAGGCCAGCAGCAGCCGGCCCTCGCCGGCCAGCGCGACCGGCAGCGGCGCCCCCACCGACGGGCGTGGCACCCCGGTGAGCTCGACCACGCGATCGTGGCGGTCGACGGTGTACATGCGGGCAGCTTCACCGCAGGGCGTGCCGTCGGTCAACCAAGCCACAGCAGGAGGGTGTTTGCCGCCAGCGGCTTGGACCGGTCGCCGATCCGTGGGGCGTTCAGCGTCCAGTCGATCGCGGTGGCTGCCGGGTAGACCAGCGGCCAGGCGACTTGCGTGCAGGCGGGGCAGCGGTACCAGTACTGCTGGGCGTAGCGGCCCCAAGGGCGGCGCGGGTTCTTCCAGCTCTGCACCCCGGCGACGATCCTCTGGCAGGTCGGGCACCAGGCCGGCGCGTCGAAGCGGAGCCGCGGCCGCGGTGCGCCCTTGCGCCAGATCACCGTGTAGAGCCGGTCGCGGGACTGCGGGGTCGGCCACGCCACCATCGAGTTCATATAGACCGTCTCGGCGTGGTAGCCAGGTCGGACCGACCGGACCGCGTGCAGCCACGGCTCGAACAGCTCCCAGTCCCGCACGTTGACGACGTTCTCGACGATGACAGCCTGGTAGCGGTGCGCCTCCATGAAGCGCACCACGTCCCACATGGTCGCGCGGCTGCGCTCGGCGGCCGGGTCGGGCCGCTCGAACAGCGAGCGGCGGGCAAGCTTGCGGGACACGCCATTGGCGTAAGAGTGCGAAGTGCAGTTGTGGACGACGATCCCCTCGGCGACGTAGGACTCGTCCTCGGCCACTGAGAGGTTGTAGACCTCCACGTCGCACCGGCCGGGCCGCACCTGGCGGACGCGGGATCAATGGTGCTGATCGGTGCTGGCGCCGCGGAGCACCCGTGGGCTGGTCGTCCACGAGACAACCCAAGTTGGCTGGGTGCGAACCGCCCGGCCCTCGATCCGACCGGCACGCACCGGCCGTGCTTGAAGACTGGCCGTGTGGCCGAGTGAGCATGCGAGCAGGCGGACGCCGAGGGCGAGCGCCTTGGAGACGCTGGTGATGCGCGTACACCGCCCGACGTTCCCGTCTGCGGAGATGTAGCCGTCCAGCAGCGCACGCCGCCACGGCGTGGGCATAGCGAGCGCCCACGCGGGCAACCGCTTGCCGTGGGCGTAGCGGCCGAAGTGCTCCACGAGCCACTCGACCAGGCCGTTGTGCGCGCATGAGAACATCACGCCGGTCCGCTGCGTCCGGCGGTGCCAGCGCAGCTCCCCGGCCTGAGCACGCGGCCCGGCCGGCAGCGCGTAGCCGAGCAGGGCCTCCAGCCCGTCGGCCTCGTGGTGGCCGCAGACGATCTGGACCTCTGAGCCCTTGGCGTGCGTAACGTTCCGCGCGTTCTCCTCCGCAGCCTTGCATATCGGCCCGCACCACAACGAGACCAGGTGTGCGTACCGGCGGTGCGGGCGGGCTGGCCGACCGCAGTGGACGCACGGGGCAGGTGCCGCCCGGTAGGGACGCCGATCACGCCGCTGGCCGGACGGCTGGTAGGGGCGCAGCCGCACGCAACCGTCACCCAGCCAGCGGCCGACCAGCCACCAGAATTCCTTGCGGAACTCGACGCCACGCCCACCAACCGGGGGAACCCAGGGCCCAGGACCGAACTCGATCGGCGTGGCCCAACGCCGACCGTCGGCAGCCAGCTCCCGGGCTGGCGTCCACGCGGCTTCGCCGAGCACGCGGCGGTACTGCCGGTCGGCCTGGTTCCAGCGACGCGCCGACGGTCGCGCCCAGAACGGGTGCTCGACGGTGGTCTCCAGCCCAGAGTGCCCCTCGCCGGCAGCGAGTACCGTGTCCGCAAGCCGCCGCATCGTCGCGGTGACCGGCCGCCAGCGGCCCTTGTGCGTGAGCACGCGCTCGCCAAGCTGCACGTCCTCGATCGGCCGCAGGCCCGCCTCGGTCAGGACCAGCGTCCCGGCCGGGAAGCACTCGGGAGAAGCAATCAGTAGGTCGCTGGTCGGGTAGTAGCGCGGGTCGCAGACCGACACGTCGGCGCAGTCGTGGTCGGCGTGCGGGAAGTTGGTCGCATGGGTGTCGATCGCGCGGCGCCAGTGATTCAGGCCGAGCGTGAGACGCCCGCCGGCCTCCTCGGCGCCCTGGGAGCTGCCGCCGGCGCCGCAAAAAGATCTGTGACCATGAGCGTCATTGCGCCCTCCCCCGAAGCCGGTAACGACGCGCCTTCTGCCTGGCGCACTCACGACAGACCCGCTGGCGCGGCTTGCCCTTCATGGGACCGGTGTTGGCCACCGTGAACGGATGCCCCTTGCGACAGTGGGGTCGCTGGGTACGGCGCACGTTCTCGGCGGGCGTTACCGCCTCCAAGTGCTCCGGCCGAGCGCACGCCCTGATGCGGCATACATGGTCGATCTCGTAGCCCTCGGGAATCGGCCCGACTGCGGCCTCGTAGACCAGGCGATGGACGAGCTTCGACTCGTTATCGAGGCTGATGGAGCCGTAGCCGGCCGGGAAGGTCCCGCCCCTCCAGAGCCAGCAGCCGCCTTCGACCGGGCGCCACGGATCAGGTGGTGAAGGGCCGTTCAGGTCCAACCGAGCCAGGATCCGCTCCGGGATGTCGGTGACAGTGAGGGTCATGTGGGGTCTCCCCGGTCGTAGAGCAGGGCGACGCGGCCGTACAGCTCCAGCTCGCGCGCCATGTCGTCGTTGTCGTCGCCGATCCGGTGGTCGAAGCGGTCGAGCGCCTGGCGGACGCCGAGCGCGTACGCGAGCGCGGTCCGGCGGTCCATGGGCAGCCCGAGGCGCCGGCAGCAGTCAGCGAGGGCGGCCAGGCGCTGGTCGTCGTTGGCGCGCTGCCCATCCGTCACCGAGGTGTTCATGACGCGCCCCAGCTCCAGCATGCTGTCGATCTCGGTGACCCGGTCGGCGTCGATCATCGGGACCACCGGCCGACGCTGGCGCGATTCCGCTGGGCCGCCGCTTCGAGCTGGTCGTGCTCGGCCTTGGTGTGCTTTAGGCGGCCGGCGCACAGCGGGCAGACGGGACCGGTGCGGTGCTCGCCAACGCTCATGCAGCCGGGCGCAAGCTGCTGCTCGCCGCCCCAGTCGCCACGACACTCCGGGACGGTCACGGCAGTCTCGCCTTCAGCAGTTGCTCGATGTACGACCAGTCGTCCGGTCGCCAGAGGTAGCTGTGCAGCTCAGCGCCGTTCATCGCGTCGAGCCACCGAGCCTGCTCGGGGGTCTCCCTGCCGCGCATCGCCTTCAGTTCGGCGATCACGACCAGGCCATCGGGATGGACGAGCGTGAGGTCTGGATAGCCCTTGTCGCCCTGGAGGGGCGTCCGCCAGCCCTTGCCGGTCTGCGCTGGCCTGACGTGGTGGACCAGCCAGCCCTCGAGCTTGGCGAGCTCGATGATCTTGGTTTGGAGGGCGTCCTCGCTCGTCGTCTGGTCGAGGATGTGCCGCGCGCTCAGGCCGCTCACCGCCCGCCTCCGGTCGTGGTCGTAACCCGGTGCTGCGGCCCGGGGCCGCCGGCCGGCTCCAGCGCGGCGACCAGGACGGCGAGCACGACCGCCACGATCGTCAGGGCGACCAGCAGGCCGGCCACGGCACGGGGACGGCGCCTCATTGGTCGACCTCCGTCGTGGCCGCGCGCCGCCTCAATGCCCGCTTGGAGGTCGCTCACGCCGACTCGCCTCTCCCCACGTCGTGGCCACGTGCGGCCAGCAGGTCGCGGAGCACGCGCTCGGCGGTCTCGTGCTCACCCCAGGAGGCGTCGGGGCCAGAGGCCCGCAGCAGCACCAGGGTGGCCAGCTCGATCACGCGCAACTCGTCCACCTCGTCCAGGAGTTGCGGCCACCGAGTCCGGGCGCGGGCGATGAATGCGGCGTTGGCCTCGTCCACGAAGTCCGCGATCTCAGCCCCGGTGCCGAGCCCCACGCCTGGCGGGTAGACGGCGTGTCCGCCGATGAGGAGGTTCGGGTGCGCGGTCCACGGCCCTTCAGTGGCTGCGGCGATGACACGCCGGTCCTCTCGGCGGTCGTCGCTCTCCGGGGACGCCGGGGCGGCGAGCGACGGGCCGTCGGCACGCCGAGCCGGTGACGGTGGTGCGCTCGGCTGCGCGGCGGCCACGGGCTGGAGAGTCACCGCCCCGGCATGGTGCTCCGGGGCGGAGGAGCCGGCGTGGACGCCACCCTCCCTGTCCTCCGCCCCGGAGGCCTGCGCGCGGTGGCCGCGCGTCGCGTCGTGGACCGGCGTTGGCTCGGTGATCACGGGGCAGCCTCCCCGCGGTACCGCAACGCTGTCCTGGGGGCGCCTTGGGCGAGAAGCCGCTCGTACGCGCAGTGGGCGGACTGCTCACCGGTCTCTGGGTAGGTGATGCGGACGAGATCGCCGCCCAGGCTGGCCTGTACGGTGTCGACCCGGATCGGCTCGCCAGCGGCGATCGCACGCTGGAGCATGATCAGGTACCAGGCGAACCGGTCGGCCATCGTAGGGGCATAGAGGTTCAAGTGCGCCCCGTTGACCTCAAGCGTCGACGGTGGCAGGGCGGTGTCACCCCTGCGCAGGGCCTCGTCGCGGGTCGGCAGCTCAGGCACCGACGCCCCCTCCCCTCGCGGGTTCGGGGTCGAGCAGGCCCATCCGGCGGGTGATCTCGTGCTCGCGGGCGATCGCGTCGTCGAGCCAGGTGGCCGGGCGGCGGCCCTCGATCAGGCGCGCCCCCCGCCGGGCCTCGAAGCCGGCGGCGGTCGTGCAGTCCGCTTGGGCGATGGTCGCGGGCGCCGGCTCGGGCTCGAGCTGGTCGGCCAGCGTCGGCTGCACAGGCGCCGTGGCCTGGCGCTCAGCGGTGGTGGTCATCCGGTCTCCGTGGGCTGCGGGCTGATGAGGTAGACATTGTATTGCTAACAGCTACTAATACGCAAGGGTTAGTAGATTAGCGCATGCTAAAGATCCGCGAAGGTGGCCTGCTGTGAATGCCAGCGAAGCCGGCACTCGTCCAGCGGACCCATCCGGTTCTTCTCCAAGAGCAGATCAGCGGTGGTCGCACCGCGGTCGTCCTTGTGGATGAACAGCACGAAGTCGGCGTCTTGCTCTAGTGCACCGCTTTCGCGCAGGTCGGCCAGGCCCGGCCGGCGGCCGTTGGCGCCGCGGTTGAGCTGCGCGACCGCCAGGACCGGCACGTCACAGCGGATCGCCAGCTCTTTGAGCAGCCGGGAGACCTCCGCGACCTCCTGCTCGCGCGTCCCGTAGCGCCGGCCTTCGGGGGCGGGCACCTTCTGGATGTAATCCAGGACCACCAGCGACAGCGGACGGCGCGCGTGCAGGCCGCGGACCTCGTGCAGCAGCCGGGCCGCGTCCGGGTAGTGCTTGTAGACCGTCAGGTCGAGCGCGTTGTGCGCCTCCCTCGCGGCCCGCAGGCCCTCGGTGTCCAGGAACGCCGCCGCCTCCCGGAGGCCGAGGTCGGCGACCTGGGCGAAGGTGTGCTTGCCGGTGTCGGCCGGCGTCATCTCGTAGGTGACGTACAGCACGTGGCCCCGGTCGGCGTTGTGCGCCGCAACCTGGATGGCGGGGCTCGACTTGCCCATGCTTGTCAGGGCGGCGAGCACGATCACGTTGCCCGGCGGCAGGCCCTCGGTGATGTCGTCCAGCGCCTTGATCCCCCAGGAGGCGACTCTCCCGGACGCCTCGGCCTGCTGGCGCTCCCGGATCGCGTCCAGCAGGTCGGCGGGCCGCAGGCCGATCTCCTGGCCGTCGCGTGCCAGCTCGTCCAGCCAGCCCTGCGCCAGGCCGAGCGCCCGGTCCGGGGCCATCGCCTCCTCGAAGCCGAGCTGCATGATCCGCATGCCGAGGTCGAGCATCTGGCGCCGCCGCGCGGCGTCCCGCACGATCCGCCCGTAGAAGCCGACGTTGGAAGCGGTCGGGACCGCCTCGACCAGCCGCACCAGGAACGGGTGGCCACCCACGTCGGCGAGCTGGCCGGTCGCCTGGAGGGAGGCGCCGACCGTGATCGCGTCCGCCGGGAAACCATCGGTGGCGAGCTGGGCGATCGCCTCGTACACGGTCTGGTGCGCCGGCCGGTAGAAGTCGGCGGCGCGCAGGTTGGCCAGCAGCCAGTCAGCGGCGTGGGATGCCGTCAGCGCGGCACCGAGCGTGCTCTCCTCCGCCTCG
>WNGQ01002395.1_pt1 | contig 21490 bp, 14 predicted proteins | sample 5407661 | NCBI WGS metagenome assembly WNGQ01 (sample SAMN13153382, study PRJNA577476) | soil metagenome | isolation source: 60 cm soil or saprolite under Garry oak tree replicate 2 | place: USA:California | collected 2016-06-15 | reverse complement strand
CCCCTCAACTTTCAGGTCGGCTACTACACCACCGTGGCGGGCCTCGGCCTCTCCCCGAACGACGTCGTCATCAACGGGTCCATCTACGTACGCAACCAGTGCGTCAGCGGCAGTTGCACCGCGCTCGTGAACTTCTGGCGTTCGTTGTCGAACCTGACCATCAACGTGACAACCCCAAACTTCGGCTGCTACAACGGCGAATTCTGGGCAGTGTCGCAGGCCGCACCGATGCGTCGGGTCCACATCAACGGGTTTGCCACGCTTATGGACTATTGCACCGGTCCGTCATTTGCGAGTGGCGGCTTCATCGCCGATTCAGAGTTCGACGGCAGCACCGTGGTCAACGGCTCGCAGCAGCAGTGGCTGGTCAGGAACAGTAAGCTCGATGGCTGGTCCAACGGCGTCTGGAACCAGGTGTTCTCAGGCGTCGTGGGTGCGCCCGCCCAGTGTTTCCCCGCTCAGGCGTCATGCGGTGGCCCGTACACGACGCTCGCGACCAGCCCGGTGACACGAGAGGCGCCATACCTGTACATGGACTCCGCTGGGCACTACAACGTCTTCGTGCCCTCGGTGCAGCGCAACTCCGTGGGTACGACATGGGCCAACGGCGCGACGCCCGGCTCGTCCATCCCAATCGAGAAGTTCTTCACTGCCCAGCCGGCGGACTCCGCAGCGACGATCAATCAAGCATTAGGTACCGGCAAGAATCTCATCCTGACCCCGGGCATCTATCAACTGGACCAGGGCATCGAGGTCACACGTCCCGATACCGTGGTGCTCGGTCTCGGTTTCCCGACTCTGATCCCTGGAAACGGAATCGTGTCAATGACAGTCGCCAATGCGAATGGGATCATGATCTCGGGAATGATATTCGACGCGGGCACAACGAACTCTCCAGTGCTACTGCAGGTCGGAAGCAGCCATGCGCGCAGTGATAATGTAGCCTCCGACCCGACGGCTATTCATGATGTGTTCTTCCGTATCGGCGGCGCGGAGCCGGGCAGCGCGACGAGCAGTCTGGTCGTCAACAGCAAAAACGTCATCCTTGATGACATCTGGGCATGGCGGGCCGACCACGGCAACGGTGTGGGTTGGAACACCAACACTGCCGGCACCGGCGTCATTATCAACGGTGACAACGTGACCGCGTATGGCCTTTTCGTCGAGCACTACCAGAAGTACGAGGTGATCTGGAACGGCAATGGCGGCACGGACATCTTCTTCCAGAACGAGATGCCCTACGACCCGCCCAGCCAGGCGGCGTGGATGGAGGCTCCCGGTGTCGACGGCTGGGCGGCCTTCAAGGTTGCCAGCACTGTGACCAGCTTCAGCGGATACGGTATGGGCAGCTACAGCTTCTTCAACCAGGGCGTGAACATCTACGCCGCGAACGCGTTTGAGGTGCCCGTCACCCTCCCGGCGGGAAGTCTCCACGATCTGCTCACGATCTTCCTCTCCACGGCCGGGTTCGGTGGCATCCTCAACGTGGTCAACGACACAGGCGGGTCGTCGACCATCGCCAACCCGGATACTCCGGTCACCGTGGTGAGCTACCCGTAACGGCTTGACGCCTCGTCCGATCACGAGCCATCAAGCTCCGTCTCCGTGGGCGGGGCTTGATGACAATACATTTCAATTAAGCGCAAGGAGGAGAAACGGGAGGGCGTAGGGGCGCAATTCATTGCGCCCGCCTGAGGAGTCGATGCATCTCACAGGGCGCAATGATGAAGTTTAACAAAATAATCCGGGTACTATGTGCATATCCATACCAGGATGAATTAGTTAAACTTCATCATTGCGCCCCAATACGCATCGCCCTAAGAAAAGCCCATCACATTCCGTAGGGGCGAGGGTGGATGAAGGGCGGTGGGGTGGGCCTTTATGGTCGCCCGCGTCCTGTTCCCCTGGCTCCCACCTTGGAGGAACAGGATCCCATCCCCAGCGATGGGCGACCATGAAGGCCCTCCCATCCACTCCCCACCGCCCTCGCCCCTACGGATCGCCTGGCCTCCTGCCTGACTTCCCGGCTTAGGTTGATGCCTATTGGGCGCAATGAATTGCGCCCCATAGGCGTCGAGTTAAGCCGGGCTCCCAAGCAGTCAGCAAGCGGTAGGAGGTACTCAAACGAGTGGAACGCTGAGGAATGGAACAACCGCCCTGCACACTTTGGGTCATCAGGCTAAGTGCGCGACCCAAAGGCAGATGGCCGACCAGTCCATGCACCAAGGTAGGAACCTGCTCGCGGAGCACCTCTGCCACGCCGGAGAGACTGCGATGGGGATCGTCCCAACAGGAAAGGAGCACCACCCAATGCTGCACGACCATGGCCAGCAATTTGGCATAGACCTCACAGAGAATGCGCCAGGGATCGCTGGCCTTCCAGTCGTCGAGCAAGCCGGACTCTTTCCACAGCTTGAAAAGCAGCTCGACTTGCCAGCGTGCTCGCAGCAAGGCCAGAACTTGCTCAAAGCTGAGCAGGCCGACCGGCACATTGGTCAGCACGATCGTCCAGTGCGCCAGTTCCATCACCAGCGGGTTGACTGGCTTGCCATGATCGTCGGCATAGGCGCGGATGCGCTCCTGGCGCTGGACGGCGACCTCATCGGGGACGCGCTCAGCCACCAAGCGCACCCCACTGACCACCTTGTCGGCTCCCACGCTCACCAGCAGTTCCAGCCGCTCTCCCACCACCTGGGGCAAGACGCTCAGCAAATCCAGCCGCTGCTTCCCCTGCCAGAGCACGATGCCCGCCTTGTAACGCATCAGGAAGAAAACGCCGCTCTGGCTCAGGTAACGCAGCCACTTCAAGCTCCAATAGCCCAGGTCAGCGATCCACAAGCTGCCGGGCAAGATCACCTGCTCGCGCAAGACACTTTTGAGCTCATGCTGGCGTCCCTCTTGCAGATAGGGTCCGTGCAAGCGGCCGGCCAGCAAGTCCCAGCGCACCGTCACCTTGAGGGCAGCTTGCGTCTTGGCGTCTTTGCCGGCTTTGGCCGCTCGTCCTCCACAGCCGCGCCAGACCGTGCGCAGCACGCTGGGCAAACTGATGCTACTGCCATCTTCGATGAGCACCGCCCGAAACTGTTGCAAGAGGGGCAAACTGACGACGTTGGCACACACCACATACTCGACAGCACGCCGCAAGAGCGCCAGCAGCCAGCTGGCGGTGCGTTCGCTAAAATGGCAGTCCAGCCCTTGCTTCTCGATGCTGACCCCCAGACTCCCAGCAAAGCGCGCTCGCGCGCTGGGACCGGCTTGCGGCTGCTTCCACCAGCCCAGCACCAGGATGAAGGCCACTTGCACAAATGTCAGCTTGCGTTGGCGCAAGCCAGCGGCTCGGGCCAGTTCGACGCTATCGTGCTCAAAGAGCTGTTTCATCATGCGACTCATGCGTGGTATACTCGTCATTGGTTGACTCCTTTGAGAAGGGAGAGTAAGCAGATTTTCCTCTCTATCTTCTCACAGGAGTCGTTTGTTGTCACCTGGGTGTTAAACTCAACCATCCTTAACTTGACGTCTATGGGGCGCAATTCATTGCGCCCCTACGCCCATTTTCCGGTAGTCACCCTGCATAGAGGTGATAAAGATGTGGCAAATAGCACAATCCTGCTTCCAGAGCGGCCTCTTGAGATCGCTGTCCGTATACTTTGAGATGGCTCTAGAGGTGTATCACCTCTATCGAGTGTGACTACCCATTTTCCACTATTCCCGTATTTGAAATGTATTGGGGCTTTCGGCATGCAGACGTTGCTCGACCATAAGTTTTCAATCCCTGAGAAGGGCGAAGCCAGAGTACCGGTTGTGACACCATCGTCAGAGCGCGAAGTTCACCTCACACCCTGATAATGGTAATACCCGGCACCCTGTAAGGGGCCAGCACCTCGTTGGATACAGAATCCTCGGTTACCAGGTGCGTCAGGTCGCTGAGCGGCCCGACGACGTAGGGCGCGGCTGTGCCCAACTTCTCCGCGGATGTTAGCGCCACCACTTCAGCCGCGCTCGCGATGATAGCACGCTTCACATAGGCCTCTTCGAGATCAAGGGTGCTGATGCCGACCTCGGGATGCAAGCCGCTTATCCCCAAAAAGCAGAGGTCGGCCCGTATGTTGCTGTACGCCTCGACGGTCGCTGCACCAACGGTCACCACACCATGCTTGTAGAGTTTCCCACCGATCACGATGACTTCAATCTCCGGGTGTTCTGCCAGGGCCGACGCAACCGGTGGGCTGTGCGTGATCACCGTGGCGCGCAGATCATATGGTAGGTGCTGTGCCACTTGCAAGGGAGTGGTGCCGCCATCCAAAATAATAACCTGGTGCTGCCGGATGAATTGGATGGCTGCCTGTGCTATCGCTGCCTTAGCTCCTGCTGCCTGTTGCTGGCGCTCTGTAAAACTGGCAGTGGCTGGTGAAATCGGCAATGCCCCTCCATGTACACGTTGGAGCATGCCTGCGAGCGCCAGTTCACGCAGGTCACGCCGAATAGTATCTTCTGAGACATTCAAATCCTTGCTCAACTCTGACGCAAGCACTTTTCCATCGTGGTGCAGGGTTTGCATGATCGAACGTCGTCGTTCTGCTGTCAGCATTATATCTTTCTCCTTGAAGATGGTTGATTGTCCTTGACATTACACGAAAATGCGTGTATCATCGTTGTAGTGCATTATATTGCACGAACATGCTGGTTGTCAACAGATTGTACCTGGAAAAACATACGGATAGCAGGAACAGTGGCATCCTACATAACGTTTTGATAACAATCTCTTCACAAGAGTGAGGTAGTATAGCGTTATTGAGGGTTGTCAAACGTTGAAAAACTAGTCACATGCCTTCTTAAACGGGGAGGCAGATGATTCGCATACAACATACAATGGAGATATATAAATGGACGATATCAAGAATTACTTGATGGATATGGATGGGGTCATCCTGCGGGGTACGACGCTTATTCCTGGAGCGGCAGAGTTTGTGGAACATCTGCGTGCGCAGGATCTTCCATTCTTGATTCTTACCAATAACTCGCTGTACACTCCACGCGACCTGCAGGTGCGCCTGTCCTATATGGGGCTGCACGTGCAGCCGGAAGCAATCTTCACATCCGCTTTGGCGACCGCGCAGTTCCTGCACGACCAGCGACCGGGTGGGCGGGCGTACGCCATCGGAGAATCTGGCCTGACGACTGCATTACATGATATCGGCTACGTCCTGACCGATCAGGAGCCGGAGTATGTGGTGTTGGGCGAGACGACTGCGTATAGCTTTGAACGCATTACCCGCGCCATTCGCTTTGTGACGGCCGGGGCGCGTTTTATTGCCACCAATCCCGATGCTATGGGTCCAGGTGAGGGGGGAATCGTCCCCGCGACCGGTTCCGTGGCCGCGTTGATCAGTGCAGCCACGGGGGTCAAGCCCTACTTTGTAGGCAAACCGAACCCGCTGATGATGCGCACTGCCCTGCGCACGCTCAATGCACATTCCGAGAACTCCGTGATGATCGGTGATCGCCTGGATACCGATATTATCGCCGGGACCGAGAGCGGCCTGCGCACCATCCTGGTATTGACGGGAGTGACTACGCGCGAGGAGGTGGAGCGCTATCCCTATCGCCCCACCTGGGTACGGGAGTCCATCGCGGAAGTCGAAGTCTGAGACACATCCCTGCTTGCTACGGTGTAGGGGATATTCGCCTGGCCAGCTCACGCTCCCAGCCATGCTTGAAGGTGCGGTCTTCGATCGTCTCACCGCTGGCCAGCGTATCGCTCGGAAAGTCGTCCGGTCGCAGGTCGGTGCCGATCTTGCAGTTGCGCCCAACCTTCAGGTTATCCGGCAGGTGTACGCGTTTGCCTATGAGCGTGATGCCAGTGTTGAGCCGGCCAGGTTCCAACTTGTTCGGCGTCATGTCATCGCCGTAGCCAATCTGGCAGTGCTTGCCGACCACGACCTCTTTGTCCAGGATCGCACGGTCAATCACGCTGCCTGCGCCAATGATGGTGTCGAAGAGTAAGATGGAATCTCTGACAACAGCGCCCTCCTCGACGACGACTCCCGGCGAGAGCACACTGCGCTCGACCTGTCCCTTGATGATACAGCCATGCGAGATCAGGCTACTATTGATCTGGGCCCCACTACGAATATGGGCGGGCGGCCTCTCCTCGCTCCGCGTGTGAGTGACCCACGATCGATCATAGAGGTCGAAGGCGGGATGGTCGCCAAGCAGCTCCATATGCGCTTCCCAGTAGGATTGCACGGTGCCCACGTCCTGCCAGTAGCCGGTGAAGGGATAGGCATAGACGCGCTCGCCTCCTGCCAGCATGGCTGGGACGATGTTGCGGCCGAAGTCATGCTGTGAAGGGGATCGCGCGTCCTCGATAAGCACGCGGGTCAGCGTGTCGCGACTGAACACGTAGATGCCCATCGAACCCAATGTGCCACGCGGGTGTTCGGGCTTCTCCTCAAACGAGTTCACTCGCCCCTCGGGATCGGTTTCCACAATGCCAAAGCGGTGACCTTCCTCGATAGGAATGACCACTGCACCAAGAGTGACATCAGCGGTGCGCTGCTGGTGGAACGCGATCATCGGCCCATAGTCCATGCGATAAATATGGTCACCGGCAAGGATGAGAACATAGTCGTAGCGGGACTCCATAATGAAGTCCAGGTTCTGGTAGACCGCGTCGGCGGTGCCCTGGTACCAGTCCGACTCCCTGTGCCCTCTATATGGTTGGAGTATGTGAATGCCGCCCTTCTCCCGGTCCAGGTCCCAGGGTTTGCCAATGCCGATATGGTCGTGTAGCGAGTGGGGGCGATACTGTGTCAGCACGGCGACATCAGTGATGCCGGAGTTGACGCAATTGCTCAAGGCGAAATCAATGATGCGATACTTGCCGGCGAACGGAACCGCCGGCTTGGCACGCTTTTGGGAGAGGAGACTCAACCGCTCTCCCTGGCCTCCGGCTAGAATGACTGCTAACACCTTACTCATAGTACAGCTCATCCTTTCTGTAGTGAGTGTTCGTATCACATGGCTAAGGGTATAGTTCATTATATCTTTTTTGTGCCAGCGCTGCTCACAACAAAAATAGCAAAGAAACAGCATCACATCTAGCCCTCAGAGGCGTGTAAATGGTACCATAATAAATGAAGATTTCTGCGGAGCCTTCACAAAAATGGACGTAGAGGCGCAATGAATTGCGCCCTGTGGCAAGAATCAGCTCCCCAGCTGGGCGCAATTCATTGCGCCCCTACGTCCAGATGTTCAACTGAACGAATGGGGGTAGTAGTATGGCAAACGACACGCGCTTAAAGATACTGGTGGTCGCAACGGAGGTGGTTCCCTTTGCCAAAGAGGGCGGCGTTGCCGACGTCATCGGGAGCCTGCCCAAAGAACTTGCGGCTTTGGGGCACGACGTGCGCATCTTTCTGCCCCGCTACGGTAATATTGATCGTGCCTACTGGGCACTCAGACCTACGGGAGTTATGCGGACGCTCTACATGGCCGGGTTCGATCAAACTGTGTCTATCTTGCAGACTACGCTCCCCGATTCGCCTGTCATCGTCTACCTGCTTGACCATGAATGGTTTTTTGGCCGGCACCAGCGGCTCTACCTCGGCCTGGATCAGCACGACGAGCAACTTCGCTTTCTCCTCTTTTGCCGGGGCCTGCTCGACGCGCTGCCGCAGCTTGGCTTCGCTCCCGATATTATCCACCTCAACGATTGGCAGACCGCCCCCTGCGCCGCCTACCTGCGCACAACCTATCGCCATCTCCTGCAAAAAGGGGCGACCCGCGTCGTCTATACGGTGCATAACCTGCAATACCAGGGTCGTTGGGATCCCTCCATCCTGTATGAGGCGGGACTGGAACCCGCCAGCGTCTTCATCGCGAACGGCCTGGAGTTCTGGGGCGACGTCAATTGGATGAAAGCCGGGATTATGTACGCTGACGTGGTAACTACCGTCTCGCGCCGTTACGCCGAGGAGATCCAGACGCTGGACTATGGCTGGGGCCTCGATGAGGTGCTCTTTCAGCGCCATCCGCGCATCTTCGGCATACCCAACGGCCTTGATTGGGACGCCTGGAATCCCGCGACCGATAGCTACCTGGCAGCACAGTATACCGCAGCGGATGCGCTCCCGGCCAAAGCGCGCAATCGCACAGCGCTGCGGCAGGAGTTTGGCTTGTCAGATGATCCAGCTTTGCCGCTAGTGGGCATCGTCAGCCGGCTCGTGGATCAGAAAGGGTTCGATCTCATAGCCGAGATCGCTGCTGAGCTGCGTGAACTACCGCTGCAACTCGTCGTACTGGGGACAGGGCATCCACGTTATGAGCAGCTGTTCCGCGACCTCGCCTCGAGTTCTGCGAATATTCGGGCACACATTGGCTTCGATATCGCCCTCTCTCACCGCATCTACGCGGGCGCGGATTTCTTTTTAATGCCGAGCGCGTTCGAGCCGGGCGGACTGGGACAGCTAATTGCGTTGCGCTATGGCACGCTGCCCATCGTCCACGCCACCGGCGGCCTGGCCGACACCGTAACCGACCTGGATGCCGATCCCAAGAATGGCAATGGGTTCAGCTTCACGCCGTACGAGGCCTCTGCGCTGCTCGATGCACTGCGCCGCGCCTTGCGTCTCTATGCAAAGCGCACTCGCTGGTCCACCCTCGTCAAACGCGCGATGGCGTACGATTCACGCTGGTCCGCCAGCGCCCGCGCCTATAGCGACCTCTATGGGCGGGTGTTGAAGCTGCCGCCTGTATGAGGAGGAGCGCGTTGCACAAATTAAATGTTTCGCAAGAATGAGTACATTACTAAATTTTCACATTCATAATACCTGAAATATTGCTTTTTTCTCCTGTTTCTTAACCATTTCTCAACTGCCTCTCAACCACCTCTCAATCACTATTAAATAAAACAAATGTACAATCACACACAATATACCGATCATAAAAGTCACCGCTAATGCTCAAATTGATATATGTGTGAACGTCATGTGGTAAGGAGTGCAGTCTAAGTATGTTAATGCAAGAGCGTCCACAGCGCCCAACCATCAGTGTCATTATTCCAGCGCGGAATGAAGGTGGAAACCTCCCATTTGTGCTGCCTCATCTTCCTTCCATCGTTAGCGAAGTTATCCTGGTTGATGGACATTCAATCGATGATACTGTTGCGGTAGCACGACAGCTGTCACCTTCCATCCGAATCGTCAAGCAGGTGGGTAAGGGCAAAGGCGATGCCATAAGAGCCGGGATTGCTGCTTCCACAGGCGACATCATTGTAATGCTCGATGCTGACGGATCGGCCGACCCCTACGAGATGCCGAATTTTGTTGCAGCACTCATGGCTGGAAATGATTTTGCCAAAGGCTCGCGGTTTGCGAAAGGTGGAGGTAGCCACGATCTCACACTCATACGCAGCATGGGTAACTACGGACTGAGTAAGCTCGTCAACCTGCTTTTTCAGGCAAGCTTCAGCGATTTGTGCTATGGCTACAACGCCTTTTGGAAACACTGTTTTGACCACGTGGAAATTGACAGCGACGGATTTGAAATAGAGACGATGATTACTATCCGCATGCACCAGGCCCAATTCAAAATTGTCGAGATTCCCAGCTTTGAGCACCAACGTATTCACGGTGCGAGCAACCTGCACACATTCAAGGACGGTTGGCGGGTGTTGAAGACGATTGTGAGAGAGCGACGGAGAAAAGCTTCAACTCCACTGCATTTATCTCATATTTCAGCAACGTTTGATGTACAAGGGCAATCGTCAACGCCTGAGGAGATAGTCCTGTAATCATTGACCGATAGGGCGCTCATAATTTAGATGGGCCATAATAAAGAAAAGAATGGAAGATGTCCGAGACAACACGTGATATTTCTGTAATTATATGTGCATATACCGAGAAGCGATGGGACGACCTGGTAGCTGCTGTAGAGTCAGTGCGACAGCAAACGCTAAAGTTTGATGAAATTATCATCGTGATTGACCATAACCCTATTTTACTGAAAAAGGTGCAGGATCACATACCAGGTGTGTGTGTTGTGGAAAATACGGAGACACAAGGTCTATCGGGTTCGCGGAATAGCGGTATCGCTGTAGCGAAGGGTGAGATAATTGTTTTCCTCGATGACGATGCCGTGGCAACATCTGATTGGTTGATGTTTCTCAAGGAAGCCTTTTCTGATCCACAGATATTAGCTGCCGGTGGTCCTGTTATTCCACTCTGGTTGGATAGCGAACCCGCCTGGTTACCGGAAGAATTTTACTGGGTCGTGGGTTGCACTTATCGAGGCACACCTCAAACCGCCCAAATAATACGAAATCCAATAGGGGCTAATATGTCCTTCAAGAGAGAGGTTTTCGATATTGTAGGCGGCTTCCGCAGTGAAATTGGTCGTGTAGGAACACGACCTCTTGGCTGTGAAGAGACAGAACTGTGTATCAGGGCACGTCAACACTGGCCTGAAAAAGGTATTCTGTATCAGCCAGAGGCTATCGTGTATCATCGTGTACCGGCTAGTCGCACATCCTGGCGCTACTTCTTTTCTCGCTGCTATGGCGAGGGTCTATCGAAAGCTTTCGTATCACAGTATGTAGGTGTGAAAGACAGTCTTGCATCTGAGCGCATCTATATTTTCCGAACCTTGCCACAAGGAGTTGTACGAGGCCTGATTGATGTTTTCTTATATCATGATCTCAACGGATTTGCGCGAGCTGGAGTCATTATCACTGGATTAGCTGCAACAACAGCAGGGTATTTTGGAGGTAGTATTTTTTTTCGAGTATCGAAATCCGAAAGGGATTTTGCAACTGAAGCAGTTTTTCGCCGCAATTCTAAAGCATCACAATCTCTCACTGCTCGAGTGAGGTCTTGAGATAATAATGGTCGTCAGGATTTTTCCACTCGTCCGAGGGAGGTAAAAATGAGGAACCGGATTGGCTAGAACGTTTGCAAGATTGTTGCCAGGATCCGGAGGTCCCGGGGGCAGGAGGAATAGTGGAGCCACTATGGTTAATCTTGTGTTTTTCGACAAACAGGCTAGCCCATGGCTGTTGATGCACTCGCTAGCCCGTCGACTACGTAGTGATTCTCTGCTGCGCAACAGCATCTACCTTATGGGCTCAACAGTTGCTACTTCAGCAATTGGCTATCTCTATTGGGTCGTGGCAGCCCACATTTACACAGTTCATGATGTCGGCCTGGCATCAGCATTTATCGCAGCCATGACGCTAACCTCAACTTTTGCCAACATGGGTATAGGTTCCACGCTAGTGCAGATGCTGCCTCACCGTCAAGCAGGTTATGCATGGTCGCTCACGCTTAACGTCTGCATCGCTATGGGTACCTTGACTAGCCTGCTTGGTGGTATCGTCGTCGCTATAGCTCTTCCCCTCTTGTCGTCCCAGTTCACTGTAGCCAATTACCATGCAACCTATATCCTTATTTTCATTGCAGGCGTGATACTATCAACTGTTGTCGTGCTACTAGATCAAACTTTCGTGGCAGAACGGGCCACGGGGAATATGGCGGTGCGGAACGCGGCTTTCGCACTTCTTAAGCTTCCAATAATGGTACTACTAGTCCAGGTGGGAGCATTAGGGATCTTGTCCTCGTGGGTTCTGGCTCTTGCTGCTTCTCTGCTTCTTGTAGGGCTTGTGCTAGTACCGCGTCTCAAGCGTGGCTACTGCCTGGCTATGCGCGGCATGACCAGGCAGATACAACCTATGCTCTCATCACTTGCGGGGCATCATTTCATCAATCTTGGTGGTACGTTACCGATGTATCTTTTGCCAGTGTTCGTGGCGGTAAAGCTATCGGCGACAGATAATGCTTACTTCTATACCACATGGATGCTGGGCAGCCTCTTTTTCATGGTATCATCAGCGGTGGCAACGGCGCTGTTCTCTGAAGGCTCGCATGCAGCGAGCAAGGTGATGCGTAAAGTCTATGCAAGCACCGTGATCATTGGCATGCTCTTAGGCCCAATACTGCTGGCTTTCCTCCTGGGCGGACGCTACATTTTGTCATTGTTTGGGCCTGGCTATGCCTGGCGTGGCCAGCCGCTTTTGATGATCCTCATGGTCTCAGCAGTACCTGATGCAATCACTAATATCTACGTGAGTTTGCTACGTGTGCAGGAACGTTTGCGCCTTGCTGCACTACTCAACCTATGTATGGCAGCGTTCACACTGGTTCTCGCTTGGATACTGCTCCCGATGCTAGGTATTGCCGGAGCAGGTTGGGCCTGGCTGATCGCTCAATCAGTTGGTAGCCTGATAGTGGGCGTAGATATCCTCATTTCTCGAAGCCGCGCGTACTGGCTGTACAAGAGGAGGGAGTCTATGCGAGTATCTGTTCTCCGGTTGCTCACAGTGCGCAACTGGGCGGGGTTTTGTCGTTATATCCTGTTACGTCTCCGCTTTCACAACCTGCGTGTTGGCCTCTTCTTCCTCGACCGTGGAGCCCATATGGATGTCGGTCCCAATGCTCGCATCCGTTTCGGACGCGGTGTATGCTTCATGCGAGATTTTACGGGTCATTTCTACGGGGACGTTACACTAGGTGATGGAGTCTTCTTTAATCGCGGCTGCTACGTAGCAGCATACAGCGGTCTGACCATTGGTAACCACTGCCTCTTCGGTGAGGGGTATCGATTCACGACGAGAATCACGTTGTAGGTCGTGGCTTTGAGCCAATTGCCACGCGCGGCTTTGTAGTGAAACCGATAGTCATCGGTAACAATGTGTGGGCTGGCGCAAAGGCTACCATCTTACAAGGCGTCCACATTGGGGATAATGCCGTGATCGGAGCGAACGCAGTAGTCACGCGCGATGTGCCTACCAACACCATAGTGGGAGGCATCCCGGCTCGTGTATTGCGTGAGGTGAAGGTATCCTCACTGCCTGTAGAACAGGTAGACAAAGCCACAGAAGCTATCTGGCTGAAAGACACATTCATACTGCCAATCGTGAAATTATCGGCTATTGGACAGGTTAATAGAGAACCAGATAGGAATAATAAATCTCCACTGCCATATGGAGCAAACTGGCATAGTAACAGTAATGGACATAGGCTGAAGCCTGCTCGACTACAACAGCTCCCTCAATATCTGAGTGATACGCCCATAATAGACCCATAATGACAGGCTTCAATTAATTCGTACGAGCTCTCCTGGGCGCGCAATAAATTTACAAAGTGAAGAGGCAAGGATGATGAATAGAAATAAAGATATGCTGAATGTATTGATGGTAACTGCACGCTACTTTCCTGACATAGGCGGTGTGGAGACGCATGTCCATGAAGTCGGACGCCGCCTCGCGAGTAATGGTATCAATATCACACTTCTGACAACTATGCCACATGCCCTCTCTACTCCGCTTCACAGGGAGATGGTAGTCGCAGGAATGCGTGTCATTCGTGTTCGATCCTGGCCTTCGGAGCGTGATTACCATATCGCGCCTGAAATGTATCCCATTATCAAACATGGTAAGTGGGATCTTGTCCATTGCCAGGGCTATCACACATTTGTTCCACCAATAGCGATGCTTGCGGCCAAAAAAGCAGAGATCCCATACGTGGTTACGTTTCATAGCGGTGGGGATTCGTCTCGCTTCCGCAAAGCAATCCGAGGGACTCAGCGAATGGCGCTCCGTCCGCTGTTGGCGGGTGCAGAGCGGCTGATTGGCCCATCCCAATGGGAAGTAGAGTTCTTTCGTGAGCAGTTGCATCTCCCAAAGACGCAGTTTGCCGTCATCCCAAATGGAGCTCAACATTTACCTGATTTGTCAGTCTCGGCGCGGGGAACGAAGGATGGCAAACTGATTGTCTCGGTGGGTAGGCTTGAGCGGTATAAAGGGCATCAACGTGTGATCGCGGCTATGCCAAAGGTGCTGGAACTTGTTCCAGATGCGCGACTCCGCATCGTGGGTAAGGGTCCGTATGAGCCAGCTCTACAGAAGATGGCGAGGGAGCTTGGCGTTGCCGAGCGCGTAGAAATCCGGGCAGTTCCGCCAGGTGATAGTGATGGCATGGCTTCGATATTTGCGCGCGCTGACCTTGTGACGCTACTTAGCGAGCATGAGGCTCAAGGTATCGCTATTCTGGAGGCGCTCGCCCTTCGGCGTCCAGTGCTCGTTGCCAGCACAACTGCGTTGCAAGAATTTGCCGACCGTGGTCTTGCACGTGCGGTTTCCCTTAGGAGTAATCCAGACGAAGTGGCTACAGCAATGGTCAGACAAATACGTGAACCGCTGGTGCCAGTCAATGTCGAATTGCCAACATGGGACGATTGCGCAGCTGATCTGTTAGCCCTTTACCAGTCCGTCGCGGGAAAAAGATTCTCATACGTAAATATACTCACGGCACAAACAGTAAGCGGATAAATCATGATGAAGCATCAATTTAGACGATTCACTCCTTTTCAGGATAATCAAGATCTCCAGATGCATGACCTGCTCACAAACAAGGTGGCTGATCAGGACACAGTGCCATTAGCAGCCTTATATGGATCACCTCGTGCCACCCCGTATAAAGTGGACGGCAGTTTATCGACGGTTGTGCAGAGCATGATTAGCACAGGGCTGGTTAGATTAAAAAACCCTCAGCCAGAAGGACTCTCCACACGCGGTCTGAAAGTAGTGAAACCACAGGCAACCCTGGGGTTGCTCCCGATCCTGATACTCATAAATGCATCAGGTCTGCTTTTTATATCTTTTTCTTATTATGTTTCCATTTTACGATACGGTGAGCTGGCATTTGAAGTTTTTTTCTTTTGTGGCTTACTCCTCATGTTAGTGCCTAATCTGCTGCGGCTCATATCTTCGAGATCATCACAACTTGAGCGCTTATGCCTTCTCTGTGTTCTTGGAATATCTCTCTATCTCATTCAATTCATGGTAAGCCCTCTTCATTTTTCATCTTATGATGAATTTTTGCATTGGCGTACCGCAGATGGAATTCTCAGGACGGGGCACCTCTTTAGTGAAAACCCTATGCTAACTGCGAGTCCTTATTACCCTGGACTCGAGATTGTGACTCATGCCTTAAGTGCAACAAGTGGATTGAGTACATTTCAGTCGGCTCTCCTCGTAATAAGTGCCGCACGCTTATTAATGATCCTGTCACTTTTCTTGTTTTACGAGCAAATAACTGGATCAAGTCGCATGGCGGGGATCGCAACGATCATTTACATGGCAAACCCGCATTTTCTTTTGTTCGACGCCATATTTAATTATGAAACGCTCGCACTACCACTCGCCACATTTATGCTCTATATACTGGTACACTATAAAGCCACGAATAAAAACTATCGTTGGGTCATATTCACTGCCTGGATTGTTCTGGTAGCCGTTACTATTACGCACCATATGACCGATTATGTCTTCGTTGGCATTCTCATACTCTGGGCGGCGACAAGTCTATTTCGAGATTCTTCAGGTAATGACCGCGTACGCCTGGCTGCTATAGCCCTCTTCGGTATTTTTCTATCTCTTGCTCATGTTTTTCTTCTTAAGGGAAATCCGGTTATAGAGTACCTCTCCAGGTATTTTGCAGGTGCATTTGCTGATCTTGGTAAGATCATTGCAGGCGCCAGCATACCCCGGCCATTATTCGCCACTAATCCAAATATTCCACCAACACCAATATGGGATCGACTATTGATGGCAGGCTCTGTATCTTTCGTTATGCTTGGCCTCCCATTCGGATTGCTCATCCTCTGGCACCACTATCGGCACAATACTCTGGCAATTACCTTCGGTATCTTTTCATTTGCCTACCCCATCAGCCAGGTGTTTAGATTCACAAACTTTGGCGCTGAGATCACAGATCGCTCGGCGGCTTTCTTGTTTTTACCCATTGCTTACCTACTCACCGTCCTCATTACGCATTTTTGGCCGACGCGAACGCAAAAGCTGAGTCGGAAAGCAACCTCACTTATTATCTGTTCAATATCAGTAATGTTCCTGGGAGGAGTAGTTTTAGGAGGTGGTCCAGCCTGGACAAATCTACCAGGTCCTTATGAAGTTACCGCCGACGTGCGTTCTGTTGAGCCTGAGGGTATTCAAGATGCGATATGGAGTCTCACCTATCTTGGACCTGATAACCGCATTGGTACCGATCGTATTAATCGAATGTTAATGCTCTCTTATGGTCATCAGCGCATTGTGACTGGTCTGAAAGACAAGGTGGATGTTGCGCCCGTTTTTTACTCATCAAGACTTGGACCTAAAGAAATGGCAATTCTGCGGCAGGCCAGGATACGATACCTGGTGGTTGATCTACGTTTAAATACATCATTACCATTATTAGGATTTTATTTTGAGGAGGGTGAAGTTGGTTCTTTCCAGCTCGCCAGTCCAATTAGCAGAGCTGTCCTTGCAAAATTCAACACGATACCTCAAATCTACCGGGTATTTGATAGTGGCAACATCGTGATTTATGACGTAAGGGCATTTGTCGATAGATCAGGTCCTTAAAATGGATGGTGGATTACGTAATTCTATCCTCTCCTTATCGTCTAGCAATCTCATTTTGTTTTGTATTTATGGCTTAGGAAATACTCATTAGAGGAGAACTCATCAATGCGTTTAAAAAACTTTGATCTCATTGGAGTAATATTCCTTGTCATTATAAATGTGGGATGGACGCAGCTCCCGAGTCGTCCCCTGATTATAGGAATCATTCTTGCTGTACCTTTAATCTTTATTTTGCCAGGCTACACGCTCACTCAAACCCTGTTATGCAGGCAATCACCGGCTCCCTCTAGTAATCTTATTCTCCGGCCGAGCTTGAAAATAGGGCAACCAGTTAGTGCTGTTGATCACATTATTCTCACTCTCGGTTTGAGCATGACAATTGATGTAATCATAGGTTTCATACTCAATGTATTCCCAATAGGATTGCGAGCACTATCATGGACTATATCTCTGGGACTGGTAACAACTGTATTTACTCTGCTTGCGGCGTACCTTCGACGCAGGAACCATGTGAAGATCGAAAAAATACCGAGACTGCGCATCAATATCTACAAATGTGTTCTGATTGGGCTGGCAATATTAGTAGCGGCCGTAGCCATCTGGTTTTCTGTCATCAGGCCGTCGGCAACACAAGCCGATTTTACTCAACTCTGGATGCTTCCTTCTAATCAAGCGACTAATAGCTGTGCTGTTCGTATTGGTGTACAGAGCTTTGAGGCAACATCCGTGACATACCGTATCACTGTAGCAGTGAATGGCGCCCAGGTAAATACATGGCCATCAGTCGTTTTAGCTCCCCATGAAGAATGGAAACAGTTAGTGCCAATACCTCTACTATCTACTAACAGCGTTTATGTCGAAGCCAGGCTATACAAATCAGGTAGACCGGAGACCGTTTACCGCGATGTGCATCTGATATTGAACAATTCGAAAGGAAGCAAAAATCAGAAGCTGGCTTGTTGAATGTTACCTATCTCACAACTGAAACAGTTCCAGGACGACTGCTTCGTGTTTTGCATGTTTTGTACTTTCAACAGCTGCTACGTCTTGAAGGAGAGATTGATCAGGGTATTGGAACTAAATGAGAGGTATGCTGTATGCGGGTACTAATGCTTTCCGACTTTTATCCACCCTATATTGGGGGTATGGAGCGGCATGTCCAGACGCTCTCGCGTGAGTTAGTGCGACGTGGACATCACGTTGCCGTAGCGACGTTACGCAGTAAGGGATTACCTGACTTTGAGGAGGATGAGGGGGTTCAAGTGCATCGCCTGGGTGGTTGGAACCAGATGCTCGCAGCGTTTTACGAGAATCAGGAGCAACAGTTCCATCCTCCTTTACCCGATCCAGGAGTGATGGCAGGTCTGCGTCGCGTTGTGGAGCAGGAACGTCCGGAGATTGTGCATGCGCGCAGATGGATGCTGTACTCCTTTGTGGGATTAAAGGCCTGGAGTGGAGCTAAGCTCGTCGTTACCCTGCACGACTACAGCCTGCTCTGTCCTACAATGACCTATTTTAATGATGGCCAAACATGTACAGGACCGGGCTACATGAAATGCATTCGTTGTGCGAGTTCCCAGTATGGGAGAGGGAAGGCGGCTCTGCTGACCAGTGGGTTGAAGTTGAGCGGCTACCTGCATCGGTATGTCGACAAGTACATAGCTATCAGTTCGGTAGTGCGTGATGCCAGCATCATGGCAACGGGCCGACCTCCACGGCCGATTGAGGTAGTGCCAACGTTCATTCCAGATACTGCGTTGGAGGAGGCGAGTCATGTTGAGCGGCCCGCCTTTCTGCCTTCCACAGACAACTACATTCTCTTTGTAGGCCGACAGGGCCGCAACAAGGGACTCGATGTGTTACTTGAGGCATACGCCGATTTATCTGATCTGGCTCCGCTTGTTGCAATAATCTCGGACTACGGAGATACGTCAATACGCGTTCCTGCTGGAGTGACAGTGGTGCGCAATATACCTCATGCCCAGGTTATGGCCGGGTGGATGCATTGCGCAGTAGGTGTAGTGCCGTCGATTTGGTCAGAGCCATTTGGACAGGTGGCTGTGGAGGCAATGGCTTGTGGCAAACCTATCGTTGCTTCTGCGATTGGGGGTTTACTCGATGTGGTTGCAGATGGCGAGTCTGGTTTGTTGGTCGAGCCAGGCGATGTCAGGGCGTTGCGGGAAGCGCTGCGATCGCTATTATTAGATCCTGCCAGGCGAACGCAGATGGGAATGATTGGGCGACAACGTGCTCGCCTATTTAGAGTCAGTGCGGTTGCTGACCGGATCGAGCGGATTTATGCGGAGCTACTAAACAATAGCAATTCGTAAAGCACGATCTCAATAGAGAATAGAGACTGCTCCCAGATTTGGATTCCAGGTCTGGCCTTTGATGTTATTCCAGACGATCTTAACATAGTTGACGCCTGATATAGTGCTACAGCGTTATTCATGATATTCTGTATTATATACTAGAAGCTCCTATTCATAGGACCAGGTGTGCAAAAATTCGAGACGAGAAAGGAATGACCTATGACGCAGGGAAAACAGGAGACACGCGAAGAAGAGGTTGCACGCATTCGTAGTTATCTGGTAAGTCAGGCCATACGTCGTACACCAGAGCAACTTGTCCAAGCGCTGCGGGAGGCACATCATCAGTTTCTGGCAGCAACCGCTGCTATCCCTGACAACGCCTTTCGCACAACTCCAAAAGAGGGAGAATGGTCCGCGGCAGATGTCCTGGCGCATGTTCGCGCCATCGCCGCCCTCGATGAACGATCCATCTGCGGCGTTCTTGAGCGTGGAGAGCAGCCCCCGAATGTTGATGATGTGCTTGAACATACTCCAACGAATGCCACACGAGAACAACTGCTGGCGGAGATCGAAGCGCTGCGTAAGCAGTTGATTGCTGTCGTGCTTCAGGCAGACCCCCAGGCTCACCTCGACATTGTCTGGGGGCACAATGAGTTCGGCAAAATGAACTGGCGCGAGTGGCTGCTTTTCGCTCGCGTCCATACGCTCGATCACGCTCGTCAGCTACAAGCAATCTCAGCGTCATTAGCACAATCGCCACAGCCGTAGGGGAGAGAAACATATGAAGCTGGCTATACATTTTGGTGTCACTACGTATACCTCCTCGAACGAGGACTGGCAGTCAGCGATTGCCTATGTGGTCGAAGCTGAGCGTTTAGGGGTAGACTCGGCCTGGTCAGTGGAAACATGGGGCTATGATGGGGCAACGCCTTTAGCCTATCTTGCTGCGAAGACCACCAGCATACGGCTTGGGACGGGCATTTTGCAGGTTGGCACCCGTACTCCCGCACTGACGGCGATGACGGCAATGGCCCTGGCATCCCTCACTGGAGACCGCTTCATCCTTGGCTTAGGTGTCAGTGGACCCCAGGTAATCGAAGGATGGCATGGTGTGCGTTTTGCCCGGCCGCTCCAGCGCCTGCGGGAGACAGTTGAGATTGTGCGTAAGGTCACGCGTGGTGAGCGACTCGTGTATCACGGGGAAATGTACAATGTGCCCCTGCCCAAAGGGGAGGGAAAAGCCCTGACCTCAAGCGTCCCACCACGACCGGACCTGCCTATTTACCTGGCAACCCTCGGCCCCAAAAGCCTGGAACTTACAGGTGAGCTTGCCGACGGCTGGCTCGGCACCTCCTTCATCCCCGAGCATGCCTCCATGTTTTTTGATCCCATCGCTACCGGCGCTGCACAGGCAGGTCGCTCCCTCGCTGACCTTGAACTTCAGGTCGCTGCTGGCGTTGTTGCCTTCTCTGACGATGTTGAGCGCCTGATTGCCCCCCGTAAGCCAGGTCTCGCGTTCACGCTTGGCGCCATGGGATCACGGCAACATAATTTTTACAACGACGTGTTTCAACGCGCCGGATATGCAGATGTTGCACTTGAGGTGCAAGACCTCTGGTTCAAGAAGCAGCGCGAGGCGGCTGTGGCGCGTATCCCGGATGAACTGGTACTCAAGACCAACCTCATTGGCACGGAAGATATGGTACGCGAGCGTCTCCGCGCCCACCGCCAAGCAGGAGTGAACACGCTGCAGGTGAATCCCGACGGGGAAACGCTGGATGAGCGCCTGGCTACCCTGGCGCGATTGGTGGAGCTAGTGGAAGAGATCAATGGTGAGGCTTGAGGTTTTTCAAGAAAAAAATCCTACACTCACCCGAAGCATTGGGTGGGCGTCATTTTTTGCCTTTTCTACACTAAATTTAGAAAATTGTGAATGTAAAACGATAGGCTACCGGAATTAAACACAAAAAAAAGACCCGCCCCTACAGGCGGGTGGAGTGGCAACGTCCTATTTTCCCAAGGGGCTGCCCCCTCAGTATCGTGGGAGCTGGAAGGCTTAACGGCCGTGTTCGGGATGGGAACGGGTGTTTCCCTTCCGCTATAGTCACCACCCCACCCGCATGTACAAGCGAGTGGGTTTATTTTCCCTGGTGGAGACGAGGGGATTCGAACCCCTGACCTCCGCCGTGCAAAGGCGGCGCTCTTCCAACTAAGCTACGTCCCCCCGTTACGGGGTGGGCCTTCCTGGACTCGAACCAGGGACCTCAGTCTTATCAGGACTGCGCTCTAACCACCTGAGCTAAAAGCCCGGAAAGCAAAAGTGTCAGAGACGCTCGGACAACTCAAGAGTGGTAAGGCTAACCAATAGCACCTTTTTTAAACCTGTCAGTAACAAACCTGCCGGTGTAACCTTGTCATATAGACAAGACCGACCTGGGATGGGACTCTTCACGAGTCCAGCGTCCCTAGAAAGGAGGTGATCCAGCCGCACCTTCCGGTACGGCTACCTTGTTACGACTTCACCCCAATCACCGACCCCACCCTCGACGCCTGCCTCCCTTGCGGGTTAGCCCAGCGGCTTCAGGTGTTGCCGACTTTCGTGGTGTGACGGGCGGTGTGTACAAGACCCGGGAACGTATTCACCGTGATGTGGCTGACTCACGGTTACTAGCAACTCCACCTTCATGGAGGCGGGTTTCAG